>JACCDW010406034.1_pt1 | contig 89769 bp, 92 predicted proteins | sample 7449781 | NCBI WGS metagenome assembly JACCDW01 (sample SAMN15323449, study PRJNA562643) | freshwater metagenome | isolation source: river surface water | place: USA:Blue River Watershed | collected 2017-08-18
AGCCAAAGCTCGGGCCGGTTATACGTCGCTGCTCAAAGGAAGTGACTTCGTATGTCCTCTAAGCTTTTACACCTAGAGAAAGTACTATTTCACTTCAAGTGAGCACTTGATTTCGTTTGCAATCACAGCAGCCTGTTACAGCTGTGTGACCTGCGCTACGCGTATCAAGCGCCCACACTTATCGGTTGTCAAATTTTTAAAGAACAAGGTACCACTTGCATGAAGCTGATAATCAGCTAAATGCAGCAAATCTGTAGGTATTCGGGAATTAAATGGTCTTAAAAGACCAGATCACCACGGCTGCTACTGACTGCTTTACTGCGTTTTCTTTGCTTTGTTAGAAGCAGAGAAACGAGATTATGAACGGATTATTTTGCGCTGTCAAGTTAGATCTACGGATTGTCGACCGGGGTGCTTAAGATTTCAGTCGAGACGCAAATTTTTTGCGGAATTTTTGCACCTTTGGCGCCACGACCATCTGGCAATATCCTTGCTCTGGATGCAGCGCAAAATAGTTATCGTGATAAGCCTCAGCAGGCCAAAAGGTCGCAGCAGGCCTCAGTTCGGTACAGATCGGCGCAGAAAACTCACCGGTCCCGTCAAGCTCGGCGATCATTGCCGCCGCCGCATCACGTTGTGCGGTGTCCTGCCAAAAAATAGCCGACTGATACTGAGGACCAATGTCATTGCCCTGGCGGCCCGGTGTCGTGGGATCATGTATCGCAAAGAGAACTTCGAGCAATTCCGTATAGCTAATTTGCGCAGGATCAAAGTCGATTTTCACTACTTCAATATGGCCAGTTTGCTTCGCACAAACTTGCTCATAACTCGGGTTATCGACAGACCCACCGCAATAGCCGGACTGCGCGCTGTGCACACCCTTCAACGAAGCGAAAACAGCCTCAACACACCAAAAACAGCCCCCACCAAACACTGCACTTTGCACTTCAACAGAAGCTGAACTCATGTGATTCGCCTATAACTAACATGTTGTACGACTAAGGTCGCAAAGAAACGATCCACTGCGCCAAGCGCTGAGCATCCTGCTCGCTCACTTGAGACTGAGCAGGCATCGGGACCGCGCCCCAGCGCCCTTTACCACCCTGCCTGATTGCCGTGCTGAGCAACTGCTCCGCATTGGCTTGACCCGCGTAGCGCTGCGCAATCGCGTTGAAAGAAGGCCCGACTCGCTTAGCGTCTACCTGGTGACAGCCGAGACAGGTCTTGGCCTTGGCAAGCGCCAGCCCATCCGCCGAAGTCTGGCCCGAGGCCGTGCCGGCACAAAGCAACCCGAAACCAAGGATGGCCCACGCTGTGCGCCATCCCCCTCTCAGAGCAGCGGTTTGCATCACTTATCGAATGCGTCCGTCACAGCGCCGCGGCTGGCCGTGCTCGCCAAATGGCCGAACTTCGCCAGTACGCCACGCGTGTAACGTGGGGCGGGCTGCTTCCACAACTTACGACGCTGCTCGATCTCCGCATCCGGCACGTTAAGTTGCAACAACTGCTTGTGCGCATCGATCGTAATGGAGTCACCTTCTTTGACAAGGCCAATCAGACCTCCAACGTACGCCTCAGGCGCGACGTGACCCACCACCATGCCCCATGTGCCGCCAGAGAATCGGCCGTCAGTAATCAAGCCCACGCTCTCGCCAAGGCCTTGCCCAACAAGCGCCGATGTGGGTGCAAGCATCTCACGCATCCCAGGACCACCCTTAGGACCCTCGTACCGGATCACAACGATATCGCCATGTGTGATCTTACGGTCCATGATCGCTGCCATCGCATCATCTTCGGAATCAAAAACGCGCGCAGGCCCTGTAATGACGGGATTCTTAAGACCAGTGATTTTGGCAACAGAACCCTCAGGAGATAGATTTCCCTTCAGGATGGCAAGGTGCCCTTGCTCGTACATCGCATTTTTTATTGGGCGAATCACTTGCTGGCCTGCAGGCGGCTCATCCGGCACGTCCTTCAGCACTTCAGCGATCGTCTTTCCAGTGATTGTCATGCAGTCGCCATGCAGCAGACCAGCATTCAATAAAATTTTCATGACCTGAGGGATGCCGCCAGCACGATGCAGATCCACGGTCAGAAACTGACCTGATGGTTTTAAATCACACAGAACGGGGACACGCTTGCGGACAGTCTCAAAATCATCAATCGTCCAAGGCACCTCGGCAGCGTGGGCAATAGCCAAAAAGTGCAGCACGGCATTGGTGGACCCACCAATCGCCATAATGACCGACACCGCGTTCTCTAGCGACTTACGTGTAATGATGTCGCGAGGCTTACGCCCCTTGCGCACTGCATCGACCAACACGCGCGCGGCCTCGGCTGCATTGGCGATTGCCTCTTTATCCTCGTTGGCCAAGGTGCTGGAGTATGGCAGCGCCATGCCCATCGCCTCGAATGAAGAACTCATCGTATTGGCGGTATACATGCCACCACAAGAGCCAGAACCAGGGATTGCTTTTTGCTCAATCGCCTTGAAGTCCTCGCTACTCATGCGCCCCATCGTGAACTCGCCCACGGCCTCGAACACCGAGACGATATTCAAGTCGCGACCTTTGTGCGAGCCTGGCTTAATGGTGCCGCCATACACGTAAATACCGGGCACGTTCATGCGTGCAATACCGATCATTCCACCGGGCATGTTTTTGTCGCAACCACCGACCACAACTACGCCATCCATCCATTGCCCCTGGACCGCTGTCTCGATACAGTCAGCAATAACTTCGCGCGAAACCAGCGAATACTTCATCCCTTCGGTTCCCATGGACATTCCATCAGAAATCGTCGGCGTACCAAAAACCTGCGGGTTAGCTTTGGCCTCGCGCACCGCGGCAATCGCAGCATCAACAAGCGGCTGCAAGCCACTATTACAAGGAGTGATGGTGGAGTGACCATTCGCCACGCCAATCATGGGGTTTGCAAAGTCAGTTTCTTTGTAGCCCATGCCGTAGTACATCGAGCGGTTGGGCGCACGCGTCACGCCTTCAGTAATGTGCTTGGAACGTTCGTTATTTGCCATGTGTAAATACCTGTTAGTGAAGATTTCAGCGGTTATTATCGGACATCTTTTACTTGGTGGGGCGCCATGCTGCAATTCCCGACGATCGACCCCGTGGCAATTCGCCTCGGACCACTGGCCATCCACTGGTATGGCCTGATGTACTTAGTCGCGTTTGGATCTGCCTGGCTACTTGGACGCTGGCGCATATCTCACCACAAAACTACGCTCAACGCTCGTGATCTTGAAGACATTATTTTTTATGGGATATTGTCGGTCGTGCTAGGCGGACGGCTAGGATATGTCCTGTTTTACAAACCCGCACACTACCTTACCCACCCGCTTGAGATTTTTTACGTCTGGGAAGGGGGCATGTCCTTTCATGGTGGTCTGATCGGCGTGCTCGTTATGATGTTTTTGTTAGCCCGGGCGCGCGGCTATACGTTTTTTTTAGTGGCCGACTTCGTTGCAACCCTCATACCGCTGGGTTTGGCAGTGGGCAGGCTCGGGAATTTCATTAACGGCGAACTGTGGGGACGCCCGAGCGATGTACCCTGGGCGATGGTGTTTCCGCAAAGCGGCGACGGCCTAGCCAGACACCCCTCGCAGCTTTATCAATTCGGCCTGGAAGGTCTCGTTTTATTCGCCCTGGTGTGGTGGTTTGCGAATAAAACGCGCCCCACTGGACAAGTCAGCGCTGTATTTTTAGTCGGTTATGGAGCCTTGCGCTTTGTTGCGGAATTCGCTCGAGAGCCAGATAGCTTCTTAGGGCTGCTCAGCCTTGGGCTCAGCATGGGGCAATGGCTGTGCATTCCAATGATTGGCGCTGGTGTAGTTTTGTATGTTTGGGCACGACAGAATCAACCACTGGCGCCAAAATAACAAAAGGGTCTGCCCGGTATGGCAGACCCTTCGGTGTAGATGCCCCGCTCGTGCCGTTCAGGTCGGCATCTCGAACCTGGGGTTCAAGTTGGCCGCGATCTGCCTGACTTCGAGCGCATCTGACTAGAGACGCGCATGCCGGTCGGGCTATCCCACAACCTATGTATGCCAAAGCATTGGTTCAGAGAATATATGACCTGGTCACGAACACAGCAGGGACAAACTGGAAATAATGAAGCTTATTTTGCTTTGCTGGCACCTGAAGCCGCCAAAGCAGCATCAAGCATTAGGTTCATGTCATCAATTCTACGCTTGAAGTCGCCCACAGCCAAGCCACCTAGCGGACCATCTGCTGGTGCACGAACGGACAAAAGCTCAACGGCGACTTGTATTGCAGCCATTACAGCAATTCGCTCGTTGCCTGAAACTTTGCCGGTTCCCTGGATACGACCAGCTAGCTGACTGACATGCTGAGCCGCAGCTGTCAGCGCAGCCTTCTCTTCGGCTGGACATGCCAAGGAATAATCTCGGCCAAGAATAGAGATATCAACGCGCTCCATTACCGTGGCTCCTCGGGTTGTGGGGCGCCTGGCAAGCGCTCAAGCACAGCCTCAATACGCTGCCGAGCCTGGACAGTTGCCTCGCGCAACGTGTTGACTTCTTGGTCGCGCGATTGGAGCTGGGCCTGCAATGAAGTGTGCTCTTGTTTGAACAAATCAAGCGATCCTTGTAGTGAGGCCTTTTCGCTCGCAAACGTGTCTACTTTTTTGTGCAGCGCCTTGGCCTCAGTTCCTTCCAGATCCAGCTTCGCTTTTAAGGCGTCGCGCTCAGCCTGCACCTGCGTCAGCTGAGACTGAAGGGATTTTTGGTCGGCAGCTAGCTGCTGCGTAAGAGCAACGAGCTTCGCGAGGCGTGCGGATAGGTGGTCGAGATCGTCAAGCATATCGCTATCGTAAAGCAAATTTGCCAATCTCAAAATCGGAATCTAACAAACCGACTTAAAAATGTAAGCTAGCGTTCAGAAAACCATGCTAAGGAATTAACAACCTTTCACTCTTATTACAAAAACATCGAGAATTCAGTGGTTTTTTTGCAGCCAGGTCTAGTTACAAGGTCCGTCTAGGGAAAACCCCATCGCAGAAACCGTCTTTTTTGGTTTGCTTTGCGTGTGCACTCCATTACCATGCACTCCGTACTAGTCGAGCGCAAAAAAATTAGTCGCAAAGCTAGTGGGTTTAATGTGCGTCACGCGCGCCCATCGTTTCAACAAAATAATTATTAGCAGCGCAGTCAAGGAGCTACTCATCATGCAGCTTAGAAATAAACAGGATTTCTGGTCGGGGGTGATGTTCATCATCCTAGGTCTAGCTTTCGCCTGGCAAGCCACCAGTTATTCAATGGGCACAGCCGCCCGAATGGGACCAGGCTATTTCCCGTTCTGGCTTGGCATCATCATGGCTGCCTTGGGCGGAATTGTTTTGCTCAATTCGATGCGCAAAAAGGCTGAGAAAACTGAAATCGCCAAATTTGATTTCAAAATTCTCGCCATCATCTGCGTCTCCGTTCTGGCCTTTGCCGTGATGCTTCGCCCGTTAGGACTGTTGCTGTCAATCATGGCCGTGGTGCTGATCAGCAGTACCGCAGGCCACGACCACAACTGGAAGACCACCATCATCAACGCGGTGTGTTTGACCGTGATGTGCTGGGCTGCCTTTGTGAAAGGCCTCAAGCTGGTATTCCCCATTTGGCCCGCCTTTCTCGGTATGAACTAAGGAGCACCTGTTCATGGAATTACTTAACAACTTAATGATTGGTTTCGGTGTGGCGTTCACACCTGAAAACCTGACATACGCACTGGTCGGCTGTTTACTCGGCACGCTGGTGGGCGTTCTTCCTGGTCTCGGCCCGGTTCCGACTATCGCGATGCTGTTGCCCATTACTTATGTGCTGCCACCGATCGCTGGTCTGATCATGTTGGCTGGTATTTACTACGGCACGCAGTACGGCGGTTCAACGACAGCCATTCTGGTGAACCTACCTGGGGAAACGTCCTCGGTTGTGACCGTACTTGATGGCCACGCGATGGCCAAGAACGGCCGGGCCGGTGCAGCACTTGCAATCGCTGGTTTGGGCTCCTTCTTTGCCGGATCTGTTGCAACAATGCTTATCGCTGCCTTTGCACCTCCACTCGCAGAGCTGGCGTTCAAGTTTGGCCCTGCCGAGTACTTCTCCTTGATGGTTTTAGGCTTGGTTGGCGCTGTTGTGCTCGCTTCGGGCTCACTGCTCAAAGCAATTTGTATGATTCTGTTGGGCCTGCTGTTGGGCATGGTCGGTACGGACGTCAACTCAGGCGTTGCCCGCTACGACTTCGGCATCCCAGAACTGCAAGATGGCGTGGGTTTTGCAATCGTTGCGATGGGCGTGTTCGGTTTTGCCGAAATCATGACCAACCTGGAACTGAAAGAAAATCGGGTTGAACTCGATGCCAAGATCGGCTCGCTCTATCCAAACAAGCAAGAGTTCCAAGAGTCATGGCCAGCAGTTGTGCGTGGTACAGCAATTGGCTCCTTGCTCGGCATTTTGCCTGGCGGTGGCGCTGTACTGTCATCGTTTGCTTCGTACACGGTAGAAAAGAAGCTCTCGAAGAACCCTGAGCGTTTTGGTAAAGGCCATCCTGCCGGTTTGGCTGGACCTGAAGCCGCGAACAACGCTGGCGCACAGACATCGTTCATCCCGTTGCTGACACTGGGTATTCCTAGCAACGCCGTGATGGCGCTGATGGTTGGTGCAATGACGATCCACAACATTCAGCCTGGTCCTCAGGTGATGACAAGCCACCCACAGCTGTTCTGGGGTCTGATTGCCTCAATGTGGATTGGTAACTTGATGCTTATCGTGCTGAACCTGCCCCTGATCGGGATCTGGGTGAAGCTGCTGAAAGTGCCTTACCGCATTTTGTTCCCGGCCATTTTGGTGTTTTGTACGATTGGTGTGTATTCGCTGAGCTACAACACATTCGATATTGTCGTGACGGTTATCTTCGGCATCATTGGTTACTTCTGGTCTAAGCTGAAATGCGAAGGTGCACCGCTGTTGCTTGGCTTAGTCCTCGGCCCGCTGATGGAAGAAAACTTCCGTCGCGCCCTGCTCTTGTCACGCGGTAACTTCATGACTTTCTTAGATCGTCCGCTGTCTGCTTCACTCTTAGGGGTTGCGGCCTTGCTGGTCGTGATCGTGGCCCTGCCGTCGATCAAAGCCAAGCGCGAAGAAGCCTTCGTGGAAGACTGATACATGCCTAGCATCAACAGCAAAACGTACGAACCCTCATCTCCCCGCAAAGTTGCTTTTCTTGGCTTAGGGGTGATGGGTCTGCCGATGGCCGGCCACCTGGCCACGGCAGGACACCACGTCACGGTCTACAACAGAAATGCACAAAAAGCGCAGGCCTGGGTAGCAGAGTTTGGTGGTCGCGCTTGCGCGACACCCCGCGAAGCTGCTGCGGGTGCTGAGATTGTGTTTTCGTGCGTCGGCAACGACGACGATCTGCGCAGTGTCGTGCTTGGCGAAAATGGTGCGTTTGCCGGTATGCAGGCAGGTGCAACTTACGTTGACCACACCACGGCTTCTGCGTCTGTGGCGCGCGAATTGCATGCTATCGCTAAACAGAAATCAGTGCGCTTCATTGATGCCCCGGTTTCTGGTGGACAGGCTGGCGCAGTCAACGGTATGTTGACTGTCATGTGTGGCGGTGATGCGGCAGAGTTCGCTGCAGTGCGCGATGTCATCGCAACGATGGCACGGGCTGTCACACTCGTGGGTCCAGTGGGTGCAGGTCAGCTCGCCAAAATGGTGAACCAGATCTGTATCGCAGGCGTAGTGCAAGGCTTAGCTGAGGGTGTTGCTTTTGGTGAAGCTGCTGGTTTGGATATGAAACAAGTCCTGGACGTGATCAGCAAAGGGGCAGCTCAGAGCTGGCAAATGGAAAACCGCGGCAACACCATGGTGGACGACAAGTTCGACTTTGGGTTCGCGGTTGACTGGATGCGTAAGGATCTCAACTTGGCAATGGACGAGGCGCGCCGCAACGGTGCACGACTCCCAGTTACCGCGTTAGTGGATCAGTTTTATGCAGACGTTCAAAAGATGGGCGGTAATCGCTGGGATACCTCGAGCTTGCTAAAGCGGCTCCGGTAATTCTGGTGCTTTATCGTGAAAAACGGCGCTTTAAAGCGCCGTTTTTGTTTCTAAGACCAAACCCTCAGCGTCTGGCCGAGTGTCCTGCCCGCGTTTAAAAATCAGAGTCGCCAACTCATTGAGCGCAAGCGTGTAGACGTCTCGTTTGAATTCTATGACGTCATCCAGCGATACCCAGTAGTGACTCCAGCGCCAGGCGTCAAATTCAGGGTGGGGCGTCGCGCGCAATTGAACATCATGGTCGCGCCCAAGCATTCGCAGCAAAAACCAGATCTGTTTTTGCCCTCGATAATGCCCCCGCGACTCGCGTCGGATAAACGTATCCGGCACGTCATAGCGCAACCACTCACGTGTGCGTCCCAAAATTCGGACATGGTCGGGCTTTAAACCGACCTCCTCATGAAGTTCGCGAAACATGGCCTGCACAGGACTCTCTCCCTGCTTGATGCCACCCTGGGGGAACTGCCAAGCATGTTCCCGAATGCGCTTACCCCAGAAGACCTCATTTTTTTGATTAACGAGGATGATTCCAACATTAGGACGGTAGCCTTCGCGATCAAGCATGGCCACTCCCAACGAATTCAATACAATTGCATTTGATTATACGTACCTGTCGGCAATTTTGCCCCAATAAAATTTATCGGTCCTCCATGCGCGCCTCAGCCTTTCACATCACCACCCTAAAAGAAGCCCCAAACGATGCAGAGATCACCAGCCATCGCCTGATGATGCGCTCGGGCATGATCCGCAAGCTCGCAGGCGGGATTTACAACTACATGCCACTAGGCTTGAGAGTGATTCGCAAAGTCGAACATATCATCCGTCAAGAAATGGATGCGGCGGGCGCCCTAGAGTTATTGATGCCGGTCGTGCAGCCAGCTGAGCTGTGGATGGAATCAGGGCGTTGGGAACAATATGGGCCCGAACTGTTGCGTATGAAAGATCGCCATGGCCGCGACTTTGTCTTGCAGCCAACCTCTGAAGAGGTTATCACCGACATCGCCCGAAACGAGATTCAGAGCTGGCGTCAACTTCCAGTCAACTTCTATCACATCCAAACAAAATTTCGCGATGAACGACGTCCACGTTTTGGCGTGATGCGCGGCCGGGAATTTACGATGAAGGACGCCTACTCGTTCGACCGCGACGTAGCCAGCGCTCAAAAAAGTTATCAAATCATGTTCGACGCGTACATGAAGATCTTTTCACGCCTGGGCCTGACTTTCAGAGCCGTCTCGGCCGACACAGGCTCGATCGGCGGGTCGCAAAGCCATGAGTTTCAAGTGATTGCCGATATTGGCGAAGATCTGATTGTGTATGACCCTGCCTCCAATTACGCCGCCAATATTGAGCTGGCGCCAGCGCCCTGCCTGATTGCTCAGCGCCAAGCGGCATCAGCCCCTCTGACCTTAACGCCCACGCCAGGAGCCGCCAAATGCGAGGCGGTCGCCGAACTCCTGGGCGTCGCGCTCGCACAGACGGTGAAATCCATCGTGCTGGCCACGGACCCAGAAAAAGGCCCTGCGCAAATCTGGCTACTACTGCTGCGTGGCGACCACGAACTCAATGAAATCAAAGCGGGCAAGGTTGCTGGTTTGAATAAGGGCTTTCGCTTTGCGACCGAAGGGGAAATTATTGAACACTTCGGCTGCAAGCCGGGCTATCTCGGTCCGGTAAAAATGGCTAAGCCCGTCAAAGTGATCGCCGATTTAACCGTTGCAAACATGCACGACTTCATTTGTGGTGCGAACCAAGAGGACTTCCACCTCACCGGCGTCAATTGGACACGTGACCTGCCAGAACCAGACCTCATCACGGATCTGCGTAACGTGGTCGAAGGCGACCAGGCTCCAGACGGCAAAGGCACTTTGGCTATTCAACGCGGCATCGAAGTCGGTCATGTTTTTTACTTAGGTACGAAATATTCAGAAGCATTGAAAGCTACCTTTCTAGACGAGAGCGGCAAGCCAGCACTCATGGAGATGGGGTGCTATGGCATTGGCGTCACACGCATTGTTGGCGCCGCCATCGAGCAAAACCACGATGCAAAAGGTATCGTGTGGCCTCGCGCAATCGCTCCCTTTGAGGTTGCGATCTGCGCGGTCGGCTGGGGCAAAAGTCAGGCAGTGCGTGACGCTGCCGAGGCACTTTACGCCGACCTTAAGTCCAAGGGTGTCGACGTCATTCTGGATGATCGCGATCTACGCCCAGGCATTATGTTTGCGGAGTGGGAGCTGATTGGCCCGCCCGTGCGCATCACAATTGGCGAGCGTGGGCTCAACGACGGCGTAATCGAGTTGCTTGGTCGTAAGCAAACAGAGGCCGCCCGCGTCCCATTGTCGGACAGTTGCGCTCAAACGCTGGCATTGCTTGAGACATATTGATGCAACACCGTTTTGATGTGCGGGTGTACTACGAGGACACCGATATGGGTGGGGTCGTGTTCTATGCCAACTACCTAAAGTTCATGGAGCGCGGCCGTACCGAATGGCTGCGTGCCTTGGGCGTGAATCAGTTTGAGCTAGCGCACTCTGCACAACGGATGTTTATGGTCGCCAAGCTCGATATCAAGTACCTTTTACCGGCCAGACTCGACGATTTGCTACAAATTGAAAGCGAAGTGACACGACTCGGCCGTGCTTCGTTACACTTCAGGCAATCGATTCGTAGACAAGGGGAACTCTTGACCCAAGGGAACATCCAAGTTTGCTGTGTAGAAACAGTTAACATGCGAGTCGCTGCGATTCCGGAATCGATTCACACAAAATTTGCTGCAATTACTCGGGACTAAGTGATGCCAACACCTTCAGATATGTCAATGCTTTCCCTGATACTGAACGCCAGTATTCCCGTTCAGTTCATCATGTTGATGCTGATTGTCATCTCGATCGCCTCTTGGACATTTATTTTTGCCAAGCGCTCAACGATTAAAAAGGCGTTGACGCAAACGCGCCGCTTTGAAGACGACTTCTGGTCGGGCGGCGATTTGGCCTTGCTACATCAGTCCATCTCCACGCGCCGCGCCGAACAAGGTGCCCTGGCTCGTATCTTTGACAGTGGCATGACAGAATTCCTCAAGGGACGCCGTGCTGGAGCTGGCGCCGAAACTACTGCCAGCCTTGATGGCGCCCGTCGCGCAATGCGTGCAGCGTTCCAGCGTGAAATGGATGAGCTCGAGTCGCACCTGAACTTCTTAGCGTCTGCCGGCTCGGTCAGCCCTTACATCGGACTGCTCGGTACGGTTTGGGGCATCATGCACGCTTTTGTTGGACTCGCAAACGTACAACAAGCCACACTAGCCTCTGTCGCGCCAGGTATTGCCGAGGCCCTGATTGCCACGGCTATCGGTTTGTTCGCGGCCATTCCAGCCGTCGTTGCTTACAACCGCTACACACACGACATCGATCGCTTGTCGATCCGCTTTGAGACTTTTGTCGACGAGTTCTTGAACATCTTGCAACGACAGGTGCGCTAATGTCCTCCGTTCGCTCGAGCTCAGGGCGCCCAGGCCGACGCCTGAAAAACGAAATTAACGTCGTGCCATACATCGATGTGATGTTGGTACTGCTCGTGATTTTTATGGTGACTGCACCACTTATTACGCCTGGGGTAATTGAATTACCCTCAGTCGGTCAAGCGGCAAACGTACCGCTGACGCCAATTGAAATCCAAATTACCGAAGACGGGAAACTTTCCTGGCGCAAGCGTGAACCAGGCGCCGTCAACGTGCCCGTAGAGCGTAGCGCCCTTGCGCAAACCATTCTGTCTGAACTCAAACCAGACCAGCCCGTCGTGATTGCTGCAGACGGCAAAGTACCCTATGAATCCGTCATGAAAGTCATGGATGATTTGCGTAAAAATGGCGTGACTAAGCTCGGGTTGTTAGTCGACCAAAAAAGTGACGCGCCGACGCCAAACGCCAAGCCGACCGCCAAACCTGCCGCCAAGCCAACCAACAGACGATGAGAAGGATTCGCGCACGCACGCACCAAGCCTGTTGCACCGCCCATGACGCCACGTAAAGCATCGCCTGCTAGCGGACCTATGTTGCCGCCCAAACAAACGCTAAATATGTGGGCGTTGGGCTGGGCTTTACTTGCACACCTAGTGCTGGTGTTGCTGCTGGTGGTTAATCTCAACTGGAAGACCGAGGCCGAAGGTCCTATGCAGATTCAGTTATGGGCTGACGGTAATAGCCCAGTGAATCCACCGCCGCAGCCTCCAGCAAAAGCAGAGCCAAAGCCTGAGCCCACTCCAGAGCCCGAACCGGCGCCTGCGCCCCCTCCTCCTCCGCCACCCACGCCCTCCACATCGGCGCCTCCGCCGAAGGCTGAGGTCGACCCCGAGATCGCACTCGATGAAGAGCGTAAGAAGCGCGCTGAACAAGAACGGCTCGAGCGGGAAGAGGTCAGAAAAGAAGAGGAACGGATCAAGCGTGAGCGCGAGCTGGCCGCTAAGCGAGAGCGTGAGCGCTTAGAGCAACAACGCGAAAAAGCAGAGCGACTCGAAGCAGAAAAGCGCGCCAAGGAAGAAGCAGCCGCTAAAGCTGCCCTAGAAAAGAAGAAAAAGGAAGAGGCCGACAAGAAAGCCAAAGAGAAAGCCGAAGCTGACCAAAAGGCAAAAGAGAAAGCGCAAGCAGATCAAAAGGCCAAGGAAGCGGCTGCGGCTGCGGCAAAACGCGAACAGGCTTTACGAGACGCGTTCCGCAACGACGCAATGGGTGCCGCAGGCATTCCAGGGGGCACTGCGGATCGTAACCAGGCCGGCGGGGGTCGCAATGACGGGTATGGTGCCCAGGTACGTGCCTGCGTGCAGCCTGGCGTTGCGTTCCCAACACCACCACGCAGTGGCGCAACCAACCCAGCGGCGGTCTATCGCGTACAGCTGCGTCCCGATGGCACGATTGCCGACGTCAAACTCACCCGCGGGTCAGGCAATCCGAATTTTGATCGGGCGGTGGAAACGGGGATCCGGCGATGCACTCCCTTCCCCAGACCACCCTCCGGCACCTACCCAGGTTACATAGACGTCAATTACAATATGTATGATTGACAGGAGCTCGCAAAAATATGACGTTCACCCGCTCGTACGACACTAGGGAAGCTACCCGCGCTCTTTTACAGAACGCTCGCGTATGGTTCGCACTTTGTCTCGCGCTGCTAGGCTTGGTCGCAACCATCCCCGCGCAGGCGCAGCTTAGGGTAGATATCTCGGGTACTGGCGCACAGCAATACCCGGTTGCCATTGCAGACTTCAGCGGTGATGCCGCAGGTGCTCAAATTGCTGAGATCATTCGTGCCGATCTGACACGCTCGGGGCAGTTTCGCCTGATCTCGACCTCAGGATCTAACCTCACGGTAGACACGCCGATTGCCTACGATGAATGGCGCACACGTGGTGCAGACTTCATCGCATACGGCACGGTCGTTCGCACGCCAGATGGACGCTTCGAGGTCAAATACCGTCTCGGTGACACCGTCAAACGTGGTCCACTCGACGGAGTTGCCTTCTCAGGTACTGAGAAAGAACTTCGGCGCATCGCCCACCAAATTGCCGATCGCATCTACGAAAAAATCACTGGGATTCGAGGCGTTTTTGCAACGCGTATCGCCTACGTCCTCAAGCAGGGCAATACATACGAGCTGCAAATCGCCGATGCAGACGGTCAAAACCCTCAGGTAGCCCTACGCTCACGCGAGCCTGTTATTTCACCGGCCTGGTCCCCAGATGGCTCACGCCTGGCCTATGTCAGCTTTGAGTCTGGCAAACCGGTGGTGTATGTACATCAACTGGCCACAAGCAAGCGCTTCCCAGTTGCCAATTACAAAGGCAATAACTCGGCACCAGCTTGGTCACCAGACGGCAGCCAACTCGCGGTAGTACTAACGCGGGATGGTTTGTCACAGATTTACACCGTCAGTGCTGCAGATGGCTCAAACTTGCGTCGAATCACGCGCTCGCCACTCATCGATACCGAGCCCGTGTTTAGTCCTGATGGGCGTTCCATCTACTTCACAAGCGACCGTAGCGGCAGCCCACAGGTTTATCAGGTTGGGCTTGATGGAGGGGAGCCTCGCCGCGTAACCTTCAACGGCGGTTACAATATCTCACCTAGAATTTCTCCAGATGGCAAAACGTTGCTTACCGTAACGCGCCGAGACGGGGCATACCGTATCGTTTCGTTGAATCTGACGAACAACACCGAGTCCTTCTTAACAGCTGGACGAGATGATCAGTCGCCAAGTTTCGCCCCTAATGGTATGCAAGTGTTGTACGCCGCCGTCCAAGGTGGTCGGAGTGTCTTGGCAGGCGTGTCTAGCGATGGGCGCGTGCGTCAAACACTATCGATCTTGAACGGTGAAATCCGCGAACCCACCTGGGGCCCGTTTTCCAAATAGTCGAATCTCCTAGCAAAGGAAACATCATGAAAGCTCGTATCGCCAAAGCATTAACCATTGCAGCAGTTGCCGCAAGTCTCGCTGCTTGTAGTTCAGTGTCCCTGGATGATCAGGCTGGCGCTGGCGCCGGCGCTGACGGTTCGGGCATTCTTGACCCGTTCAACCCACAAAGCATTCTGGCTAAGCAGCGCTCTGTTTACTTTGACTTCAACAGCTATAGCGTAAGCGAGCAGTATCGTGGCCTCGTTGAAACACATGGTAAATATTTGGCGAGCAAGCCACAGCAGCGTGTTGTGATTGAAGGCAACACCGATGCACGTGGCGGTTCAGAGTACAACCTGGCACTGGGCCAGCGCCGTGCAGAAGCAGTGCGCCGCATGCTGACACTGATTGGCGTGTCTGACACCCAAGTTGAGACCATCAGCTTCGGCAAAGAGAAGCCAAAAGCTTTGGGTGATAGTGATGCAGACTACGCTGAAAACCGTCGCGCGGATTTCAACTACAAGCGTTAATTCGCACTGCCATTGTTAGACCTGTGCAGGGCGGCTGATAGGCCGCCCTGTTACTTTCGAAAGGAATTACTCATGATTCTTAAATCATCGATTGTTCGCCAAGCCGTGATCGGACTCACACTTTCGGGCGGCATTCTCTTTAGTCATTCTGCATTCGCATTTGCCGACGACGACGCTCGCAAAGCGATCGTTGACTTGCGTCAACAAATCAAAGTTTTGACAGAAGCTAATCAGCGTGCGCGTATGCAACTCGCTGACCAGATCGAAGGCTTAGAGCAAGAAGTCGCTCGTTTGCGCGGCGAGATGGAGCAACTCACACGTCCAGGTGGAGCGGGCGGTGGTGCGAGCGCTGCAGGCGGAGGGCGTGCGCCGGACGCTCAGTCGCAAGACCCCAGAGAGCAATCGGCATTTGATCAGTCAATGGAAACCTTTCGTAAAGGTCAATACAAAGAAACGATTCAGAACCTGACAGCGTTCATGACGCTTTACCCAGACAGCACCCTGACGCCTACCGCACAGTTTTACCTTGGTAGCAGCCGCTATGCGATGAAAGACTTCAAAGGCGCCATGGGTACCTTGCAAGCAATGGTTCAGAAGTATCCAACCCAGCAGCGCGCGCCTGACGCTCTGCTGATGGTCGCAGCCTGCCAGATTGAGCTCAATAATCGTGCAGGCGCCAAAGTCACCTTGCAGCGCATTATCAAAGACTACAAGGGCACACCTGCAGCTGACACCGCAGCCAAACGCCTACCGCTTTTGCAGTAGGCCTAGCCCCCTTAGGGCATCGTCAATAAGAGACAGGCGACGCCGGCAACGATTAGCACAATGCCGAGCGTCTCCCGTCCTGTGCTCTTACTCAAGAACACACGCCAGGAAAGTAACTGGGCAAACAGCACCTCAACCAAACCGAGCGTGCGAACGTTGGCTGCTGCGGTCAACGCAAAACCAAGAAACCATCCTTGCGACGCAGACGCACCAAGCAACCCACCCCAGATTGATATCCGCCAGGCTTTCAAACACTTTACCCACGCTTCGTAGTGAAAGGTCATCATCCACGCTGCTAGCAGCACGGTTTGCAAGCCGAGACCGCAGGTTAACGTCCAGGAAGCCCGCACAAAGAAATGCGCCTCACCCAGGGCAAGTATGCCGCCTCGAAAGGACACTGCGGCGATAGCAAAACACGCTGCAGCCGATAAGCCCAATACAACAGGTTGCCAGGCAGGGCCTGAGTCGCCGCCGGATGCAGGCTTAGACGCCATGACGGTGACGCCCACAGTGGCCACAATAATCGCACCCATCGCGAGTAAAGAGATCTGATCGCCCAAGACAATCATTCCAAAAAGGGCAACCTGCACAGGCTCAGTTTTTGTCCAAGCTGTGACCACAACAAAAGCCCGTTGACGCATCGCAGCCAACATTAGCGCCGTCGCTGCAATCTGGGATAGTGCCCCGGCCAGCACAAACAACACGAACTCCAAATTCATTTTAGGCAGAACCGAGCCCGTGACAAATATTGCGATCAACGTAAAGAGAAACGCAAACGGAAAACCATACAAAAACCGGACTTGCGTTGCGCCAAGCGTACCAAGCTGCTCAGTCAGACTGCGCTGAATCGCGTTGCGCCCGGCCTGCGCGGCCGCAGCAAAGATTGACGCCGGAATCCACAACCATGTCCATTCATGCACTGTCATCTTGGCCAACCCATGTCTAAAAATACGTTTAACGTTCGGCGTTATTTTTGCGCTTTTATTTCGCGCTTGCGGCGTGCTGATGCAATAACGTCACAGTCGCTGCATCGAGCTTAATACCCTCTGCGCGCTGTTGCCTCATTTTGTTCAATTCGATTTCACCAGGAACAATCACCTGCCGACCCTCAACTGCAGCTGGACTGTCATGCAAAATAGACGCAAAGTCCGTCATGCGCTCGGTGAGCCACTGCGTCGAGCCAAGCATCTGGGTATTGATCAAAATAAAGAAATGACCCAAGTTTTGAGGCTCGTCGGGCGCGTCCACCCACGACTTCACATGGGTTAGGTAGGCGGCGTTGGACAGCAGACCAGCGAACAAATCCACTAGCAACGCAAGTCCATATCCTTTATGCCCACCAATCGGCTGCAGAAAGCCATCGAGGGCAGCTTTGGGGTCTGTCGTCGCGCGCCCTTTGTCGTCTGTGGCCCAGGTGTCCGGTATAGCCTCGCCACGCTTGAGTGCGTTACGAATTTTGGCGCGGGCCACCACACTCATTGCCATGTCCAGCAAAAAGGGATCTCCCCCGGGGTTGGGCACACCGAATCCAAGAGGGCTATTTCCTAATCGGGCATCACTACCACCCCAAGGCGCGATCGTCGTCGTCGCATTGCTTCCGATAATGCTGGCGAAACCTTGTTGTGCTGCGATCAATGAGTACGGCGAGATCGGGCCAAAATGATTACTACCGCGGGCAAACGCCATTCCAATGCCGCATTGTTTTGCTGCATCGATCGCAGCACGTAGCGCATGCATTCCTACCAACGGCCCGACGCCATTGTCTCCATCCACTAATCGCAATGCAGGGGCCGGCTTTTGCACTGTGATATTGGGGCGAGCGTTAATGCCATTGACGAGCAAGCGCTCGCCATAAGACTCGACACGCGACAAACCGTGAGTGCTCAGACCAAACAAATCTGCCATCACCAGCACCTGTACAACGTCTTTGGCATCTGCCTGGGTTAGGCCCAACCCTTGAAAAGCCTTGACCGCCAAAACTGAGAGTTCGTCCTCAGGCCAGACCGTTTGTACTTGCGCATGTTGAGTCATTTACCGCCGCCTTGTTTGATGTTTGCGTGATTGTACGCAATGGCGGCAGGCATAAAAAAACCCCCGGAGAACCGGGGGTTTCGTGCATGCCCGGAGAAATCCGGGGAGGTGTCTGAAAGACCTGAGCTTAGAAGCCCATGCCGCCCATACCACCCATGCCGCCCATGTCGCCACCAGGCATGCCGCCGCCAGCGGCAGGCTTGTCTTCAGCGAGTTCGCAAACAGCGGCTTCAGTTGTCAGCAACAAGCTGGCAACAGAGGCTGCGTTTTGCAGGGCTGTACGCGTTACTTTGGTTGGATCCAGAACGCCTTGCTCGACCAGGTCACCGTACTCGCCGGTGGCGGCGTTAAAGCCGTAATTACCTGTGCCGTTCGCAACGTTATTGACCACAACGCTTGGCTCGTCGCCAGCGTTAGCAACGATCGTGCGCAGAGGCTCTTCGATGGCACGCAAGACAAGCTTGATACCAGCGTCTTGGTCGGCGTTGTCGCCTTTGACCTTCGAAACCACAGCGCGCGTGCGGATCAGTGCAACGCCACCGCCAGGAACAATGCCTTCTTCCACCGCTGCACGTGTTGCGTGCAAGGCGTCTTCGACACGTGCCTTCTTTTCTTTCATTTCGACTTCGGTCGAAGCACCAACACGGATCACAGCAACACCGCCGGCCAACTTAGCCACGCGCTCTTGCAGTTTTTCACGATCGTAGTCTGATGTTGCTTCTTCGATCTGAACACGGATCTGCTTGACGCGTGCCTCGATCGACTTGGCATCGCCATGACCGTCGATAATGGTGGTGTTTTCTTTGCCGACTTCGATACGCTTTGCCTGACCGAGTTCTGCCAGCGTAGCTTTTTCAAGCGACATGCCGGTTTCTTCGGAAATGACGGTACCACCGGTGAGGATGGCGATGTCTTCGAGCATTGCTTTACGACGGTCACCAAAACCAGGAGCCTTAACAGCTGTGGTTTTGAGAATGCCGCGGATGTTGTTGACAACCAGCGTGGCCAAAGCCTCGCCTTCGACATCTTCAGCCACGATCAGCAGTGGGCGGCTCGACTTAGCAACTTGCTCAAGTACGGGCAGCAGGTCACGAATGTTGCTGACCTTCTTGTCGTAAATCAGAACAAACGGATCATCCAACGCTGACACTTGCTTGTCAGGGTTGTTGATGAAGTAAGGCGACAGGTAACCGCGGTCGAACTGCATACCTTCAACGACGTCGAGCTCGTTTTCGAGCGACTTACCGTCTTCAACAGTGATGACGCCTTCTTTGCCGACTTTGTCCATTGCATCAGCAATGATCTGGCCGATTGAGAAGTCGCTGTTTGCCGAGATCGAACCGACTTGTGCGATTTCTTTGGTGGTTGTGCAAGGCTTCGAGAGCTTCTTGAGCTCTGCCACTGCAGCAATCACAGCCTTGTCGATACCGCGCTTGAGGTCCATTGGGTTGATGCCGGCAGCCACGTACTTCAGGCCTTCGACAACAATCGACTGCGCCAACACGGTAGCCGTGGTGGTGCCGTCACCAGCGTTGTCAGAAGTCTTGGAAGCAACTTCCTTGACCAACTGAGCACCGATGTTCTCAAACTTGTCTTTGAGTTCGATTTCTTTTGCAACCGACACGCCGTCTTTAGTGACGGTTGGGGCGCCGAAAGAACGCTCGAGCACGACGTTACGGCCCTTAGGACCGAGGGTTGTTTTTACTGCGTTGGCGAGGATATTCACGCCACGGACGATACGCACACGTGCGTCATCGCCGAATAGGACTTGCTTGGCAGCCATTTAGATTTCCTTCCGTATTCTGTGAATTACTGGACCACGGCGAGGATTTCTTCCTCGCGGATGACGAGGACTTCTTCGCCATCGACTTTAACGGTCTGACCGGCGTACTTGCCGAACAGAACTTTGTCGCCGACTTTGACATCCATCTTCAACACTTTGCCGTCTTCGGTTTGTTTACCGGGACCAACGGCTAACACCTCACCCTGATCGGGCTTTTCAGCGGCGCTTTCAGGGATAACGATGCCCGAGGCAGTTTTGCGCTCGTTGTCCAGGCGTTTGACGATCACGCGATCGTGCAGGGGACGCAGGGCCATGTAGAACTCCTGTTACAAAAAATAATGGTTGTTAGAAACACTTCGGCAAGTTGCAGACAAAGACTGTTAGCACTCATCGAAGTCGAGTGCTAATTATAAGGCCTCTGAGCCGGATTTCAAGTCCGGCCCGAGAAACCCTAAGGGAATTGTCTATTTGCGGGCGGCCTGGCGGGCTGCCTTAGCAGCCATAAAGTCATTCACGATCTTGGCGTGCTCAGGCGTTTTATGGGCAATTGCTTGGTAAGCTGCTGATAATTCAAGTAAATTTGCAAGCGAGGCTGTTTGTCCCTCGCGCAGCAGGCGTTTTGTCATACGCACAGCTGGGGGCGAATTGACAGCCATCTTGCGCGCAAGGGTCTGCGCCGTCGTGAGCAGATCTACCGCAGGCACAATACGCGAAACCATTCCCCAATCGAGCGCCGTCTTTGCATCAATTGCTTCGCCGGTAAAGGACATTTCGGCGGCTCTTGCCATACCAATGACGCGCGGCAGGAACCAGGCGCCACCATCGCCCGCCACAATCCCGACTTTCACAAAGCTCTCGGCAAATGTCGCCTGTTCTGAGGCAATCCGTAGGTCGCACATACAGGCCAGATCACATCCTGCGCCAATCGCTGGGCCATTGACTGCCGCAATGGTTGGCACTTCGATTTGATGGATGGCTAGCGGCAGACGCTGAATACCCTGACGATACTCTTGGCGCAGTACGTCACTGCCAAACCCGGAACCAATCTGCCTTTGCATCTCGTCAATCTTGCCACCCGACGAAAATACTGGGCCGGAGGCTGTAATGATGACAGCACGCACACTCGGATCGTGCTCGATCCGATGGCACGCCTCAAGCATTGCCTCAACAATACCCGTACCAGTCAGTGCGTTACGCGTCTCTGGGTGATTGAGCGTGAGCGTGACCACGCCCAGATCATCTTGTTCATATTGCAAAACGGTTGTCATTCTGAGGCCTTCGTCTTTGAAAGATAATGAAAATAAGAGCTTAGCGTCCCGCGGCCTTAGCCGTAATGCCACCTGCCACGCCGAAATCTGTTGCAGGACGATCAAAAAGAATCACTCGGATATTTTGCTTTGAGACACCAATTGCGCGCTCTGTAGCATCTGCCATCGCAGCGATCAGTGCTGCTTTTTGTTCCTCGGTACGGCCGCGAATCAAGCCGACCGTAATCATCACCATTTCTTTACCCAGCTCACCAGCAACAATGACGTGTTCGGCGGGAATCTCTTGCAACACTACGCGCACGGACGCCAACGGGGCGGCAATGCTATCCACAACAGACTGTGTTAACTTTTTTAAGAGCTCAGTCTTGCTAGCAGGACTGTGACCGTGCAGGATTTGAACATTGAGCATTGGCATGGCGTGCTATCTTCCCGAAGTAAAATGAAAGGCCTGAATCGTACAGGCGGTCGGTATTTATAAACCAACTTCCCTCATCTATGTCATTTATCAACACGCTTAACGCCGCCTGGACCAACTCAAACTCATTGCTGATGGTGGGCCTTGACCCAGACGTCACTAAGATGCCGGCCGAGTTAAACGGCAAACCTGACGCGATTTTTCAGTTCTGCAAACAAATCGTAGACGCTACCGCGCCGTTCGTATGCGGCTTCAAGCCTCAGATTGCTTATTTCGCGGCAGCACGTGCGGAAGGTCAGCTCGAAGACCTTTGTGCCTACATTCGTGAAAAGTATCCGCACTTGCCCTTGGTGCTAGATGCCAAGCGTGGAGATATCGGCGCAACGGCCACCCAATACGCCAAAGAGGTCTTTGGGCGCTACAACGCCCATGCTGTGACCGTCAGTCCCTACCTGGGAGCAGACTCCGTTGACCCCTATCTTGAGTGGGAAGATCGTGGCGTGATCGTGTTGTGCCGGACATCCAACCCAGGCGGGTCGGATCTGCAGTTTTTGATGACGGACGGTGTGCCACTTTATCTGCGCGTAGCAGATCTGGTTGCGAACAAATGGAACAAAACGGGTCAGTGCGGGCTTGTGGTCGGGGCAACCTTCCCCAAAGAGCTCGCTGCGGTGCGCAATGCGGTTGGCAACGATATTCCGCTGCTCGTGCCAGGAATCGGTGCGCAAGGTGGAGACATCGCCGCAACCTGCGCTGCGGGTTGCAACACGCAGAAGACCGGCATGATGATCAACTCATCGCGAGCGATTCTTTATGCGAAGGGCCCAGGGCATTGGACTGAAGCTGCTGCTGCCGCCGCAAAACAGACGCGCGATGACATCAACGCGTATCGTTGATGGTTGCTGACTAAGAGGTCAGTAAGTCGCAGGCAGCCTGCAGTGCAAACGCCACCGACGCGTGGCGCACCGCACTGCGATCACCTTCAAACACTCGCGAAGCGGACTGGATCACAATCCCAGACGACAAACGTTGCGCAAACGCAAACCACACGAGGCCAACAGGCTTTTCGGCAGTGCCGCCACCGGGTCCGGCGATGCCGGTCGTGGTCAGCGCTAATGTTGCGGGCGGGGACTTAGCCAGCACCCCAGCCGCCATGGCCTCAGCCACTTCCTTGCTCACCGCACCAAACTGTTTGAGGACTTCTTTTGACACGCCCAACTGAGCATGCTTCGCACCATTGCTATACGTAACCCAGCCTTGTTCAAACCAGGCGCTTGAGCCAGCAATTGCAGTCACAGCACCGGCAAGCAGACCCCCAGTACAAGACTCAGCCGTCGCAAGCCAGCCCTGCTGCGCCACCAAGAGCTGCCCCAAACGCTCAGATAACGTATCAATTTCAGTTTGCACGCAAAGCCTCTTTCAAAATGTCCATGTGCGATTAGAAGGCAACGCCGACACGCACCAAAATCGCCATGACGAGCAAGGTATAGCCCGCCGCGAGCAGGTCATCGAACATCACTCCAAAACCACCTTTGAAGCGTACGTCGGCCTGACGAATCGGTGGCGGTTTAACCGTATCAAAGAAACGGAACAAGACAAAAGCAGCAGCCTGTGCCGTTAACGAATCTGGCACGAGCCACAGCACGAGCCAAAATGCAACGAACTCATCCCAGACAATTCCCACATGATCAGCAACACCTAGCTGCGCAGTGACCCGCTCGCAAGCCCAACAACCGTAAACAAAACAGGCGACCAAGAACATAGCGATCACCGTATCACCGACACCCTCGGCCGAGAAGCTCCAGAGTAGCCAAGCGAGCAACGTGCCCCACGTGCCAGAACCAGGACGAACCAATCCCGATCCAAACCCAAACATCATCATTCGCCCGGGGTCAGAAAACACCCAAGACAATGTCGGCCACTTGGTCAGGTGCCTTTCAGAGACGCGCGTCACCAGAACTCCTGAAATGATCAAACCCGTTCGGGATGTCGGACAATGCATGCCCGCTCACATCGCGTACGACCGTACCTGATCCGCTGGTGACTCGACCAATGCGAGTCAACGGAACGTCCATTTCGATTGCGATGCGCTGAAGACTGTCTCGCTGCGCAGGCGATGCGGTGAAGCAAAGCTCATACACGTCGCCTCCGGCAAGCATTGCACGACGCACTTGCATGGCGTCATAGCCCGTCAACGCTTCGTGCACAGGCAGTGCGGACTCTTCAAGTTCAGCCGCAACACCACTCGCCGTCAGAATATGTCCAAGATCTTGCACGAGCCCATCTGACAGATCAATCGCTGCGTGCACATGTGGAGCGAGTCTGCGACCCAGCGTAACGCGTGGCGTTGGTTTCTCGAGCGCGAGACGTGTTTGTGCCAGAAGCGCGGCATTCAGTGGCAGCTCACCAGACAGCATTCGACATGCAATGTCCGCTGCACCTAATGCCCCAGATACCCAAATGTCATCACCCAGCACCGCGGCGCTTCGACGCATCGCAAGCTCAGGGGTCACTTCACCAAAGACCGTGACACTCAACGTAATACCTTGCATGCTGCGTGTAGTATCACCACCAATTAGCACGCAACCGAACTCATCGGCAAGCGCATAAAACCCATCCGCAAAACGAGACACCCATTGTTCGTCGACACTCGGTAGACCAATTCCCAACAGACACGCAAGGGGCTTGGCGCCTACTGCAGCCAGATCCGAGAGGTTGACAGCCAGCGCCTTATGCCCAAGCCGGAATGGATCGGTCCCGGCAAAAAAATGACGCCCCTCGAGCAACAGATCAGTGCTGGTCGCCAACTGCATACCAGGCTTAACGGAAAACAACGCGCAGTCATCGCCCGCACCAAGCATGTCACCCGGCACAGGTCGACTAAAGTAGCGCGTGATGAGTTCGAATTCGGATGGCACGAGTATGGTTGCCCCGGAGACGATCAACGACGGGTTGTCGCTCGAGTTTCAGGTGCGCGCACTTGGGCGGCAAGTTTGTCGAGTACGCCATTTACGAACTTAAAGCCATCGGTGCCACCGAACGACTTGGCGAGCTCGACGGCCTCGTTAATCGCCACCCGGTACGGCACTTCGACGTGATGCACAAGCTCGTAGCTGCCAATCAACAAAATGCCATGCTCAATGGGAGATAACTCGGCAAGCGGACGATCAATGAATGGCGAGAATTGCTCGCGCAATGCCGTTGCGTCCTTCATTGCGCCATGCAATAGGGTTTGGAACCAGACTGCATCCGCCTGATCGAACTCGTCTTCGTCTCGCAAGTGTGCCTCGATCTCTCCGGCATCTTGCAAACTATCCGTGTCACGCACCAGCCACGCATACAAACCTTGCAATGCAAGTTCGCGAGACCGTCTACGCGCACTGCGCGGCGGACTGGCCGCGCCCGCTTCAGCGTCGTGCGTCGGATTGTTCAAGATCTTCGTCCTCGTCGTCTTCGTCGGCTTCAGGTTCGAGCGCAGCCACCAAGTTTGCCATTTCAACTGCGCATTGTGCGCAGTCACGGCCTTTGTCCGCAGCGCGCACTTCAGCTTGTTCGTCAGTCTCGGTTGTCAACACACCGTTCGCAACCGGAATCCCGGTTTCGAGAGAAATGCGAGAAATCGCTGAAGCACTTTCATTACTCACAATTTCGAAATGATAGGTTTCACCGCGAATGACAGCACCCAATGCAATCAGTGCATCAAACTCAAAGGTTTCAGCCATGCGAGCGAGCGTCACGCCGAGCTCTAAGGCACCGGGTACCGTAACGACCATAATGTCGCGCTCGTCTACGCCCAGACTCTCGAGCTCCTGCAAACACGCATCGAGTTCGATCAGGCCGATGTCTTCATTGAAGCGGGCACGGACGATGCCAATATGCAGGCCCTCGCCGTTCATGTCCGGGGTTAGGGTGTATGGGCTCATGGTGTGCTTCCTATTTGTTACGGGTGGGAGGTTGGTGTTCGTAGCCTGTGACGTCTAGACCAAAGCCAGGCATGATGCTCGGCATCTTGCGTGGTCGCGCCAGCAGGCGCATCTGTCCAACGTTCAAGTCACGCAAAATTTGAGCGCCCATGCCATAGGTGCGCAAGTCCATACGTCCAGGCTCGCGCTTGACTGGTGGCGCCGTTGGTGAGCCCTGCCATCCTGCAATTTGACCAAACAGGTGATCGGCGGAACCTTGGCAGTTAAGAAAGACCATCACACCGGCTGAGGCCTCGCGAATTGCAGTAAGCGCTTCAGCGACACCCCAACTATGTCCGGGGCTTTGCACATCAATCACGTCAAGCACCGAAGTCGGCTCATGCACACGCACAAGCGTTTCTTGACCTGGATCGATTTGTCCTGACACTAGGGCGAGATGCGGATGTCCGGCGACAGTATCGCGGTAAGCGACCATTTCAAACTCACCCCAAGGGGTTTGCACAGTCCGCTGCCCGACGCGTTCGATCACAGACTCGTGCTCATTACGATACTGAATCAAATCAGCAATCGTGCCGAGTTTTAAATTGTGCGTACGACCATATTCAATTAGATCTGGCAGCCGCGCCATCGTGCCGTCAGGCTTCAAAATCTCACAAATTACAGCGGCAGGCGTCAGACCAGCCATTGCGGTCAAATCACAACCGGCTTCAGTATGGCCTGCTCGCACCAGCACCCCTCCGGGGACAGCGCGCAATGGGAAAATGTGACCGGGTTGCACCAAATCGGAGGCCTTGGCATCCCGCGCAACCGCCACACGCACGGTCCGCGCACGGTCCGCCACCGAAATTCCAGTTTCAACGCCTTCAGCCGCCTCGATAGAAACTGTGAAGTTTGTACCGTAGGCGGTTCCGTTCTTGTTCGCCATCAACGGCAACTCAAGTTGCCGGCAACGCTCCTCGGTGAGGGTTAGGCAAACCAAGCCACGGCCATGCGTGACCATGAAGTTAATCGCCTCTGGTGTCACAAACTCAGCGGCCATGACGAGGTCACCCTCGTTTTCACGGTCTTCTTCGTCGACCAGAATCACCATGCGGCCCATCCGGAGCTCATCGATGATCTCTGAAACGGGCGAAATCGCCGAAGGCGATGCAGGCGTTGTACTTGAGGCGAGGGAGATTTTGGCGGACATGGTTGTCGGACAATCAGGCGGATCTAAAAGCCTATTATAGAATCGTTAAGATAATCCACACGGTAAAGGCCTACTGAGGCCGAAACACCTTCCCGGAACCCGCATGCGCGCACTCACTAGCTTCGCCCCCGATCAGGCGGCCAACATCCGTTTTCTACTGACCGACATCGATGACACGCTGACGACAGAGGGGCGTCTCACAGCAGACGCCTATGCAGCCCTCGAGCGCCTCTGGGCTGCTGGCATCACCGTCATCCCCATCACAGGTCGCCCTGCCGGTTGGTGCGACCACATCGCACGTATGTGGCCAGTTTTTGCGGTTGTGGGTGAAAACGGGGCTTTTTATATGCGCTATGACCACGACAAGCGGCGCATGTTGACGCACCATTTCGCAAGCGATGCAGAGCGGCTCGCCAATCGGGAGCGTCTAAAAGCCCTGTCAGTCAGAATTTTGAGCGCCGTCCCAGGCTCTGCGCTTGCAAGTGATCAAAACTATCGCGAAGCGGACCTGGCAATTGATTTTTGCGAGGATGTCCCGCCTTTGCCTGAGGCCGCAGTCCAGAGGATCGTCTCTCTCTTCGAAGCGGAAGGCGCTCAAGCGAAGGTCAGCTCCATCCACGTGAACGGTTGGTTTGGTCAATATGACAAGCTTTCCATGACGCGCACCTTATTCGCTCGCGAGTTTTCCAGTCGACTCGAGGAGCTCTTATCGGTTTGTACGTTCGCAGGCGACTCACCGAATGACGAACCGATGTTCCACTTCTTTGACTACTCAGTCGGTGTCGCCAATATCCAAACGCAACTGCATCGGCTGACCCATCGGCCCAAGTTTGTAACGCCATCCAAGGGCGGCGCGGGGTTTGTCGAACTCGCTGATTGGATTCTCGCGGCAAAAAAGATACAGAATCCTTAGCTTTTTCGCTTTGTCATCAAATTTCGGGGGGGTGGTCGATACACTGACCCTCCTTAAGTGCTGATTGAGCATCCGAATGCAAGAACAAGAACTCAAGTTGCATGTGCCTGCTGCAGCCCGCCCGGGCTTGGAGCGAGAACTGGCTCGCGGCGTGCTGACGCGCACACGTTTGCGTGCGCTTTATTTTGATACGCCAACGCGCGCGTTGGCGCGCGCAAGAATTTCGTTACGCCTTCGTCTGGAGGGCAGGCGCTGGGTACAAACACTCAAGATGCCGGGATCAGATAGCCTCTCGCGTATCGAACTGAACCAGTCTCGCCCTGGCCCCGTCCTGGACCTAAGCGTATACGCGGGTCTTCCGGCAGGAACTATCCTCACAGCCCTGAACGAACCATTAGAAGTTCGGTATGAAACGAATGTCCTAAGGCTATCCCGAATCCTCCGAGACAAAACTGGTCGCGTCGAAGTGGCGTATGACACAGGCGTTATTCGTGCAGGCGCGCTTGATCTACCAATTTCTGAAATTGAATTTGAGCTGCTATCAGGACCGCTCGAATCGATATTCACGCTTGGTAAGCGTTGGCAACAAAAATTCGCCCTAATTCTAGATGCTCGCAGCAAAGCCGAGCGTGGCGATCGCTTGGCTCAACTCGACAAAACCTTGAGAGCACTTGATGAGCTCAGCGCCCAAGACTCAGAATTAAAACGAATCGAGGCAATCGCCGCATTTTGGGCGCCTCAACCTGTTACACCTATTGTCCTGAACGCAGAAAGCAACGCTAGACAAGCCTTGTGCGACGTATCTGCCGAGTGCCTTGATCAAATCATTCGGAACAGCGCAATCATTGCCGGCGTCGACACCGGTGACCTCTACGCAGACAAGCGATCCGAACATGTGCACCAACTACGCGTCGGCATTCGCCGACTGCGCTCTGCCTGGTCTTTTTTCAATGGACTGACCGACTTACCCAGCCTAGAAGCGCGCACTGAAATAAAAACGTATTTTGCTCAACTCGGTGGCGCCCGCGATGACGACGTGTTGCGTGAACTGATTTTGCCTATTTTGCGTAAAGCAGGACAACCGCCACTGGTGCTCGACCAAGCAACACCAGACACGGATGCTGCGGGAACCGTTCGGAGCATCGGCTTTCAATCCTGGCTTCTGGATATGCTGGCGAGTGTTGTACTGCCTAGCGGGCCGACCAAGACCGCCTCATCGCAGGCTTCGGACTCGTCGTCCACGCAACCGGCACAACAGCCGGTCGAGCAATCGCTTGAGCAAACGCTCAGTAAAAAACTAAAGAAATGGGATCGCAAAGTTGTAGCCGAAGGGACTCAACTTCCAGCTCTGGACATGGAAGCCCGACACGAACTGCGTAAACGAGGCAAAAAACTGCGTTATGCGCTTCAGTTCTGTGAATCGATCTTGCCACAACGTCGACTCGCCCCTTACAAAAAGGCGTTGGCGCGTGTGCAGAATATTCTCGGTGAGATGAATGACTTAATCGTCGCGCGTGAACGCTTCGTCGGTTTACGGGACACACAGCCCAGCGCTTGGTTTGCCTGCGGGTGGATTACTTCCCGACTGGATACTTTGACCCTTGATGCAACACAGGCCTTCAAAGCCCTAGCGCAAATCCACAGGCCCTGGCGTTAGCCCACTAATGCAGCCGCAAAATCTGCAGCAACAAAGGGCTGCAGATCTTCCATTTTTTCGCCGACACCAATCCAATACACCGGAACCGGACGTGTGCCTTGGGATCCAGCAGCTACGGCCGCTAAGGTGCCACCTTTTGCGGTCCCATCTAATTTTGTGACGATCAATCCAGTTAACCCAACCGCAGCATCAAAACTGCGGATTTGCGACAGTACGTTTTGTCCGGAGTTGCCGTCGACAACAAGCAAGACCTCGTGCGGTGCCGTCGGGTCTGCCTTCGCAATCACACGGCGAATTTTCTTCAGCTCATCCATCAAGTGCAATTGCGTTGGAAGACGCCCTGCTGTGTCTATCATCACGATATCCATACCGCGCGCGCGACCCGCATGAACGGAATCAAATGCAACTGCAGCAGGATCCGCGCCATCCTGCGCGATCACTGACACATTATTGCGATTGCCCCACTCAACGAGCTGCTCGCGCGCCGCCGCGCGAAACGTATCACCTGCCGCCAATAACACCTTGGCACCCCGTTGTTGCAGGGCGTTCGCTAGCTTTCCGATGGAGGTGGTTTTGCCTGCACCGTTCACGCCGGTAATCATGACAACGAGTGGCTTGACGTGACCAACATCAAACGGTTTTTCAAGAACTTTTAAATGCTCTGCCAAGACGTCTTTGAGAGCCTGACGAACAGCATCCGCCTCTTCAATGCGATCGCGCTTTACTCGGGCACGAAGTGCGGACATCAACTGCGCAGTTGCCTCAACGCCCGCGTCGGCCATAATCAGTGCGGTCTCAAGCTCTTCGAACAAGTCTTCATCGACACGCACGCCGATAAACAAACTACCCAGGCTTTGTCCTGTTTTCGCCAAGCCACCTTTTAACTTGGCTAGCCAGGATATTTTTTGTTCTGTAATTTGCTCTTCTGTTTGCTCTTCTTTCAGCTCTTCAACCTGATCGTCCACCAGATTTTGAACCGGCTCTTGGGCCAGCGCTTCAGTTTGTTGCGCCGTACTTGGCTGATCAATGTCAGTGGGAGAAATTGGCAGCCCAGTCTGGCGACCAAGTGGCCCGCCTGACAAAGCCTGCGACAACATAAAGCGTCGCCCTTGCACAGGAGGGCTATCCACCGTGATCGCAGGGGCCTCGGTACTGGTATCCTGCGAGATGCTCAGATCCGGCGCAGGCGTCGGGGTCTGGTCCTCTGGTAGAGGCTCTGCGGGCGTAGTTTTTTTCTTGAAAAAGCGAAACATAGTGAAGAAGTATATTCGGATCGTTGGCGGACAGTTTCGTCGCACCCCAATTGAGGTGATCGAAGCGGACGGTTTACGTCCCACACCAGACCGAGTGAGAGAAACCCTGTTCAATTGGCTAAATTTTTTTTGGCAAGGCGACTTTCAAACCAAACGTGCGCTGGATTTATTTGCAGGAAGCGGCGCGCTTGGGTTTGAGGCCGCCTCGCGCGGTGTTGGGCACGTCCAGATGGTGGAACAACACCCCAAAGCAGTCGCCGCGCTCAGAGCACTGCGCGACAAGCTAGGTGCGCAAGCAGTTAGAATTCACGCCGGAGACGCAAAGCATGTGGCCGGAAGGCTAGAAGCTGCGCGCTTTGACCTTATTTTTTTAGACCCTCCATTTGGAAAAAACTGGCTTGAAGAACTCTGGCCCATTCTTCCAAATTTGTTAGAACCCAACGGTCTTGTTTATATTGAGGCCGAAAAACCGATTTTTGTACCCGAGCAGTACGACTTGTTGCGCCAAGACCGTGCAGGAGCCGTACACTATCATCTCATCCAAATTGCTGCATTGCAAAAATGATCACTGCTATCTACCCTGGTACGTTCGACCCGATGACCCGCGGCCACGAAGACTTAGTGCGCCGAGCAGCCAGCCTGTTTGACCGCGTTGTGGTCGGCGTGGCTCATAGTCGGAACAAAAAACCATTCTTCGCCATTGACGAGCGCGTTGAAATCGCCCGCGAAGTGTTGGGGCACTACCCCAACGTAAAAGTCGCAAGCTTTGCTGGCCTGCTCAAAGATTTTGTACGCGAACAAGATGGTCGCGTAATTGTCCGCGGTTTACGCGCGGTATCTGACTTTGAATACGAGTTTCAAATGGCTGGGATGAACCGCCATTTGCTCCCAGAAGTTGAGACACTGTTCATGACCCCCTCGGACCAATACCAATTTATTTCGGGCACGATTGTGCGCGAGATCGCCGAGCTGGGCGGAGATGTGAGCAAGTTTGTCTTCCCGTCGGTCGAACGTTGGTTGCAGGCCAAGTCGAAAGAGCGTCGGGAACAAGCCGCTGCAGCTTCCAAAGCGTAATCCCACTGGGGATTGCGCCTGACAGGTTTCCAGGAAAGTTATGGCACTGCGCATCACCGAGGAATGTATTAACTGTGACGTGTGCGAGCCACAATGTCCCAATGATGCTATCTCGATGGGCGACGAGATCTACATCATAGATCCGGCTGCCTGCACGGAATGCGTTGGCCATCACGACGAGCCTCAGTGCAAAGTCGTGTGTCCTGTAGAGTGCATTGAAATCCATCCGCAATGGAAGGAAGGTCAAGACGCCTTAATGGCGAAATATCGCGTCCTGACCAGCGCAAGCGCACAAAAAACTTAAAGTCATTGTGCCGTGATTATGCTTGCGGCCAAGCAGGCGCTTGCGCGTCGGGATGTATTTTGACAAAACGGCACTCTTGTCCGAGCGCCTTGCTAAACCAAACTGCTGCAACTTCACCCTCGTCAACCACGACAACCGCTTGCTTGGCAATCGTTGCCTGACGATTCACACTGTCGTCATCCTCAATCACATCCAGAGGGATATCCATGCGCAGCATGCCTGGTGCACGCAGCACCAACGCGCCCATTTTCAAATCAACAGAGACTTCTTTCAAGGCTGGGCACACCTTGTCCGTCAGCCACTCGCCCTGCGCGTCGATCACCATCCAGCGGTGATGATAGTTGGCCGCCAACCTATGATCTGAGCCAGGACAACCAGCCACCGGAAAAAATTTTGCTTGTGTCATATCTATCGCATCCAAGGATTTCACTCTAGTGACACTTTAGCGCATACCGCCATACGTAGAAACAACACGCCTAGGGTTTTCCTGAGGTACCTTTCCTTGACAAAAACTAAGTAAAAACGTCCTATAGAGGTTAGTTCAACATACATAACTATCATCTGAACACTACGGGAGACAAAAGATGAGCGCAGCTTCAACATCGAACTCAAAAACGGCCCTTCGCCGCAAATTGCTAAAAGGCGCAGCCGCAACCGCGGGAATGGCCGTCTTGGGTGCCCCAGCGATCTCATTGGCGCAGAACAAGCCTATCCGTATCGGTATGCCGACGATCCTATCAGGTCGCGTCGCCATGCTGGGGATCTCCTCACGCAACGCCGTTGCGCTTGAAGTTGAGAAATTTAATGCCGCAGGCGGCTTGGGCGGACGCATGATCGAAATGGTCGTGCGCGATTCCAAAGGCCAGCCCCAAGAAGCTGCGCGCGTTGCCCGCGAACTGGTTACTGGCGATGGTTGTGAAATGATTCTGGATGCGGAAGCATCTTCAGGAGCCTTCGCCGTACACGAAGTGGCGAAAGATCTGGGCATCTTAGTCGTGCACACTTGCTCAGAAACATCGTCGCTGACTGCAGATCCAAAATTGCGTTTCCCAACGGCATTCCGTGCAGCGCGACAAGGCATACACGATGCAATCGTTGGTGGGTCCTATGGCGCTGAGGTTGCTAAACGTCTCAAACTCAATCGCTGGATGAGTATCTCGCCCGACTATGCCTATGGTCGCGACACCACAGCGGAATACTTTGAATACCTCAAGCACTTCAACAAAGACATTGAAGTCGTCGGTCAAGTTTGGCCTAAGCTTTTTCAGGCGGACTACAGCGAAAACATTACACGCCTCGTCCAAGGCAAGCCACAGGCGCTTTACTCTGCGCTATGGGGCGGCGACATGACTTCCTTTATCGATCAGGCAGGCATCTACGCGCTGTTCAAAGACAAGCAATTCTTTTCGCCAAACTTGGCCGAATACGCTGTGCTGACAGCAGTCAAGAGTGTTCCACCAAACATGCACTCAGGTAACCGCTACCTCCGTAGCTTTCCGAACACTCCTGCGAACAACGCGTGGGCCGATGCCTATCAAGCAAAGTTCAAAGAGCTCGCACTGAACTGGTCTTGGGAAAACTCTGCCGGTATTAACCTCATCATGACCGCGATGAAAAAAGCCAATAGTGCAGATGGCAAAAAAATAGCGGAAGTGATGCGCGGCTTGAAAATCGACTCGCCTTTCGGCGCAGACGGTACGCTCACCATGCGTGCTGAAGACCACACGCTGGTGAACTACGCAATTGGCTACGGCTCTCTCACCAACAAAGAGCCATACATGACCAACCAGGTCAACGGTAGCTGGGCTCAAATTTATGAGCTCGAAGCCGAGTGGAAAAAGCGCAAAGGCTGGGCTTAAGTCCCGCTGCGCTTCACGCTGAAGTCGATCGGGTCTCTGCCATCTTGATTGGCAGAGACCCCTTTCGTATCAAGCGAAGGGCGTGTTAACGCTCTCTCTCGCCGTATCACCCGTTAGTTTTACTCGGAGACATCTTTGGATCCCACCGCACTATTCGAATGCCTCTCGTCCATCTCCTGTATCGTTACCCAGACCAGTACGGGACTCATCGTGGGAGCGCTACTATTTCTGGTTGCCGCAGGTCTGACGCTAATCTTCGGCGTACTGCGTGTTATTAACTTTGCCCATGGCTCGTTTTACATGCTGGGCGCTTACATCGCACTGTCTGCATATCGCCTGACAGACAGCTATCTGCTTGCGGCGCTGATTGCCGGAATAGGAGTGGGGCTCTTCAGCCTAATCTTCGAACGCTTCTTCATGCGGCGCGTCTACAACGCCGATGTTTTGCTGCAACTACTCGTCTGCTATGCCTTCATTTTGATTCTTGATGATGCGGTCAAAATTATTTGGGGCCACGAGTTTCAATCCATGGGTATGCCTGCAGCCTTCCAAACGCCTCCTCTCTTTATCGGTGGCGGGATTGTTCCAGTCTTCTATGTCTTCATGATGGGCGCTGCCGCTGTCATTGGTGCAATCCTCTGGTATGTGCTGACACGCACACGGATGGGAAAGATCGTGCGCGCAGCAGCCCACAACCCCACAATGACCTCCGTGCTTGGTCTGAACACCACGTGGATTTACGCAGGCGTTTTCGTGTTTGGTGGTGCCTTGGCGGGTCTTGCCGGAGCGCTTGCAGCACCCGTGCGCTCCATGTCTGCCGGGATGGGCTTCTCAATTCTGATTGAATCCTTCATCGTGACGGTGATTGGCGGCATGGGCTCGGTAAGCGGCGCGTTAGTCGGTGCGCTGCTGATCGGCCTCGTACGCTCTTTTGGCTCGATCGGATTCCCTCTGTTTGTAGAGGGCATCATGTTTATTGCGATGGCCTTGATCCTCGTACTCAAGCCGAGCGGCCTTCTGGGCAAGGAGCAACGCTGATGAACACGCATTCAAGCTTCAATAAGGACCTGCTGATAGCATTGGCAGGACTCGCAATCTTAGTCGCGATCCCGTTTTTCTCACCCGGACGCGTTGCGCTGGATTTCGTCATCCGTTTAGCTGCCTTTGGCCTTTTTGCGACCTCGCTCAATATTTTGGTTGGCTATGGCGGCATGGTGTCGTTCGGGCATGCCATGTTTTTTGGCGGTGGGGCATACGCCTTTGGCCTGCTTATGCAGAAAGGCGGGGCTTCCATACCCGTGGCAATACTTGGCGCGGTTCTGTTTTGTGCCGTCTTGGGATTTGTCATTGGCGCGATATGCGTCAGGCTAAAGGAAATCTATTTTTCATTCCTTACCCTAGCATTTCAAATGTTGATCCACAGCATCATCATTACCTGGACATCCCTCACGGGCGGTGATCAGGGCCTGATGGGAGGGATACCACGTGTCTGGGGCAGCCTGAACCTGGCCGACGTACAGACCCTGTATTGGTTTTCCTGCGTGCTTGGGGTGCTTTGCCTTTTCCTCATGCGTTACATCTTGCAGTCACCGTTCGGCTATACCTTGCGGATGGTTCGCGACAATGCAGATCGAGCACAATTCTTAGGTATTAACGTTTGGCGAGTTCGACTGTACGCCTTTATCTTGGCAAGTTGCTTCGCAAGTATTGGCGGCGTGATCATGGCGTTATTCGTATCGGGCGCATATCCAGAGTTCAGCTACTGGACGATGTCGGGAGAAGCCGTCTTCATGATCATGATGGGCGGTCTGCATGCGTTTATTGGCCCGGTTGTCGGTGCTGGTCTCTTAATGGTCTTTAACGACATCATCACACGTACAACCGAGTACCACGGCTTGGCGTTAGGCATCATCGTTCTGTTTTTTGCCTTGGGCCTAAAGCGAGGCATGACCGATTTCATCGTACAAATTTATCAGTCACTTAGTCGCAAAGGAGCACGTTCATGAGCAAGCAATCTATTACCGTTGTAACAGGTGGTTCAAGCGGAATCGGTGCTGCATGCGTACGTCACCTTGCTAAACGCGGCGACCATGTGGTCTCGCTTGATTTACCTGGCACCTGGTCCGACGAAAAGATGAAAGCGATGGGCGTACACGCCTATGCATGTAACGTGACAGATGACGACGGTATGCATCAAGTCGCAAAGATGATTGAAGATAAGCATGGTCCTGTGACTGCCCTAGTCAATTGCGCAGGGATTTTGCAGCATCGTCTGCCACCTGATCGTCTGACTATGACAGAGTGGGATCGCGTGGTGGATATTGATCTGCGAGGCACCTACCTTGCCTGTGCGATTTATGGCTCCCGCATGGTGGAACTTGGCGGCGGATCGATCGTCAATATCGCCTCAATCACCTCGCTGCGCTCATCTCCTTTGCACGCCTATGGCCCTGCCAAGGCTGCGGTCGCCTCCATGACGGCCTGCTTGGCAGCAGAATGGGGGCGCTCAGGCGTACGCATCAACGCCATTTCACCAGGGTATGTTCTGACCGAGGCACTGCAGGCTGCGATTGATCGCAAAGATCGCAACCCCGAAGACCTCACGTCACAAGCCGCAATGGGCCGCTTCGTCACACCCGACGAGATTGCAGACTCAGTTGGCTTTCTTCTATCGTCTGCTGCAAAAGCCATCACAGGCATCAACTTGCCTGTCGATGCTGGCTGGCTGGCAGGATCCACATGGCAAACCTATGGCGGCGTACCACCCGCCCGTGGCGCACAAAAAGAGGGCAGCAAGTAATGCTCAAGATCGAACACCTTAATAAGTCATTCGGTGGTGTGGTCGCGACATCAGATGTCTCGATTCATTTCAAAACTGAATCGCTCAGTGCCGTGATTGGTCCTAATGGCGCCGGCAAAACAACCTTCTTTAATTTGATCTCTGGTGCTTTGCGACCCGACTCAGGTCGCATTTTGCTCGATGGCGAAGACATCGTCGGCTTGCCAGGTAGCGAGATTGTGCACAAGGGGATTGGTCGTGCATTTCAGGTAGCCAAACTATTCAAAACCTTAACGGTAGAGGAATCGTTGCGCGGCGCCTTAATGTCGCCTCTCGGTAAGTCCTCCCAAATGCACGGTCGCTTTCCCTTGGCGCAAACGCGCGACCGCGCGTACGAGGTCATGGAACAACTTGGCTTGCACACCAAAGCTGATGTCATAAGTGGCAACCTATCCCACGGTGACCAAAAGCTGCTCGATATGGCATTGGCACTCGTACTTAAGCCAAAAGTTTTGTTGCTCGACGAGCCGGTAGCAGGTATGGGTCCAGAAGAACGCGAGCAAATGATTGAGACAGTCTATGCGCTCTGGAAGAAAGGTGGTCTGACTGTTGTTCTCATCGAGCATGACATGGAAATCGTCTTTCGTATTTCCCAGCATATTCACGTGCTGTCCTACGGCAAAGTTCTCGCCGAAGGCAATGCAGACCAAATCCGCAATAACCCTGCCGTGATTGAAGCCTATCTTGGCACGCCAACGGAGGCGCACGCATGAGTAAGCAAGTACTTAAAGTTGACGGCATCGACGTGTTTTACGGAACGAGCCAGGCGCTGTTTGGCTTATCTTTTGATGTGCAACAAGGTGAAACCTTGGCATTGCTTGGTCGCAACGGTGCGGGCAAGAGCACGACAATGAAGTCGGTTGCGGGCGTCATCCCTGCGCGCAAAGGCACTGTCACCTTGCACGGCCAAGCAATCACAGGTAAAGCCGCACACCTGATTGCGCGCGCTGGCATTGGTTACGTGCCCGAAGATCGACAAATTTTTCCTGACCTGACTGTCGAAGACAATCTCACGATCGCTGTTAAGAAAGGTGCTAACGGTGAAGACGACTGGAGCGTTGAGCGCGTCTATGACATGTTGCCGCTTCTTAAGCCGCTACGCGAACGCTTGGGCGGACAACTTTCGGGCGGTGAGCAACAAATGCTGACTGTTGGTCGCTCCCTCATGGGCAATCCCGACGTGCTGCTTTTGGATGAACCGAGCGAAGGCCTGGCGCCAATCATGGTTCAAAAGATTGGCGATCTGATTCAGTCTTTACGCAAAATGGGAAAAACGATTGTGCTCGCAGAGCAGAATCTACACTTCTGCTTGGGCCTCGCTGATCGCGCCGTCGTGATCGATAAAGGCAAAGATGTGTTCTGCGGAACAATCGCAGAGTTGAATGCCAACGCTGAAATCAAACAGCGCTATCTGTCGGTCTAATCCTTTCTGCCAGGCAATATGCATATCTCTCATCACACGGCTGCCCAAGCATTTGACCTAACAGGCACGCGAATGCTAATTACTGGCGCTGCCGGCGGTATTGGGTCAGCCACGGCCCGCCTTTGCAATCAGCTTGGCGCCACTCTGGTATTGAGTGACTTCGGGCAGCGTGAAAAGCTAGAGGCTCTGGCGCACGACTTGAAAGGTGTGTCAGCTGTCGAGTCCTGCGATGTGACGGATCGCACTGCCGTCGAAGCCATGATCCAACGGCACGGACCGTTCACAGCGTTGGCTGACACCGCGGGCATCTGTCCTTTTGATGATGACTGGATGGACCCCGACTGGAACGAAGTCGATTTCATTCGAGTCATGAAGGTGAATGTGCTTGGTCCGATCAACTTGGTGCGTGCGATCTTGCCGGGCATGATGGAACGCAAGCATGGCCGTATCGCCTTGTGTGGCTCTATCGCTGGCTGGATGGGTGGCTTGCGTGCAGGTCCGCATTACTCCGCCTCAAAAGGGGGTGTGCACGCGCTTGTACGCTGGTTTGCTCAGCGCGCAGCGCCACATCACGTGAACGTTAACGGTGTGGCTCCTGGACCAATTGCGACAGGGATGACAGAAACTGGCGGCTATGAGCCGAATATCTATCCGATGAAACGTCTTGGCGAACCGGAAGAAATCGCAGGTATGCTGACATACCTTTGTTCGCCCGCAGCGAGCTTTGTATCGGGTGCCATCATGGACGTCAATGGCGGCACCCTGATGCGCTAGCTCAGGACTTACGCGGTCTCACCAAAACCGCGCGCAACAATCACTTCGACCAAGTTCGGTCCGCCACTTGCCAAGGCTTCCTTCAGCACGGTCGCAATCTGACTTGGATCTGTCACTAACCGGGATGGCATGCCCATACTCTTGGCGACACCGGCGAAATCAATCGCAGGGTTATCCATATCCATCGCAACAAACTGATCCGTGCCACGCATCGCGAGCAAGCGCTCTTTGATGATGCGATAGCTACGGTTGTTGATAATCACGTAGGTGATTGGCAACTTTAAATGTGCGGCTGTCCACAACGACTGGATGCTGTACATGGCGCTACCATCACCAATGGTCGCGACCACTTGTCGCTTTGGATGCGCCAAGCTTACGCCCACGGCGCCAGCCATACCGAAACCTAAGCCACCACTTGCCAAGCCGTAGTATGCGTGTGGATCATCCATCGGCAGCATCGCAGAAATCGCCGGTGCAGCCGTGAGTGTTTCATCCACGACGATGACGTCTTTAGGCAAAACATCCACTAACTGGCTGACGAGGTAGCGTTGATCGATTGGCTTGGCATTCGCACTCGCTGCAACATCTTGACGCGTCTTTGCGCGTGCCGCAGACCAGTTGCGCGTTGCCAAATCCTTTAAGCGCGCCTGTGCTTGTTGCGCCTGTTCTGCCGTACGCGCAGCGCGCAAAAGAGGCAGCAAGGCTAACAATGTCTCTTTAACATCTGCGCGAACAGCGGTCGCTGTCGAATAGTTCTTGCCAAGCTCCCAATCACGTTCGGTGATGTGAGTGACCGGCAGCTCTGGTGGCAAAGGCTCGACAGTACTCATCGGCGACATACGCAGCAGATCCGCACCGAGGCACAAAAGATGATCGTATTGCTCGAGCGTCTGGCGCACTTTCTTTTGATTGCGTGTCAGGTCACCCATACAAGTTGGGTGCGATGAGGGGTAGCGAGAGTTGTAGGGTACGGACTCTTGATAGACCGCAGCGCCCAACAGCTCGGCAAGCTCACAAGCCTGTGCAAATACATCGGCGTTTGCGATTTCTCGTCCAGCCACAATCACAGGCTTTTTAGCGGCCAACAATGTTTGTGCAATCTGATTCAACGCAGCATCGCTCGGGCGCACAGCCGCATCCACGACGGTAGGGAAACCAAACTCAATCTCAGCTTCCTCGTCGAGCACAGAACCCGGCAAACTAATAAACACTGGGCCCATGGGTGGGGTTCGTGCAATTTTTGCAGCACGACGAATAATGCGTGGCAGGTCTTCTAAACGGGTGACCTCAAACGCCCACTTCACAAGCGGTGCTGCCATCGGCACCAAGGGCTCATACAACAGTGGCTCTTGCAGGCCATAGCCCACCTCGTACTGGCCTGCGGTAATCAACAATGGCGAGCCAGAAAACTTGGCGCTGTAAATAGCACCCATTGCGTGCCCGAGCCCTGGAGCACAGTGCAAATTACAAGCGACCAGTTTGTTGGTTGCGCGGGCGAAACCGTCAGCCATGCCAACAACGATCGACTCTTGTAAGCCCAGCACATAGGTCAGCTCAGGGAACTGAGGCACCGCTTCCATAATCGCCAGCTCAGTAGTGCCAGGATTACCAAACATGTGCGTGACGCCCTCATCAAGCAGCAGCTTGATAAAAGCCTGACGCCCTGTCATTTTTTGAACAGCCATTTTTGTCTCCCTAGATTTCTTTTATTAGTTTCTACTTGCCGATCTTACAGACCAGCAAGCTGTTGCATTTGTACAGGATCGAGTCCCAGTTTCTTTGCTGCATCTAGCATGTCGGTCCATGTTGTCTGATCAACAGGTATACCGTGCGCGGTGCGCTTTGCACGCGACTCGCGCTCAGGCTCACCTGCAACGCGTACGCCCTCGCCTCCTGGGAGCGGCGGGGAAGCCTTCACCCACTCGATAAATGCCTTCATCTCGTGTTCAAACACGGAGCCGTCTGCAAGCTTGGCGGGATCAAAGACGATAGACAGCATGCCATTGACAACACGACGCTTACCGTCAGCCGGTGCATGTGTCGTCATGCCACCTGCCAATGCACCACCGAGCAATTCGCAAATCAACGCCAAGCCGAATCCTTTGTGGTCACCAAAGGTACACAGCGCCCCAAGCGGTGGCTTCACGGCATAAACTGGATCCGTCGTAGGCTTGCCTTCACTATCGATCAGATAACCCTCGGGTAGTTGCTCACCTTTGTTAAAGGCCACACGCGCTTTGCCCTGTGCGATGATGCTCGTGGCAAAGTCGAGCAAGATTGGGTCTTGCCCAGGGACAGGAATGCCGACGGTAAAAGGGTTTGTGCCAAAGCGCGCATCGCCACCACCAAACGGGGCAACGATGGGTCTGGAAATCACGTTAACGAAATGAATCGAGATCAGTCCTTGCGCAACGGTCATTTCAGCCCAGGCGCCAATCCGGCAGAGGTGATGAGAATTACCCAGCGCAACGATGCAGCTGCCATGCTCTTTTGCACGTGCGATCGCTAACTCCATCGCTTGGTGTCCGATCGCCTGGCCAAAACCACACTCGCCATCCAGACCGATCATCGTGCCGCTATCCATTCGCGTTTGAATTTTGGCGTTTGGCTTTAAGCTGCCTTCAAGATAGGCTTCGGTGTAGCGCGGCAACATGCCAACGCCATGCGAGTCATGCCCGGTTAGATTCGCTTGAATCAAATTTTCGGTAACGAGGTCGATTTCGCGTGCATCGCTACCAAAGCCAGAAACGAGATAGCGCACTGCGGAACGCAATCGCTCAATCGGAATGATGTGCATGTCAGCCATGACAAGCGCCCTTTTTACACGTTAAACAAGAAGTTCATAACATCGCCATCCTGCACGATGTATTCCTTGCCCTCAGCACGCATCTTGCCTGCTTCTTTGGCACCTTGCTCACCTTTGAAGGTAATGAAGTCCTCATAGGCAATTGTTTGTGCTCGAATAAACCCGCGCTCAAAGTCTGTATGAATGACACCTGCGGCCTGCGGTCCGGTCGCACCGATCGGCACTGTCCACGCACGTACTTCTTTGACACCGGCCGTGAAATACGTTTGTAGACCAAGTAATTTAAAAGCACCACGAATCAAACGATTCAAACCAGGCTCTTCCATGCCCATATCCGCCAGGAACACTGACTTATCTTCGTCAGACAGCTCTGCAATCTCTGACTCGACTGAAGCACAAATCGCGACTACTGGCGCTTTGCGTGCAGTCGCATACTCTGTCAGACGATCGAGCATCGGGTTGTCTTTAAAGCCGTGATCACTTACGTTGCCTACGTACATGGCGGGCTTGGCAGTGATAAAGCATAGCGGTGCAATCAAGGCCATGTCTTCGTCTGATAAACCGAGCGCACGAATCGGCTGCGCATCGTTTAACTGTTTGATGACCACTTCGAGGATCGCAACAACTTTTTGTGCGTCTTTATCGCCCGAGCGTGCAGTTTTTTGATAGCGATGCAAGGCTTTTTCAGCGGTTTGCATATCGGCCAAGGCAAGCTCAGTTTCAATCACTTGAATGTCAGAAATCGGATCAACACGGCCAGCAACGTGAATAACGTTATCGTCCTCAAAACAACGCACCACGTTGATGATGGCGTTGGTTTCACGGATGTGTGACAAGAACTGGTTACCCAAGCCTTCGCCTTGACTGGCGCCAGCCACCAAGCCTGCGATATCCACAAACTCAACCGTGGCATGCAAGATGCGCTCGGGGTTGACGATTTCGGCGAGCTTGCCTAAGCGGGCATCAGGGACCTCGACCACACCGACGTTTGGCTCGATCGTACAAAAAGGATAGTTTTCGGCGGCAATACCCGCCTTCGTTAGGGCATTAAAAAGGGTTGATTTACCGACGTTGGGCAAACCAACGATGCCACATTGCAGAGCCATGAGAATCCTGAATTTCTGAAGGGTGGAACAGCTGTATAGAATATAAGGATTGAGTTTAACGCTTTGAGTCCCGCTATGTATCTCGACGAACACCTTGCTCGCCCATTTGGGTCTATCCCCGCGCTGATTCATGTCACGGCCTCAGAGCGACCGACTCAACCAGCCTTAATACTGGATGGACACACCCTCACCTATGTCGAACTTGACAGGTTAATTGGGCGAGCCGCCAGCAGCCTGCAGCGGGACGGCCTGACCCCAGGGCAAGTTATTGCTGCCTGCGCCAGCACATCCTTTGAATACGTTGCACTATTTTTAGCTGTTCTGCGGGCTGGCGGGCTCATGACCCCGCTTCCCCCTTCTGCCACACCGCAAAATCTTTCTGCCATGCTCGCCAACTCGGGCGCAACGACTTTGTTTCTAGACCAAGCGTGTGCACGCCACTGGTCAACTGACAGCCAAGCCGCACAGGGTCTCCATAGAATCTGGCTAGACAACGCGTCTAACGGCCCCAATGACTGGTCAACCTGGCTCGCGCCGCAATCCAATCCTCGTCCGGTCAATCCAGAGCCACACTGGCCCTTTAATTTAATTTATTCATCAGGCACCACCGGCACGCCCAAGGGGATCGTGCAACCATGCTCCATGCGCTGGGCACATGTGCAGCGCGCTGCCACGAATGGCTACGGCCCTGATACCGTCATGCTGGCATCTACACCTCTGTACTCCAACACAACGCTGGTGGCGCTGCTGCCAACACTCGCTCTGGGTGGAACCGTCGTGCTGATGTCTAAGTTCGACACACGTCGCTATTTGGAGCTTGCCCAGCAGTATCGCGTCACCCACACGATGCTGGTACCGGTACAGTATCAGCGGCTAATGGATGACCCGCATTTTGATGAGTTTGACCTGTCGTCTTTTCAGGCAAAGTTTTCAACCAGTGCACCTTTTAGTGCTGCGCTGAAGACCGATGTTTTACGGCGTTGGCCAGGGCGTTTAACTGAAATTTACGGTATGACCGAGGGTGGCGGACGTTGTGAGCTTGAAGCACACAACTATCCGCACAAGCTGCACACCATTGGTAAGCCAGCCAGCGGGCACGACATTCGCCTTATTAACGAACAGGGCCAGGAAGTTGCGCCAGGCGAAACCGGAGAAATTGTGGGTAGCTCTGCTGCCATGATGGAAGGCTACTTCGGCATGCCTGAAAAAACGCGCGAGGTGGAATGGTTTGACGCGAAAGGCAAGCGCTTTATTCGCACCGGCGATATCGGCCGCTATGACGAGGATGGCTTTCTGATCTTGTCAGATCGCAAAAAGGATATGGTGATCTCGGGCGGCTTCAATATTTACCCCAGCGACCTCGAGGCCGAACTCAGCCAGCATCCAGCGGTGCGCGAGTCAGCTGTGATTGGCGTGCCCTCCAGGCAATGGGGCGAAACGCCCGTCGCTTACGTCGTGCTACGAGCTGCGCCCGACGTCAGCGCTGAGAGCTTGCTAAATTGGCTCAATGCCCGCGTCGGCAAAACCCAACGCTTAGCTGATTTGGTGGTGATTGACAGCTTGCCTCGCAGCGAAATTGGCAAGGTATTAAAACGTCAGTTGCGAGAAGAATACGCAGCCAAAAGTTAGCTTGCGGTATTTGCAAACTGAAGCGCTATCAAGGCAACGGCAAGCGGCCCTGCATTAAACAATGCGTGTAATAACATCGCCGCACCGATGCCGCGCTCAACGCGCATCCAAGCCAACACCTGGCCTGTCACCCACTGAGGAAGCACCAAAACCGCCATCATCCACCACGCCATTTGTTCAAATTTAAAGTTATGCAAATGTAATGCGGCGAATGCAATAACAGAGGCGTGCATGACCCAAGGAAAGAACTGGCAATAAGCTCTTAGCCAAGGCCACGTCCATCCGCGCGGCATCACATTCCATCGCGCAGACCACCATAACGCTAATACGCTCAGACCGAGCAGACTGCCAGCCCACCACTGCAATCCATTCAAAAAGACAACAATCATCGCTGGCACGAGAAACAGCGCATGAACAGGGCGTCGTAGCCCAAAACGAAAAAGTAGCTCTTCGACTACGGGTGCCCAAAATAGCGCCTGAAACCAAGGCAAATTATGAATGTCGATCCGATGGCTCGCACCGCTCAGCTCGTACACAGTCAAAACGATCGGACCTAGTAAGACGATATTGACGAACCAAAGCATTGCCGCCCACGCTAATAAGCGTTTGAAGGGAATGCCCGGCCACCAGTCGGCGTGCCATGCCCCGAGTCCCCGCGCGGCGCACGAGCGATTTGCAAAAGCTCTCTTTAGACTTGGGTGTTTAATAAAGCGCAGGCAGTGCGCTAACTCTTCGCGAAACGACAATGCACCTGTCACACGAGACTTCTGACTCATGCGGGATTGTCGCGGTGCAACTGGGCCGTCGCACGTGCAAAGTCGCCGGCAAAGAAAAGAGGCATAACGGCGCGACAGCGTGTCAGACAGCCATCAATCGCCGCTTGATCTTCCCGCCGCGGCTGATGCAAGACAAAATCGGCTACTTCTTGAGCTAAGTTGAGAGTCCTTGGATGACCGATACCCAAGCGCAGACGCCAAAAGTCTGCGCTCCCAAGGGCGGACTGAATATCCCGCAATCCATTATGTCCTGCGTGACCGCCCCCTTGCTTGACCTTCACCTGCCCCGGAAACAAATCCAGCTCATCATGCAGCACTAATATTTCTTCCGCTTCCAATTTATAAAAGCGCGCTAAGGCACCCACGCACTGACCTGAACGATTCATGTAGGTCTGGGGCTTAGCAAGAAAAACCTGCTCACCCTGCACGCGCGCCTTCGCAATCAGCCCGGCAAAAGACTTTTCATTCGCGAAAGTTGTACGCAAGTCATCGGCAATCGCGTCGACCAACCAGAACCCCGCGTTATGGCGCGTACGCTCATAATCTACCCCAGGATTGCCGAGGCCTACGATTAATTTGATTGACTTAGTCATGCATGCATTAGAAAGCAAAAGCCCCGCTTGCGCAAAACGCTAGCGGGGCAATCAGATCGTATTGTGACTCAACCCCGAAGGGTTCAGAACGATTCGAGCCTTAAGCGGCTGGTGCAGCAGGAGCTGCGCCGTCTGCTTTGGCATCAGCATCATCGCTTGCGCCACCTTTCACAACAGCGGTCACCAACACAGGGTTCGTATCGCCACGATGTGGAACGTGGGTTACGCCCTTGGGCAACGTGATATCCGCTAGGTGAATGGAACCGCCACCAACCAACTTACTCAGATCCACTTCGATGAATTCTGGCAGGTTTGCTGGCAAGCAAGAGATGTCGAGGTCAGTCAACACGTGCGAGATGATCGCTGCGCTGAGTTTGACAGCAGGCGAAATCTCAGCGTTCACGAAGTGCAGTGGTACCTTGGTGTGCAAGGCCTGATCTGCAGACACGCGCTGAAAGTCAACGTGCATGACGATCTGTTTGAAGGGGTGCCACTGAACCGAACGCAACAGAACTTGATGGCTTTTGCCTTCGAGTTGCATGTCGAGAATGGATGCGTGAAATTTCTCTTTACGCAGCGCGTGAAAAATTTCATTGTGATCGAGTTCGATATTGATGGGCTGCTCTTTGCCACCGTAAACAATGGCTGGAACGCGGCTTTCACGGCGTAGGCGGCGGCTCGCACTCGTTCCCTGTACGCTACGTGGGGTTGCATTAAATTGCATGAAAAACTCCAAAATAAGTGGATACCACTCGGTTAAAACACTGATTGAAGATCAATCAGCGCGTTTGCCAACCACCGCGACCAGTGGCCGACAAATTTTTTACACACTAGTCAACGAACAAGGAGCTCACTGACTCTGCGTTTGAAATCCGTAAGATCGTCTCGCCCAACAAGGCTGCACAAGACAACTGTCTAATCTTCCCGCACGCGCGACCTTCCTCGGACAGAGGAATCGTGTCGGTAACAACCAATTCGTTGAGCTCAGAATTATTAATACGCTCAATCGCACCGCCAGACAGAACGGCATGGGTACAGTAAGCATACACAGCACCAGCACCGCGCTCTTTCAACGCTTGTGCTGCCTTACAAAGCGTGCCAGCGGTATCAACCATGTCATCCATGATCAAACAGGTGCGGCCATCGACTTCGCCAATAATATTCATCACTTCTGAAACGTTGGCACGCGGGCGCCGCTTGTCGATAATCGCCAAGTCTGCCTCAAGCTGCTTAGCCAAGGCGCGGGCACGTACGACACCACCAATATCAGGCGACACCACAACCAGATTACTCAAATTACGACGCCAGATATCGCCTAGCAAAATCGGCCCCGCGTAAATATTGTCTACGGGAATATCAAAGAAGCCCTGGATCTGATCTGCATGCAAATCCATTGTCAGCACGCGATCAATGCCAGCCACCTGCAACATGTTCGCCACAACCTTGGCGGTAATCGCAACTCGGGCAGACCGTGGACGACGATCTTGGCGAGCGTACCCAAAGTAAGGGATCGCAGCGGTGATGCGACCTGCCGATGCACGACGCAGCGCATCAACCATCACCATCACTTCCATGAGGTTGTCATTGGTGGGGGCACAAGTCGGCTGCAACACAAAAACGTCTTTGCCGCGGACGTTTTCGTTAATTTCAACCATGACTTCCCCGTCCGAGAAACGGCCTACGGTCATCCGACCTAAGGACATGTCTAGGTGGTTCACCACATCAACGGCCAGCCGTGTATTGGCTGTACCGGTAAAAATCATAAAACTATCGTTGGCCATGGTCGAGGCAGTCACAGACAGTAAGAATTTAGATGCGGAACAAAAAAGCTGCTGAACAAATGCCCTTACACACGTTGGCTAGTTCAACAGCTCTGCAATGGGGCTGGGGAGGAAGGATTCGAACCTTCGCATGCCGGAATCAAAATCCGGTGCCTTAACCAGCTTGGCGACTCCCCAACTAACTATCAACCCAATCCTGCAACGGATGCACATCCAAACCTTTACAGACTGTCATCGACTGTATTGGGTTCAACATGTCCGCCTTTGCAGTATCGGAAAAATCCGTACTTATTTTAGCGAGCATTCTCTGGCGGGCATCTTCAGCTAGCGTGGCGTCAGGGAAGCTTATAAATAAGCACGACCCAGACCCCGTCATACGCGCTTTAAAACCACTCGCACTACACTCAGCTTGATTTAGCCAATCTAATGCTTGCTGCACAACCGGGTAACGCTTTAACACAACAGGCTGCAAATCATTGCGCCCAAACCCCAAATCTGCGGTGATTCCGCATCCGGTGATTTGGTGCCCAGAAAAGTCCATTATTTTGACCGGATCGGTGTTTCTTGTCAAATCCGGATCCTGAAAAATCCCTTGCGTGGGCACATGTTGCGCGGGCTGAACCACTAAATAAGCCTGCTCGGGCAACTCCAGCGCTGTGAGCTTCTCACCAATTCCCTCTGCAAAGGCGTTTTGTCCAAAAATAAAAACCGGAACATCCGCGCCCAAACTCAGCCCCAGCTGCATCAGGTCCTGTCGACTCAAGCCTGTTTGCCACAGACGATTTAACGCGATCAGCACAGTGGCCGCGTCACTCGACCCGCCGCCAAGACCGGCACCAGACGGAATGCGCTTGCGCACACGTATTTGAGCGCCAAGCTTGCTACCAGTCTGCTGTTGCAAGGCTTTCGCAGCCCGTACCACCAGATCATCGTCATGCGCGACACCAAGCATATCGGTATCGCGGACAATCTTGCCATCGCGACGTGTATCTACGTCGAGCGAGTCGCTCAAGTCGATTAAGCGAAAAATCGTTTGGAGCAGGTGATAGCCGTCTGGACGGCGACCAACAACATGCAGAAAAAGATTTAGCTTAGCGGGCGCAGCGAGGTCATAAAGCATAGTCAGATCAAGCCTTTACCGCACGTTATGTGCCATCAATGACCAAGCGAATCACAATTTTTTTAGCGTCGTCTTGGCGCGACAAAACCAACAGTCTAGGGCCCAAGGCGTCAAACCGGGAAAGATCGACGCGCCAACCCGCTTGCTCAAAGCTCGTTAGCCGACCTTGTTCATCCCGACTCACGCGCGCCATCGTGGGCTCAGCGTTTGTTTGACTCCGCAACCAGGTACGCAAGCCTTTTACAGGAATGGCCTCGCCAACCGCGATTTTGACCAACTCCTCAGCAGTTGGGGCCTCTAACCTGCCACCATTACTTTGGATAAGTACCGCATCCTTACCTGTGACCTCGATTCGAGCCAGAATGTTGCCAAATGGATTGGTTAAGTCTAGCTCCAGTCGACCGCTCGCATCGCGCCAGGTGAAGCCGCCCTGCACTGCCTGCGTAGGCGCCAGCGGCTCTTCCACCCGCAGGGCAAAACGCCCTGCTCTCACGAAAGAATCGGTCGATGGGGCTACTGGAGTTGTTTGCTGTGTTGCGCATCCGGCGAGCACAAGCAAGATCAGACAAAATAACGTCCGACCCCGTACCAACCCAAGCATGGCCTTCAAAGACGAACCCCGAGACGCTTAGCTGTGTCGATTAAAGTTGGATTCTTCGGATCCCGCTGCGCGCCTTCCTTGAGATATTTTTGCGCCTCATCGCGTCGGCCAAGCTTCCATAGCACTTCAGCGAGATGCGCAGCGATATCGGCCTCAGGGCGTTTGGCGTACGCTTGTTCAAGGTACTCCAGCGCTTGCTGGTTATCACCCATCCGAAACTTAACCCACCCCATACTGTCGAGAATAAATGGATCCTTGGGCGCGAGAGAAAGCGCGCGCGTGATCAGCTCTAATGCCTCGGGCAAGCGCTGATTGCGATCTGCCAACGAATATCCCAGCGCGTTGTGCGCATGTGCGTGGCCAGGATCAAGAGCAATCACCTCGCGCAAGAGCCGCTCTGCGTCGCGCATTTTATTGTCGCGCTCATAAAGCATCGCGAGCTCGTACTTAATCTCAATCGTGTCCGGCAAGGCTTTATCTGCCGCATTCAAGCGCCTAATCGCATCACCCAATCGATCTGCATCACGCAAAATCTGCGCTCCGGCAGAAAACCCGAGAATGCGTTCATCATCGGTCTGAGGGCTACCAGAATCAATTAGAGCAATCGCTTCATCCACGCGCTTCTGACGCGCACGAATCATCGCCTGTTTAATCCGAGCCGAGTAACGTTGCGAGGGATCTTCAATTTTCGCGAGTAAGCTGACGGCCTCATCAAGCTTGCCCTGCTCGTCTGCAATCTGGGCAAAGAGCTGATAGGCCTCGGCCAGAGCAGATGGCGCATCGGTGGCACCTGCAGCTGTGCCGCGTTGACGCTGCGTCTGTACGATGATGAACTGCTCAAGAAAGCTTCGTGCCTGGTCCATATTTTTGGCGCGGTAAGCAACCTGTGCCTGGACAAACAACAAGTCAAAATCTTCTGGCGATCGCTTGGCCATGGATTGCAGTTCATTCATCGCGGCGTCGTACTGCCGCAAATCTGTCATGTGGCTCACCATCATCAGGCGCAACCGACGCGCCTGAGGGTGTGCGGCCGCAAAACCAGCCGCATCACGTAACGCTGCCGCTGGGTCTACACCCAGGCCATATTCAAAAACACGCATCGCCGCTTCTTCTGAACGTGGCGCTAAAGCAAGAGCTTTACGGGCTTCTTCCAGAGCTCGTTCACGATCTGCAGCGGCCGTTGCCATATCAGCTAGAGCCAAGTGCGCGGCAAAAGTATTGTGCGCTGTGCTTTCACCAATCGCAGTCGATAGAATGCTTAGCGCACTGCGCTTGTCCGGCATCCGACTTAAAACATGGGCAGCCTGAGCAATGGCCGCGTTCTTGTCTGTCGCTGCATCAATTTGCTTTCGCAACGCCGTTGCAAGGCCACTAGTTTGTCCGGACGCGGCCGCAAGCGCCATTTCAGTCGAAGCTGCTTCAGCATCATCCGGAGTAATCCGCAACCAGGTGCGCGCCGACTCTAGCGCGCCGGGCAAGTTACCGCCCCCGAGATAAAACTCAAGCGCTCTGCGCGCTAACCGGTAATCGCCGACCTCGCGAGCCAACTCGAGCATCGTTTTACCTGCGGACAAGAACGATCCGCGCTGCGCCGCGATTTCGGCAGCAAGTATTCGAAAAAGTAGCGAAGACGTCAGCGTGACCTCAGGCAGCTGCCCAGAGCGCAAATGAATCTCTTCGGACTCTGGCATACGGGGCTGAACTTGCAGCGGCGTATTTTGAGAGGTTCCCTTACTCTGCCCTACCTGCGCCCATCCCTCAGACGCAAACAGTGACATCGAGACCGCCACGGGGAATGTGGCGAGCCAATGGGCAAAACGAAATTTAAACGACGACTTCACGCGAACCGCCTAGTTGGTGGCACAATCAACTGACTCAGTGACAAGATGTTAGCACTCACCCATGCCAGAACTGCCAGAAGTTGAAACAACTCGTAAAGGAATTGACGCCGTTGCAACAGGACGGACGCTTGAGCGCATGGTTATCCATGAATCTCGCATGCGCTGGCCGATTCCAGCCGGGCTCCCTGACTGGGTACGGGGGCAACCGGTACTTTCCTGCCGCCGCCGAGGGAAATACCTGCTGTTAGAGTTCGGTCGGGGCACCCAATTGATCCACTTGGGGATGTCTGGCTCGTTGCGCAGCGTCCCAACCGGCGAAATATTGCGCAAACACGACCACGTCGAATGGCATTTTGAGCATCTCACGCTCCGACTACACGACCCTAGGCGCTTTGGTGCCGTACTTTGGCACCCCGTCCAAGACGGCCCCGTCGAGAACCACCCTTTGTTGCAAAAACTCGGCATCGAGCCCTTTGATCCCAACTTCGACGCAGCGCACTTGCGCAAAGGGTTTAAAGGCCGCCAGATGGCGATCAAACAAGCGTTGTTGGCCGGCGACGTTGTCGTAGGTGCCGGGAATATTTATGCCTCAGAGTGCCTATTCCGCGCCAAAATCCACCCCGCCACACCTGCGGCGCGCCTGTCCCATGAACGCTGCGAACGCTTGGTCGTATCCCTGCGCAGCACGCTGAGGGATGCCCTCGAATCCGGTGGCAGCACTTTGCGAGACTACGTCAATGCTACTGGAGAGGCGGGCGCCTATTTCACGATGCATGCAGCCGTCTATGAACAGGATGGCAAACCATGCAAAACGTGCTCACGGCTCATCAAACGCATCGTGCAAGGACAACGGGCCACCTATTACTGCCCGAGCTGCCAAAAACGCTGATTACGCCTGTAACACCTTGCCTGGATTCATCAAGCCGTGCGGGTCCAGTGCTGTTTTGATCTGTTTCATCAGCTTGAGCTCTAGAGCGCTTTTGTAACGGGTGAGCTCATCACGTTTGAGCTGTCCGACCCCGTGTTCGGCGCTGATCGAACCGGCGTGCGCATGCACGCTGTCATGCACCAGTTGATAGACATCGTATTGCGATGCCAAGAGTTCTTGTTCTGTTTGGTTAGGAGCCCGCGCTACGTTGTAGTGCAAGTTGCCGTCGCCGAGGTGGCCGAACACAATGTGCTGAATCCCTGGAAAGCGTTGTTGCAGCGCTGCGTTGGTCACCTGCACAAACTTCCCGATCGAGGAGATAGGGATCGACACATCGTGCTTGATACTTTTACCCAACTCAGCTTCAGCTAGGGGAATGCTCTCGCGTAAATGCCACATCGCCTTGCTCTGCGCGATGTTCTCGGCAATCGCCGCGTCGGTCACAAGCCCGTCTTCAATCGCAGCGCCCAACACGGCCTCAAACCGGCCTTGGGCGTGCTCAGCGCTTTCGCTATCCGACAGTTCAAGCAATGCGAACCACGGCGACTGGGCAGACTCCCCCTCAAATGGCAGTCGTTGCTGCGGAAACAACCGAACAACTGCTTGCAAGACAGGCCCCATCATGACTTCAAAGCCTGTGAGCGAAGCACCAAAGCCCGCGCGCGCGCGCGACAACACGGTGATCGCGTCTTCCATTGTGTTTAAAGCCAGCATCGCAGTGCGCTGGGCAACTGGCAATGGATACAGCTTGAGCGTCGCAGCCGTAATAATGCCAAGCGTACCTTCACTTCCAATGAACAAGTCTCTTAGGTCATAGCCCGTGTTGTCTTTGCGCAATCCTCGCAAACCATCCCAGATCTCCCCCTCAGCCGTCACGACTTCCAGGCCGAGCGCCAGATCACGCGTATTACCGTAGCGCAGCACCTGAGTGCCTCCGGCATTCGTCGCCAGGTTCCCACCGATAGTGCAACTGCCCTCAGCTGCCAGGCTCAGCGGGAACAATCGATCCGCTGCACGTGCGGCTTCTTGTACCGATTGCAAGATGCAACCTGCTTCGACCGTCATGGTGTCGTTATCGGTATCAATCGATCGCACTTTGTTCAAGCGCGCCAAGCAAATGACGACCGCACGCCCCGTCTCGTCGGGGGTGGCACCGCCACACATACTGGTATTGCCACCTGAGGGGACGATTGGAGTCTTAGTCGCAACACAGACCTTGACCACAGCTGCGACCTCCTCGGTCGAAGCGGGACGCAGGACGGCGAGCGCCTGCCCACGATACCGCCCACGCCAGTCCACCAGATACGGGGTCATCGCCTCGCCGGTCAAGACCTGATCAACGCCAACGATATCTTGCAACTGTTTCAATACGCTCATTGAATTCTCATTTTAGGATTGCACGCGCTAGGCAGGTTCCCAGCAATTATTCAGTAAATTGTAGGGTAGTTCACATTCGCCCGTCACCAATTTAGAGGCTCTCAGACCGCCCTTCGCTATTCAAATGGGCGATAATACGGGATTCATTTTCCGTCTTGGGCTCGCCCTCACTTTGGCGCACCCACCAAACCCGGAGCAGCACTCGTGTCCTCATCACATCCGTTCCCTCATTCCAGTTTCAAAGCCTACGACATCCGAGGCGTTGTTCCAACCGCACTCAATCCGGCCTTTGCACGCGAGCTCGGACGTGGCCTCGCCGCACGCGCGCACGCTGCGGGCGTCACCACGATGGTTGTTGGGCGTGATGGCCGCCTCAGCAGTCCCGAATTGGCTGGCGCGCTGCAAGAAGGTATGCGACAAGGTGGCATCAACACCATCGACGTGGGCCAAGTCCCCACTCCACTGGTGTATTTTGCCGCCCACACCCTGAAAACCGGTTCAGGTGTTGCGGTCACGGGCAGCCACAACCCCCCGGAGTACAACGGCTTCAAAATGATGATGGGTGGCAGCACCCTACACGGTGACGCCATCCTTGCACTGCGCGATGAGGTGGCCGCCGGCCCTGCGCATGCCGCGACACCTGGCCAAGCAACAAGCGTTGATATCCTCACCCCCTATCTGGCTCGGGTACTTGGTGACATCAAACTCAAACGCCCCATGAAAATCGCCATCGACTGCGGCAATGGGGTTGCCGGTGCTGTGGCGCCACAGCTATTTCGCGGATTGGGTTGCGAAGTCACCGAGCTTTTTTGCGAAGTGGACGGCACATTTCCTAATCACCACCCAGACCCCGCAGACCCGCACAACCTAGAAGACCTCATTCATTGTGTCCAAACAACGGACTGCGAAATCGGCCTAGCGTTCGACGGAGACGGAGATCGCCTGGGTGTGGTGACAAAGTCTGGGCAAATTATTTGGCCTGACCGTCAACTGATTCTGTATGCGCGTGACGTGCTCGACCGCTGCCCGGGTGAAACCATTATTTACGACGTGAAGTGCAGTCGGCACGTGGCGGTACAAATCCGCGCGGCGGGTGGCAAGCCTCTTATGTGGCAAACCGGGCACTCGCTCATCAAAGCAAAACTCGCTGAAACTGGCGCGCCGCTTGCTGGTGAAATGAGCGGTCATGTGTTTTTTAAAGAGCGTTGGTTTGGTTTTGACGACGGACTCTACACGGGCGCACGCCTACTTGAGATTCTTTCACGCTCGGCCGATCCTTCAGCCGTCCTTGAAGCGCTGCCGCAAGGCGTTTCTACCCCAGAGCTCAAACTCGAAATGCGTGAAGGCGAGCCACACGCATTGATCAAGCGTCTACAAACCGAAGGCGTCTTTGAAGGCGCGAGCGACATCGTCAAAATTGATGGTCTGCGCGCCGACTATCCCGATGGGTTTGGCTTGGCACGCGCTTCAAATACGACACCGGTTGTCGTGCTGCGGTTTGAGGGAGACACAACCGATGCGCTTGCGCGTATCCAAGAAGCCTTCCGCAAACAGCTGCTTGCGCTCGCACCACATGTCAAACTGCCTTTCTGACCGAACTCTACTGACTTTACGCCTGCCCCTATGAGCGCTCTATCGCAAACTGCCGCCTGGAAATCGTTTTCGCAAGCGGTGTCCGCAAGCCCAACGAAACCCGACACGCTGCGCATCCTGCGCGCCGCCGAACTTGAGGTAGACCTCAGCACCCAGCGACACAGCCCTGCCTTAGAAAAAGCCGCGCAAGCGCTTCTTAAGCAGCAAGGTTTTGCGCAGGCGCGCGCTGATCTGTTTGAGGGGGCTGCAATTAACTGGACAGAGAACCGTGCAGCGTGGCACACAGCCTTGCGGGCTCCTACCCCTCCCGCCGGAGTCGCGCATGCGGTGCAGGCCGAACAAGCCAAGCTCGCTGGCTTCGTCGAAAGAGTCAATGCACAAAACCTTTACCGCAATGTCGTGCACCTTGGGATCGGCGGCAGTGATTGGGGCCCTCGGCTCGCGGTTGAATCACTTGCCGGACACGCCGGCCGACGCACGATTCGTTTCGCGTCGAACGTCGACGCGCACGCGATTACTGCCGCACTCGAAGGGCTCGATCCATCTGACACTCTGATCATCATCTCGTCTAAGTCCTTCACCACGATTGAGTCGCTCGCCAATGCTGCGTGTGCGATTGATTGGTTACGGGCCGGCGGAATCAAACAGCCGCTGGATCAATTCGTTGCGGTCACGGCTAACGCGCAAGCCGCGCGTGAGTTCGGGATTCGTGAAGAGCACATATTTGAATTCTGGGATTGGGTGGGCGGACGGTATTCGATCTGGTCCTCCATCGGTCTGCCCATAGCGCTTGGGCTAGGGCTAGACACCCTCAACGACATGCGCGCAGGTGCAGCGCAAATGGATGAACACTTTTTAAACGCGCCTCTGCAGGAGAACGCTCCTGTTCAGATGGCCTTAAGCGCCGTTGCGAATTGCAGTGTGCTTGGTTATGCGTCATTCGCATTATGTCCGTATGACGCAAGGCTGCGACACTTAGTGCCGTGGTTGCAACAACTTGAGATGGAGTCGTTGGGCAAATCAACCCAACGTGATGGAACCACTTTAGATGTAGCTAGTAGCCCTGCAGTATGGGGGATGCCTGGCACAGATAGTCAACACACGTTTTTTCAGTGGCTGCATCAGGACGGGAAAGGCGCGCCGGTCGACTTCATTCTGTGCGCTAAACCTGATCATCGCCACACCCGCCATCATCGTCTGCTCATCGCAAATTGTTTGGCGCAACGCGCTGCACTCTTGGAGGGAAAATCGTATGAGCAAGCCCTGGTCGAAGTGTCGATCAAAGAGAAAAACCCAGAAGCTGCGGCAGCACTCGCTAAGCATCGCGTGCATCCAGGTGGACGTCCTTCAACACTGATTGTCATGCCGCAGCTGGACGCAAAACAACTTGGTGCATTGCTTGCGCTCTATGAGCACAAAGTCTTCACGGAAGGTGTGCTCTGGGGGATCAACCCTTTTGACCAATGGGGCGTAGAGTTCGGCAAACGATTGGCCGGTGATATTGAGCGGCGACTCGACGCGCTTGGCAGTGACCCGGCAGTGAGCCCTTACGACCCATCCACTGCCCACTGGGTACGTAAACTGGCGAGCGGTTAACCCAAGAACTTGACGTACCAAGGCATGGCAACCTCTAGACCCTCGGCCAGAGTGTGCGTCGGTGCATATCCTAGCAATGTACGAGCCTTGCTGATGTCAGCCTGCGAATGGCGGACATCGCCCGCTCTAAAGTCTTGGTAAACAGCTTCTTTGTCATATGGCACCCCTTGTCGCGCCAAAGAATGCGTGAGCAATGAGTAGAGCTCATTCAAGCTAGTCCGAGCATGCACCGCGACGTTATAGACTTGATTCACGCCCTCGGCCGAAGCGACAGCCGCAAGAATATTGGCCTGCACGGCATTCTCGACAAAACAAAAGTCACGACTCGTTTCGCCGTCTCCGTTGATAAGCACATCGTCACCGCGAATCATGGCGGCAATCCATTTGGGGATCACCGCAGCATATGCGCCTTCAGGATCCTGTCGTTTGCCAAACACATTGAAATAACGCAGCCCGACACTCGCAAAGCTGTAAGAGCGCGCAAACACATCTGCGTACAACTCATTGACATACTTTGTCACGGCATAGGGCGATAACGGCTTACCGATGCGATCTTCCACTTTCGGCAAGCCCGGATGGTCTCCATAGGTCGAACTTGAGGCTGCATACACAAACGCTGACACTTCAGCATCTCGCGCAGCGATCAGCATATTCAGATAACCAGAAATATTGACATCATTGGTCGTGGCAGGATCTTTCAGTGATCGGGGTACCGAACCAAGTGCGGCCTGATGCAGCACATAGTCAACGCCCGAAACCGCATGCGCACACATGCCCGGATCACGAATGTCGCCCTCATGAAAAACAAAGCGAGACCACTGCGCTCCCGATACAGAGGCTTGAATTTCCTCCAAATTGCGTCGATGTCCTGTTGCAAAGTTATCGAGTCCCACAACTTGTTGATCAAGAGAGAGCAGCGTCTCGACGAGATTGGAGCCGATGAAGCCGGCACAGCCTGTAACGAGCCATTTTCTTGGCGTCGCGCGCAACGACGCCTGAACCTGGTGGTAGCGGGTGAGTGTCATGTAGCTTCTTACCCGTTAGAGACGCAAATCCGACTGCTCTGACTTGAAAATATATTTCAAGTCGTAAAGCACATGCTTGGGTTTACCCAAAGCGCGGATCGCGTCGATGCCCAACTCCGCAAACTGCCGATGTGCCACAGCCATAATCACCGCATCGTAGCGGCCTTTTTCAAGGGTCTGTACGGGATGGATTCCGTACTCATGTACAGCTTCCTTTGCGTCGACCCAAGGGTCATATACATCCACGTCGACGTTATATTCGCCGAGCTCCTTGATGATGTCGACAACCCGTGTATTTCGCAAGTCGGGGCAGTTTTCCTTAAAGGTCAACCCCATCACCAGCACGCGCGCGCCCTGCACATAAATCCGCTCGCGCGTCATCGCCTTGACGAGCTGCGACACAACATATCCACCCATACTGTCATTGAGCCGTCGTCCCGCAAGAATAATCTCGGGGTGATAACCAATCGACTGGGCCTTGTGTGTCAAGTAATAAGGATCGACGCCGATGCAATGCCCGCCCACCAGACCAGGCCTAAACGGCAGAAAATTCCACTTTGTTCCAGCCGCTTGCAACACAGCTTCAGTATCAATGCCGAGCTTATTAAAAATAAGCGCCAATTCATTAATTAGCGCAATATTGACGTCACGCTGCGTGTTCTCGATGACTTTCGCTGCTTCGGCCACACGTATGCTGGGCGCCATATGTGTGCCCGCGATCACGATCTGGCGGTACAAAGCGTCGACGAGGAGTGCGACTTCAGGGGTTGATCCTGACGTGACTTTTTTAATCGTACTCACTCGGTGCTCTTTGTCGCCAGGGTTAATACGCTCTGGGCTATACCCCGCAAAAAAATCGACGTTATAGCGCAGCCCTGACACCCGCTCGAGGACTGGCACACAAACCTCTTCGGTCGCACCCGGGTAAACCGTGGACTCATAAATGACAATGTCACCCACTTTGAGCGCTTGACCAATCGTTTCACTCGCCTTAACCAGCGGTGTCAGATCAGGTTGCTTGTACTCATCAATCGGAGTGGGCACAGTCACGATGAATACATTCGCCTGCCTCAGCTCATCGCGCTGAGCGGAGTAGCGCAAATGTTTCGCAGTAGCCAGCTCGACATCATCGACCTCTAGTGTGTGATCGTGCCCACCCTTGAGCTCATCGATGCGTGCGGTGTTGATGTCGAAGCCCAGCACGCTACGCTGTTTACCGAACTCTACGGCCAACGGCAGACCAACATACCCGAGCCCGACAATCGCAAGCTTGACATCCTGAATGTGCAAAATATTCTCCGGCAAAGGACACCTATAAGACCTACGCGATGGCAATCAATCGCTAACCAACTCAAACCGAGATGATAAGGGACAGTAGGTCGATATAAAAAAAAGCCCAAGACTTTGCAGTCTTGGGCTAAATCCACCAAAGGAGGAGGGTGGAGGAGACAACCGTGGCAAGTAAAGGAGACGGGATACTTTTGAACGTCTCGGTTGCTTTAGCTTCTAAGTTGCTATCGGCAACTAGCGGCTGAACAACCCTGTACTTAACTTCCATGTAAGAAATAATAGACTATTTTTTTGTGCGTTGCAAGAATATTTAGTTTCCCCTATGAAAACCGCGGGATTTTGTTGTTTTTGTGCATCGCAACATCAAACAAAGAGGGGGATCTGGCGCTCCCCTACACCCGGTATGCGGTTGTAGTCATGACGCGCGAAACTGCTCGCATTACCAACCTGACCGGGGCTGGCAAAGTAGCAGCCCCATGATTTTCCGCCGTTTTGCGATGCTCAATCTCGTCCTCTTTCATTTGCTGGACGATGGCGCGAGACCGCTCATCCTCGCGGGGTAAGCGCTCTAGGTGGCTATCCAGATGCGCTTCAACCTGACGCTCGGTTTCTGCCATAAAGCCTAGGTTGTGGGCTACGCCAGACCGGCCTGCCAGAGCACCCAGGACGAAAGATCCTGCATACCAGAGGGGGTTAAGAACGCTGGGGCGAGCGTTCAGTTCAGATAGGCGCTGCTCGCACCACGCCAGGTGGTCCACCTCCTCGGCAGCAGCATCAAGTAGCAGTTCTGTGCAAGCAGGATCCTTGCAAACAACGGACTGCCCCCGATAAAGCGCCTGAGCACATATCTCTCCAACATGATTCACACGCATGAGACCCGCCGCGTGCGCTTTTTGAGCTGCATCTAAGTCCTGCGTATCTGGCGCAAGGCTCCTGGCCGGATTGGGGCGCTTGGCGCTTACCGCTCCCGACAGCACTTGTAGCGCCATATCGGCCTCAGCGATCACGGCATCAAACATGCCGTGGCGACGCGCAAAGCCGGATGCAAACTTAGGCACAGTATCGTGCATGACCACTCCAAGATAGATTTATAAGCATTTTAGCCCGCCCTATCTTGCGGAAACCCCAATACTTTCAAGGCCTGAAAGGATTATCATTCTTGCTTCAACGCTAAGGATTAGATATGGAAGTCAACATTGACTGGGGCGGACCGCAAGGCATGCTGTTCGTCGCAAAAACTGGGACTGGACACATTGCAGCCATGGACGGCGCGCCGGAAGGCGGAGGCCACAACCTTGCCCCTCGCCCGATGGAACTGCTGCTGGCTGGCACAGGCGGCTGCACGGCCTACGATGTCGTACTCATTTTGAAGCGTGGGCGACACGCCATCACTGGCTGCTCAGTCAAGCTGCAGGCAGAGCGCGCCGAGGTGGATCCAAAAGTGTTTACTAAAATCCATTTTGTATTCACGGTGACCGGCGACAACCTTCCGCGCGCGGCAGTTGAACGTGCGATCGCGCTATCTCACGAGAAATACTGTTCCGCATCGGCCATGCTGGCGCACACGGCAACCATTACCTGGTCCGCCGATATCGTTCAAACAGGTGCTGCGACGCAGCCTTCCGCTTAACGAAACTCCCTGACACCATCATGAACCAGTATGAAACCTTTATGCGCCATGTCTACACGACGGGCGTCAACAAGACAGATCGCACAGGCACCGGCACGCGCTCGGTCTTTGGCTATCAAATGCGCTTCGATCTTTCCAAAGGTTTTCCCATGGTGACGACAAAAAAACTGCACACACGCAGTATTTTTGTAGAACTGCTCTGGTTTTTACGCGGTGATTCGAACGTACGGTGGCTGCAAGAAAACGGTTGCACGATCTGGGACGAATGGGCGAGCCCCACAGGCGACCTAGGTCCGGTCTACGGTGTGCAGTGGCGCTCCTGGCCAACGCCTGACGGTCAGCATATTGACCAGATTTCGCAAGTGCTCGACCAAATTAAAAAAACACCCGACTCACGCCGACTCATTGTGTCTGCCTGGAACGTGGCTGAAATCAAGAACATGGCCCTACCGCCTTGCCATGCGTTTTTTCAGTTTTATGTTGCAGAAGGAAAACTGTCGTGCCAGCTGTATCAAAGGAGTGCTGACATCTTTCTTGGCGTGCCCTTCAATATCGCAAGCTACGCCTTACTGACGCACATGGTTGCGCAGCAGTGCGGGCTCGAAGTCGGTGATTTCGTCTGGACAGGTGGTGATTGCCACATATACAGCAACCACTTTGAACAAGTCGAATTACAACTTTCCCGCGAACCACACCCCTACCCGCAGCTCGTCATTCAACGCAAACCCGACTCTCTGTTCGATTACCGTTATGACGACTTTGTGATCGAAAACTACAACCACCATCCACACATCAAAGCCCCGGTGGCTGTCTAGTGTTGAGACGAAACAAACTATGTCACTGAGCCTGATTGTCGCCTACGCGCAAAACCGCACGATCGGCCGTGAAAACACACTGCCGTGGAAGTTGGCGGGTGATCTCGCTCACTTTAAGCGAACGACACTTGGCCACCCCATCATTATGGGGCGCAAGACTTGGGACTCATTAGGCCGTCCACTTCCCGGACGTCGCAATATCGTGATCAGCCGCGACACATCGAAAGAAGCGAATGGCGCCGAGTTCGTTTCAAGCCTCGATGAAGCGATCAAACGGCTGGCACCAAATGAACACGCCTACATCATCGGCGGCGCACAAATCTACCAGCAGGCGCTCCCGCTCGTCGACCATGTAGTCGCAACTGAGGTACAAGCTATCGTCGAGGGTGACGCATTTTTCGCGGCGCTTGACCCGACCCTTTGGAAAGAGGTCTCGCGGGTCAGTCAGCCACCTGAAAATGATCTGGCCTACGACATTGTGCAGTACGATCGCCGCACAGATTCCATAAATTAATACAACCCGCAATACGGACGCTATCGTCATGAAGAAAAAACAAATCGGTGCAGCGGGCTTAGTTGCCGCCGTAGCGGTTGTATATGCTGGGTTCAGTTGGTTCGCTGGAATACACATCGAAGGTCAATCCAAAGCGGCAGCCGAATCGATTAATGTCTCGCTAGCCCGTAGCTGGTCGGATCAGGTGCAGCTCTCTCTACGTAGCTATGAGCGCGGTATATTTTCTAGTCGCGCGATCTATGCGCTCGCATTGACCAACCAAGACAAGCAGGCTGATCGTCGCGAAATTCTCTGGTCAAACCAAATAGAGCACGGGCCGCTGCCGTGGTCCCGCGTTCAGCGTGCAGACTTCTCCCTCTCGGGCGCAGTCATCCAAACCACCGTACTAAAAAATCCGACAACCGAAGCCCTATTCGAGGCAACCGGCGGGAAATCTCCCCTATTAGGAACCACGCATGTGACTCGCCAAGGTGTCGCTACGCTGCGCTGGAACGTGCTGCCTTTTGACTACACCCAAGATACCTTGCGCATAAAAGTAGGCGCCGCTGAAATCTCAGCCCGTATTGGCCCAAGCTTTAGCTTTGTCAAAAGCACGAGCAGCCTTGACGGCCTAACTCTGAGCGACGGCAAACTGGCGTTTGAAGTCAAAGGTCTGCAACTAACGACCGACACGCGCGCCACGAATACAGGCATGCAGACGGGCATGCGTGAAATACGCCTGAGCAACCTGACCTGGGCTTCGCTCGATTCACTGAGCTTAGGCTTGCAGAAATTTGTCATGCGTAGCGATTTGCGTGAAGCTAACGGGCTACTCGGAGGCATCACAACCGCAGAGGTTGGCGCACTCAAGCTAAACGACAAGGTTTGGGGAGAGTTCACTCTCTCGCTAGGGTATGAAAAGCTCAGCGGAAGTGCGCTTCGCTCCCTCCTCGATTTTCACGATAGCTACTTGCTGCGTACGCTTCTCGGCTCAAGCCCGAATGCAACAGCGACGGCTGTAGACACAAAAAAATTCTGGCAGCATATCGCTGTGTTGAGCAAAACCAGCCCAACCCTAAGCCTTAGCCCGCTGAGCTGGAAGAACAGCCAAGGTCGTAGTCAGATATCTTTGGCAACGACGCTTAATCCGTCGGATGCAAGCCCCAACGGCATTGGCTTACAGGGCGCGCCTTTCAAAGATTTCGATGCAACGCTCAGCTTATCAACGCCCATGTTGGCTGCGGTTTACGCACAGGCACTACAAACTCCAGGAGCGAACCCGGCTCAAGTCAAAACAAAAGCGGATCAAGAAACGCGAAAATTACTTGAGCAGGCCTTTCAACTCAAACTCGGTCGTGCACAAAACAACAAGGTTGTTGCGCATTTCAATGTTCAAGACGGAGACTTCCGTTTGAATGGTCAGCGCATGCCAAGTGAGCCATTCGTAAAGTGGCTGCGCACAAATCTCCCGAAAGGATGGTTCGCCGATCGAGTGCCCTCAGCTCAAGAGCTTGCAGACGATGGCGCTGCAATTAAGCATCTGGATCCAGCTGTACTAACTAGCCTGCTCAGCACTGCAGGTTTCAGTTACGACGAGGTTCGCGATAAAGATGGCGATCGCGTACTCAAGATTGGAACTGCAGAAACAGGCGCCGATAAGATTGAATTCATTTTCATTGGTTGCGGCAATGATCGGTCTTGTGAGGATGTCTTGATGCGCGCCACATTTCCCCAAAACCCTCAGATCGCGCTGAATGCAATTAACGAGTGGAACCAACGCAACCGGTGGGCACGTGCTTTTCTGAACGAATCTGAACAGGCCGTATTGGAAATGGACATTAGCGCATACGGTGGAATTGAACGCGATGCACTTGAATCAATGGTCGATAACTTTTTTAAGTTGCTACGCGAGTTCTCAAAGAAACTATCAACTGAAGCCAAATAAAAAATGACCCGCTCGAAAGCGGGTCATTTTTTTACTCGCCTGTACACCTCAAGCGTAGGCTTCGATCGGCAAACACGCGCAGACTAGGTTACGGTCACCCCACGCGTTATCCACACGTCCAACTGGCGGCCAATACTTTGCATCACGCAAACTAGCTACTGGGTAAGCAGCCTGTTGACGCGGGTAGTCATGGTGCCACTCTTCTGCCAACAACATCTTGGCAGTATGGGGAGCGTTCTTCAGGACGTTATCGGCTCGATCTCTTTCGCCACGCTCAATCTGTGCAATCTCTGCACGGATTGCAATCATCGCGTCCACAAATCGATCCAGCTCTGCAAGACCTTCTGACTCGGTTGGCTCGACCATCAGCGTACCCGCTACGGGGAAGCTCATGGTTGGCGCATGAAAGCCATAATCCATCAAACGCTTGGCGATGTCTTCCGCGGTAACGCCCGAGGACTCTTTGATATCGTGTATGTCGAGAATGCACTCATGAGCGACTCGACCATTACGACCCGTGTACAACACAGGATAGTGTCCTGCGAGTTTACGCGCGACATAGTTTGCACTGAGGATGGCGACCTCTGTAGCCCGACGCAAGCCTTCTGCACCCATCAGAGAGATATACACAAACGGGATAGGCAAGATACTTGCCGAACCAAACGGTGCAGCGGAAACAGGACCGACTGCAGCACCCTGCGCCATCGTCCCTTTCTCACCGACAACACCAGGCAAAAATGGTGCGAGATGGCTTTTTACACCGACAGGTCCAACACCGGGTCCGCCCCCGCCATGCGGGATACAGAATGTTTTGTGTAGATTCAAATGCGATACATCCGAACCAAACTTTCCAGGCTGCGCAACGCCAACCATCGCGTTCATGTTGGCCCCGTCCATATACACTTGGCCGCCGGCATCGTGGATCATTTCGCAAATATTGGTGATCGACTCTTCAAACACGCCGTGCGTCGATGGATAGGTCACCATTAAAGCAGCCAAACGATCGCCCACTTTCGCAATTTTGGCTTTTAGGTCGTCTAAATCGACGTTGCCATGAGAGTCCGAGGCTACGACAACAACCTCCATACCGACCATGTTGGCGGATGCAGGGTTTGTTCCGTGTGCTGACGATGGGATCAAGCAAACATCGCGCTGATGCTGGCCGTTTGCACGGTGATATGCCCGAATCGCGAGCAAGCCTGCATACTCTCCCTGGGCACCCGAGTTAGGTTGCAGGCTGATCGCGTCATACCCAGTAATCTCACACAGGTCCTTGGACAGGCGTTCAATCATCTGTTGATAGCCTTTGGTTTGGTCCGCAGGAGCAAACGGGTGAATCAATGCAAACTCAGGCCAAGTGACCGGGATCATTTCCACGGTGGCGTTGAGCTTCATCGTGCAGGAACCCAACGGGATCATGGTGCGATCCAACGCCAAGTCCTTATCGGACAGCTTACGCAAATAGCGCAACATGTCCGTCTCAGACTGGATGCTCGAGAACACGGGGTGACTGAGGATCGCGCCCTTGCGTTGCAAACTTGCTGGCACACCGGGCAAACCGACAACAGACTCTGCGAGTGACGCCGCAGCTTTGCCGCTCACCGAAGCAAATACGCCGATGAGCTGTACAAGATCATCGCGCGTCACTGTCTCATCAAGCGAAATCGCAATTTGTGTCGGACTCACGTGACGCAGATTAATTTTTGCCTGCCGCGCTGCATCCAGGATTTTGTTGGTCTGTGCACCGGTTTCTAACAACAATGTGTCAAAGTAAGTGGTGTTTACGACATTAATACCCGAGCTAGCCAGAGCGTCGCGCAGTAGTGATGTTGCCTGGTTCACACGCGTTGCGATGGCGACGATACCCCGTGGACCATGCCACAGCGCATACATGCTGGACATGACAGCCAACAAAACCTGTGCCGTACAAATATTTGAAGTCGCTTTTTCACGACGGATATGCTGCTCTCGTGTTTGCAAAGCAAGGCGCAGCGCAGGATTTCCCTGAGCATCTTTCGACACGCCAACGAGACGGCCTGGCATATTGCGTTTGAAGGCGTCTTTGCAAGCCATAAAGCCAGCGTGTGGGCCACCAAACCCGAAAGGCACGCCAAAACGCTGTGCAGAGCCAATCGCAATATCTGCGCCCCAGTGTCCAGGCGGCTCCAGCAACGCTAATGCGAGTAAGTCCGTGGAGCAGGCAACCACACCGCCTTGTGCATGCACTTGCTCGGTCAACGCACGGTAATCAGACACAGCACCCAGCGAATGCGGATACTGCACCAGCAAGCCAAAACAAGCCGGAACGCCTTTACTTTCGTCTCCGACAACGACGTCGATATCCAACCCGTCTGCACGCGTACGAATCACCTCAATCGTTTGCGGATGACAGTGCTGCGACACGAAAAAAACCTTGCTTTCAGCATGCGACGCGCGTCGTGCAAGGGTCATCGCTTCTGCGGCGGCAGTGCCCTCGTCAAGTAATGACGCGTTAGCAATATCCAAACCTGTTAGGTCTGCAACCATCGTCTGATAGTTCAGAATAGCTTCTAAGCGACCTTGAGAAATTTCAGGTTGATAAGGCGTATATGCCGTGTACCAAGCAGGATTCTCTAAGATGTTACGCAACACAACATTCGGGGTGTGGGTGCCGTAGTAGCCCTGCCCGATGTAGTTACGAAAAACCTGATTCTGACCAGCAATTTTCTTCATCTCGGCCAGCACATCAGCCTCTGCGCGTGGCGCAGGCAAGTTGAGCTCCCGAGTCATGTGGATGTTTGCGGGCACGACCTCTTGCATCAAAGACGCAATGCTCGGTGCACCAACAGCGGCCAACATGGCCTGTTGATCGTGGTCACCGGGGCCAATATGCCTAGGAATAAATTCGTGGGAAGTATTAAATACGTTGGACATGATGGGTGCCTTAGCTCGCGTCTGCAACAGCCTGGTAACCGGCGGCATCAAGCAAGCCGTCTACATCTGCCGCGTTATTAGCTTTGAGTTTAAAAATCCAAGTGTTGTAGGGACTCGCATTAATCGTCTCGGGTGCGTCGTTCAACGCCTCATTAAAAGCCACGACTTCGCCAGCCACGGGCGCGTAAATATCAGATGCGGCTTTGACAGACTCCACGACACCAGCAGTCGCACCAGCTGCGAGCTTGGCGCCAACGCGCACATCGCCCACAAACACTAAATCACCCAACTGCTCCTGAGCCGGACCCGTAATACCAACCAGCATGACGTCGCCGTCTGCCTTAATCCATTCGTGTGTGCTGGCGTACTTACGATCGCTAGGAATGCTCATGAAGATCTCCTGAAAATTTCGTGAAATATGAATATGAATTTGAATACTTTTTGCAACAAATCAAGAATGCACAACCGGCTGTCCGTTTCGTACAAACGGCAGTTTGCACACTTGCGCGGGTACCCATTTACCTCGGATATCAATCTCGACAGCATCCCCCACAGAAATACCTTGGGGCAATCTCGCAAAACCAATGGAATAACCCAGGGTTGGCGACATCGTGCCGCTCGTGACTTCCCCAAGCCCCTTGGCTGTACGCACACTCATGTGCGCACGCATCACGCCACGGTCCAACAACTTCAGTCCGATGAAGGTGCGCGGATCTGAAAACTGCTTGATGGCCTTATTTCCAATAAAGTGACGGTCTGCATCTTTCGTCGATACCGTCCATGTCAGACCTGCTTGATTAGGATGAATCAACTCATCCATATCCTGGCCGTAGAGATTCATGCCCGCCTCGAGTCTTAACGTATCACGCGCACCCAAGCCACAGGGCTGCACTTGCTGGGCAACTAGATCCTTCCAAAGCGACTCGACCTGATCAGCCGGGACAACGATCTCAAAACCATCTTCGCCCGTGTAGCCTGTGCGCGCGACCATCGTGTCCGGTGCGACGCGCGCACCAACAAACACACCCAGCTCCTGGGTCGCGGCTTTCCACTGTGGTCGGGCCGCCCATACTTTGGCGCGCGCGTTGGGCCCTTGCACGGCCACCATCGCGAGATCTTTGCGCGCGGTAATCGTGACGGAAAAACCCTCAGCTGCCGCCACGCGCTGCATCCAAGCGATATCTTTGTCAGCGGTTCCAGCGTTCACAACCAAGCGCCAATCGGTGGGCGTAAAAAAATAGACGATCAAATCATCGATTACTCCACCCTGCGGATTCAACATACAGGAGTAAAGCGCCTTGCCTGGCTGGGTAAGTTTGGCCACATCATTTGCAATCAGTCGTCGCAAAAATCCTGTGGCATCCGCTCCAGCGACGTCCACATTCAGCATATGAGAGACATCGAACATCCCAGCATCCCGTCGTACGGCATGATGTTCTTCAATTTGTGAACCGTAGTTCACCGGCATATCCCAGCCACCAAAATCAACCATGCGTGCGCCAGCAGCGACATGGGTCGCAGCCAGAGGCGTGCGTTTCAAAACAGCAGACATGAAATAGCTCCGGAACAGAGATCAAAGGGCGTTGCATCCAGACCGCGGGCCAATTAAGGCAGCGCAGACTCATGCGACGATACGCCCCTCTGTCCTTTTGCCTGAGAGTTGCCCCGCTAGAACGCGGGTGTGCACCTTCGGCGCCCGTTGTGACCAAGTGCGGTCGCGGGTCTCTCCAGAGTGATGTGCTGATGCGCGTGGATCTGATGCGCATCAATGCAAGCTACGGTATGGGGGGCCTGAGCGATTCTGGGCGAATTGCGCCTTCGGCGGCATAAAGCCAGTCTGATTGAGACGGCAAATGCGCTCTCCCGCAGCATACGTTCACAACAGGGTCAGCATACCGCGAAATCGAGTGTTACAACAACTCACAAGCACTAGGGTCAAGCCAGCCCCCGGCCACACGCAGCCGCTGAGGACCATGCCCACTGGAAGTTATATCCGCCGAGCCAGCCGGTTACATCGACGACTTCCCCGATGAAATGCAGCCCCGGCACCGTTTTAGCCTGCATCGTGCGCTGGTCCAGCCCACGGGTATCGACCCCGCCGCGCATCACCTCGGCCTTTTTATAGCCCAGGGTTCCGTTGGGGATCACCGTCCAACCCTTTATTCTTGCGGCCAATTCACGCAATGTCCGATCAGGCAAGTCTGCGATCCGACTCGCGGCCAACTCCCCAAGCCATTGTTCAGAAAGACGTTTCGGCCACAGACTGGCTAATAACGTGCCTAGCTGTTGACGCCCCCCCGCTTTCGCTTCGAGCAAAAGCGCCTCCATATCCACATCCGGAGCCAAATCCAAGCGGATCTGCTCGCCCGGCTGCCAATAGCTGGAAATCTGCAATATTCCCGGTCCGGACAGGCCTTTGTGTGTAAACAGTACGTCTTCCAAGAAAGCAGGTGGTCGTCGCCCTGATCCTGTCGAGACGACCGATGGAATCGCCAGGCCCGCCAAGTCCACCAAAGGCTGCCATTCCTCACCATTAAATGTTAACGGTACTAAAGCAGGGCGAGGCTCGATCACCTTCAGACCAAATTGTCGGGCAATTTTTAGACCGAAGTCGGTGGCACCGAGCTGGGGAATCGCAAGGCCGCCCGTCGCAATCACGAGGTTACGACACTTGACTTGACCTTGGTCCGTGCTCAAGGCAAAGCCCTGAACCCCTTCATCCCCGCTCGAGGCAATCTCGTTGACCGCACAGGGCATCATCCACTGCACACCTGCGTCGTCGCACTCAGTCCGCAGCATATCAATGATCAGCTCACTGCTCTGATCGCAAAATAATTGCCCTTTGTGCTTCTCGTGCCAGGCAATACCATGGCGATCCACCATGGCAATGAAATCTTGAGGCGTAAAACTCGCCAACGCAGATTTACAAAAATGCGGGTTCGCTGAAATGAAATGCTCAGCCGTCACAACACGGTTCGTAAAGTTGCAGCGCCCACCACCAGAGATACGAATTTTTTCCGCGAGCTTCTCGGCGTGATCCAGCAGCACGACCCGCATGCCGCGCTGACCAGCCATAGCCGCGCACAACATGCCCGCGGCACCAGCCCCGATGACCGCTACATCAAAGAGCGGCACAGAGTGAACCCAAGGGCATTGTGTGTCGCGACACTATTTCTCAATCAAGCAATCGACGTAGAAACGCTTCTCGCCGTCCGCGTTCGTCTCTTCGCCAAGTCCGTGAATATACGTTTCAAAACCTGGAAATTTTTGATTAAACGAACGCGCGAACTGTAGATATTGCACAATCGTTTTGTTGAAACGCTCGCCAGGAATGAGCAATGGAATGCCTGGCGGATAGGGCGTCAACAGCACACCCGTTACTCGACCTTCGAGTTGATCAATCGAAACACGCTCAACCTCTCGGTGCGCCATCCTCGCAAAGGCATCTGAAGGCTTAAGTGCGGGCACCATGTCGCTCAAATACATCTCAGTCGTCAAGCGAGCCACATCATGTTTTTTATATTCAGCGTGTATCAACTGGCACAGGTCACGCAAACCCATGCGCTCATATTGACGATGTTCTTTGCAGAAGTCAGGCAAGATACGCCACATCGGTTGATTGCGATCGTAGTCATCCTTGAACTGTTGCAAGGCAGTCAAGAGCGTATTCCAGCGCCCCTTCGTGATCCCAATCGTAAACATAATGAAGAACGAGTAGAGACCCGTCTTCTCAACCACCACACCATGTTCTGTCAGAAAACGCGATACGAGCGCGGCAGGTATCCCGGTTTCGCCGAAGGTGCCATCCATGTTCAACCCTGGCGTGACGAGCGTCGCCTTAATCGGGTCTAGCATGTTGAAGCCATCCGCCAAATCGCCGAAACCATGCCAATGGTCATTGGACTGCAATATCCAATCCGACTGCTCACCCACTCCGTGCGCGGCTAGATAGTCTGGTCCCCAAACTGTGAACCACCAATCATCGTCACCAAACTCTAGATCAACCTTGCGCATCGCGCGCCTGAAATCTAAGGCCTCGCGAATACTTTCTTCGACCAGAGCTGTGCCGCCTGGTGCTTCCATCATCGCGGCAGCCACGTCGCACGAGGCGATAATGGCGTACTGCGGTGAAGTCGACGTGTGCATCAAGTAGGCTTCGTTGAAAATATTGCGGTCAAGTTTCCGAGTCTCAGACTCTTGGACAATGATCTGCGAAGCCTGCGAGATTCCCGCTAATAGCTTGTGGGTAGAGTGCGTCGCAAAGACCATTGCCTTCGGGCTGCGCGGACGATTGGGTCCGATCGCATGCATATCTTGATAAAACTGATGGAATGCAGCGTGCGGCAACCATGCCTCGTCAAAGTGCAAGGTGTCGACCATATTGCCGAGCTTGGCCTTGATCATTTCAACGTTGTAAATCACACCATCATAGGTGCTTTGCGTTAAGGTCAAAATACGCGGTTTTTTATCCTTGACCTCGCGCGCAAATGGATTTGCATCAATTTTTTTCTGGATGTTCTCTGGCTCAAACTCAGCCAAGGGGATCGGACCAATAATACCCATATGGTTGCGCGTAGGGCGCAGAAAAACAGGGATCGCACCCGTCATCGTAATCGCGTGCAGAATCGACTTATGGCAATTGCGATCGACCACAACAATGTCGTCTGCAGCTACGTTTGCGTGCCAAACTACTTTATTGGAGGTCGACGTACCGTTAGTTACGAAATAGCAATGATCGGCGTGAAAGATGCGCGCCGCATTCAGTTCAGATTCTGCGATCGGACCAGTGTGATCCAGCAATTGGCCCAACTCATCCACTGCGTTACAGACGTCCGCGCGCAACATGTTTTCACCAAAAAACTGGTGAAACATTTGGCCGACTGGGCTCTTTAAGAAAGCCACGCCACCCGAGTGTCCGGGGCAATGCCACGAGTAGGACCCATCCTGCGCATACTTAACAAGTTCGCGGAAGAACGGCGGCGCCAAACTATCTATATAGCTGCGCGCCTCACGAATGATGTGGCGCGCAACAAACTCAGGCGTGTCTTCAAACATATGGATGAAGCCATGCAACTCGCGCAAAATATCGTTCGGAATATGCTCAGAAGTCCGCGTTTCGCCGTATAGGTAAATCGGGATATCGGCGTTACGGAAACGTAACTCTCCAATGAATGTGCGCAGATTTTTAATCGCTCCTGCCACATCCTCTGGGGAGTCAACATCAAACTCCTCGTCGTCGATGGAGAGAATAAAAGCACTGGCGCGGCTCTGCTGCTGAGCGAAAGAACTCAAGTCGCCATAACTGGTGACACCGATGACTTCCATCCCTTCGGCTTCAATTGCGGACGCTAAGGCACGCACCCCAAGACCCGACGCGTTCTCGGACCGGTAGTCTTCATCAATGATGAAAATTGGAAAGCGAAATTTCATGCGAACAGCTCCGCAAGTAAACTAAAGGTGAATAAGAATCGAGTGCTACGTTCGCCTGTCAAACTGGGTGGCGCTCTACTGAATACTACGTTCGCGGCAAGGTTACGCCTCGTTGGCCTTGATACTTTCCGCCGCGGTCCTTATACGATGTTGAGCACACTTCATCGCTTTCAAAGAAGAGCATTTGCGCACAACCTTCGCCCGCATAAATTTTCGCTGGCAACGGGGTTGTATTTGAAAACTCTAACGTCACGTGCCCCTCCCACTCAGGCTCAAGAGGAGTGACGTTCACGATAATTCCGCAGCGAGCGTAAGTGCTCTTGCCAAGACAAATAGTCAGTACGCTGCGAGGAATCCGAAAAAACTCAACCGTGCGCGCCAACGCAAATGAGTTCGGGGGAATAATACAAATATCGCCTTTGAAGTCTACAAATGACTTCTCATCGAAGTTCTTTGGATCCACGATCGTGGAATTGATATTTGTGAATATCTTGAATTCGTCGGCGCAGCGGACGTCATAACCGTAGCTACTCGTGCCATAGCTCACAATACGGCCGGACTCGTTCGAGCGAACCTGACCAGGCTCAAAGGGCTCGATCATGCCCTCTGACTGCGCCACGCGGCGGATCCAGTTATCGCTTTTTATACTCATGGCCGAACGCCTCTAAATTGAAAGTCGAGAGCGCGGATTTTACCCCCGTCCTGTTACAGATGGTGGGGGTAAGCCCTAAACGACCAACAATCAGGTCCGCTTGACTGAAATCACACCAAATTTCTCGCTCAGATCCTTTGGCAAGGTAGCGATTTTCGCGGCCAATTTGTCGGCAATTGCACGATACATACGACCAGTCTCACTGTCCGGCTCGGATACGGAGGTGGGCTGCCCGCCGTCTGCGAGCTCGCGTATCGCCATCGACAGGGGCAAACTGCCCAAACACGGAACGTTGAAGTCATTAGACATACGCTGCGCACCGCCTTCGCCAAAAATATGTTCAGCGTGACCGCACTTGCTGCAGATATGAATTGCCATGTTCTCAACGATGCCCAAGACCGGCACGTTGACCTTTTCAAACATTTTCAAGCCCTTACGGGCATCCAAAAGAGCCAGATCCTGTGGGGTTGTAACGATCACCGCCCCAACAACCGGGACTTTCTGAGAAAGCGTCAACGCAATATCACCCGTGCCAGGGGGCATATCGATCACCAAGTAATCCAAATCATCCCAATTCGTTGCGCGCAATAGTTGCTCCAGCGCCTGCGTAACCATCGGACCGCGCCAAATTGCGGGCGAGTCTTCGCTCAGCATGAAGCCTATTGAGTTTGTCTGAAGACCATGGCCCATCACCGGCGTCATGCTTTTGCCATCAGAGCTTTCTGGACGCTGCGATACGCCGAGCAAAATTGGCACGCTCGGACCGTAAATATCAGCATCCAACAGCCCAACTCTTGCGCCTGCCGCCTTCAACGCCAGCGCAAGGTTCACGGCCGTCGTACTTTTTCCAACGCCACCTTTCCCGGAAGCGACAGCAATGATGTTCCGCACTCCAGGAACACGCTGTACGCCAGCCTGGATCGCATGGGGCACGACGTTCACGGAAACCTGTACGTCTGGGTCTGGCACGCCCAGCCCTTTCAGTGCGCCAACAACCCGCTCTTGAAGTGCCTGGAGATGTCCAGCCGGCGGATAGTAGCCTAAGACTACCTGAACACTTGTACGCACACCTGCGATTTGAATTTGGGTGTCCTTCACCAAAGCTGAAATAGACTGACCGGTGTTGGCATCAACCAACTGTTCCAGAGCCGCACGGACATCTACTAGCGTTACACTCATTGCTATTCCTTGATTGCTTTTGTTTGAAACGGGCCGACACCTACAACATGATCGAACTGCTGCGCAATGCACTTAAAACTGTACTTTTCATCGTTGTCACGATGTTAGGACTCGTCATGGCCTTCGTTTTTGCCCTGTCTACCATCTTCGCTATCGCCATACTCGTGGTGGTGGCGCGTTTGCGTGGCAAACCCTTTGAAGTCAAAGAATACTGGAAGACACGACAATCCCGCCGTAAATCCATGTCCGCGACGGGTCCTTTGTCCAATAAAGACGTCACGGACGTCGAAGCGCGCGATATTCGCTAGGACATTTACTGCCATGACGTCCGCCAGCAGGAATGTGAGTCTTTTCGAGCTTTTTCGAGGCTTCGCGACGATCGGTCTCCTCGGCTTTGGCGGAGTCGCTGCGATCGCTCGGCACATTATTGTTGAAAAGAGCAAATGGCTCACTGAAAAAGAATACGCCACTATTTTAGGCATGGGGCAGGTATTGCCAGGGCCAAACGTCGTGAACGCCTCGGTCGTCATCGGAGACCGATTCCAAGGGGTTAAGGGATCCCTTGTGAGCGTGCTCGGACTGATGGTTGCACCCATATGCATTCTGCTGATTCTCGCCGGTCTCTATGATCAGTTTTCACACCTTCCAGCTGTAAATGTGGCGCTAATGGCCGGCGCAGCCGCGGCCTCAGGAATGATTATTGGTACGGGCCTAAAAATGGCACAAAAAATCAAACCAGGCGTGGCTGGCTGGCTAATCATCGCAGCCGCATTGCTCGGGATTTTGATTTTGAAGTGGCCACTGGTATACGTCGTGCTCACACTCATCCCTGTTGCGCTTGCTTTGACCTATTGGCTGAGCAAAAAATGATCGACTTCAACGTCCTTCTGCAATTAGCTAAAACCTTTTCGTCGCTTTCGCTTGTTGCTATTGGTGGCGCAAACGCAGTGTTTCCAGCGTTGCGACAGGCGATCGTAGAAAACATGGCGTGGATGGACGACGCCACATTTCTTCAGCTGTTTGCCATTGCACAAATTACGCCTGGTCCTAACGTTGTCGTTGTAAGCCTACTGGGCTGGCAAATCGCCGGACTCCCTGGCCTATTAGTGACAACGGTTTCAATGGTATTGCCGGCAGCCATACTTGCGTTTGCCGTTGGGCGAATTGCCAATAAAGTTGCAGGCTCAGCGGGCTTTAAGCTGGCGCAAAATGCGCTCGTACCGCTTGCCATTGGTCTGCTGATTGCTGGCGGCTTGGATCTGGCAATCGCAGCACCCGGTGGCTGGTTTATCTCTGCTTTAGTTGCCTTGAATGCCCTCGGTGTCATCTATACCAAAGCAAATCCAATCTGGGGGTTGGCAGCAAGCGCCGCTGCTGCTCTGGCCATCCATTACTCGGGCGTCGTGCAACTGCTTTAAAATCGTGGGATTGTCTTCCCACGTCCCGTTTTAAGTTGCCCATGCCTCGCACACTATTCGTCACCACCGCCCTACCTTACGCCAACGGATCCTTCCATATCGGCCACATCATGGAATACATCCAGGCCGATATCTGGGTGCGCGCGATGCGCATGGCAGGACATACCGTACATTTTGTCGGAGCCGACGACACGCATGGCGCTCCGATCATGCTCAAAGCCGAGGCTGAGGGCATCACGCCTCAACAGTTAGTGGCTCGCATCGCAGCTGAGCGTCCGCAGTATCTGCAGGGCTTTCATATCGCCTTCGACCACTGGCACTCAACAGACTCGCCTGAAAACGTCGAACTCTCTCAAGATATTTATCGTAAGTTACGTGCCGCGAACCTGATCGAGACGCGGGAAATCGAGCAGTTTTTTGATCCGATCAAAGGTATGTTTTTACCTGATCGCTATATCAAAGGTGAATGCCCGAAATGTCATGCAAAGGATCAATATGGTGACTCCTGTGAGGTGTGCGGGGCCGTGTATGCGCCGACTGATTTAATTGATCCCTACTCAACACTCACGAAGGCCCGTCCCGTCTTAAAAAAGTCAGATCACTTCTTTTTCAAACTGTCCGATCCGCGGTGCGTCGAGTTTTTGCAAGGATGGACCACCGGTGAAAACAGACAGGGATCAAAGCGCTTGCAAGCTGAGGTTCTGGCGAAAACGCGTGAATGGCTTGGCAATGGCGATGAGCAAGCGAACTTGGGTGACTGGGATATTTCGAGAGATGCGCCTTATTTCGGCATCGAAATCCCAGATGCACCGGGCAAATACTTTTACGTCTGGCTCGATGCGCCGATCGGTTACTTAGCTTCACTCAAGGCTTACTGCGCCAAGATCAATCTTGATTTTGATGCACTCATTGACCCTGCAAGCGACACAGAACAAGTGCACTTCATCGGAAAGGACATCGTCTACTTCCATGCCCTGTTCTGGCCAGCCACGTTAAAGTTTTCCGGACGCAAAGTGCCTGATCAACTTAACGTACACGGCTTCATCACCGTTAGTGGTGAAAAAATGTCCAAAAGTCGTGGCACAGGAATTTCACCGCTACGCTACCTAGAGCTCGGCATGAATGCCGAATGGATGCGCTATTACATCGCAGCAAAACTCAATGCACGGGTTGAAGACATCGACTTTAATCCTGACGATTTCGTCGCGCGCGTCAACAGCGACCTAGTCGGCAAGTACGTCAATATTGCAAGCCGTGCTGCAAACTTCATCAGCAAATACTTTGATGGTGCGCTTGGATATCCGGGCGATGCAGCCCAAATCAGCACGCACTGGCAGAACGCAGCAAACGCCATTCAAGCCGATATCGAAGCGCGCGAATTTGGTCGTGCAATTAGAGAAATCATGGCGCATGCTGACCAAATCAATCAAGCCTTCGATGCTGCGCAACCTTGGCTCATCGCCAAAACACTCGCCCAGGCTGACGCCGCACAACGCGATTCGCTACAACACATCTGCTCATCTGCACTAGCTGGATTTAAGGCGCTTTCAGTCATGTTGGCGCCAATTTTGCCTGCATTATCAGAGCGTGTCGCAACGGAACTCTTTGGTTTGAATCGCAGCTTCGTGTGGTCTGACGCAGGCGTATTACCAACTCGGATCAACGCCTTTAAACATTTAATGCAACGGGTCGAACCCACGATGCTTGATGCTCTCTTTGATTCGCCCGCCGCTGCACCTCAGGACGTACCTGCGCTTATCCCTGGAGGCGAGCCAATTGCCGATATCATCACGATCGACGACTTTGTCAAAATTGATTTGCGCGTTGCGCGGATTGTGAATTGCGAGCACGTCGAAGGCTCAACGAAGTTGCTGCGCTTAACGCTAGACGTCGGCGAAGGTCGTCATCGCAACGTTTTTTCAGGGATCAAGTCGGCCTACGAGCCGAGCCAACTTGTCGGCCGACTGACCGCACTCGTTGCAAACCTGGCGCCGCGCAAGATGAAGTTTGGCGTATCGGAAGGCATGGTGCTTGCTGCAAGCCATGCTGACGATAAGACAGATGCTGGCATCTATCTACTCGACCCCGCGTCGGGCGCGCAACCCGGCATGCGTATTCGTTAAACCGGCTGAGGGCTGAGCGTCGCATCCAGGCTGCGGCGCTCATCGAAAACAAAACAGTTGCCTTCGTAACCAACACCGCCAGTCTCTTCAAAGTATTTCAAAATTCCACCGTCAAGCTGATAGACGTTTTCTACGCCTACATCGCCCATAAATATCGCCGCCTTTTCGCAACGAATACCGCCGGTACAAAAACTGATGACAGTCTTGCCGGCGAATTCGTCTTTATGTTCTAAGACCGCTTGCGGAAACTCAGTGAATTTTGACAAGCCCCAGTTGATCGCGCCAGTAAAGGTACCGGCCTGCACTTCAAAGTCGTTACGCGTGTCCAATAAAACAACGGGCCGTCCAGCATCATCTTTACCCGCAGAAATCCATCGCGCTGCGGTATGCGCATCAACCGCAGGGGCTCGCCCAGCCTCAGGACGGATTGTTGGATGATTCATCCGGATAATTTCTTTCTTGATTTTGATCAGCAGCTTTTTAAAAGGTACACCTTCAGAGGCGCTGTATTTCACCTCGAGATCTGCGAAGGCGGGATCTGTACGCAACCAGGTCAAAAAACTATCAATCGCTGGACGCGTACCCGCTAAAAATAAGTTAATACCTTCAGGCGTCAGCAAAACAGTGCCCTTAAGTGCGAGGGCTTGTGCCTGTGACATCACCTCGACTTTGCGTTGTTCTAGGTCAGCAAGTGCAACAAACTTATAGGCGGCGATATTGATAATTTGGGTCATAAGGCGAATAAAAAGAAATGCTTGAGTATTTAAAATATATTAAATTGGCAACCAATTCTATTTATTTTATGCCCACGGAGAGGATGATGAAGTTTCTCAGAATAATCGCGATCACTGTCTTGGCACTTGCCTCGTATCAGGCTCAAGCCTGGGAATACCGTTCCCGCACCGATCAAATGCGCGGCACAACGACACGTTTTGCTGAAACTACCAGCACCAACAAGGTCAATTTTAGCGCTCCCTACGCCGGCGGCTCCACTCTTGATTTAACGGTCCGCGAGCGCTCGCAAGATGGCTTGAACATTCTGTTTACGATCAGCAAAGGCCAGTTCAAATGCAGCGGTGGCTGTAAGTTCTTTGCTCGGTTCGATGAGGGAAAGATTTTCACGATCGCAGCCACGGGCGCCTCGAGCGGCAGTATGGACACTATCTTTGTTGAAGACGAGGCTCCATTTTTAGCCGAGTTACGCAACGCTCGCCGGTTGATCGTTGAAATGGAGTTTTTTCAAGAAGGCTCAAACCAGTTCATTTTTAATACTGCAAACCTGAAGTGGTAAGCGGCCCAAGCCTGGGCGAATACTGGAGCGGGTGATGGGAATCGAACCCACGCTTGAGGCTTGGGAAGCCGCCGTTCTACCATTGAACTACACCCGCGTCGCAACCTGCTGAGAGTCATTATACGAGATGCCTCTCAGCATCCAAGACTCTGGCGACAGGCACTACAATGTGAGCCATGGAAATCCTGCTCAACGGCCAGCCTAAAACGCTCCCCGATTCAATATCCCTTGCCACACTGATCGATCAACTTGGCTTCGCTGGCAAGCGAATTGCAGTTGAGCGCAATGGAGAAATTGTTCCGAAAAGCACCTATGCAACGGTTCTACTAGCCTCGGCTGACCGGTTAGAGATTGTTGTCGCCGTAGGAGGTGGTTGATGCATCCACAACATATTCGTAGCTTCGTCAATCGTCGCAGCCACATGACCCAAGGGCAACAACAAGCCCTCGATGCCTATCTAGACAAATGGTCAATCACCTATCGGCCTGAACGACTCGATCTCGATCAGGCGTTTGAACGTTCGGCCCCAACCATTCTAGAAATTGGCTTCGGCATGGGCGAAACCACCGAGCAGATCGCTTTGGCACGACCACAAGACAATTTTTTAGGGGTTGAAGTTTTTAACGCTGGCGTGGGTGCTTTGTTAAAACGGATTGAAGGGTCAGCTCTACAAAATATCCGAATCATCCAGCACGACGCAGTCGAAGTCTTGCGTGACATGATTGCGCCAAACTCTCTGGCGGGCGTGCACATTTATTTCCCAGACCCATGGCCTAAAAAACGTCATCACAAAAGACGTTTGATACAACCACCGCTGATCGAATTGTTATCAAGCCGAATGGCTCCAGGGGCCTACTTGCATTGCGCTACAGATTGGGAGCACTATGCAATGCAAATGCTTGAAGTGCTTTCTGCGGAAACTAGCTTAGACAACACCGCTGAAAATTTTTCTCCCCGTCCGGATTTCCGACCACTCACAAAATTTGAAAATCGCGGTATCCGCTTAGGTCATGGCGTATGGGATCTGATCTTTAAAAAACGCTAACGCTTGCAGCACGATTCTTTGGGCTAGCGCCCAAAACCACCAAGTTTTCCAAGCCCTTTCATACCACCCATGGCGCGCATCATTTTTGCCATACCGCCTTTTTTCATCTGCTTCATCATGCCCTGCATCTGCTCGAACTGATTGAGCATGCGATTGACTTCTTGCACCGGCACTCCAGCACCCGTGGCAATACGACGCTTACGCGACGCCTTGAGAAGTTCAGGCTTCGCACGCTCCTGTGGTGTCATCGAATTCAAAATGCCTTCAGTACGACGCAGCTGCTTGTCAGCCTGCCCGCTTTGAAGCTGACCCGCAGCCTGAGCAAACTGGGCAGGAAGCTTCTCCAGCAAAGAACCCATGTCACCCATCTTTTTGACCTGCGCCAGCTGGTCACGAAAATCGTTGAGGTCGAACTTATCACCCGACTTCATTTTAGCGGCGAGTTTTTGAGCCTCGGCGATATCGATATTCTTCTGAGCCTGCTCGACCAGCGAAACAATGTCGCCCATGCCCAGCACACGCTGTGCCATACGCTCGGCGTGGAAGGGTTCAAGGCCGTCAAGCTTTTCTGACACCCCAACGAATTTCAAGGGCTTGCCAGTAATATGCCGAACCGATAATGCGGCACCACCGCGCGCATCACCATCTAACTTTGTTAATACGACGCCGGTGAGAGGCAATGCGTCACCAAACGCACGCGCAGTATTCACAGCATCTTGACCTTGCATCGCATCCACGACAAACAAAGTCTCGATAGGATTCAAGACACTATGCAGCATCTTGATCTCTTGCATCATCGCCTCATCTATACCCAAGCGACCAGCAGTGTCGACGATCAGCACATCAAAGTGATGCCGCTTGGCATAGTCAAGGGCGGCGCGCGCAATGTCTTCAGGCTTTTGGGATGCGTCCGACGCAATCCACTCGACTCCGACCTGCGCGGCGACGGTTTTTAACTGTTCAATCGCTGCGGGACGATAGACGTCAGCACTGACCACGGCCACTTTCTTCTTGCCCGTCTTGCGACCGTATTGGACATGATCCCCGGCTGCCAACCAGCGCGCCAACTTACCGGTTGTGGTTGTTTTACCTGCACCTTGCAAACCAGCCATCAAAATAACTGCTGGGGGCTGCATCGCCAGCGACAGCTCACTGGCTTCTGGGCCTAGATCTCCGCCCATTAAAGCAGTGAGCTCTTGGTGCACAACGCCAACCAAGGCTTGTCCGGGCGACAAACTTCCCACAACCTCCTCGCCCAGCGCCTTTTCCTTGACCTTGGCGACAAAATCTCTAACGACAGGCAAAGAAACATCCGCCTCGAGAAGCGCCAGACGCACCTCGCGCAGCATATCTTGCGTGTTGGCTTCCGTTAAGCGCGCCTCACCGCGAATCGTTTTTACGACACGAGATAGGCGTTGGGTAAGATTTTCAAGCATGGTGGCGGTTTCGCTTTACACTAGACACATGTCTTTCGCTATTGTATTTCACTCTTTAGCCGCGTTTGCTTACGCTATCTTAGCGCTGGTGCTTTGGCGCTCTTTAGCCTCGGGTAAGCCGCTCATTCAAGTTGGCCGCTCTGCCCGCCTGGGCCTCTTGTCGGCAATCGTTTTGCATGGGGTAGCGCTTTACTTCGCCGTCTTGGAAGACAATCACCTGAAATTAAGCTGGTCTCTGGCACTTTCCGCGTCTGTTTGGCTAGGCATGATCATCTTCTGGCTCGAAAGTCTAATTATTCGGATCGACGGGCTGCAGCTTCTCCTCCTGCCTGCAGGTGCAACGATCTGCTTGGTCGCTGCATTATTCCCCAAAGCGCAGCTGCTCGCCCACGCAAACGACGCAGGTCTAAGAGCGCATTTGTTAATCGCCTTATGCGCCTACGCGCTTGTGACAATTTCCGCCCTGCAAGCCATGCTCATGGCTGCACTCGATCATCGCTTGCACTTCCCACGGGATTCCAACCCGGTCCAAACCAAGATTCGCGGTGCAATCGGTCGACTGTTAGACGCCCAACCGCCACTTCTTGCGCAAGAGCAAGTTTTGTTTCGTGTCATTTGGATCGCCTTTGCTGCCCTGACATTCACCGTCTTGTCAGGATCAGTTATCTCGCTTCAAATGACTGGAAAGTGGCTTCCACTTGACCATAAAACGATTTTTACGCTGCTTTCTTGGGTTACCTTTGGTATTCTTTTAGCAGGACGTTATGCGCGCGGCTGGCGCGGACGGATCGCTTTGCGTTACACACTAGTTGGTTTTGCCTTTATCGTCCTTGCCTATACCGGCAGCCGTTTTGTAGTTGAAGTGATCTTACAGAGAAACTGACATGGGAAAAGCATTATTTTGGGTCGTCGCATTTTTAGGTGGATTACTCGCGACTCGCGTACTTGCGCAGGTCGCCGCCAAAAAAATGTATAACGACTCTCTGCCGAAGCAAGCCGGCACACAACGAGCCGTCGAAGCAGAAGCAATGGTGCGTTGCGCACACTGTGGTGTGCATCTTCCGGAATCAGAAGCCATCACTAAAACTGGCGTTAGCTTTTGCAGCCAGGCGCATGCATCTCTCGGCGCGAAATCACCTCGTTAACGCTTGAGTCCCTATGTGGCAACTAGACGCGAGCGGGTGGCTAATCCCCACTGCAAGTATTGCACTGAAGCCATCGCCAAATTGTGATCTGCGCCCGTTAGATACAAATATCGAGCTACTTGTTTTACACAATATCAGTTTGCCACCTGGCCAGTTCAAGACTCCTTACGTCGCTGATTTATTTTTAAATCAGTTAGACACCACGGCTGACCCTTGGTTTGTAAATGTTGTTGGGCTGCGCGTGTCCGCGCACTTTGTCATTGAACGTGACGGCACCGCAACCCAATTTGTTTCTTGTGATCAACGCGCTTGGCATGCGGGCGCGTCCTTGTATAACGGCCGAGAACGCTGCAACGATTTTTCTATTGGTATCGAGCTCGAAGGAACGGATACCCTCGCCTATACGGATCAACAGTACGACACACTCAGGCATTTAACGGAATGCTTACGCACGCGCTACCCTCTAAGTGGCGTGAGAGGACATTGCCATATTGCACCGGGCCGCAAAACGGATCCGGGCCCAGCTTTTGACTGGGCCCGCTATGCTGAAATCGCTAACTGGACGGCCGAAGCCTTACCCAAGTAGCAGATGGTTTACCCGACGCACAAAGGCAGTAGGATCAGGTAGCTGTGCTCCATCGGCAAGCATTGCCTGCTCGAACAATAGATTTGCCCATTCGCTAAAGCTCTCATCCGTTGCACTCTGCACGCGCTTAACCAACGCGTGTTCCGGATTGATTTCGAGCACAGGCAAGACATTAGGTGCAGCCTGGCCAGCCGCCTTCAGCATCCGTTGCAAGTGCGGGCTCAAATCATTTTGCCCTACCACAACGCAAGACGGCGAATCCACCAAACGTAAGGTAACGCGCACCTCTTTAACGCGATCTTTCAACGCCTCTTGCAACCGCTCAACCAGAGGCTTGAATTGCTCAGCCACCTCAGTCTGATGCTTTTTCTCCTGCTCATCAGCTAATGCCTCGAGATCCAGGCCCCCCTTCGCGACAGAGACTAGTTGTTTGCCATCAAACTCGCGCAAATGTGACAGCATCCACTCGTCCACACGATCCCACAGCACTAGCACTTCGATACCTTTCTTACGGAAGATTTCAAGGTGGGGGCTATTTCGTCCTGCGGTGTAGCTGTCAGCTGTGACGTAATAAATCTTATCCTGCCCTTCTTTGAAGCGCGACACATAGTCTGCCAAGGTCACTGTCTGAGCGTCAGAGTCTTCATGGGTCGAGGCAAAACGCAATAGTTTTGCAATCCGCTCAATATTGGCGGAGTCTTCACCTGTTCCCTCTTTCAACACTTGACCGAACTCTGTCCAAAAAGTGGCGTAGTCTTCTTTTTTGTTTTCAGCCAAGTCCTCGAGCAGACTCAGAATACGTTTGGTCGATCCTTCACGAATCGCTTTCACGTCACGACTCTCCTGCAAGAGTTCACGTGAGACGTTTAGTGGCAAATCGGCCGAATCAATCACGCCTCGTACAAAGCGCAGATAGGAGGGCAGCATTTGCTCGGCATCATCCATGATGAATACCCGCTTGACGTAGAGCTTCACTCCGCGCCGTGCATCGCGATCCCACATGTCAAATGGCGCATGTTTCGGCACATACAACAGTTGTGTATATTCGCTGCGCCCCTCGACACGGTTGTGTGTCCAAGCAAGCGGGTCATCAAAATCGTGTGAGACGTGCTTATAAAACTCACGATACTGCTCATCGGTCACGTCCGATTTGCTGCGCGTCCACAAGGCATTAGCCTGATTTACCGATTCCCACACGTCTGTTTTAACTTGTTCGGACTTATCTTTATCCCACTCTTCCTTGAGCATTTCCACAGGTAAAGAGATGTGATCCGAATAACGACGCAACACTTCACGCAATTTCCAGCCGCTTAGAAACTCATCCTCATCAGCGCGCAGATGCAAAACGACATCTGTCCCGCGTGTGGCTTTTTCTGACGCAGCGATCGTAAACTCACCCTGACCGTCCGACTCCCAAATAATTCCTTGGTCGGCGGGCGCTCCAGCGCGACGGCTGCGAACCGTTACTTTGTCAGCAACGATAAAAGAAGAGTAGAAGCCAACACCAAACTGACCAATGAGTTGTGCGTCTTTCTGCTTGTCTCCTGTCAGCTTGGAAAAGAACTCGCGTGTCCCCGACCGAGCAATTGTGCCTAAGTTAGCTACTGCCTCGTCACGGGACAAGCCCACGCCATTGTCAGAAATGGTGATCGTACGCGCCGCTTTATCAAAATCGACACGGACATGCAGCTCACCCTCGCCATCCAGCAAGGCTGGCTGATCAATTGCCTCAAAGCGCAACTTGTCGCATGCATCGGAGGCGTTGGACACCAGCTCGCGCAGAAAGATTTCCTTGTTGCTGTAGAGCGAGTGGATCATCAGGTGCAGCAGTTGCTTAACCTCTGCCTGAAAACCTAAAGTTTGCGACGCGTCAGAAGATGATGTTGCTTGATTCATAGTACTCACCAAAAAGTTATCCACAGGGCATTGCCGTCAGCCAAGGCCTCAGGCAGGATTCTGAAGGGCATTTGGGGGGTCATCGCTATTTTTCAAGACCTCGCATCCGTTCCTAGCGCATTTTTTGGCATCAATCGCTTACTTAACAGCTGCAGGGCCAGTACGGTCGATAAACCTGCTGCAAAACTAAGTAAGAGTCCGTGCCCAGGCAAAATCAAGGTCATCACAACACAAAAACTAGCAAACCCATAAAACCCATAAAACATGCCGCGTAATAATGCGACTGCGGAATCGGGGCCGGCGTGGTGGTGTGAGAACGTAACTAATACCGTACTCATCAATGGGAACATACCAAAAAGACCACTTGTTCGAGGGCCCATGACGTCAGCAAAATAGGTCACGAGCAAGACCATTGTTGCGCCTAACGCCATCCGCAAGATGAGGTCGACGTTTCCTGGCGGTGCCGAGCGAGTGGGGGGAGGCGTTCGGGGTAAGGCATATGGTGCAACAGTCAATAAACCAAGCACGATTGCAAAGGCGACGAACAAGGGAAGATGCACAAACTGCAGCACCGATACCGTACCAGCATAGGTCAGCGCGGCAGCGAGCAGACTGAGCAACACACCATGGCGTAGACACGTCCATCCGTAGGCAATACAAAAGGCTAGCGTTGCCACGACCGCATACAGCGTGCCCTCGGCTGCTTGCGCGGCAAAGTCGTGGCCTTGCTCAACTGAAAGTATCAGCAGGACAGGTCCGGCATAAACTGGAAAGGCCGATAGCCACCCGGCCAGCCCAGCTCCCCAGCGACGCTGCGCCAATGAGAGCAACAGAATCAAGCTCGGCACAAGCAACAGCTTGGCCGCTAACATCGTGGCGCTCACGTGCGTGCTACCAGTAGGTCCGTCACTGCGCGAACATCATCACAGCGCTCAAGGCCATTGATCAACGTCACAAGCCCAGCGCTATCGTCCATCGGCTCGGAGGCCAGCGACCAGCAACGCTGGAATTTTTTCATGCGGGCCTCTTCGCTTAACGGACGCTTCGGACTCGCAAGCATGGTGTCTATGGCGTGCTCCAGAACTCGTCCATCTTTTAGACGCACAGAAACGCGTTGCGGTGCTAATGCGTTAGGATTTGGGTTGTCATCGATTTGCATCGACACCTTTTGCGACAAAACAAAGGTCTGCGGATCACGCAGCGCCTCTCCCCGAAAATGCATCGGATCAAGAGAGCCGTGCTGCAAGACCTTCGCAAGCGCAAATGGCATACAAAGGCGTGCGTAATTGGGTGAAGGCGATTGAACTGGAGGGCGATTCACCAAGTGATTAATCAACGACGGGCCATGTACGATAATCTGCTCGATCTCTTCTGGATGGAACCCGTGTTGCTCCCGCAGGACCATCAGACCTTCAATGCCTCCGTGTGTGGCGCGCCCGCTCGGGTAAGGCTTATGACTTAGCTCGGCAACACGCCAGGTTTCACCCAAAGCTTTCATGGGTGCCTCAAGATCCCATTCCGTCTCAAACATGGGCAGGTAGCCGAATCGACCAGTTAGCGGTAACTGGAGACTTGGAAATCCACTTTGCGCCAAATCGCACGACTGTAACGCGGCACGCGCGTTCATCCCCACCTGCAACGGCAGTACAACACTGCCTTCTGTGTGCCCCTGCATCGTGCCACTCACTTGTGCAAGCTGATGGCCAAAGGCCGCAAGTGTGCGCTGCGCATCGAAGCCACGCAAATTAGCCAAGCCCGCTACCGCACCAAAACCACCAGAGGTTGCGGGACGAAAAAAACGCAACCCTTGCTTAGAGGCCAACCCGATTGTGCAAGCTACATCTACTCCGGCCGCTACTGCAGCAATAAGTGCCTTACCCGTCACGCCACCACGTACCTGCGACTCAGCAAGCACAACGGGCAACAAGGTGGCCATCGCATGCAACACTGCACCTTCATGCAAGCAATCAAATTCCTGACAATGAATTTGGTAGGCATTGAGTAGCACCGCCTGCCCGGGACTAAACTTACGACGCGTTCCCCACAAACCGACTTGCTGTGTATCACCCCAGCCTTGAACAGCCTGAAGCAACGGCGCGATTTCAGGTGTGCTCCCTCCCGCTAGTCCGACACCTATCGTGTCGAGAATAAATATCTTGGCGCGCTCAATCGCGGCTGCGGACAAACTTTCAAACCTGACCGAGGCTGCATGCTCAGCTAATTGCAAATCCAACGAAGACATCCAACATCCTTAATGAGTTCAACGCTATTTGTTTGATTCAATACCTAAATCACACCTTTGGCTTTTAGTTCGGCAATTCGCTCTTGTGAAAGTCCCAGGCGCGAGGAAAATATTTCGTCATTATGCTGCCCCAAAGAGGGACCTAGACTACGAATCTTACCGGGAGTCTCCGATAGGCGCGGCACAAGATTTGGAATCGCATACGTGTCACCATGCGAATCTTTCATATACTTAATGTTCTCACGTGCAGCGTACTGAGGATCTTCAAAAATCTCATCAATCGCATAAACGGATCCACAGGGAATCTGAAAAGACTCACACGTTGAAAGCACGTCTTCGCGTGTGCGCTGCGCAGTCCACTCACCCACGTATTCATCGACTTGCGAGCGCTCAGCTTCGCGCTGGGTAATCGTCCCCCACTTACCGGCCCCTCCCCATTCAGGCACACCCATCGCCAAAGCCAGGCGCTCAAAAATCTTGTCGTTCGTACACGCGATCGCCACCCACTTTTTATCTTTGGTGGGATAGTGGCTGTGAGGCACAACATTGACTGTACCGGGCCCCATCCGCTCTCGTACATAACCTTTCATATGATACGAGGGAGCCAACTCGTCAAGAATCCTAAAGATTGGTTCATATAAACCAATATCAACCACTTGCCCGCGTCCTGTCTTGGCGAGTGCTTGAATACATAGCAATACACCAAGTGCGCCATACAAGCCTGCGAGATAGTCTGGGATCGTTGCGGATCCTGGCGTGACAGGCGGGCGATCTGGGTAGCCGGCTAGATATGAGAGGCCACCAAAGGCATTACCAATTCGACCAAAGCCAGGACGAGGGCTGTAGGGCCCTGTCTGACCATAGCCTGAAATCCGAACCATGATCAACCGAGGGTTGACCTCTTTCAAAACATCCCAGCCCAGGCCCCACTTCTCGAGCGTACCCGGTTGAAAATTTTCAACCAAGACGTCGGCATCTTTTATTAAGGCCTTCAGTAATTCGGCACCCTCCGGCGTACGCAAATCAAGGGTTGCAGATTTTTTATTACGCGTCTCGGATAACCACGGCAATGAATCACCGTGCGGAGTAATACTGCCAAAGCGGCGCAAGGCATCACCGACCTTTGGCATCTCAAGTTTCACCACATCTGCACCGAATTCAGCGAGCTGAGTCGAGCAAAAAGGTCCTGCCAAAAAACTCGACACATCAATGACTTTGAGCCCATCGAGTGGCTGAATATCCACACCCTGTATCTGCATCATCGCGCTCACCGGTCCCAGACTTCATCCGGTACAGGCAAGCCTTTCAAATCCTCTGGGCTCAGCGGTTGATCGGGTGTAACCCCATAGGTCTCCAACATCAACGTGATCTGACGCGTGTGTTGTGCCGCATGCCACGTGGTGCGCTCAAGTACATCGTGCATAGTGCGCTTGCCATAATAGGTTGGCACCAAATATTGAAGCTCACGATTCGGCTCGTTTCGCCACCAATCCGCCACTTGCTCATGCACTTTAGTACCCCAGTCCGCTAAATCCTTAGCCGACCATGTCTTAGGTGCCACCTCGCCAAAACTTTCGAACTTAAGTTCAATCTGATTCGCAGCCTCAACGCCCATTTGCGCAACACGAAAAACATGGAATGCAGTGTCGGCCGGATTTCGATTTGTATCTCGAAAACTCTGACGCAATTGCTCGGAAGAAAATTGCTGAATGATGCGGGACGCCACTTGGATCACTGTCTCTAACTTCGCAATCAATTGCGCTGGTGGCAAAGCGTCCATCAACTTCGTTTTTAAGTCTAAAAACTTGATGACATCATTAAACGACTGGCAGAATGTGAAACGCCCACCGAGTGCGACGACGGGTACGCTGCGAGCGCCTAGCGCATGCAGTTTGGCCATTCCACTCGGATCGTTCACCACGTCAATGGATTCAAAATCAATACCCTGCTTGGTCAGGAACTCCTTGGTGCGCAGGCACGATGAGCAGCCCGGCTGCCAAAACACTTGGACACGCGCAGATTGTGTTGCTTGCATGGTTTGTCTCCTGTCATTATTTGTTGTGGATTAATTATGACTCGGGAATGTCGCGTACGAGCGCTCGCCCCCACAGAACTTGCCTACTAACCGTCGATTTCTGAAAATTTATTTTCCACCGTATAATGACCGTCTTCGTTCCATAGCGCCCTTAGCGCGATCCCCCTGCCCGGGTGGTGAAATTGGTAGACGCAGGGGACTCAAAATCCCCCGCCGCAAGGCGTGCCGGTTCGATTCCGGCCCCGGGCACCAAAGAGCACGCATGCATGCGCTTCTCTCAGCAAAATAAAACTTAGTAAAAAAGACTTCATACAGTCTGCCCGAGCTCTCCATCGCGTGAAAGTCGTTCGTTATTCGCCCCCACTAGACCGGCCGATCTACGCGTCCCTTGATACGGATACAGTTAGGAGTGGCAATGCAGTCGCTCTTGCCTAAGCGCATGCGCAGAATATTGACTTGCCGAGCCTGAAGGCTATGGCGTGAGCCGAGCTAGATAATATGAGATGTCCTTCAGATCTTGATCTGAAACACCATAAACCGACGCCGCCATATTTGAATCGCGACCGACGGCTTGATTATTTTTGAACTGTTGCATGCTATGCAACAAATAGTCTTCTCTCTGACCCGCTAGCCTAGGAATTTGCTCACGACCCAGATAGGTGGGTAGATGACATATCCCGCATCGCATGCCTTCAGCTAACTTGCCGCCGCGCGCAAAGACTTCAGCGTCTTTATCAGTCGGGACAGGTGCCAATGTTTTTTCGGCGTAATACTTGGCGAGCGCCGTGATTTCAGCATCAGACACGCCATCAAGCGAGCCTTTCATCACCGGAATATCGCGCACACCTTCTCGAATCAGAACAAGTTGATTTTCGAGAAACAATTTTGGTTGTGCCGCCAAAGAAGGAATTCCTTTTAATTGAGAATTCCCCTCTGCGCCATGACACGCCGCGCACAGCGCTAA
>JACCDW011032987.1_pt1 | contig 89721 bp, 84 predicted proteins | sample 7449781 | NCBI WGS metagenome assembly JACCDW01 (sample SAMN15323449, study PRJNA562643) | freshwater metagenome | isolation source: river surface water | place: USA:Blue River Watershed | collected 2017-08-18
AGGTCCGATGATTAATGTTGCAATTTGTTTTGCATTTTTCGCAACAATGTGACTTAGGTCATACAAGTTTGTTCCCCAGCAACCTATCTTTGCAGTAAGATGATTGAAACCGATATTATCATCATTGGAGCAGGTCCTGTTGGATTGTTCACGGTTTTTGAAGCCGGTTTGCTCAAACTTCGTTGTCACTTGATCGATGTTCTTCCTCAAGTTGGTGGTCAGTTAACTGAAATTTATCCAAAAAAACCCATCTATGATATTCCAGGCTTTCCCTCCGTTTTGGCGGGTGAGCTGATAGACAATCTCATGGAACAAATTGCACCTTTCAAACCAGGGTTTACGTTGGGTGAAAAAGCAGTTTCTATTGAACAAACCAACGACAATAAATTCATTGTTACCACAGATTTAGGCACTAAACATATTGCACCGAATATTGCAATTGCTGGTGGGTTAGGTTGTTTTGAACCCAGAAAACCTCCCATTTCTAACATTGTAGATTTTGAAGGAAAAGGTATCGATTACATGATAAAAGATCCCGAAAAATACAGGAACAAAAAGGTGGTTATTGCCGGCGGTGGCGACAGCGCCTTAGATTGGGCTTTATTCTTGAGGGATGTAGCATCGGAAGTTATTTTGGTGCACAGAAGTACAGAATTTCGTGGACACTTAGACAGCGTTCAAAAAGTGATGGATTATAGCGCAAACGGTGAAATGACATTGGTTACAAACGCTGAAATTACACACCTATTTGGAAATGACAAATTAGAAAAAGTTGGTGCTACCATAAAAGGTCAAGATGCTATCCAAGAAATGGAGGTAGATTACTTTTTGCCGTTGTTTGGACTTTCGCCGAAACTTGGGCCAATTGCTAATTGGGGTTTGAACATCAATAAAATTGCCATTGAAGTTAATACGGTAGATTACAGCACAAATATTCCAGGAATTTATGCAATTGGCGACATCAACACTTACGAAGGAAAATTAAAACTGATACTTTGCGGTTTCCACGAGGCCACCATTATGGTGCAAAGTGCATTCAAACGCATTTATCCAAACAAAAACAACGTCTTGAAGTACACCACAGTGAATGGCGTTCAAGGTTTTGATTGATATTTTAAGTAATATTGAGGATGTTTTCGTTTTTTGTGTTTCGCAAATTCTTAAAATTCGCATTGATTGCATGGATTATCAGCATTTTACCGGTAATTCTGTATATTTTCATCAATCCACCTTTTACCCTGATTCAAAATTCTCAAAGTGAAATCCGCGGTGAAAAAGGCCGCTGGGTTCCAATTGAAGACATCCCTCAAAATTTTCAACTTGCTGCATTGGCTGGTGAAGATCAAATCTTTTTTGATCACTGGGGATTCGATTTTCGTGCCATTGAAAAAGCCATAGAACACAATTCAAAAAGCGCAAAAACAAGGGGTGCAAGCACCATATCCCAACAAACAGCTAAAAATGTTTTCTGCTGGGAAGGGAGAAGCTGGATAAGAAAAGGAATTGAAACATACTACACTTGCATGATTGAACTTTTTTGGTCAAAAAAACGCATCTTAGAAGTTTATTTGAATGTAATTGAAATGGGACGTGGCGCTTTCGGTGTTGACGAAGCGGCACAGTATTATTTTAAAATCCCTGCCGAAAAACTCAACCGCCAGCAGAGCATCATCATTATATCGATGCTTCCGTGTCCAAGAACCTGCGGAATTAACAGTCCTCTTGCGCGCAACCGACAATATTTAATCAATTATGCGATGCGACGTTATGGGTTGCAACTCAAATATTGAGTTCATCAAAAAAAATCCTACCTTTGCATTTGTATGGCTACTACACAAGATGTTTCAAACGGAAATTTCATTCGCTACAACGGCGAATTGTGCCAAATTATAGAATGGCAACACAGAACACCAGGTAATTTACGTGCATTTTACCAAGCAAAAATGCGCCGAGTAAAAGACGGAAAATTGGCTGAAAACCGTTTCCGTAGCGGAGAAACTGTTGAAATCGTGCGCGTTGAAACCAGAGAATTGCAATACCTTTATGAAGAGGGTGATGCCTATGTTTGCATGGACAATGATACCTATGATCAAATTCCTGTACAAAAGCATTTGTTCAATGAAGGTGCCAAATTCATGAAAGAAGGTGATACCGTTATCATTGCTTTTGAAGGAGGAGACATTCCTATTTCAGCTGAACCACCTCATACTGCTATTGTTGAAATCACTTACACTGAACCTGGTGTAAAAGGCGATACTGCCACCAATACATTGAAACCAGCTACTGTTGAAACAGGTGCTACTGTTTTCATTCCTTTGTTTATTGACATCGGAACCAAAATTAAGGTTGATACCCGTACTGGTGAATACATGGAGCGCGTAAAATAATTTCAATGAGAGTATTACCTGCTGAAGAGGGCTTTTTAGCCCTACCTGATGCTGAATTAACAACTTTGCAAAATGCCAAAGTTGTTATTCAACAAATCCCTTACGAATATACCAGTAGCTATATCGCTGGTTCCGACAAAGGACCAAAAGCCATGGTTGATGCATCTCATTTTGTAGAATTCTACGATGAAGAAATTGACCAAGAAACATATAAAAACATTGGAATTGCCACTTTAGATGGTTTGGATTTTGAAGGAAAAGTGGATGAAGATGCCATGGTACTTATCGCTAATCAAACCCGTGAATTGCTAAACCAAGACAAATTTGTGGTTTCTTTGGGTGCCGAACATACTGTAACCAATGGTTTTATTAGGGCTTACAAAGAAAAATACCCAACTATATCGGTGCTGCAAATTGATGCACATTCAGATTTGCGTCAAGAATATAATGGAAATCCTTACTCGCATGCAAGCGTGATGGCAAGAATCAACGATATGGGAGTTAACCTCGTACAAGTTGGTATCAGAGCGCAATGCATTGAAGAATCTCAATTGATAAAATCTTCACCAATAATCCATACTTGGTATGCCCATATGCTTGATAATCAAGATAAATGGATTGATGATTGCATTGATAAACTTGGTGACATTGTGTACGTAAGTATCGATGCTGACGGATTTGACCCATCCATTGTTCCAGCCGTTGGAACTGCTGAACCCGGTGGATTATCTTGGCAACAAGGCACCAAATTATTAAAAAGACTTTGTGAACGCAAAAAAGTAGTTGGTTTTGATATCGTTGAGATTGCCCCTAGGGAAGTAGATATCATCACCGAGTTCACCATGGCCAAACTTTGTTACAAATTTTTGGGCTATTTGAATATCAATCAACATATTTAATGACAAACTTAAACGAAAGAATTTACCTCGATAACGCTGCAACTACCCCAATGGACCCCGAAGTTGTAGATGCCATGATTCCCATGATGAAAGAACATTTTGGCAATCCAAGCTCTTCACATGCACATGGTAGAAAAGTTAAAAACGCAATTGAAGAATCGAGAGGTAAAATTGCTTCATTGTTAAAATGTTCCCCAGGTGAAATTTTCTTTACCTCTGGAGGTACTGAGGCCGATAACCTTGCTCTTAGAGGTTCTGTAGCCAACTTGGGTGTTAAAACCATCATCACATCTCCAATTGAACATCATGCAGTGTTACACACTGCGGAAGACTTAGCGCACAAAGCCAATGTAAACCTTCAATTGGTGAATATACTACCTAATGGACACGTGGATACCAACCATTTAACACAATTGCTCAGTCAAAATCCAAATGCCATTGTAAGCTTAATGCATGCTAACAATGAAATTGGAAACATGATCAACATTAACCAAGTTGGAGAAATGGCCCATAATGCAAATGCTTTGTTTCACTGTGATACCGTTCAAACAATGGGGCATTTCAATTTCGATTTAAGTCAAGGAAACATTGATTTCTTATGTGGTGCGGGACACAAATTCAACGGTCCAAAAGGTGTTGGATTTTTATACATGAACAAGAAAAATCGTGTAAGTCCTGAAATTACTGGTGGTGCTCAAGAAAGAGAAATCCGTGGTGGAACTGAAAACGTATATGGAATTGTGGGAATTGCAAAAGCTCTTGAAATTAGTTACAGAGATTTGGAATATAAACACAATCACATTTCTATGTTGAAGTCTGAAATGATGCGTGGGTTGAAAGAAAACATACAAGGAATTGAGTTCAATGGTGATCCAGAAGGAAATAGTTTGTATACAGTTCTAAGCGTTTCTTTCCCAAAATCGGATGCTGGTAATATGTTGTTGTTTAACCTTGATATTAATGGAATTTCTGCTAGTGGTGGTAGCGCATGTTCAAGCGGGGCAACTGGAGGAAGTCATGTTATCAATTGTATCAAACCGGGCACAGAAAGAACAACCATCAGATTTAGTTTTGGAAAATTCAATACCATTGATGACATCAAAACAACCCTCGAAAAATTAAAAACTTGGTATTAAGCCAAATTTTCAGTTTATTTTTGTAGACGAAATGCCATTACTTTATATTACTAGAAAAGAACATTTTAATGCGGCTCATCAACTGTGGAATCCTACATGGTCTGATGAGAAGAATTTTGAAATGTTTGGAAAATGCGCAAATCCTCATTTCCATGGACATAACTTTGATCTTTATGTTTGTGTGAAAGGTGAACCAAATCCGGAAACTGGATGTGTGATGGACTTGAAGAAACTAAAAGTCATCATTCGCGAAGAGGTAATTGATCATTTAGACCACCAAAACCTAAATTTAGATGTAACTTGGCTTGCTGGCAAAATGCCATCAATTGAAAATATTTCAGTTGCGGTTTGGCACAGAATTGCAGCAAAACTGCCTATTGGCGTTCAATTGCATAAAATTACCCTGTGGGAAACCCAAAACAACTTTGTTGAATATTTCGGAGAATAACTGAACTTACTTCCACATGATGCGATATATAGGATATCGTTTGTGGGATGGTTCATAGTATTCAGAATGTTTGTATACCCAATCTAACTGAGCACCAGCATTTTGAGCAAAAGAAGGATCCATTTTTTGTTTTTCGTACAACTGAGATTTCAAGTTGTGATTTTTTGATAAAATTTCCACTGCCCTATCTTCAAATACATAAGCACTATATCCCTCTTTCTGCTGCAATATTCCGTCAAAAAAGTTCCAACAGAAATAACTATCCGGTGATTTTGGCTCTAGGGTTGCCGATAGAAAATCTGCATTCATTGAATTTACCAAAATTATTTTATCTCCAGCTTTTAGAGACATTTTCAAGACGGTATCTCGGGTTTTCACTTGTGAATGCAGATAATGTCCCTCATAAGGATCTTTCACCGTTTTATAATCCACAATGTAGCTCACGCTGCACGAAACAATTGTATCATGCTGAATGGTCTTCATTCCCACATGATTCCAATTTAATCGATCTATTATTTCTTTGTACGCAACCGGAATTACATAAGCAAAAGGCATATTTACAGAATCGGTTGGAATGTATTGATTATAATATTTCAATTTGATTGTTTTAGGCTTATTGCGATCATAAAACAACCTCGGCAATCCCGAAACCCCACTAGGCTTGTATCCGTGCTCATATCCCAAAAAATCCATCCATTCAAAGTGTTTTTCGTTCAATGTATAATTGGTAAACACCTTTGTTTTAATTTCGGAACTAAGTTTAAACTTAAGTTTATCGGTTTGCAGTTGTTTCACAATTCTATCCTGTGATACCGAATTGAGAAAAACCTCCAAAAAATCTCGGGTTGCATCCACCCGGTTGTGAAATGGTTTTAACATGTGCGTTTCAACTGTAAATCCAATTGTATGCATCAAAGATGCCCAACCAGTAGCAAAACGCGGTGATTCATAAAAACCCACTAAACCGCTATCTGGAACTTCTTGAAGGGTATTCACATAAGGAGAAGTTGGCCAACCCGCATTGAGTAAAGATTGCTTTAAAACCGTATCTAATTTCAACATTGTTGGAACCAAATAATGTGGCAATTTCTCTGGGCGGGTATGAAAATATGTCAAAGTATATTGATAATCAGCACCATTCGAAGTGTGATTGTCAATAAAATAATCGAACTTTTTATCAGACATAAACGAAACCAAACTTTGTGCGTTTCGGCTATCCATTTTAATAAAATCACGATTCAAATCTAAATTCTTTCCATTTCCACGAAAGCCGTATTCTGCAGGCCCATCTTGATTCGCCCGAGAAGAAGAATTCCGATTTAATGTACCATCTACATTGTATTGTAAAATCACATAAACATCGAGCACCGACAACATTTTTCTAAACCGATGTGGATCGGTTAAAATATCTCTTACCAACAACATACTGGCATCTGTTCCTTCAGGTTCACCTGGATGAATATTGTTATTAATCAACACTTTAATTCTGTTTTCAGCAGATTTTTTCAAACCCAAATTTGGGTTTGAAATTTTAAAACAGTAGATGGGCAAACCCGCGTCTGAACCGCCAATTTCAAACAGTTGAGTGTAACTCGAATAATTTTTCTGAATGTTTTTGTACCATTTGATGGTCTCAAAATAGGTAGATGTTTGTTGATATTCGCCCAATTCATAAGGTGTTGGGTACATACCAAATTCTGAAATTGCATCATTAGACACCGAAGTTTTAGTAGTAGCGCCCTTTTTTGTTTGGGCCAAAAGGCTTAAACTTCCTCCCAAATAAATCAGTAAAACAAGAAGAAATCTCATCGAATTCGATCCATACTTTGAACCAATTTTTCGTCGTTTCTAATGCCAATAAATGCCAAAATTGCAAATACCAACATCAATACCGGCCAAATTATTTGATACCCCAAAGTATTCACAGATATCAAGGTTACAAACTGACGTTTGGTTAAGTAAAAATCAACCAAAATCACCAACAAAAACAGCAAAGTTGCAGCAACCATAGCTTTGGAAACTTTCAATTGTGTGGTTCTATTTCTATACAAAAAGATGGTATAAATAGACCCAATGGCAATCAAAATCATGAAAACCAAATTTAAAAACTTAAAACTGTCTATTGGTAATTCTTGATTCGAAGCCATACTCACTTGCTTCCAAAACTGCATTAAAACAGATGTTGGACCTTTTCCATCGCCAACTTTCATCTGAAATTCAGCATAAATTGGGTTCGCAATGAGCAACAATGTGTCAATCGAAAATACAAGAAACAGATAGAGTGTTTGGATTCTTTGTAACATAATTCAAATATAAATCAGATTAATGATGGATGTTTAAAATTATTCGGAAGGTTGTTTTTACTTGAGGGATACTTTCCTTTACGAAAATTTGTCCCCTGTGGTAATCTTCAATGATTCTTTTTGCCAACGATAGACCTAGTCCCCATCCTCTTCTTTTGGTTGTAAAACCAGGCTTGAAAATATTTTTCATTTGATTTCGAGGGATTCCTTTGCCGTTATCACTAAAATCAACAATCAATTTGTCATTTTTCTTAACAACCCGAAACGCCAAATCACCCCTACCTTCCATGGCATCAATGCTATTTTTGATAAGATTTTCTACAACCCAATTAAACAAATTAACGTTCAAACTTACAAACACGGGTTTAGACAATAAATTCAAATCAAAATGCACATTGGCACCCGAGCGTGTTTGCATGTAAGCAATAGATTCTTTTAAAATAGAATTAAATTCAACTACCTCCAAAACAGGTTCAGAACCAATTTTTGAAAATCTCTCTGTGATAATTTTTAAACGATCAATGTCTTTCCGCATTTCAATGGGAGCATTTTCAGGAATAATTTCCATTTCAAGGCATTCTATCCAACCCATCAAACTCGAAATGGGGGTACCCAACTGATGTGCCGTTTCTTTCGCCAATCCAACCCATACCTGATTTTGTTCACTGCGAGTTGAATAAGAAAAGGCCACATAGCTCACCAACATAAACAAGGCCACGATGGCCAAAACCACATAAGGATAATATTCAAGTTGTTTCAATACGGTACTTTTCCCATAAAAAACTTTATAATGCGTTTTTTCATCAATGGGAATATCAATGGGTTCGTTTTCCGTTTTAAATTCATCAATTTTATCCAATAACTCCTGATCAGTAAGTCGTTTTTGTGAGCCTTCTCTCAATAAATTGATATGTTGAATCACCCTACCTGTTTCGCTAACTAAAATTGCCGGAATAGTGGTATTGGATTGAATGATTTTCAGGTGAAATCCCAAGTCGCCTTCACTGTCGGGATCTGATAATATATGTTCAGCATCGGCCCAAATTTCCATTTTCTTGGTTTCTTCGGCCGCGATTTTATTGACAAGGCGTTGCGATAAAAACAAAGTAACAATACTAATGAGCAATGCCAACAACAAAAGAATAATTTTGATCATTCTTTTGATTTCGAAGGCATTTAGTTTTTTCAAGCTCATAGACATTAACTTTTACCAAATAATGAAGATAGGATGGTCCAAACATCTTTCATTACATGAAATTCTTTGGCGTATAAGTGATTCACATTCCCTTCGAAAGTGGTATTCGACCAACTTCCACTAGGTTTAAATACCCCTGGCTTTAATTTTGGCAATAATTCAGCAGATTTTTGTCCCTCATAACTCACCCAAGTCTCAAACCCTAAAAGCACTTTAAAGATGTGCTGATACATGATAAAGATCTTCGAATTGAACAGCCCTAGCAAGATAAAAATTTCAAAAAACAGGATCAACATCACGCATGTCAATAAATCAAATATTCGTTTACGACGTTGTTGATGGATTTCTGCCAATTCATATTTGACCTCTACAGTATAGAGTTCACCGGGGTCATTTTTTGAATTCGAACCAATAATAAACTCACCTTTATCTGGGGCAATTTTTAATTGAACACCAGATTTGGCAAAGTCCGACATAGTTTTCATGATTTCAGCGGCTTGAACATCCTTACCACTAAAAATGACCAAATTGGCTTGATAAATTTCAATAACCTCAGACAATTGATGAATTCCACCCAAGAATCCTTCTAATTTTTGAGAATTAGGCGCAACCCAACCCAGCATATTGTGATTGACATTGCTTTTATTGAGAAGTTCCTGAATACGTTGAACTTCTTGAAAAGAACCTACAATAAGAATTCGGCGTTCAGAAGTTGTGGTTAGATGAATTTCGCCTAATTTCAATGACTGGGCTAAGAATCGAATGCCGAACATCACGCCCACAGCCCAAGCAGAACCCAAGCCCAAAATAGCACGCGAAAACTGCAAATCTTTTGGCAAAAACCCGTAAATGGCAAATAATGCAACTGCACCAAATAACGCGCCACGAAGCAATCTAATTGGCTTGAACGGCGTATCATATCCCCCAGAAACGAAAACCGCAAAAAGCACCAGCAAGGCGTAAATAGGCACATGAATTAAATAGTATTCATTAGGATAAAAACCCCTCACAAATTTGTGATATAGCTCCCAATATTTGGCAATGCCATAATAACCAAGATAAATGCCTAAAAAATCTAAAAGTGGCAAGAAAATAGCTTGTGCACCTCTAAAAACAAGGGCTAAAAATGCCCTAAAATAAATGGCCAATTTCACCCAAAAGGCAAACCATCCTGCCATATTTTGAGAGTAATGTTTTTGAGCAAACAAAACCATGGCATTATAAAACACTTTTACATAATTGGCCGACTTCTTTTTGGTACTTTCCCCCTTATAATGTATGATGGTAGTACCAGCAAAATATACATTTTTATACCCACCAAGAATAATGCGATAGCTTAAATCGATATCTTCACCATACATAAAAAAAGCTTCATCCAACAAACCCACTTTTTTCAAAGTTTCGTTACGCATCATCATGAAGGCACCCGACAAAACCTCAACCTCATGGGTTTCATTTTCAGATAGATACTTCATGTGGTATCGTCCAAAATATTTTGATTTAGGAAACAAATTTGCCAGTCCGGTCATTTTAAAAAACGCAACTTTAGGCGTTGGTAATCCCCTTTTACTTTCTGGCAGAAAATTACCTTTCCCGTCAATCATTCTAACACCCAAACCACCAACATCGGTATGTAAATCAAGGTATTGAACACATTTCTCTAGGGTGTCTTCTTGCAGAACGGTATCTGGATTCAGCAGCAATACATATTCACTGTCACTTTCTCTAATTGCCTGGTTGTTAGCCCTTGAAAATCCAACATTTTGGGTATTTACAATACTTTTAACCCAAGGAAATTTTGAAGCCACCATTTCCATGCTGCCATCAACACTGTTGTTGTCTACTACCCAAACTTCGGCATCGATTTGATCAATCGCCTTTTGTACAGACAGAAGGGCTTGTTCCAAAAAATGCTTTACGTTATAATTGACAATAACAATCGAGAGTTTGTGCATGTTAAATATTGTAACTGGTTCTATTCATTAAACTTCTTCCCAATGTTATTTCATCGGCATATTCTATTTCTCCACCAACAGAAATTCCTCTTGCAATACAAGTAATTTTCAAATTGAAGGGTTGCATTTTTTTTGCAATATAATACATTGTGGTATCACCTTCAACTGTGGCACTCAATGCCAGGATAATTTCACTCACCTGATGTTTAGAAACCCGCTCAATTAGTTTATTTATGGTTAAATCGTCGGGACCAATTCCATCCATTGGAGAAATCAAGCCACCCAAAATGTGATATTTTCCAAAAAATTGCGAAGTGGATTCAACTGCCATTTGGTCTGAAAAATCTTCAACCACGCAAATCACATCGTTTTGACGCATTGGTTCATTGCAAATTGCACAAACCTCAGTATCGCTAACATTACAACATTCTTCGCACAAATGTAATTCTGTCTTCAATTTTAAAAGGGAATCTGCAAGCTGAGCCACCTCTATTTCAGGGCGTTTCAGCAAATACATCACCAATCGCAATGCAGTTCTTTTGCCTATACCTGGGAAGCCCGATAATGCTTCTACAGCTTTTTCAACAATGGTAGACGTATATTGCACACTGCGAAAATACATCAAACATTATATGTATTTGATTGCGATTACATTTTTTCAAATTAACTTTGCACCAACATGTACATCGAAGTACTTCAAGCAAAAATTCACAACGTTCGTTTAACCCAAACTGAGTTGAACTACACGGGTAGCATTACCATCGATATGAATTTGGTGGATGCAGCAGGGATGATCCCCAACCAGAAAGTGCTAATTGTTAACAACAATAACGGCGAAAGATTTGAAACTTATATCATTGCAGGCGAAAGAGGCACTGGTATTATCGGACTCAATGGCGCTGCCGCACGCAAAGGACAAGTGGGAGATGAACTCATTATCATGACCTTTATATCAATGGAATTGGAGAAAGCTAAAAGTCATGAACCTAAAAATATTTTCCCAGATCGAAACAACCAATTAACATTTTAAAAAATTGAAAAAGCATTTATCTACCATCATCATGATTGTACTTGCAATCGTTGTATTCGGGTTTATTGGATACAAAACAGATTGGGATTCAACAATTCAATCTATCAAAGATGCAAATTATACCATGATTGGAATTGGTAGTTTAATTATGCTTGGTGCTCATTTTCTTAGGGCTTACCGATGGAATATGCTCACCGAAACAGCCAACTATAAACTCAACCACCGCAGAACATTTTATTCTGTAATGGCGGGTTACTTGGTAAATGCAGCAACCTCCAGAGGTGGCGAAGTGGTGCGTTGTGCACTCACTTCTAAAAGCGAGAAAACCCCGTTGGAAATATTAATTGGAACAGTCATTACCGAAAGAATTGTTGACCTTATTTTCATGGTTCTTTTGGCGGTAATTTGTTTGTTTGTGCAGTTCGACCAATTTTTTGGTTTTGCCAATGAATATATTTTAAACCCAATATTAAATCATCTTTGGGTACTTTTATTGATTCCAGTATTCGTAATTGCGGGTATTTTTGCCTACAAAAAATTTATCAAAGGAAGTAAAAATAACCAAGATAGTTTGATCGGACGTTTACTCACCGGATTGAAAAGCATTTTCCTCGTAAAAAATCCATTCCTGTTTGCATTGGTTTCTTTAGGTATTTGGCTCGGATATTGGGGCGGCATGTATTTTCAACTTCATGCACTAGGAATAACTGCACATTTTACTGTAGGAAATGCTTTGGGTATTTTGATATTTTCGGCTATTGGTGTTGTAATTCCATTACCTGGCGGTGCCGGAGTTTGGGCCGTTATAGCTTATGGACTTGAATTCATTTACCATATGAGCCACGATCAAGCTCAAACATTTGGCATTTTCAATATTGCATTTTCCAACATATTCCATATTTTGATGGGTGCAATTTGCTATTTATTGTTGTTTATTGAAATCCAAAAAATTGATGCAAAAAAATAATTCTTCTGCCAAAATTTGGGATCAAAATATAATCTCTGAAAAAGTCTCTGAACTAAAGCAAGCCGGCAAAACCATTGTCTTCACAAATGGTTGTTTTGATATTCTTCACGCTGGCCATGTTCAATACCTTGAAGAAGCCTCTGAATTAGGGAATTTCCTTATCGTTGCACTAAATACCGACGAATCTGTACAAAGATTAGACAAGTCGCCTGCAAGACCCCTACAAAATGAATATTCTAGATCTCATGTGATGGCAAGTTTGGGATTTGTAGGTGCAGTTGTTTTGTTCAACGAAGATACCCCAAAAGAAATCATTGAACTTATTACACCCAATGTACTCGTTAAAGGTGCCGATTATACCATCGATAACATTGTAGGTGCTGACTGGGTTTTAAAACATGGAGGCTCCGTAAAAACAATCGAATTTTTACCCGGTTATTCTACATCAGCAATAGAAAGAAAAATCATCCAAACCCATCAATTGTGAGTCCACTTTTGGAAATATTGCAAAACTTTTCGACATTATTTTTTGCATTTTTTTCAATTCTTCTTATTCTGTGCTACCACTACGTTTGGCTTAACATTGCCAAGAATTTCCCTCAAAACTCGCAAAATAGCTCTACCCAGATTGGCAAACCCGAAGTTTCAGTTTTGGTGCCCTTCCGAAACGAAAAAAACAGAATTCTTCCTTTATTAAATTCACTAACCAACATCCCCCACTGTCCTAATTTAGAATTTATTTTCATCGACGACCACAGTGAAGATGACACTTCAAACTTGGTACTCAACCATCACGCTTTTAACCTGCATTCTTGCAAACTCTTAAAACTAAAAAATGGGGTTTATGGGAAAAAAAACGCCCTTCAAGAGGGCATATTTCACGCCCGAAACAATACAATTTTAACAACTGATGCCGATTGCGAACTTCAACCTTATGGCATTCACACACTGTTTGATATTTATAACCACACTAATGCAGCATTGTTGATTGGGCCCGTACTTTTTAAAACCCATACTCATTCCCTGCTTGAAAGTTATCAAAAAATTGAAAACACCGCTTTGGTGGCACTTGGATTTCAACAGAATAAATCCCTAAAACCAACTATGGCAAATGGTGCCAATTTAATGTTCAACAAATCTATATTCCTGGAATTAGAACCTTTTAAAAACAATCTTCAAGTTGCAGGTGGCGACGATATTTTCACTCTAGAAGCCTTCTTCCTAAACCATCCAAATCAGGTAATTGGAACAACGAACCCTATTACTGCTGTTTATACACATGTTTTTTCTTCTTTCTCAGAATTCTGGCAACAACGAATTCGTTGGGTTAAAAAAACAGCACACCAGAATACCCAAAATACGAAAAAATCGCAAATTTTTCTCGCTGTTTTTTATATGATCTTTTGGGGATTGACAGCTTATTCTGTGGTATTTCATCATTATGAAATTGCCGCTATACTTTGGATTGGAAAGTCACTTTCCGACATCCTCAATTTACAAATCTTGTTCAACTATTTCCTCCAGCCTATTCATGCGTTGGAAATTTTGGGAGCATCTATCATTCAAAACTTCTTTTTGCCATTGCTCGGAATGGCTTCCCCTTTCCAAAAAACAAAATGGAAAAACCGCACCTATTAATTCCTTATTCACTTTAATTTTTATTCTTTTTTTGGGGGACATTGACGCCCAAATCTCAATTTCTGATAGTTTTAATAATCCCCGTTGGGGAAATACCTATTCCGGTGATACCAATTTGTTTATCCGTTCAAATTATTTACTCTCTTCCAACTCCAATAATTTATTGAAACACAGTTATAAATTAGACTTTCGAATTTTACCCGCTAAAGAAATCGAACTGAAATGTAATGTATTATCTAACATAAACTTATCTAGTTCAAATTATATTGAAATTGGACTATTGGATTCAAATTCAATACAAACTTTTATTCGAATTGGAAATACACAAGATCAATCTCAATTTTTCGTAAATGACTCAATGGTTTTCGTTGGTATGGAAAAAGAATTTGACGTTACCAAATTCAACTACAATCTCAAAATCGTTTATTCCAATGGCAACTTTCAATTCATTTTGAAAAATGAATTGAACCATATTACACGAAAATTCAATTTCAACAGTCCCAATTCTCATTTTCAATGGATTGGTGGCTATATCAAAATCTTGCAATATGGTAGCAGTGCTATTGCGAAACACGGATTCCAAAACTTGTATATTGGACCCATTCAAAAAGACACAACACCCCCCAAATTGATTCATTGCAAGCAAATTGACAATTATAAATTGGAATTCAAATTCAATGAAAAAATTCAAAATTTACCTAAGAACAAAATTGCAATGAACTGTTTCACAATTGAAAAATTAGCGACAACAATAGATTCTAGCACCATTATCCTACAAATAACAAATAACTTAAGACAGTCTTGTGACACCCTTAAAATTCGTTTTACGGATGTTTTTGATGTAGAAAACAACGTTCTCAAAGGCATTGATATAAAGTTAAATTATGTCTTTATAGACACTCCGTATTTTGGAGAAATTTTACTCACTGAATTCATGACAAAACCTACTCCCAGTTTGGGCATATTGCCTGAAAAAAAATACATAGAGATATTCAATAATTCTAATAAATTATTCAATTTAAATTGCCTGTTACTTTCAGATCAAATAGGACAATGCTATTTGCCCAATTATATCCTGAAGCCTAAAGAAATTCTGCTATTAGTATCCAGTAGCGACACCAATGATTTCAAGAATTATCATATCAAAGGGATCCCTTCATTTCCAAGTTTCAACCAAGATGAAGATTACATCATCCTAAAAACAATCGCCAATACAATTATTTTCCAACTTTATTACAATGAATACATGCAACATTGGCAATTTAGAAACGGAGGATATTCATTTGAAAAAATGGATATAAAACATGGCACATTTGAGACAAACAATTGGACTAGCAATACTCAGAATGGGGGAACTCCTGGCCAACTCATTTCCACTTCTGCCAATGTCCCTCATGAAATAAAGATCATAGAATCCTATTTCACACAAGATTCTATATTTATAAGGGTTAACCAAACATTAGACCCCAATTTAGACTATCAAATAAAAACGGCTACTTTGTTGATCGATGTTCGGTTAAAAAAACCCGAGATTCTAATTGGAAAATTACCATCAATTCTTATGAATTGCCATAAAATAGAATTGTTAGAACTATTAGTCGGCGATTCAAGCATCTTGACACATCAGTTACCAATATTGAGTTTCAAAGAAAATTTTGAGGGAACAAATTTGGATTTCAATGAACTATTATATCACAATTTCGTGGGGAATCCAGACTTTTTAGAACTGACAAATAACGATAGTTTGGCAATTTTCTTTAATCAATTTGTTTTAACCGTGAAAGAAGAAAATGGAATTGCCATAAAAGAACAAATTCCGATAAAAAACAAAGAAAGATGGCTTATAAATCCTGGTGAAAATTTGGCATTTACCGTCGACAAATGCAGAATCATTGAACAATATCCAGAGGGTAATTTAGAAAAAATCATTCATTTGAAAGGCTTTCCCAACTTCAACAGTGAAAAAGGCACATTGGAATTGACACATCTCACACAATGGACAAAAACTGTTTCTACATTCAATTATAGCAACTATTTGCACAGCCCATTGTACACCGAAACAACTGGAATTAGTTTAGAAAAACTGAATGAAAAATTAAAAAGTGATATGTTATCTTCCTGGGGAAGTGCAACTGCCAATCAACATTTTGGAACGCCGGGCAATGTAAATTCAATTTACTTTTCTGGAGGGACAATGACTGAGAATAAATTTCAACTGCGAAATCAAAAAATTTCGGTAACGCCAACTGAAATAGATCCACTGGTGCTGGATTTCAATTTTTCGCAACCTGGATATATAGTAAATGCCAGCATTATCCGCAAAGATGGTACCCTAATTGAACATTGCATTCAAAATGCACGGATGGGGGCCTCCGGAAGTATTTCTATCCGGCCCGTTTACAAGGATAATCCCCTACCAACCGAAAATTATATTTTAAAACTTGAAGCTTTCTTGCCAAATGCAGACATTTGCAATCAAATTATCCGATTTTCTGTTATTAACCCAACCACAAATTGAGCCACACTGAATATAAAAACAGCTTTAAAAACGCTTGTAAAGAGCATTTCAACGAGGCCGAAATCTTTGAATTTTGGAAGTGGTTTGATGAAAATTTAAACAAAATAGAGGATGAATCATTGAGAGCTCAAAAATTCAACCAATGGATAGAAGAGCTAATAGCGCAAAAACCAATTCAGTATATTTTTGGCTATGCCTATTTTCACAAATTCGTATTTGAAGTAAACCATAACACCCTGATACCTAGGCCCGAAACAGAAGAATTGTGTGAGCGAATTATACAGTATAACAAAGGTCAAAAAAATCTCAAAGGAATTGACATTGGTACTGGAAGTGGCTGTATTCCAATTACACTTCTTAAAGAAAATCCTACTTGGAAATTTGAAGCATTAGACATTTCAGCAGAGGCATTAAAAGTAACCGAAATCAATGCAAACAAATTAAATGTAATAGAGCGTATAAATTTGTTGGAACAGGATTTTTTCTCCATCAAAAACAACTTAAACAACCATGATCTCATTATCAGCAATCCACCATATATTGACAAAGTAGAAATGGCGAACATGGAAGAGCGAGTGGTTAAATTCGAGCCCCATTTGGCCTTGTTTGTGAATGAGGATGTGCTTGAATTTTATCAAGGTTTATTTGAATTTTTCGCTGCGAACACAAATTCAAAATCTCAATTATGGATGGAAACCCATCAAGACCATTGTGATGCGGTATTTGCATTATTTAATCGAAAATTTAATGCAAAAAAAATCGAGGATTTTTCTCAAAATCCCCGATTCATATTTGTAACTAAATAAATAATTTTACTTCTTTATTTCAATCATTCCACCATTGTTTCTCAATTCACCAGTTTTGTAAATTTGTGTCAATGTTGTGTAAATGCCTTGTGCATAGCGCTTTTGATCTTTTTCACCACTTTGTAAGAACAAATTTTGAATCAAATCTTTTGAAGTAATAGGCGCAGTAAGCGTTCTCATGTAATTCAAAATGATGTCTTTCTTCGTTAATTCACCAGCTTTCTTTCTTCCACCACCTTTTTTAACTGATGAATTTGCGGGACGTCCGCGTTTACCAGCAGGCTTGGTAGCCAATTTCGCAGGACGACCCACAGAACGAGTTGATTTACCACCAGTTGTCAATTTTTGACGGTATTCTTTTGCTCTATTTTTCCAAAGCTTGATTGATAAATTAGCTTTGTCTTTAGCTTTTTCTATTTCCTTTTTATTTTTCGCCTCTAATTTTTCTATTTCTTTTGCTGCTTGAATTTGAGCTTTTTCAACTGCTTGCATCAAATTTTGCACCTCTTTCTGCAAAATTTCAAATACAGCCATTTTCCCTGAATCGCCAGATTTACCAGACTTTGGCTTATTTTTTGAACCAGGTTTTCTGCCTCTTTTTTTGGGCTCAACAGCAACTGCTTTTTCTTTTTTATCTTTTTTCATCGACGAAGATTTAATTTAGCTTTCTAGTTTATTTGTTGGCACAAAAATCAGAAAAATAATTCAATATTTAATAATGAATTCGATTAAATTTTAATCTTTAACGACGAATTTAAATTAAAACTATCAAATTCATTATCAATCGTTTCATTTAATCAATAATTTTGTTATTTACTTAATTTTGAATATTTCTGACAAAAACATTACATAACAGCATTAAAAAACAATTTCTACTTTTTATGCGTTAATTTTGCAACAATGCTCAACGATATACACCACCCGAGTGAAATTCAATCCCTCAACCAAAACCAACTGGAAGATTTAGCCAGAGAATTGAGGGAATATATTGTTGAAACAATTTTGCAAAATGGAGGACATTTTGCTGCCAATCTAGGCGTTATTGAATTGACCATAGCGTTACTCAATCAGTTTAATTTAGCTGAAGATAGGATTTTGTGGGATGTAGGGCACCAATCTTATCCATTTAAGGTACTCACCCAAAGAAAAGATGCACTTTCCAATATTCGAAATTTTGGTGGCATTTCCGGTTTTCCAAAAATCGGAGAAAATGAATTTGATGCCTTTGGCACAGGTCATTCAAGTACCGCCATTTCCGCTGCAATGGGAATGGCTATGGCTGCTAAAATAGATGGAAACTTTACTCAAAATTTCATCGCGGTGGTTGGCGATGGCGCTCTTACAGGCGGAATGAGTTTTGAAGCTTTGAACAACATTTGGGAAAGCAATTTGAATGTTACCGTTATTTTCAATGACAATCAAATGGGCATTGATCCCAATACCGGGGCTTTAAACCAGCATTTGATAGACAACCATCAATCTATGATTCAACAATGGTTTGAATGGTTTGGTCTCCATTACGCTGGACCAATTGATGGTCATAACATCCAAGATCTTACTAACGCCTTGGTGTCCCTCAAAAATATTGAAGGTCCTAAACTATTACATGTAAAAACCATAAAAGGAAAAGGATTTGAAGCTGCAGAAAAGGAACAAACTCGATACCACAGCACAAATAAATACGTTAAAATACAGCCAAATTCCACTCCAGAAAAAAAATGGCAAGATGTTTTTGGTGAAATCCTCATAGCATTGGCAGAAAAACACCCCCAATTGGTGGGAATTACACCTGCAATGCCCAGCTCCTGTGGCATGTTGGAGGCTATGAACCTTTTCCCTAATCGTTTTTTTGATGTGGGAATTTCTGAACAACATGCAGTTACTTTCGCGGCAGGTTTGGCTTGTAGCGGCAAAATCCCTGTAGTAAATATTTATTCTACCTTCTTGCAGAGAGCCTATGACCAAGTGATTCATGATGTTGCACTGCAAAATCTTCCTGTTATTTTTTGTATCGACAGGGCTGGTTTGGTTGGAGAAGATGGACCTACGCACCATGGAGCATTCGATATTGCCTTCTTAAATTGCATTCCAAATTTAGAAATATTTGCACCTAAAAACGCTCAAGAACTTTGCAATGCCCTATGTTATGGAATTGAATTTCAAAAGCCAATTGCCATAAGGTATCCTAAAGGCAGCTTAAAAAACCACCATTGGGTCATTCCTCAGAATTCTCTCAATATTTTTACACAATCCATCGAAATTCATCATAAAAATAAAATTGCAATTGTATCAACAGGACATGCAACAAACATATCAAAACAAGCAGTCATAGAAGGCAAACTCGAAGTTGACCACATTCATTGCCCACAAATAAAACCTTTACCTAATCTGGATTTAAATCACTACCAAGCAGTTATCACCATAGAAGATGGAAGTATTCAAGGAGGATTTGGCGAGGCTCTAGAAATTCATTTTGCGTTTTCAGGTCAATGGGTTCACCTTGGAATTCCTGATAATTTTATTCCACATGGAAGTAATGAAATTTTATATGAAATTGCAGGATTTGGAGTAAATGCTATCATCAAAACGGTGAGACTTTTACAGTAAGTCAATCCAATTTTGTATCAACAATTGCCCGTCCGGAGTTAACACACTCTCAGGGTGAAATTGAACAGCCCAAATAGGGAGTTCGGTATGTTTAATAGCCATCACCTCATCATTAACTTGGGCAAGTACTTCAATGCAACTTGAGTCATTTGTAGGTTTAACCACGAGTGAATGATATCGACCCACTTTCATTGGATGTTGAATATGGCGAAATAAATCTGTCCCAACATGTTGAATTTCACTTGTTTTTCCATGCATAGGAAGTCTCGCAAGTGTTAATTCCATGCCAAAATATTCCCCTAAAGCTTGTTGACCAAGGCAAATTCCCAAAATCGGTTTTTTAGATGCTATTAGTTTTGGTATAAATTGCATGAGTTCACCCGCATCTTTTGGTGAATTTGGTCCTGGACCAATTACAACAGCGTTTGCTGATAGAATATTATTTTCGTTTTGAAACAATGCATTGTGATGAAACATCACAACTTCACTTCCTGTATTCTGAAGATAATGAATCAGGTTATGGGTAAAGCTATCAAAGTTATCAATAAATGCGATTTTCAAACGGCAAACTTTTTACTTATACCAGGAACAAAATCTTTTAAATAAAATGGCTCGAAATAAGCCACATCTTCAAATTGTTGGTGTTGAAACTTGTAACTAGCCAAAGAGCACATTTGATTTGCGAATGGCCCTTCAACAAACAAAATTTCATTGATGTTCAACAATTTTTTTGCTTTTTCATTTGAATTCCCAACGAATACAACCCTTTCCCAATTTTCAATAAACAAATTTTCACTTAAAATTTGTGCCGATATTTCAGATTTGATTCCCATACGAGAAACTTTTTTCAGAAATACTTCATCACGACGAGCATCAAGCATTGAAAAGGCTAAATCCATTTCTAAATTCTCGGTTAAAGCATAGCCTGCCATGGCCTCAAGGCCATCTACAGCAATGAGTGGAACGTTTTTGGCGTAACAAATTCCTTTGGCCAAACTTACCCCTATTCTCAATCCCGTGTAACTTCCTGGTCCTGCATTTACAGCCACCGCCTGCAAATCAAATAGATTATCTTTCAACCAATTAAAGGCGTTTTGAACCATAACTGGAAGTTTTTCTGAATGGCTTTGAGGGACATTTTCTTGAGCATAAAAATGCACCTGAGCATCAGGGCTGCAAATTGCAACAGAAGGAAAGTTCGCTGAAGATTCAATGATAAGAATCACTTTACAAATATAGGCAATTCCGTTTTCTGGTTTCCTTTAATTTGAATACCTTTGTACTACATTTTACCGTTATGACAAAAGAAGTGTATATTGTTGGTGCGAAACGCACTCCCCTAGGAAGTTTCAATGGATCATTGTCTTCAGTTTCAGCCACCAAATTAGGTGCAGTTGCTATCAAAGCAGCCTTAGAACAAGCGAATATTGACCCTAATACCGTTGAAGAAGTTTTGATGGGTAGCGTTTTACAAGCTGGATTAGGACAAGCTCCTGCACGTCAAGCTGCGCGTTTTGCAGGCATTTCCGACAATGTTCCGGCAACTACCATCAACAAAGTTTGTGCAAGTGGCATGAAAGCTATCGCTTTGGCTGCACAAAGCATTCAATTGGGCAATGCCGATATCGTGGTTGCGGGTGGAATGGAAAACATGAGTCAAGTTCCTCATTATTTGCCAGGTTCTAGATCTGGATTTAAATATGGAAATACTTCTTTGGTAGATGGCATTGTAACTGATGGTTTGACCGATGTATACAGTCAAGAATTGATGGGAAGTTGTGCCGAATTATGTGCAGCTGAACATAATATCACCAGAGAAGATCAAGACAATTTTGCTAGAACGAGCTATGAGCGTTCTGCTAAAGCTTGGGCGGAAGGAAAATTCGCCAATGAAATTGCACCAGTAACTGTTCAAACCAGAAAAGGCGATGTAGTTGTTTCTGAAGATGAAGAATATAAAAGTGTTGATTTTTCGAAATTCCCAACTTTGAGAACTGTTTTCAAAAAAGACGGTACTGTTACTGCTGCTAATGCAAGCACAATCAATGATGGTGCTGCTGCTGTTGTATTGGTGAGTGGTGAAAAATTGAAAGAATTAGGTTTAACTCCATTGGCAAAAATTGTGGGCGCGGCTGATGCCGAACAAGCTCCAGAATGGTTCACAACTACCCCAAGTAAGGCTTTGCCTTTGGCCGCTAAAAGAGCAGGCGTTGAAGTGAATGATTTAGATTTCGTAGAATTAAACGAAGCTTTTGCTGTAGTTGGACTTGCAAATAACAAAATAATGAACTTATCTGCCGAAAAAGTAAATGTTAACGGCGGTGCAGTATCATTAGGACATCCTCTTGGAGCTTCTGGTGCAAGAATTATCGTTACTTTGGTGAATGTTTTGAAACAAAATAACGGAAAATTGGGTGGTGCCGGTATCTGCAATGGTGGTGGTGGGGCTTCTGCCATGGTTATTGAAAATTGCTAATTTTCTCTACCCTTCCAATAAATTCATTCAGTTTCACGTTTATTCTTAATGAATATGATGCGTTTTTATATCAATCTTGCGTTTTTTTTGTTTTTAAGTTTTAGTGCCAATTTATGTTGGGGACAAGACTTTTTGTCGCCAATTGAACTTGAAAAGAAAATCCTTCAAATTAATTTAAAACCGCTATCTGCCCCTTCTGACTCTGAGAGAATCAAAGCTTCTTATGAAATTCAAGATTTATTACTTGAAGGACTGTTGAACCCTTTATCGTTCAACTATCCATTTGATTCTTTAAAATATACAACCATTGCTATTGCACATCACAAAGATGCTGATGTTAGAATTTTTTCTTATAACGCAATTCTTTTAAATGGCAAATTCATGCATTTCGGGGTCATTCAACAAAAATTAAAAAAACAAACCCGTACCTTTATTTTGTTGGATACATCTGAAAACTTGGCCAAAGATTGCGAAGATGAAACCTACACATTAAACAAATGGCCTGGTGCACTTTACTATCAAATGCAACCCTATAAATTTCAGGGCAAATTGCTCTTTCTTTTAATGGGTTTTGATGGACATAACGCGTCGAGCAATAGGTCTATACTCGATGTACTTTATTTTGAAGATGGTGAACCGCTATTCGGATTTCCGTTGTTCAGAGACAATGAAGAAGATCCAAGTTCTTCTAATCGTGTAGTTTTTGAATACCACAAATCTGCTCAAATGGTGCTTCGCTATCAACCGGAAGAAAAAATCATTGTATTGGATCATTTAGGACCAGCATACGAAAAAGTGAAAGGCAACAGAGCCTATTATATCCCTACTGGTGATTACGAAGGCTATCCTCTTACAGGAAAGTCTCTCATTAAAAAACCGTTGACTTCCATGTCGTTTGCACAAGAACCAAAACCTCTTGATCCTAGATTACTGCCTCTTCCGGAAGATCTACAGCCGAAAAACAGCGAGGAAAATAAAAAAGACAAGGCAAAATCTGATGATGAAAATCAATCAGAGGAATCGAAACCTGAAAAGCCGGCAGAAAAGAAACCCGCTGTAGTGCCTGATAAAAAAGACGATAAGAAACCCGCTGCAAAACCAGAAAAGAAAAAGCCATCTAAAAAGTCTGACGACGATGATGACGACGACGATGATGACGACGACGATGAGGATTAATTCCTATAATTTCTAGTTACATTCATCTTTGCGGTAGTTTCATTCCATTCTTTTTCCACTTCACTACCAGAATTTATGCCACAACCCGCATAAAACAAATGTTGGTTCTGAGTAATCTTTGCACATCGAAGGTTCACGTATAAATGCATGTTTTGTGCTGATTTTATCCCCCAAAATCCTGAAAATAAAGAACGTTCGTAATTTTCGTTTTGCGCGATCCAGCTAAGTGCTAATTTTTGAGGATATCCACTAACTGCCGGAGTTGGAGAAAGTACGTTTAAGATATTTTGCACCTTATTTTGGTTTATTTGTACCTTAAAATGACTTTTTAAATGCCGAATATCGCCAATTTTCACTTCAACTATCTCACTTTTGATGGAGGATTGTTCCGCAAATTGCTCCAACACACCATCAATAAATTTTGTGGTAACAGATTGTTCCAGTGCTTCTTTTTCTGTCCAACTTTCGGATGAATCTATCAACGTACCTGCCAAACTAACGGTTGTCAAAGTATTATCATCTACATGCAGGAGAATTTCAGGAGTTGCACCAATCCACAAACCATAGTTAGGGGTATACACCAAAGAAACCATGGCGTTTTGATGTGAATCCAAAAGATTTAAAAACCATCTATATATTTGATCTACATCCAAAGTACACATTTCTGCCTCAATTCTGCTTGCCACCACTTTTTCCAAGTTACCGGCTAAAATTTCTTCCTGAATTTTATATATTTGGTTGGCAAATTCAGGTTTGTTAACAGAATGAATGTTGGACAAATTCAAAGACGGGGCAATATTCTGTAGCTCGTTTAGAACCGCGATTGATTCTATTTCTTGTTTCTCTGAGGCTATCAAAAATATTTGTTGGGAATTGGCCCAAGGCGATAATAAAAATCCATTTTGTATAGAATTGATTGTCCAGCTTTCTGGTAAAAGCGTCAATTTTCCTTTGCAAAACTGCAAAGTTTGAGCGTTGGGTTCACGAAAAAAAGCAAAGCTTAAACTCATGATGGAATTGGAACTACGGCCATGCCTAGGGTGCCTTTACAAACCAATTTTCCTTGATCCTGAAAAATTGACACTTCCCAAACTTGACTTTTCTTTCCTAGGTGAAGGGCAACTGCTTCCGCTGTAACGATTTCTCCTTCTTTTACCGGTCTAAAATGATTCCCGGTAATTGATTGTCCCAGCGCCACAAATTGTGTCCGATCAATCACCAAATTGGCGGCCATACTTCCCATTATTTCTACGATGGCCATAGACGCTCCGCCATTTAACATTCGCAACGGTTGACAATTCGAATCATTCACCAGCATTTCACCTTTTAACATGGATTGAGTTATTTGTGTAAACTTCAATCCAATGGCGGTTGACATGGTGTTTTCGCAGCGTTTGTTTAATTCGTCAATGCTTATATTTGCAACATCAAAAATATTGGCCATCATTTATGCAAAATTCAGTTTCAAAACCCAAAAAAACAATTTATTTAATCAGACATGGTCAAACAGATTTCAACAAGCAAGGAATTGTTCAAGGTTCTGGTGTAGATTCTGATTTGAATAATGAAGGACAAGAGCAGGCAAGAAAATTTTATGAAGCGCATAAATCTGTGGCCTTTGATAAAATTTACGTCACTGAACTCAAAAGAACGCATCAATCGGTGGCTCCTTTCCGCGCACACAATATCCCTCAAGAAATAGTGCCTGAATTAAATGAGATCAATTGGGGAATCCTGGAGGGAAAAGTACCAAATGAAGAAAATACCCAAGCTTTTTTATCGATTTTATCGAAATGGAAAGAAGGATTTTTAGATGTTTCTATAGAAAATGGAGAAACACCCATAAACATGTTCGCACGTCAACAGCGGGGACTGACAAAAATCATGGAAAGTGATTTCGAAAAAATATTAATTTGCATGCATGGAAGAGCCATGAGAAGTTTTTTATGTTTGCTCACCGGGAAACATTTAAAAGACATGGATGATTTTCCACATGACAATCTTTGTCTTTATGTTTTGGAAGAAAAAGAGAACAACCAATTTGAAATAATCATTCACAATCAAATAGACCATTTACAATAAAATGAGCAATCCGAATATCAATATCACAATTATCGACAGAGATGGAAACGCACAAATCTATGAAGCACCTACCGACATGAACATGAATTTGATGGAATTCTGCAAAGCGGTAGAATTACCTGTAAAGGGAGAATGTGGAGGCATGGCAATGTGCGCAACATGTCAGGTGTATGTTGAAAGCGACCATATTTTACCGGATAAAACAGATGGAGAAATGGACATGTTAGACCAAGCATTTTTTGTAAAAGAGAACTCAAGACTAGGTTGTCAATTGCATTTACATGAGAACATGGAGGGTTTGGTAGTTCGATTGGCACCTGAAATTGATTAATTTTTTATTTTATACTTGATTTTGTAAAACGTTTATTGTATCTTCGCACTCCTTTTTAGCAAAGAAATGGCAAATCATAAATCGGCAATCAAAAGAATCAGAGCCAATGAGGCTAAGCGTGACTTGAACAGATATCAACACAAAACCGCGCGTAACATAGTAAAAACAATTCGTAAATCTTCTGATAAAGCAGAAGCTTCAGCTTTGTTATTAACTGCAATTAGCGCTTTAGACAAGTTGGCGAAGAAAAATGTAATTCATAAGAACAAAGCGAGCAACTTGAAATCAAGCTTGCAGAAGCATGTGAATTCTTTAGCATAAGCGAAATTAATTTTTTTCATAATACAGAAAGTAGACGGATTTTTCGTCTACTTTTTTTGTTTGGTATAACCTCATCTAAACAACCATTTTTCTTTGTTTGAGCGTACAATTATAAATTATCATGTACTTTGTATGACTATAGGGGTTCAAAAACTATTTTAAAATATTTAAACATACTTCAGATGATGACAATATTCACCTTTATTTGGATGAGTTGTTAAATCAAGTTCCCGAGGAATACACATGCGATCGCATGGAATCTAAAGGATTTTATAATGCCGTAACAATTCAAGACGTTCCTATACGGGAAAAAGCAGTGTTTTTGCATATTAGAAAGCGCAGATGGATCAATCACAGCATATAAAATACAATCGTTCATCGCAATTGCAATCTAGTGGCAAAGTGATCGCTTATCACAAAGGAATTTGCGGATTTTTTTAATATCATTCGAATAATAAACAGGCCCATAGTATACAAGCCATAGCCTTTTTATCCAGCAGATGGCAAAAAATTGCGCTAATATTATCGAAACAGATTGATTAATCTCAAGCAACAATTAGAAATCCACTCATTCAATTATGTGAATTAAAATTCGACTCTAAATCGAGGACACTAGGGGTTTCAACTTCAAAATAGCAGTAGGACCTATCCCATGAGCCTTTTCAAGGTCATTTATAGAAACTTTCAATAAATCTGACACAGAATATATATCCAAACGCACCAAAGCTCTTAAAGCCGGCCTAGAAAGCTTTAAATCCAATATTGAAGAATCCATTGTAGAAATCAACCTTTCAAACTCAGTAGCAAGTTGGGGGTTGCGTTTACTTTCACATTTTTCCATAAATATTCAAAGTTTGAATACACATCCCATAATCCCGAAGCTATCGGGACACAATCCTATAATCCTATAATCCTATAATCCTATAATCCTATAATCCTATAATCCTATAATCCTATAATCCTATAATCCTATAATCCTATAATCCTATAATCCTAGAATCCTATAATCCTATAATCCTATAATCCTATAATCCTATAATCCTATAATCCTAGAAGGAAATTAAATCACCAAAGTACCAATTTGTTCACCTTGCATCAATTTCAATAAATTACCAGGAGTATTCATATCAAATACAACAATTGGTTTGTTATTTTCCTGACACAATGTAATGGCAGTTAAATCCATCACTTGTAATCCTAGATCGTATACTTGTTTGAAAGAAATTTCATTATATTTTTTGGCATTTGGATTTTTCTCAGGATCAGCATCATAGATACCATCAACGCGAGTTCCTTTAATAACCAAATCTGCTTCTATTTCAACAGCTCTCAAAGAAGCAGCGGTATCGGTAGTAAAATAAGGATTACCTGTACCAGCACCAAAGATAACCACTCTACCTTTTTCCAAATGTCTCATGGCTCTACGACGAATAAACGGCTCGCCAATTTGCTCCATTTTAATGGCAGACAATAAGCGTGTAGTCATTCCAAATTTCTCAAATGAACCTTGAATAGCCATGGCATTCATCATGGTAGCCAACATGCCCATATAATCGCCGGTAGCGCGATCTACAACGCCACCTTGCGCACCTTGAACACCCCTGAAGATGTTTCCACCTCCAATTACAATAGCAACTTCAACACCTGCATCAACAACAGATTTCACTTCTTTGGCATATTGTTCCAAAACAGCCGGATCAATACCGTATTGTTGATTACCCAAAAGGGCTTCACCACTCAATTTTAGGAGGATTCTTTTGTATTTCATGATTTTGTATTTTTTGCAAAAAAAATCCCCCGAAATTCGGAGGATTTTTTTTATTTTTCAATATGATTATCCTAATTGAACTCTTCTGAATTGTTTAACAGTTAAACCTGCTTCAGTGTCTTGCAACATTTTGGCAACAGTTTTACCGTTATCTTTAACAAATTCTTGGTTCAAAAGGGTTGATTCTTTGTAGAATTTCTCTAGTTTACCTTGAGCAATTTTTTCGATCATTGCTTCAGGCTTACCTTCTTGACGAGCTTGTTCTTTACCAACTTCTAACTCACGTTCAACTGTAGAAGCATCTACACCATCACGATCAACAGCTACTGGATTCATAGCCGCAATTTGCATAGCGATATCTTTACCAGCAACAGTGTTAGCCTCAGAAGGAGCGTTGTTCATTTCAACCAATACACCCATACGGTTTGCACCATGAATATAGGCTACAACATTTGCACCTTCAATGATTTCGTATTTAACAACGTCGATTTTCTCACCAATTTTAGCAACCTCATCCAACAAACGGGCTTCGATAGTAGCGCTACCCATAGGCAAAGCTTTCAAAGCATCAAGTGTTGCAGGCTTATTAGCCAAAGCAATTTCTGCAACTTCTCTTGCAAAAGCAACGAAGTTTTCGTTTTTACCTACGAAGTCAGTTTCACAGCTCAAAACGATGATAACACCAGTTGTAGAATCAGCTGAAGTCAAAGCAATAACTGCACCTTCAGTTGCATCTCTATCGGCACGTTTAGCAGCAATTTTAGCACCTTTTTTACGAAGGAAGTCAATTGCGCTTTCAAAATCACCACCAGTTTCAGCCAATGCAGCTTTACAATCCATCAAACCAGCACCAGTCATTTGGCGCAATTTGTTTACATCTGAAGCACTTATAGTTGTCATTTGTTTTCTTTTATTTGTATGGATTAAGCTTCAGCAGCAACTTCTTTAGGAGCTTCTGATTTGTTATCTTCTTCAGATTTCTCTCTCTTACGTTCAGCAGTACCTTCAAGAATTGCATTAGCCAATTCAGAGGCAATCAATTGAATACTTTTAGAAGCATCATCGTTACCTGGGATTGGGTAATCAACAACAGTAGGATCAGAGTTAGTATCAACCAAACCAAAAGTAGGGATATTCAAACGAACTGCTTCAGCTACTGCAAGGTGTTCTCTTTTCACGTCAACCAAGAAAATTGCACCTGGAAGTTTAGTCATATCTTCGATACCACCAAGCATTCTAGCCAATTTAATTTTTTCACGATCAAGCATCAAACGCTCTTTTTTATTGATACGCTCGAAAGTACCATCGTTAGCCATTCTGTCGATAATTTGCATTCTTTTGATGCTCTTACGAACAGTTTGGAAGTTGGTAAGCATACCACCTAACCAACGCTCGGTTACGAAAGGCATACCTGCACGTTGTGCTTCTTGCATTACGATTTCTTTTGCCTGCTTCTTAGTAGCCACAAATAAAATACGACGACCAGATTTAGCAATATTTTTAATCGCAGCTTTAGATTCTTCTAATCTAGCTTCTGTTTTCTTGAGATCGATGATGTGAATACCATTCTGTTCCATAAAAATATATGGAGCCATTTTTGGATTCCATTTGCGGGTAAGATGTCCGAAATGTACACCAGCATCGAGCAAATCTTGTTGAGTATAAGCCATTTTGATAATTAACGTTTTGAGAATTGGAAACGCTTACGCGCTTTCTTTTGACCGCTTTTCTTACGCTCTACAACACGTGGGTCGCGTGTCATGAAACCCGCATGTCGCAATACAGACTTTAATTCAGCATCTATATCAACCAAAGCTTTAGAGATTCCTAAACGAACCGCCTCTGCTTGACCGCTAATACCACCGCCACGTACATTTACCATCACATCATATTTATTTTGATTGTCGGTAAGTACAAAAGGCGCTTGTACAGATGTTTGATGCCATGCTAATGGAAAATAGTTTTCCAATGCTTTGTTGTTAACAGTAATTTGTCCGCTTCCCTCCTTGAGGTAGACTCTCGCTACAGCGGCTTTTCTTCTGCCTGAGTTGTTTATCATAATTCTCAGTTATCGAATTTCAATTCTTTTGGTTGTTGTGCTACATGAGGATGATCAGTTCCTTCATAAACAAATAAGTTATGAAACAACTTTCTTCCCAAACGATTTTTAGGCAACATGCCTTTAACCGCCATTTCAATTAACTTCTGTGGTTTCACATTCTTGGCCAAAGTACTTCTTTGTCCTCCTGGATATCCAGTATGACGCAAATACTCTTTGTTGTCCATCTTCATTCCTGTCAATACTACTTTCTCAGCATTGATAACAATTACATTGTCACCACAATCAACATGTGGAGTGAAACTTGGCTTGTTCTTGCCACGAATGATCATTGCAATCTGAGACGACATACGTCCCAATGTTTGACCGTCGGCATCCACAACAAACCAACTCTTAGTGGCTGTTGCTTTGTTTACCGAAATTGTTTTATATGTACTCAGTGGGTTCACTTTACGTAACGCTTGATTTCTTTTTGGGGTTGCAAAAATAGTAAAAAAAATCTCGGATAACAAGATATCCACAAACTTTTTTTACAAGATATTTTATTAGACACCATTTTTCGACAAAAATACGGGAAAAATAGCACCTAAAAAGCTGACTACCAATCGTCCTCTTCTGGCTTATACGGAGCTCTCAATGCTCTGGTTACTCCCGCAACCATTTCTTTTACTTCCGTATCTGCCGCAATTAAATACTTGTCTGTAGCCTCATATCCTCTTTTCACACGCATATAATACTCATGATAAGTCTTCGTTGGATTACCAACCAAACCCTCTCCTGTTTGCAAATGCACAAAATTTCCAAACTGATATTTGAAACGAGAATCTTGGAAACGAATCACAAACTTGTATTCCAACATACCTTTGGCAACTTTATTGTATTTACCATTTACTACAACCATAGGAATTGTAACAACAAGGGTCAAATGATGCGCGGGTTTATCTTCAACCAGCATTTTCTTGATAACCGACTTGCCAAATTTCTTGGTTAAATAACGCTTCGCACGCCAATACAACGAATCGGCTGTACACATGTCGCAATCTTCATTCTCAACAACTCCTTCATAAAACACGATCTCACGCATACTATCGTATGGAGGCACGAACCTCACATAAGGCGTTTTCTTCGGTTTAGAAGCCGAATCGCCCCATCCTCCACCATTTGCAGTATCTGTAGATCCTCCTCCAAAGTCCCATTGACCAGAAACCGATCCACAAACTATCAAAGAAAATAAAAATAAAAAGACCTTGAATTTACTCCTCAAGCTTCCCTGTGCTTTATCCATTACAATTTTCAACTTTTCGAATTTGTTTTATTTATAAAGTGCGAATATAATTGACTTGAGGCTCTTTTCTAACATTCTTTATTCAAAATGAAAGAAATGTCCTTTTTAATGTCCAGTCTCTCCACTTTGCACTAAAAAAAACTAGAACCCAAGAGATTCACAAAAGTAATTAACGAAAAAAAATGAATTTTATTGTAACGGAGCTGGAAATCTTCCCTTGCTAAAAATTCTGCCAGCAGGCTTTCCTTTTCTCAACTCTTTTTGAACTTCTTCAGGCAAAGCAATAATTTCCTTACATTTTTCACTGCAACAATGATTGAATTTTTTAGCACAATCATCACACTGTATGAACAATAAATGACAACCTGTATTCGCACAATTTATATGCACATCAGCAGGATTACCGCACTGATGACATTGCGCAATGACATCATTACTCACTCTTTCATGTAAACGCTGGTCAAATACAAAATTTACGCCTTTAAATTTATTTTCTAATCCTTCAGATTTTACTTGATTCACATAATTTATGATTCCACCCTTTAAATGATACACCTCATTGAATCCATTATGCTTCATCCAAGCACTCGCCTTCTCGCAACGAATACCTCCCGTACAGTACATTAAAATGCGTTTATCCTTATTGTTTTCGTATTCATCAATTACCAACTTCAACTCCTCTCTAAAGGTATCAGCATCTGGACAACTTGCATTTTCGAATTTCCCTACTTCACTTTCATAATGATTTCGCATATCTATGAGTACAGTATCAGGATTCTCCATCATTGCATTCCAATCTTGAGCTTCAAGGTATTTACCAGTGTCGGCAGGATTAAATGTAGGATCATCAATTCCATCAGCCACAATTTTTGCGCGCACTTTGATGTCTAATTTGATGAAAGACTTTTGCTTTTCTTCAATTGCAATATTTAATCGGATGTTGTTTAAAAAATCAATCGAATACAGACTGTCCTTAAATCCCTCAAAATGAATAGAGGGAAGCGCAATTTGGGCATTTATTCCTTCGTTTGCAACGTAAACACGACCTACAACTTCAAATTGTTGCCAATCGGCAAATAGTTGATCTCTAAAAGTTGAGGGATTCTCAATTTGGTAATAACGATAGAAGGAGATGGTCGTGTAAGGGCGCATATCGGCATCCATTCGACGCTTTAACTCCTCCCGACTAACGATGTTTCGCAATAACATGGTGGGATAGATAGTTAAAAATTAAATTCTTCCACAAAGGTAATAAAAATTAAACAAAAAAAGGAGCCCTTTCGAGCTCCAATTTCCTTATTTAGTTTAGTTTAGTTAGTTTTAATCTTAGTGGCGAACTACCATTTTGGTGTTCAAGTTTTTAGAACCAGCTGAAATGTTCACGATATACATACCTTCAACCATGTTAGCAACATTGATTTGAGTTTTACCGTTAACCAATGAACCAGTGTAAAGAACTTGTCCTTTGATATTGCTTACAGTCACGGTTGCTTTTTCGTTTGCCATAGAAGCAACGTTCAAGTTGAACATATCGTTAGCAGGATTAGGATACAAGTTAATTCCTTGCTCCAAAGTTTCAACACCAGTTAAAGCAATAGGGAAAGTTTCAGATTGCAATACCTCTTTGGTTGTAGCATCTTGAACGAATACAACAACTGCCAAATCATTCCAAGTTTCTACACTGTTTTCTTTAGTGTGGTCAATATGTTCAGCAGCAGTACCATTTGCAGGTAATCTATAGTTTCCTACAAAAGCAAAATTAACGTTCTTATTAACCGCAGCATCTTTCACCAATGGAGACAATGTCATACCAGCACTGGTAGTGATCATTTTCTTCATTACATCTTCAAATTGAGTTTCACCGTTAGATTTTTTATTCCAATAGGTTGTTCCTTCTGTAATAACCGCATGTAATTTCAAGTTTGAAGAATTAAAATCAGCCAATGGAGTTAAAGTAATATCTGCAGAAACATTGTTTTTCCAAGTCAAACTTACATTACCAGTGATTTCTAAGAAAGCAGGTTTTGAATTGAATTGGTCGTACAAAGCAGTTGTGAAAGAAGAAGCATTACCATCCCATCCACCGTCAACTTCCATTCTAGGAACAGAATTTATTGCATAGAAACCAACTCTATCACGTACTTCTTGAGTACAATATGGATCACCGGTACCAGGCCAGCTTACTTGGTATTTAATGGTTGAATGTTTGGTTTGTCCTTCAGTAACTTTTAAATAGTTTGCATTACCAGCAGTACAAGGACCACAAGTAGAAGATGTGAAAATTTCGTTCAAAATTTTACGTGGTGCAAATTTGTCAACAACGTTAACATCAACAGACTTAGTGTTCAATCCAAAATTATCAGCTGTTGAATTCACAGAGTTAACTGTTACAGCGATTGTAAATTTACCCAATCCAGAAGGGGTCCATTTTGTAGCAAATGATAATTCTCCGTTAGATCCACTAGCAATATTTGAACCTGAAATATCTTCAGTTACAGGGTTCGCACCGTTAATTGTATAAGTAGCATTTACAGCAGTAATAGCTTTACCACCTGTATTTTTTACTGAAAATTTAACCACAAATGGAGCATCCATATTTTTCAAATAAGGCGCTTGATTTACAGAAATCATTGTAGCATCATCATCGGCTAAAGATCCAGGCGCAAATTCATAATAATAGTTATCAGCGGTTGTTGGATCATTTCCTGCCAACATTTGATAATTCGGTGAACCAGTAACGCTTAAAGCATTAGAACCGTCAATCTGAATACCCAAAGTTAATTTGGTTTTATTAGAGCAAGCAGTTGTTCCATCAACACAATTTGAACGTTGATCAACAATATAGATATGATTTGAGGTTTCTTCTAAAACGATTGCCATATAAGCCCATCCGTTCAACAAATTGGCTTCAGAACAAGAAGAATATTGAATCCAAAATTGACGATTAGGAGCTGTTCCAAATGTTTTTGTAACAACAAAATCACCAGTAGATTTAGCTTCTACACCCCAAACAACAACAGATTTATCAGGAATAGATGTACTAGGTAAAGTAGCAGGCACAGCCGAAGGGCAAGCAACTGAACTTGCAACATCAAAAGTAACTACACCAGTAGAACCAATTTTCAACTGAGTTACAGTTGCATCGTTAAATTTAAATGTAAACGGAATATTTTGAGCAGCGCTCCATGTTTTTGATTGAGGACCGGTAACTACTGTGCTCCAGCCAGCTGCCAATCCACCCCCTGGAGGGTATTCTGCTTCAGAATTTAACGTTCCAGGATTACCCGTATTTGAACCTGGAACCTGAAAATAACCTGTTTGTGCACCTAAACCAATTGTTAATGCACTAACAGCAATTAGTAATAATTTTTTCATAGTTGTTTCTTAAAAAGCAAATGTATGAAAATTTTATACTGAAAAAAATTTCTCAAAAAAAAAGTTCAACAAGAATTCTCAGTAGGTTTGGGCAACCGTATTTAAAATTCCTTTGATTTCTTCAATATCTTCAGACTGAACCAACCTAATTCTATAATCTTTAAAATGGTCTAATCCTTTAAAATAATTGGCATAATGCCTGCGCATTTCTACAATTCCAACCCGTTGTCCTTTCCAAGCAATTGATTTTTCAAAATGAACAGTACAAGCATCTACCCTTTCTTGGATTGTTGGTCCTATTAATTCCTCTCCTGTGGAAAGAAAATGTTTAATTTCCCTAAAAATCCAAGGGTAACCAATACTCGCCCTTCCAATCATGATTCCGTCAACTCCAAATCGATTTTTATATTCTAACGCTTTCTTTGGAGAATCAATGTCGCCATTTCCAAAAATTGGAATATTCATCCTGGGGTTATTTTTCACTTCACCAATGAGTGTCCAATCGGCTTCACCCTTATATAGTTGCACCCTGGTTCTACCGTGAATGGTAAGGGCTTTGATTCCTACATCTTGCAATCTTTCAGCTACCTCCACAATATTTTTGGTACTATCATCCCAACCCAATCGTGTTTTAACTGTCACGGGCAAATGAGTTGCGTCCACAATGGCCTTGGTCATGGCCATCATTTTTTCAGGATTTGTTAAAATACCAGCACCAGCACCTTTGCAAGCTACTTTTTTAACGGGGCAGCCATAATTGATATCAATTAAATCTGGATTAGCTTGGGTAGCAATTTTGGTTGCCTCAACCATTGATTCAATTTCCGAACCAAAAATTTGAATGCCAATTGGGCGTTCGTATTCAAAAATGTCCAATTTTTGGACACTTTTTACCGCATCGCGAATCAATCCCTCACTGCTAATAAATTCAGTATACATAAGGTCTGCGCCGTTTTGTTTGCACACAAAACGGAAAGGAGGATCACTCACATCTTCCATGGGAGCTAACAACAATGGAAAATCTCCTAACGCTATGTCACCAATTTTTACCAATTTTGTGCAAATTTAAATCAAATGAGTTCCTTTAACCTCACATCCCCCAAAAACATTTTCGTAAATATTTGGGGATTGGTCATTTTATTGATCTTTATTCTCCTATTCCAGTTGGTAGGCTACTTTGGATCCACCTATATTCTATCAGCGATATTCCATATTTCAACCGAAGAAGTAAAAACACTGATGCAGCACCCAGATGGCACTGCATTGGGAATAAATGTAGGTAGATTATCGAATTTCATCCAATTCTTGTGTTATATGGGTATACCCGCAATCATTTTTGTAGGTATCAACAGGTCAAATTTGAATGATTTTGGAGGATACAAACAAAAAATACAACCAAAATACATTCTTTGGGGTGCACTGATAGGTGCTAGTGCTTTACCTGTAGTTCAAGTAATAACCAAAATTATCAAACAACTTCCATGGCCATTGGGTATTCAAAACATTGCCAATAGAATGGAATATAGTCGTACCCATATTTTTGAAAATCTACTTGATATGCAAACAGTTCCTGAATTGCTCATTTGCATTTTCATATTAGCCTTTATGCCAGCACTTTTGGAAGAATTTGTATTCCGTGGCATTATTCTAAAAATCGGACTAGCACAATTCAAGAAAAGTAGAAAAGCCATTATTTTTCAGGCCTTTGTGTTTGCCATCATGCACTTTACGTTTTACGAATTTACCGGAATTTTTCTAATGGGAGCCTTATTTGGATTTATGGCGTTAAAATTCAACAACTTATGGTACAATACTACTGCGCATTTTGTGTTCAATGGATTAACTGTTTTCATACATTTTTTAATCCTCAAGAATTTTCAAAAAACAGGCATCATGATTGACATAGAATCAATTTTGAATAATTTCTTTGTTGCCGTTCCGGCTTCTATTATCTTTGGCTACTCTATTTACCAACTAAAACAAATCACAAAACATGAATAATTTTTGGACACGTGTTTTGAGTGGAATCGGAATGATTGCACTCGTTATATATTTGATTCAATTTGGTCCTTTGGGGATATCCGTTTTGGCCTTAATAATCGGCGCATTTTGTCATTATGAATGGTTAAAACTAAAAGGCAAATTGAATTCAACAAATTTGGTGATTAGTTGGGTTTATTTTGTTCTTATACTTTTTTCCAAACAAATTCATCAATCAGAATACAGTGAGGTCGTTAAAATTGGGATGAATATGTTGGCGGTGGCATTAGGATTGATGCACTTTCAAAAAACAAAAAAATATTTCAATTTGAACATGATTGTGAATCATTTCTACATTTCTATTCCATTGTTATTGTTCACATATACACCTTATTCGAAAGGGTTTACCCATCAATATAACGCTATGCTTCCCATCATGTTAATGGTTTTGGTTTGGTCGTCTGATTCATGGGCTTATGTTGCTGGAAAATTGTTCGGGAAACACAAATTGGCACCGAGTATTTCGCCGGGTAAAACTTGGGAAGGATTGATTGGAGGTACATTACTTTCTGGTGTAACTGGATATTTAATTGTAAATTATTTGTTGGCATCCAACGGTGGATTAATTGGCAGCAATGAATTTCATACATTTACTCCATTAAAAGGCATTATTTTAGGAATTGCAATTTCAATTTTTGGCACAATGGGTGATTTATTTGAGAGTTCACTCAAGCGAAAAGCGGGGGTTAAAGACAGTGGAAATGTACTACCAGGGCATGGTGGCATGCTCGATAGATTCGATGCATTTTTATTCGCGGTGGTGGTGTTTACCATTGTTTCTCGAATTCCTTAAAATTCATTGTGTCATACGCTTTTTTTTAGGTAAATTTGCGCTATTATTCTAACATGAGCGCACCGGATATATCTTACCTAATGAACGCCGACCCTTCGGCAATCGACAATTTGTACAGCCAATATCAGAACGACAAAGAGAGTGTTGATTTTGGTTGGAGAAAATTCTTTGAAGGATTCGATTTAGGAGCACAAAAACAGCCAACTGGCGGGATGATTAGCGACGATGCTATGAAGGAAATTCATGTTTTGAATCTCATTCATGCATACAGAAGCATGGGGCATTTGTTTAGCAAAACCAATCCTTTGCGCCAACGCCGCCAATATTCTCCTAATTTGGATATTGAAAATTTCGAACTAGAAAAATCAGATTTAGAAAAAACATTCAATGCAGGTGCAGAAGTTGGATTAGGTGCTGCAAAATTGAAAGACATTGTAGCCAAATTAGACAAAACTTACTGCCAAAGTATTGGCTGTGAGTTTACTTATATCCGCGATCCAAAACGCAGAAAATGGCTACAAGATAGATTTGAAGGCACTCAGAATATCCCTAATTTAACTACAGACGAAAAACGTCACTTCCTAGATAAAATCAATCAAGCAACAGTTTTTGAAAACTTCTTGCACAAGAAATTTATTGGTCAAAAACGTTTCTCTTTAGAAGGACTTGAGGCCCTGATCCCTGCTTTAGATGCGGTGATTCAATATGGTGCAGGCTTAGGCGTAGATGAATTTGTGTTGGGAATGGCCCACAGAGGTCGTTTGAACGTTCTTGCCAACATTTTCAACAAAACATACAGTCAAATATTTTCAGAATTTGAAGGAAAAGTATTTCAAGGTGGTGACTTTGATGATTTTGAAGGTGATGTCAAATATCACTTAGGTTACAGTGTTGACGTAGACACTGCTGCCGGCAAAAAAGTACACTTACGTTTGGCCGACAACCCAAGTCATTTGGAAGCGGTTAACCCCGTTGTTAAAGGTTTGGTAAAAGCTAAATTAGACCATAAATACAATGGCGACGTTGAGAAAATCTGTCCAATTTTAATCCATGGCGATGCAGCGCTCGCAGGTCAAGGAATTGGATTGGAAGTGGTACAAATGAGTGGACTTGAAGCCTACTATGTTGGCGGAACCATTCACATTGCTACAAACAACCAAATTGGTTTCACAACAAACTACCTCGACGCAAGAACTTCTACTTATTGTACCGATGTGGCGAAAATTACGTTATCTCCAGTTTTACATGTTAATGCAGACGATCTAGAAGCTGTTGTGCATGCTGTAAAACTTGCTATGGCTTATAGACTTGAATTCAAATCTGATATCTTTATAGATTTATTGGGTTACAGAAAATACGGTCACAATGAAGGTGATGAACCCCGTTTCACTCAGCCTGAAATGTACAAATTGATCGATAAACACCCTAATCCTCGTGAAATTTACAAACAACAATTACTAGAAAGAGGCGAAATTGATGCTGCTCTTGCTGTTGAAATGGAAAAGAAATTCCAAGAATTGTTGCAAGAAAAATTTGAAGAAGCCAAAGGTGATTTCAAACCATCTATGCCGGCGGTGAAAAATACTTGGGAAGGGTTCAGACATTCAAATGAAAAAGACATTCAGCTTGCTGCCAATACCAAAGTTGACATAAAAACTTTGAAAACCATTGGTGAAAAAATTTCTACCATTCCTGAAAACAATCTGCCAATCAAAAAAGTACAAAATCTATTCAATGATCGTAAGAAAATGATTGAAAACGGTACAATCGATTGGGCGATGGGTGAACTTTTAGCCTATGCTACACTATTGAATGAAGGTCATCCTGTGAGATTGGTTGGACAAGACGTTGAACGTGGAACGTTTTCACACAGACATGCTGTTATCAAACAAGAAGTTGGCGAAACAGAATATACCCCGCTAAACAACATTTCAGACAAACAAGCTAAGTTCAGTGTATTCAACTCTCTTTTGAGCGAATATGCAGCACTTGGTTTTGAATATGGCTATAGCACAACCACTCCTAATGGTTTAACACTTTGGGAAGCTCAATTTGGCGATTTCTCAAATGGAGCTCAAATTATTATTGATCAATTCATTGCCTCTGCTGAAGCTAAGTGGAACAAATTTAGCGGCATCACCATGTTGTTGCCTCATGGTAATGAGGGACAAGGACCTGAGCACAGTTCAGCGCGTCCGGAAAGATATTTGCAACTTTGTGCCGGCACAAACATGCAAGTGTTAAACTGTTCTACCCCTGGAAACTATTTCCATGCCTTAAGAAGACAGTTGAAGCGTGAATTCACCATGCCTTTGATTGTTTTAACACCTAAGAGTTTGTTGAGACATCCAAAATGTGTGAGCAATCTGGATGAATTGGCAAATGGTGAATTCCAAGAGCTAATAGACGACAATAACGTTTCGAAAAAAGTGCGTAAAGTGTTGTTCTGCACAGGTAAAATTTACTACGAATTATTGGCCGAAAAAGAAGCGAAAAACGCTACTGATATTGCCATTGTTAGAATTGAACAATTGTATCCTTTGCCAGAATGGGAAATGGCTGACATCTTCAAAAAATATGAGGGTGCTGAATTCTGTTGGGTACAAGAAGAATCGAAAAACCAAGGAACTTGGTTACACTTACACCGATATGATTTCCCAGTGAAATTAACATACATTGGTCGTAAGAGCAGTGCTTCTCCTGCAACTGGATTTAAAAAAGTGCACGACGCAGAACAAGCCGAAATTATTGCAAAAAGTTTTGCTTAAATCTTTTGCATTTTTGCAATTTTATAACAAAAAAGGCTGCATTCGCAGCCTTTTTTGTTATAAATCATTATTCCCAATATTGGTAATGCTTTTCTAAATATTTCTCTCCGTCTCGGTTAACAATTACCTCTACAGGACGCTTTAAAGAATCGAAAATATAATTGTATTGATACAATGAATTTACACCCCTAGATTTCACATTTTCCTCTTGAATCAAATAATAAGATCTATCTTTTGTAAACGGATAAAACCCAAGATTTCTGAGATCCGCAATTTGGGTATATTTCACACTCACAATGTGTTCATTTGTGGGATATTCAAAATGCACCAAATTAGGACCATCCCAAATTCCACTAAAAATCAAACTTGAATCAGCTGAACTCTTTATATATTCCCTAATTTTTTGTCCCTCAGAATTGTACAAATAAGAATTTGATTGCAACAAAATTCCGTTAATTCCATAAGTATTTCTTTTCTGTGCATATCCTTGACTATTTAATAAGTATTCAAACACAAAATTGACACTATCTGTAGATTTAGATTTTTGGAGCATCTTCACTTTTCCAACCGTAGAATAATCAAGTTCTAGAACCAAATTTTCCTTTAAACTCCATTGTGAAATCAATCTTTCTTGTTGATCAAAAGATAGTTTAAAGATTACGGAATCTATGATTTGGTTGTTTTCGAAAATATAGGATTTGGACTCTTTTACAGCATAAAGATTTACCTTAGGATATTTTGTAATTGCTGGACTTTCTTCTTTACAAGAAATAATACTCAAGATAATAGCACACAATAAATGCCCAAAATACTTCATTAGGAATTGCTTTTAATCACGGTTTCAACACATATAACGCCACATTTTCCACGTGATGTGTATGAGGGAACATATCAACAGGTTGAATCTTTACCAAATCGAATTTCTCACTTAGTAATTTTGTATCTCTGGCCTGTGTGGCAGGATTGCAACTTACATACACTATTTTCTGTGGTTCAGCTTCTAAAAGTCTTTGAACAACACTTGGATGCATTCCATCTCTTGGTGGATCGGTAATAACCACGTCTGGCTTGCCATGTTCAGTGATAAAATCAGCAGTTAGAATATCCTTCATATCTCCAGCGAAGAAAATACAATTTTCTACACCATTCATTTTGGCATTTTCTTTGGCGTCAATGATGGCTTCTTCAACATATTCTACTCCAACAACTTTTGAGGCTTTGTCGGCAACGTATAAAGCAATACTTCCAGTCCCTGTGTACAAGTCATATACCAATTCAGAACCAGTTAAACCTGCAAAATCCTTGGTTACATTGTATAAAACTTCTGCTTGTTCGCTGTTTGTTTGAAAGAAACTTTGAGCTTGAATTTTATAGGTTTTATCGCCGAGAGTCTCAGTTAGGTAAGGAACCCCATCAAACAATTGAACCTCCAAACCATTTAAAGTATCGTTTCGTTTGTCATTGATTACATACATTAACGAAACCACATTTTTAAATGATTGCTTGATATAATTCATCACAGATTGAATGATTTCAGACTCATTTTGATGGAAGGAAACCACAATCATCCACTCCCCTTTTCGGTTGCATCTTACTAAAAGATTGCGCATCAATCCTTCTTGTGTGATGATATCAAAAAAAGTTATTTGGTTATCTAAACAAAAATTGCGTACACCACGCTGAATTTCATTCACATACGGAGGCATTAAATGACAATAATCTACATCTAGAACCTTATCAAATCTCCCTGGAATATGAAAACCTAAAGCTTTGGGTTTATCACTTTCAGATTGTTCATATTTGTTAAAAGTTGTAACCCACGCTTTGTCAGAGAAAGTAAGATCCAATTTATTTCTATAACCCACGGTTTTTTCGCTTCCCAAAATAGGAAGAACTTCAAAACCAGTTACTCCACCAATTCTCTCCAAATTGTCGACCACTTGCTGCTGTTTGAATGCAAGTTGATCTTCATAACTTAAATGTTGCCATTTACAACCTCCACAAACAGTAAAATGTTCGCAAAAAGGATCAATTCTCTTTTCTGATTTTTTGTGAAAATTCACAATTTTACCCTCTTGAAAATTCTTCTTCTTGGCAACAATTTGAACATCAACAACATCACCAGGTGCAGCAAATTTTACAAATACCACTTGATTGTCTACCCTACCGATACAATGTCCCTCAGCAACAGCAGCGGTAATTTCTAAATTCTCAATGAGTTTGAATTTTGTTGAACGACGTCTCATCTTATTTGTTTCTGTTCACCACGGCATTGTCTAACAACTTCAAGAATTCAGCCGGCGGATAATAACCAGCTTGATTGAATCTTTTATCACTTTTTGCAGGATCTAACATAAAATAAGTAGTTGGATAACCACCAGATTCGCCATAACCCAACCACAGAAGCAGGGTTCTACCATCCATAATTCTATCACCAAAAACGTAATTTTTTTCTATTTCCGGGTTAAATTTAACGCACACAAAGTCTTTGTCTAAAGCCGCAATAACCGTGGAATTTGTATACGTTTCACGGTCCATCACTTTACACCAACCGCACCATTCCGTATAAGCATCTACCAATAAAATTTTATTGCTTGCAACCGCTTTTTTATATCCTTCCTCAAACCCATACCATTTCACTTCATTTTTTACCACTGCTTCTACTTTTGCTGTAGGCGCTGCAGCTGCAACTTCTGTTTTTTTCTTTTGAGGGACAGTTTTACGTTTAGACTTTTGGGCAAAGGCAGAGCCAAACACAAACATAGCCAATCCCAAAAATGCTATTTTTTTCATTTCCATGATTTTCATACTTTTACGATTTAAATTTTGTTTTAAAACTAATATCTAATGCTTTCACACTGTGTGTAAAATAGCCTAGACTAATATATGTAACGCCAGAAAGCGCATATTCTTTTAAATTTTGCAAACCAATACCACCCGACGCTTCCGTTTCACATTGATTGTTGATGAATTCAACCGCTACTTTGCATTGTTCAGGATTAAAATTATCCAGCATAATCCTATCTACACCCGCGTTTAGAGCCTCTTTCACCTCTTCCATATTGCGGGTTTCAACTTCAATTTTTAGATTTAGATTATTTTGAGACAAAAACTTTTTGGTTTTCTCAACGGCAACCGTAATTCCACCAGAGGAGTCTATATGATTGTCTTTCAACATGATCATGTCATACAAACCAATACGATGATTAAAACCTCCACCCATTGTAACGGCCCATTTTTCGAGGTGCCTCAGGCCGGGTGTTGTTTTACGGGTATCTAACAATTTCACTTGAGTATCTTTCACCATATCCACTGCAATTTTAGTTTGAGTGGCAATTCCCGACAATCGTTGCATCAAATTGAGCATCAATCTTTCGCCTTTTAAAAGGGATTGAGCATTTCCAGAAGCCGTTGCTAAAATTGTTCCTTTTTCATAAAACACACCATCTTGAGCAATTAAATTGATTTGCACGGATGGATCAATGATATCAAAAATAGTTTTAGCCAATTCCAAACCAGCCACCACGCCACTGTCTTTCAATAGCAAAGTTGAATCTGCTTGAGTTTGGCTATCAATAGAAGCCAAGGAAGAATAATCACCAGGACCAACATCTTCAAGGAGCCAATCATTTATTTGATTTCGGAACATTTCCGAATTAAAATCGATCATAAAATTGGAAAATCTTTTAAAAATTCAAAAGTAACTTTAAATCCTGAGAAAAGCGGGAATAGAGATACACAATTCGACAAACGTACAGGAAAATGGAATCACAAAAAAAGGGATAATGGCGAACCATTATCCCTCAAAATAAATTAATTTATAATTATTGTTTCACAATATTCTGAGCAGCAGTAGAGCCATCAGCAGAACGAATTAACAACAAATAGTTTCCTGAAGCCCAGTTTTGAGCATTTAATTGGATATTTTGACAATTGGTATTGGTTTGGAATACCGTACGTTCGTAGAAATCCAACACATATACATCCACAGATTGCCCTTTAAATGCAGTTAAATCTACTTTAAAGTTATTCAACGAAGGATTTGGATATACATTAATAGAAACGGCTTTTGATTTCTTCACAGCGCCTACAGGCCCTTTTTCACCACAATTGCCACCAGGAATGTACGTCATATTGCTAAAATCTATGAAGCAAGCCCAATCAGGATTGTCGATAAACGGATTTCTATTGTTTTGAACAGAACTTTGAGCAATGTATTCTGTACGTGCAATTTCCCAATTTGTAGGAGGGAATTTTTTGTTCCAGCGCTTCAAAACGTTTTGATCTTGGTTCATTCCTAAGAATTGATTGTCGGTTGGAATTGTAAACGCTTTACCAGGACGATTGTAAGTTGCACAAACATAGAAGTTCGCGCGTGCAGCAGTTCCTTTGGCAAAATCTCTTGGTTCATAGGCAAATTCACCTGTGCTATCAGTTCCAAATTTACCACCATAAAAACTGGTTGTCACAGATTTAAGATCGTTCATTGGGTAATTACTTCTTACAGCATTCACTTTGTTTTGATTAACAGGGAATAGAATATGAAGGTCACTGTAGTTTGAACTATCTTGACTGCTTTCACCCATCCAACTTGATGGATAGCAATGTTCGCGAGACATGGTATCAAATTTAAACGGAGGTGTATACTTGTAGTTGTATCCTGAATAGAAGCAATTCAATATTTGTTTGCCCTCTGTAGTATCATGAGCTTCAAAATTATTGATAATATAAGAAGCAAAGTTAGAATAGTAGATTTGACGGTGAGGACGAACAATTGCACGCAATTTGGAAACCAACTGTGTATCCGCTGAGGTTAAACTACCATAATAAGATCCCGCATTTAAACCTGGTGTTGTAACAGATTGTGTCAATGGCGTAGATGTTAAATAATTCGTAAAGTTACCATACCCATTGTAGCTAAATACTTTTACTGAATAATTGGTGTTGGCAACAATGTTATCAAAATCAATGTTTGAATTATTTGTCCCCGTATAAATAACCCTAGAATTTCCAATATATTGACCGCGCTGATATTCAACGCCATCTGTAGGAACGTCTGTAGATGAACCTTTTGAGCAGATAACCAAATAGGCTTCCGTTCCAGTTGCAAGTGTAAATTTACCATTCATTCTCCAAGCTTTAGCCGTTACATCTAAACCTGTAGGTTGAGCAGTTGGTTCAGAAGCAAACTGCCCTTTAATGGTAGATAAAGTTACTGAAAATGGATTATTCAAAGTATCATTAGAATTGATGGTTAAAAGCACATTGTAAGTACCCTCAGCGGTTGCATTTAATTTGATTTGCAACAACAATGAATCCATTGCAGCAATTTGAGTTTGAGCACCATTGTTTAATTCAAAGAAAGCACTTTGTGCACCCGATAAAGATACACTACTAATGTCCAAACTAGCCGTTTTACTATTGTTAAATACTTTAATTTTAATGGCAGTATCATTGCCAGTTTTCACAACAGAATTATGAATCAATTTTTTACCACTGTAAGAAACTTGAAGTTCTGGTGCATCACCAGCTGGAGCAGGTTTAATTGTAACATCATCCATGGCCATGTTAAATCCACTTGCTTTTGATTTGTAGTAAAATCGAATGTAGCGAGAACTTTGTTTAACCCTAACAGTGTACATTTGAGTAGTAACACCCAAATCGTTTAAATGATCTTTGATGGTTGTCCAATTTGTTCCATCAGCACTTTCATCTACGGTTACATTTCCAGACCAAGTTGTAACACCAGCCGCTGCAGTTCCACTCATCCAATAGGTAACTGTATCAGCCTTTCCAGACCAATATGCCAACGCATATTCTCCAGTGGCATCAAAACGCAATGCGTTAGGAGCGCTTTTTACAAAAGCAGCCGTTGAATACGTAAAGTTACCTGTTGCACCTTGACTTAACGTCCAGCCAGTTGGAGGATTTAAGTTAGAATTACAATCAAAGTACATAGGTAATGTACCTTGAGCTTTCAAACCCAAGCCTACGGCCATGGTTAGAATTGCGATTATAAATTTTTTCATCATTATTTTTTAAAAAGTTAAACGTATACCTGTTGTGTATCTGAGTCCTTGCGACAAGAAAACTTCGAGGTTTTTTGGATTGAAAATTGGCGCTGGATTATCACTCGCCGACAGTGTACGGTGTTGTGCATCACTGATATATATATTGTTTGTGATGTTGTTCACCATTCCATAAATATTCAAATTTAATTGGTTAGAAAGGGTAAATTTATAACCCAAATTCAAATTCATGTACCAATAATCTGGCAATTTGAAAGATTCTTTACCACCGTAAGCACCTGTAAGAGCAGTTGGCTGAAAATCAGCATATTGCTTTTCAAACCTTACATATTGCAAGGCAATATATGAACCTTTTAATTCTGTTGGTTCCCAACGAATTAAACCAGTATATTGAATTTGAGCTGCATCACCTACATGAACTCCGTTAGCGTTAAAATTCACAGTTCCAACTGAGTCTCCAGCATCATCGCGTACAATTGCGTTTGATCCTGATTTCCAAATCCAATCACCTACGGCCATACCAAATTCAATGGTAATTCCATTGCCCGGTTTGAATACAGATTGTAATTCGACTCCCATATGTCGTGCCTTTAATCCATTGATGTTAAAGTACATCATATTTCCATCGGCATCAGGAAAACTTGGAAGGAAATCAACCGGCCTGTTTACCCAGTCGGTATAATATCCATTGAAATTCACGGTGAATCTTTTCGATTTAAAAGCAGCGCCACCCTCAAATGCATAAACCAGTTCGTTTTCTGCACCTTGAATAACTCTATTTTTGTTATCGAAAATATTGCTGTAACGAGTAGGTCTATTTAAATATCCCAAATTGGTGAACACATTTATCTTTTTATTAATGTTATAATTGATACCGGTTTTAAACGTATAACCGTTTCTATTCACCCAATCAGTTTCAGTAGGTTTCCCATCTGATGTTAATTTAAAATAGTCTTTTCTTTGATAAAAGCTACTTGAATAACTTGCATTTACAAAGGCAGAAGTTCTACCTCTACTATATTCTAACTCTCCAAATGTTCCAGCCCAATTGACTAATCCATCGTTGTGGTAGTTAAAAATATCTCCTTCTTTGTATTTATGAAGTTTTTCATAAGACGGATTTAATTCATTTACATCAGGTATGAAATAATTACCGCCCAATAAATCATAAACTTCTTTGTAATGCTGTCCAACATAACTTCTTAAATCCAATCCGCCTGAAAATGTAAAATCATTATTTATTTTATATTGCGTGGTATTTAATAAACCGTACCAAGTATGATTGTTTACACTTCTGTATAGAATACCTGCAGATTTTCTTTCAGTTGAAGAATATTTATTGTCAATAGCCGAAATGAAACCATAATCATTGTTCTGAAACCACACAGACTGAAAATCCATTGTTCCATAATTGTAAGGAACTTGATTGATTCTCTCTTTTGCGGTTCCACCGCCAGTTCCAGTAGACATATAAGCAACAGTGCTGCTCAAAACTTTCCTGTTCGGTTTGTAATCGTATTTCAAATAAATCTGAGGCTTATGAAACATGTTCACCCTTTCATTCACCACCCTAGATTGACCCCAAATGGTATCACCAGTATTGTTGTCAATTTTAGCTTCGTTCAAATTCCCCCAATGTTGGTTGTAACGAATACCCTGGTTAACAGCCATATTTGTAAGCACTGTATCCATGCCCAATTTCATTGCCATGGATCTGTCATACAACGACAATCTTGCCTTGTAGGCCCGTTGTCCGTGCGATTGTGGAGCACCCATTACAGTTAAAGAAATGCTGTGTTTTTTTCCAAATTGCTTTTCAATTTTTGCAAAATAGGAATACATGTCATCAAATAAATAATCCACATATCCGTTGCTGCTTCTTTTTGTGAATGCCAACAAGAAACCCCAATCTCCCTTCAATTTTCCACTGGCAAAATCAAATCCAAATTGGGTATAACGAGAATCGCCAACTTCAATATTTGCAGACAGCTTTTGTTGACTGGTAATTCCTTTGGTGATAATGTTCATTGTACCACCAACGGCAGGATTGGCAATTCTGCTTGATCCCAACCCTCGTTGAACTTGGGTCAATGCGGTAACAGGACCTAAACCAAACCAATTGCTCCAATAAACCCAACCATTTTCCATATCGTTTACTGGAATACCATCAATCATCACGGCAATATTTCTTTGATTAAAACCACGAATGGTGATTCTAGCATCACCGGCACCGCCTCCTTGTTGTGTAGCATAAACGCCAGGCGTGCTATTCAACAACATTGGCAAATCAGAAGACCCCAATCTTTCTTGGATATCTTTAGAATTGATATTACTATAAACTACAGGTGTTTTTCTATCTTTTGCTACAGACGCAGTGATTTGAACTGCCTGCATGGCCGCGCTTTGATTTTCAAGTTTGAAAATGACGTCCAAAATCAATTTTCTATCAGCTTGAATCATGATTGAATCATCATCATAGCCATTCAAAGAAGCCACCAATTGATACTCTCCCATTGGCAATAACATGGTAAAATTTCCATTTTTATCGGAAGTAACCATATTGCCACGGGTTTTCACCAAGGCTTGATCCAATGTTTCACCACTTACAGCATCCACCACTTTTCCTTTGATGGTGCACTGCGCATAAATGTCCCTCAAAAAAAATGAGAGCAAAAAGAAAATAAACGCTTTTTTCATGTTATTTCATGAACTTACGAACAAGCGTTTGTCCGCTAGGCGATTTTAATTCAATGGTATAAATTCCCTCATTTAAAATTGAAAGATCCAAAGAAATCAATTGTATTTGATTGTTCTCTTGCACTTCCCAACGCACCGGCACTATTTGTCCATTGGCTGCAATCACATTCACAGTTTGAACATCCATCGAAGTATTTACAAATAGCTGATTATTTGCTGGATTAGGGAAAATTGTCATGCTCGCATTGTTTCCAATATGCTTTGTGCTGGACAAATTACAATTACAATTGTGAACACCCAAAGAATCAAACATGTCTCTTGGATTCAAGTTCCATTCTAAAGTAGGATTGAAATAATATTTTGGGTTCACTGCAACATAAACCCCTTTCAACATTGTATCCAAACCTGTCAAAATATTTGGTTTTCTGATTAATGTTTTATCTACACTATACCAAATTCCGGTTCCTGTATAAGGCTCTTTATCACTCCATCCTGGTATTGGTCTTTCTCCAATTTTACCAAAAATATCAACCAAATCATATTTAGAGGTGGTTGCATTTAATTTGTCAAGTGACATAGCATCGTCACCATTGAAGCTCATTGAAAAAGACGTGTTGTAATCTTTGCTTAAGAATAAATCTGCTTTCATACGAAGCGACATAACCACTGGTGTATCTTGTCCAGTTTGTGTAGTATCTCTTCTATCTAAAACCAATACCACAACATCTTTAGGAGCCAATTTACCAGACAATTTATCAGAATATTGGCTGGTCCAAGATGCTGAACCATTTTGCCAACGGGTTACCCTGTAATTCGACAAATCAACAGTATCTGAAGTTGGATTATATACTTCCAAAGCTTTATTATTTCTTGATCCTTCAACGTATTCAGAAATAAAGAGTTCGGTACAAACAGGTACAGTTTGTGCATTTGCATTACAAACCATCACAATGGCAAAAATTGCAAGAAAAATTCTTTTCGTCATAATTAATTGCAAAAATCCTAAATTTTCCTTTGATTATCACCGAAAATTTGCATTTTTTTCAAAACTTTCACGTAAAATTAATTTTAAAACAACATAATTCTAACGAAATTTGAACAAAAATCTAGGTAGAATGCACAAATACAAGAATTTATATTTCATTTTAATCCTTTTCTTCACCGCAATTTATAGTTGCAATTCTTCCACAAAAGTGATTGAATTACAGAATATTGTGGTGAAAAATTCTGTTTCACAAATTGATTCAAACAGCTTTCACTTTCTGAAACCTTATTCTGATTCTTTAAATCGTGTATTAAACGTTCAAATTGCCCAAACCGATTCTAACTTACTCACTGTTAGAGCCAACAAGTCGATACCAAAATCAAAAATTGAAAAAATGGGAAATCTTGCACGAGTTGCTGCCGATTATTTACTCAAAGAAGGATCTAGTTATACCATCAACCAACTTGGCTTCCCTTGTCATTTTGCCCTCATCAACCATGGCGGAATCCGTTCCAGCATCCCAAAAGGTCCCATCACGTTAAAATCCATGTTTGAAATCATGCCTTTCGAAAACGAATTGGTAATTGTTGAGTTGAGTGGCCGACAAATGGATAGTTTGTTACAATATCTCTCGAGTAAAAACATTGCGGCGGTTTCAGGAATTGAAATTCAAACGAATAACAATACATACACTAAAGTAACTATTGCAGGACTTCCCTTTGACTCTCGAAGAAGTTACTGGGTGGTTGTGAATGATTTCATTCAAAAAGGAGGTGATTATTTCAACATGTTGAAATACCCCAAACAAGTTATTTACACGGGTTTTAAAATTAGAGATGTCCTTGAAAAAGGTTTCAAAACCGAGTTTTCAGAAACCAATAAAATCAATCCACGTTTAAATCCAAGAATCATTTTCAATGACTAACAGACGTCGTTTTATCAAAAAAGGCCTTGTTCTATTAGGGGGGACATTGACTTTACCAATTTCTAAAATACTGGCAAGTCCAACATCCCTCGAAAATAAAAAAAAGAGGAGAATTTGTGTACTGCATACCAATGACTTCCACAGTCATTTTGAAAGTTTCCCAGCAAATCACCCTACATGGCCTTCCCAAGGTGGAATTAACCAACTTGGAGGCTTGATCCAAGAAATTCGTAAAACGGAAGAAAATGTAGTGCTTTTTGACTGTGGTGACGTTTTTCAAGGAACCCCATATTTCAACTTCTTTGAAGGAAAACCAGAATTAGAATGGATGAAAAACATGGGATATCATGCTGGTACACTTGGGAATCACGACTTTGATTTGGGCATTGAACATTTGGCAAAATTGAGAAAAAACAATCCAATTCCGTTGGTAAATTGCAATTACAATTTTGAACAATCTCCATTGAAAGATATTGTTAAAAAACATATCATCATTGAAAAAGGGGGAATTAAAATGGGGATAACCGGTGCTAGTATCAATCTAGAAGGATTACTCACCACCGACATGTATAAAGGCATCGTATATAACGACCCAATTTTACCAATTCAAAAGGAAGTGGATTATTTGAGGAATCATGAAAAATGTGATTTGGTCTTTGTATTGTCGCACCTAGGCTATGAATATTCAGAAGAAAAAATTGATGACCTTAAACTTGCGAAAAACACATATGGCATTGATGCCATTATGGGAGGACACACGCATACTTTCTTAGAGAAACCAACCACAATGAAAAATTCTAAGGGAAAGGACGTTATTGTAAATCAAGCAGGTTGGGCGGGTTTACGACTTGGAAAACTAGTTTTTGAAATTGACTAGGTTTTCACCTTTTAGACGTAATTTTGTAGCTTGAATAACGAAATTTTAGACGAAGAAGAAATTCAAAACGAAGAATCTTGGTTTGAACATTATGCATTTAATGTAGATAAAGGACAAGAACCTATGCGTATCGACAAATGGTTGATGCATAGAATTGCGAATGCAAGTCGTTCCAAAATCCAAGCTGGAATTGAAGCAGGCAGTGTTTTGGTGAATGATAAACCGGTAAAAAGCAATTACAAAGTAAAAGGGCTTGATAACATTCGTGTGGTAATGTCTGAACCACCGAGAGATACAGAAGTTTATCCTGAAGACATTCCATTGAATGTAGTTCATGAAGATTCCGATATTTTGATCATTAACAAGGTAGCGGGAATGGTTGTACACCCTGGATGTAATAATTATTCGGGAACATTGGTTAATGCCTTGGTTTATCACTTTGGACAATTGCCACAACACAATGAAAATCACAGACCTGGATTGGTGCATAGAATTGACAAAGACACAACAGGTTTGTTGGTTATTGGAAAAAACGAACATGCATTGAGTTTTTTAGGAAAGCAGTTCTTTGACCATAGCATTGATAGGAAATATTACGCGTTGGTTTGGGGAGAACCAAAAGAAGAAGAAGGTACAATACATGGATATTTAAATAGAGATCCCGCCGACAGAAGAAAATCAAAACACTATACCGACCCAGAAATGGGTAAAGAAGCCATTACACATTACAAAGTTTTAGAAAAATTCTATTTTTTAACATTGGTAGAATGTGTATTAGAAACTGGTAGAACCCATCAAATTCGTGCGCATTTCTCAGCAATGGGTCACCCGCTATTTGCCGATGAAATGTACGGTGGAATGGAAATTAGAAAAGGTACATCTTTGCCAAAATTCAAAAATTTTATCCAAAATTGTTTTGCAATCATGCCACGACAAGCATTGCATGCTAAAGAATTGGGATTTGTGCATCCAACTACCAAAGAATATGTATTTTTTGACAGTGCACTTCCGGAGGACTTCCAAACAGTACTAGACAAATTGAGGATATATGTAAAAGCAAACCTCGGAGAATTACAAAGAGATTAAATAAAAAAACCCTCAGTTGAGGGTTTTTTTATGCTTATTCATGGATGAATTTTATTCAAAATTTAGCACAATTTCATTGCTTCTAGGCACTGATTGACAAGTTAATACATAACCTTGCTCAATTTCTTTATCGCTCAATCCTTCGCGCTCTAGCATGTGCAAAGTACCTTTAGATACTTTAGCTCTACAAGTAGTGCATACTCCTACGGTACAGCTATAAGGAGGATCAATTCCCTGTTTCATGGCAGCATTTAATACTGTAGTATTTGAATCACATTGAATGGTGTGGGTTTTACCATAAACTGTCATTGTGATGCTTGCTGTACCTGAAAATGCTGCATCTACTGCAACCTCTTCCGCTTTCGGAGCTGAACTGGTTGGCGCAGAAAACCATTCAATTGAAATTTTTTCATTTGGAACACCAATCATTGACAAACCGTTCTTTACAACTTCCATCATAGGTCCTGGTCCGCAAGTAAAATAATGATATTGATCGTAGCTACCACCAATTTTTTGCTTCACAATATTTTCAATTTTTTCAGTGGTTAACACTCCTTTCAAACCAAACCAAGTAAATGGCGCTTGATCATAAGAATGAATCACTTTAAACCTTCCTGAAAATTCTTTTTCCATTTCGGCCAAAACCTGCTTAAAAATGACCGATTCTGGATTTCTATTTGCATAAACCAAGGTAACTTGACTGCTTGCTTCTGTATGAAGCACTTGTTTTGCGATACCCATTAGCGGCGTAATTCCACTTCCTCCTCCGAACAATACGTACTGATTGGCTTTTGTTGCATCAGAACTTACAACAAACTTACCCATTGGTGGCATTACTTGTAAAATAGTACCCTCTGAAACATTCTTGTTAAAGTAAGTACTCATTTTGCCATTATCAACTTGCTTAACAGTAACCGCTGGATCTTGGTCTACACCAGAAAAAGTGCATAATGAATAGGATCTACGAACTTTTTCGCCTCCTATTTCAATTTCAAATGTTAAATATTGTCCCGCCTTGTAGGCAAAAGTATCTTTTAAATTTTGCGGGATATCGAAATAAAAAGTGGTGGCGTCTGAAGTTTCGCGCACAACTTTTTTTACTGTCAATGGAAAAAAACCTTCACTCATTATTAATGCAAAATTACATGGATTTTCTGATGTTTTTAAATGCAATTTTAAGAATGACTCACAGAGTTGAATCTTTCATGTGCAATAATGAAACAATGGAAATAATTTCCAATAAAAAAGACATGTGCATTTCTCCTCCAAATTAATTAGAATATCATCGCGAATTTGCAGGTCGAATGTTAACCGATTTCTTTACCCCAGTACCTGAATCAGTTTGGGCCCCTTTGAAAGGAAAAAACCAATTTGTAGGTGGCAAATTAAAAATCAATGCCAACACCTTTCCAAAATTAAAAAAGACCCAAATCGCACTTGTAGGTTTAAGTGAATCGGCCAATTTATTCCGAAAGTATTTTTATGAATTAACATGGCGATTTGGCGACCTAGAAATGGCGGATTTAGGCAATTTGGTTGAAACTGCCGATGAAAAACAAAGACAATTTGCCATGTCGGAAGCCATTGGAGAATTGCTCAACATCAATGTAATTGTTGTTGTTATTGGTGGAAATATCCATTCAACATATAGTCACTATAAAGCATACCGTCAACACAATGAACCCATTGAAATTGTGAATGTTTCTCCATCTATAGATTTTGATGAAGGCACGCCATTGCGTCAAATTTTAATTGATAAACCATCAAACTTATTCAACATTGATTTTGTAGGAACACAAGCCTATTATATCTCTGAAAACACAGCCAGTTTGCTCGAAAAAATGTATTTCGAAAATCACAGATTGGGTGAAGTAAGAAACTCTATTGAAGAAACAGAACCTATTTTAAGAAGTTCACATTTATTGATGTTCGATTTAAATGCCCTCCGATTGTCTGATGCACCTGGAACCTTGAGCAAATCTCCAAATGGTTTATATGCAGAGGAAGCCGCCCGCATTTCACGCTACGCCGGTGTTTCGAACAAATTAAGTTCAGCTTTCTTCTATGGTTTAGATGAAAAAAACATGGATCCTACTTCGCACCAATTGTTGTCTCAAATGGTGTGGTATTTTGTTGATGGTGTTACCGCTCGCTATTACGATCACCCAGAACAAAACCATCCAGAGTTTTTAATTTTTAGAAATAAATTAAATTCAACTGGACATGAAATTACATTCTACAAAAGCAGAAAAAGTAATCGATGGTGGATGGAAATTCCACATCCGTATGAAAACAAAACATTCTTTATAGGATGCTCCTACAGAGATTACGAGATGGTTTGCAACGGTGAAATGCCCGATAGATGGTGGAGAGCCTATCAACGTCTGATGTAAATCCAAATTGGCGCTTATTTTTTGTATACAATTCCAGTTACAAAATTGTAGGATCCAAAAAAACCAATAGCGCCTTCAGACCAATTAGAAATCATTAAAACTGGTTCACTGAAAAAATTCAAATCTAAATCGTTATTCTGCGATATATAATAATTCTTATAAGCCTCATCTACTGTGTAAACTGTGCCTGAAATACTTGAAACATCCCAAGGCCCGTTTAACCCAAATCCACTATTAAAATCGCGGTTCAAAAATACCCTTATTTGACCATTTGAATTGCTTTCGTAAAATTCATTTTCTCCTCTATTCATCAACTCAACAGGTAAAATTTCACCATTTGAATTTTGCATTTGCGCCTCTAACTGCGGATTTAAATATACCTTTTCAGCCAAATTTCCATTGTAATAATACTCTAAAGTAAAAGGATTCCTTTCATAAACAACACCTGGTCCTCCTGGACCACCAGGACCTCTTCCACTTGAATCCAAAATTGGAGCCCCTACATTTAAGTATGAAACTTTAAACTTCGATAAATCAGCCTTCGGCGGTACCTTGCTATTTGCAACATATACCATTCCATTGGATGTTTGCACTTCCAAACAATATTCATGATTCTCCAAAATCTTGATTTCTGATTGTGTGGTTTTATAAATACCAATTGAATTTTGCAATAACATCTCAGCAGTATCCGGACTTGTTAAATCTATGAGCCTAACTCTCGCATCCAAAAGATATTCATCTTGCATAGATTGTGGACCAAAATAGGGCTTGGTATATTTAATTTCTGCAAATATGTCCTGACTTTCAGGGCATAGTAAACTCACAATGAATGGTTTTTTATCATATTTGGGTGGGTCCAAACTCGTATCTTGCTCACACGCTGTAATAAACAACGTGAAAAGAACATAATACATTGGTTTAAATTGAATTTTCATTTTTACTTAAATTTAAAAGACCAACTAATTGATGGAATCACAGGAAACAAGGTTATTTTCTTTAAATTCCTTACAGGATTTCCAGTTGAAGGATCATATTCCAAACTTCCATAATAAAAGAATGGATTCGCTTGATTGTATGCATTGTATATACTCAATTCCCAAGTTCGAGTACCTCGCTTTTTCTCAGTACTAAACTTCAAACTTAAATCTAACCGATGATAAGCCTCCATCCTGAAATCATTGCGACTGCCATAATCTATGTTTTGATTAATACCACCTCTATTGGGATCCCATAAATACGGAAATTTTTGCAACTGATGAGAAGAACCGTTCACTGTTCCTTGCGGCATAGTGATTGCATTTCCTGTACCATACACCCAGGTTGTAGCAAAACTTAAATTTTTATCGATCTTATATATTACAACAACAGATGCATCATGACGTCTGTCGTACTTTGCATAAAATGGTTTACCACCGTTTAATTCATCAAACTCCAAGGTCGTCCAACTTAATGTATATCCAATCCATCCGCTTAATTTACCTAATTGCTTTTGTAAAAAAAGCTCAAACCCTCTGGATTTACCTTTACCCGATGTTACCAATTTTTCCCAACTTTTTGAATCACTAGGCACGTTGGGATCAAAATTATCTTGCAATAAAAATGATGCACCATCTTTGTATTGCAAAACATTGGTCATCGTTTTGTCGTAATACTCCAAACTGATGCTATAACCTTTCTTAAAATCCTTCGCAACACCAAAAGCAAATTGTTCAGAGTTCATTGGTTTTAGATTATTGGTAGCCGGCACCCACAAATCCGTAGGTAGTCCAATACCTGAATTGCTTAACAAATGAATGTATTGATTCATCTGCGCATATGACCATTTAAAAGCCAATGTTTTATCCCAATTAAATGATAACGAAAGTCTAGGCTCTAGATTAACGAATCTTGATTTATCTACTTCATATTGACTCATTCTCAATCCCGGAAGAAATTTCCAATCACTCCATTTTATCTGATCTTCAATATAAATTCCAGACTCATACGTATTGATTACATCAATGGTTTTATTCAATAATTCTTGATTCGACGCAGTAACTACCACTGCACTCGGATTGAATTGATGGTTAATCATTGAAATTCCATATCTCACCAAATGCGATGGATTTGGTCTCCAATCAAAATCATATTTTAATCCATAATCATTGATTACACTTGAATAACCCAAACTAAATTTATCTGAACCGTTTGATTCTATGGCATCGATGGATAAATCGTAATGGCTGTGTAAAATCGATAAATTTGAAAACAAGCGACTGTTAAATTGATGGTTCCAACGCCCAGTTAACGTTCTGTTACCCCATCCAAAAGAAAAATCAGACTTCGAGTTTCCTTCATTGGTTGATGCATAAAAATTATCTCTTCCAAAATAACCACTCACAAACAATTTGTCTTTTTCCGACAAAATGTAGTTAAACTTTGCATTCATGTCGTAAAAATAATAACCAGCATTTCCGCCCGTTTGAGCATAAATAATAGGTTGTGCCAACAAATCAATATACGTTCTTCTTCCCGAAATCATGAATGAGCTTTTGCCTTTTTTGATTGGGCCCTCAAACGTAAATCTCGAACTGATTAATCCAATACCAACTTCCCCCACATAGCGCTGATTGTTGCCCTCTTTCATGTTTAGATCAATAACACTCGATAATCTTCCTCCGTATCTGGCAGGAAATCCACCTTTTGTCAATTCTACAGAACGAAGAGCATCACCATTAAACACAGAGAAAAATCCAAATAAATGAGATGCATTGTACACGGTAGCTTCATCTAGTATGAGCAAATTCTGATCTGGACCTCCGCCCCTCACATAAATACCACTTTGTCCCTCCCCACCTTTTTGAACTCCCGGCAGCAGTTGTATCACTTTTAATACATCTTTTTCACCAAATAAAGCTGGAATATCTTTGATTTGGTTTACCGGAATGTCAATTTTCGACATTTCTACTTTATCAGCAAGGGTTGATTTCTTGGTTACAACAGTTACTTCCTCCAATTTTTCTACATCTTCATTTTCTGGTATCAAATTCAATCCAAACGATTTAAATGTATCATTTTGTGCATCCCAATCGGCACTATCCAATTGAAAACCAGGTTCTTTTACATAAATTTTTTGAGGGACATTGGAAGCCAATGTAATTGAATAGAAGCCATAGGTATTTGAGAATGTAGCAATTTTACTGGGATATAAATAAATGGTTGCACCACTGAGCATTTCACCACTTGATTTTTCTCGAATATATCCAGAAATACTCACTTTTTTTTGGGCTTCGGCATACCCAAAAAGCATAAAAAAGCCAATCAGGAATTGAAATCTCTTGATAAACAATGAATTCATTCTCACAAAAATAACGGAAAATTGGCCCCAATTTGTGTGATGGCTCAATAATTGCAATAAAATGTCAATATAATTTTCGCAAAAAACGCAAATTTAAATGGCAACAGGTGCCTTGATGGCAGGATGCGGTTCATATCCCTCAAGAACAAAATCCGAAAAATCAAATTCAAATATGTCCTTCACATCTGAGTTGAGAATCATTTTTGGAAAAGACTTCGGCGCTCTTGAAAGTTGCAAATTTACTTGCTCCAAATGGTTGGTATAAATGTGCGCATCTCCAAAGGTGTGCACAAAATCACCAAGTTTGAGTCCACACACTTGTGCCATCATCATGGTCAACAACGCATAACTCGCAATATTAAATGGAACACCTAAAAACAAATCTGCACTTCTTTGGTATAATTGACAGCTTAATTTTCCATCGGCAACGTAAAATTGAAACATGGTATGACAAGGCATTAGCGCCATTTTATCAATTTCGCCCACATTCCAAGCATTCACCAAAATTCTACGGCTATCGGGGTTGTTTTTAATCAAATGCAATGCTTCCGAAATTTGATCAATTACCTTTCCATCTTTGGCTTCCCAAGACCTCCATTGTTTTCCATATACTGGTCCTAATTCACCATTTTCATTCGCCCACTCATCCCAAATACTCACTCCGTGATCTTTCAAATATTGAATGTTTGTTTCACCTTTTAAAAACCAAAGTAATTCGTAGATGATGCTTTTGAGATGAACTTTTTTGGTGGTAATCAACGGAAATCCTTCCTCCAAATTGAACCTTAATTGCCCTCCGAAAACACTGATTGTACCAGTACCAGTTCGATCTGTTTTGCGGGTGCCATTTTTAAGTACGTGCTTAAGAAATTCTTCGTATTGATTATTGATCATTGCAATACAAATATACCATTATTTTTATGGAAAGTTTTTGACAGAAAAGTTTCTTCGAAAAATTAAACAAATCTCCCCAAAAAATACCTTATTTTTGCAGTTCGATTCTCGATAACTATGGCTGAACTAATTAAACTGCCCAAAATGAGCGATACAATGACCGAAGGTGTGATTGTACGTTGGAATGTAAAAGTGGGTGATACTGTGAAAAGTGGTGACATTTTAGCAGAAGTTGAAACCGATAAAGCAACGATGGACATGGAAGTCTATGCGAAGGGAACAGTGTTGCAACTTCTTATTGAAGAAGGCAATGCAATTCCAGTTGATGGACCTATTGCTGTTGTTGGTGCTCCGGGTGAAGATTACCAAGCTTTGTTGTCGGCGGCGGCTAGCACCGGCGCTCCTGCATCTGCAACAGTTGAAGCAGCTCCTGTAGCAAATTCTGCTCCAGTTGCACAGCCTCAAATTAACACAACTACGGCTCAAAACGACGAACGTTTAAAGGCAAGTCCTTTGGCCAAGAAAATCGCCGCTGAAAAAGGCATCGATTTAAGCAACGTTACAGGTTCTGGTGAAAACGGAAGAATTGTAAAGAAAGACATTGAAAATAGCAATGCTATTACTGCTACCTCAAGCAGTGCTACTATAAGCACAGCACCGGTTGGTCAAGAGAGTTTCACTGAGGTAAATGTGTCTCAAATGAGAAAAACCATCGCTGCACGCTTGAGCGAAAGCAAATTTACAGCACCGCATTTCTACTTAACGGTGGAAATCAACATGGATAAAGCTGTTGCTGCCCGTGAACAAATGAATCAAATCAGTGAAGTGAAAATTTCAATGAACGATTTGGTGGTAAAAGCTTGTGCCGTTGCATTGAAAAAACATCCAAACATCAACAGCAGTTGGTTGGGAACTAAAATTAGGTTCAATCACCATGTGCACATTGGTGTGGCTATGGCAGTTGAAGACGGACTATTGGTGCCTGTTGTGAAATTTGCAGATCAAAAAGGATTGAGTCAAATCAGTTCAGAGATCAAAACATTCGGGAAAAAAGCAAAAGAGAAAAAATTACAACCCCAAGATTGGGCTGGAAATACTTTCACCATCAGCAACTTAGGAATGTATGGCATTGATGAATTTACTGCAATTGTAAATCCACCAGATGCTTGTATTTTGGCCGTTGGAACAGTGAAAGACACTGTTGGTGTGGTGAATGGAGAAATAAAACCTGTGAAAACAATGAAGGTTACCCTCAGCTGTGACCATAGGGTTGTTGATGGCACAATGGGTGCAGACTTCCTTAAAACGGTGAGAGAATATCTCGAGGAGCCAGTTAAATTACTTGTATAATTTTAAAAGGCTGCCTCAGGCGGCCTTTTTTATGCCATGAAAATAAAATTCAACCATATTCAAGACCTTAGCGACGCTCGCTACGCTGCTGCCGTAATGGCAGAATGGATTGGCTTTGCCATTGACGGGTCCTTCTCGATTACCCCTGAAAAAATACAACAAATTATTGGTTGGTGCAGTGGTCCTAAAATTATCCTGGAAGTTTATGGCGATCCCAATCCCCTCAAAATTAAAAGTTGGTTCGATGTATTGCCAATTGATGGCATAGAATGTGAAAGCCAACATTATAGCACTTTGCGTGAGATTTTCCACCAACCAAATTTGGAATGGATTGTGAGAGGTTCTGAATCATTGGCAGATACATTGTCGCACAATCAAATTTTCGACCCCAAAGAAAACCACATCATTAACATTCAAAATCTTTCAAAAGAAACCTCTGATTGGCTGTTAAATCATCAACCATTCGCTTTTAGCGTAAATTGCGAACCTGAATTGGAATTGGGTAAAAAAGATTTTGAACTATTAAACGACTTTTTTGAAAACCTAGAAATATTGTAATATAATGAAAAAAATTGTATTCTTATCAACAATCGCTGCTTTGAGTTTGGCAGCATGCGGCGGAAACGAATCTGCCTACACAGAACAAGAAAAAACCTCACAAGACAGTGTTGATCAAGCAAAGCAAGAAGATGAATTCGAAAGCTTGATGAACGATTCTACCGTTAAAGATTCTATTTCTACTAAACCTTCAAAATACGAACCATCTAAAGAAGGATCTGCTGTAACCATTCCCGCAAAACAATGAAAATTGCAGTAGTTGGCGCTACAGGATTGGTAGGCACCAAAATGTTGCAAGTGCTTGAAGAACGCAATTTTCCAGTAACAGAATTAATTCCTGTTGCCTCCGAAAAAAGCGTTGGTAAATCCATTGTTTTTAGAGGAAAAGAATACATTATTCAAAGCCTGCAAGCCGCAGTTGATGCAAAACCACAAATCGCAATCTTCAGCGCAGGTGGTTCAACATCAACAGAATGGGCTCCAAAATTTGCAGCAAACAAAACATTTGTCATCGACAATTCCAGTGCCTGGAGAATGGACCCATCGGTACCATTGGTAGTGCCTGAGGTAAATCCTCATGCCATTACATCTGAGCATTTTATCATTGCAAACCCAAATTGCTCTACCATTCAAATGGTGGTTGCTTTGAATCCTTTACACCAACATTATCAGTTAGATCGCGTGGTGGTAAGTACCTACCAAAGTGTTACCGGTACTGGTCAAAAAGCAGTGAAACAAATGATGGATGAAAGAGCAGGAAATCCTGTTGACGCTGTTTATCCTTATCAAATCGATATGAATGTTTTACCACACATTGATGTGTTTTTAGAGAATGGATATACCAAAGAAGAGATGAAAATGATGCTGGAAACCAAAAAAATAATGGGGTTACCTGAATTGAAAATCACAGCAACAACAGTGAGAATACCCACTATGGGTGGCCACAGTGAGAGCGTGAATGCATCCTTCAAAAAGTCAATAAACCTCGATGAAATTCGCACTATTTTATCAAATTCAGACGGCATTGTTTTGCAAGACAATCCAGAGAAATTAATTTATCCAATGCCGTTAACAGCGCATGATAAAGACGAGGTTTTTGTAGGACGTTTAAGAATCGACGAATCATTTCCAAACACACTTAATATGTGGGTGGTTTCCGATAATTTGAGAAAAGGTGCCGCCACCAATGCGGTTCAAATTGCAGAATATTTGTTAAAAAACGGATTCGTTTCGTAACAAAATCAAGACTTCTTTGTTTGTTGTTTGTTGGAAAACGAGATTGAACATATCGCGCCTGATAACAGACCCAAGTTTCTGAAAGATGCTATTTATCAGGGAGAGTTGAGCAACGCACCCTATGCGCTGTCGGTTAGCTCTCCCAAAATAGAACCAGTAGACAAGCGCTTGTTGAAAGCAAATGCTCATGAAAGCATGCAACATCAAGCGGAGCAACAAATTGCGATGCTCAAAAAACAAGCCGAATTGCTCATGAAGCAGGCGAAAGAAATTGAACAACGACTAGAAATTTCACATGCCATTTATCAAGCCGATATTAATTTTGAACCCATAATCAATGGAATTTACCATTTATATCAAAAAGAAGATGGCACCCAACAATTGAGTATGGTAGCTCCGTATGAATGGGGAAACAAAATGCCATATCATGCTTACTTACATACAGTTAGACTGTTGGCAGACCGTACTTGGGATGTTTTGGCTTAATTACCAACCTTGAATTTTATCTACGGCCTTTCTCACTGAACCTTCTTTTAACAGCACAATTTTCGCTGTTTCGTAGTCCAAACCAGTTTCTTCTATCACCATTTTAGTACCCCTATCAATCAGTTTATGATTGGTCAATTGCATGTCAATCATTTTGTTGCCTTTCACATGTCCCAATTTTATCATCACCGAAGTGGTAATCATGTTCAACACCAATTTTGTGGCTGTTCCGGCTTTCATTCTGGTGCTTCCTGTTACGAACTCTGGACCAGTAACCACCTCAATGGTATAATCGGCCACGGTTTTGAGGGACGTTTCACTGTTACAAGCAATTCCGCCTGTGAGTATACCCATTTCTTTACAGGCCTTTAATGCAGACAAAACGTAAGGTGTTCGACCAGAAGCTGTAATACCTACCACAAAATCTTTGGGACTTACATGATATTCCATCAAGTCTTTGATGCCCTGATTTTCGTCATCTTCGGCAAATTCAACAGCCTTACGAATGGCACCATCTCCTCCAGCCATTATACCAATAACACGATCAAAAGCCACTCCATAGGTAGGAGGACATTCAGAAGCATCAACCACCCCTAAACGACCGCTGGTTCCGGCACCTAGGTAGAACAAGCGACCACCGTGTTGCATTTTAGAATAACACGCTTCAATGAGGGCCACAATTTCTGGCATTGCTTTTTCCACAGAAATGGCAACAGTTTGATCTTCCTGATTGATCCCAATTGCCAATTCGGCAATGCTCAATTCATCTAGATTTTTAAAATTGGATTCAGACTCGGTAAACACAATCGTTCTATTTTATTCAAAGGTAAAATATTACTCCTACAAACAAATGAAATTATTGCCAAAATTATCCGAACTTTGTACATGAATGACTCAAGAAAATTTACAAGAGGAAATAAAATTAAAATGGTTCAAAGTAATTGATTTCTTTGAGAATAGATTTGGCAAAAAGCCTGATTTAAACGCCATTTTATTTTTAATTGGTGTTAGAGAATTAGGGCAATTGCCTGATAAAAACTTCACCAAAGAAGAAAAAACACATTTGATGCACATTGCCAATTGCAAATTGCTCAGTTATTCAGGTTACTATAAACAAATTGGCTTTAACCAAAAAGGATGGCCAGTTTGGGAAAGTGCAGCAACCATTCCAAATTTGAATATATTTGAACAGGAAAACTTACTCCGTCAACACATTATAGAATATTTTGAACAAGAAGAAATCATCAATTTTCATGAAAATTAAACACATAATTATCCCAGCAATAGCGATTTTCGCTTGTGGTGAAACTGCAAAACCGAAAGATGAAGTGGAGTCAATGAAACAAGAATTGGCCAAGGAGAACATCCCAATGACAGTTCCAGACACTACCCTGCCATCTAACTGGAATGCCGTTGAGTTCACCACCAATTATGGAAAAATTACAGTAGGATTGAACCCTGCAACACCCAAGCACAGTGAGAACTTTTACAAATTGGCATCTGAGGGATATTACAACGGTGTGCTTTTTCACCGTGTGATAAAGCAATTTATGGTGCAAACTGGAGACCCAAATTCTAAAAATGCAAAACCGGGTCAACAACTTGGCGATGGCGGACCAAAATATAAGTTGCCAGCTGAAATTTCCGACACGCTTTATCACTTCAAAGGGGCATTAGCGGCTGCCAGAGAAAGCGATGATCACAACCCAATGAAAATGAGTTCTGGTAGTCAATTTTACATTGTAACTGGTTCTCCAATTGGCACAGAAAAAATGAAAGAAATGTTAGAGCAAGGTGTTATCAAAGAATTTTTATCACGCCGCGAAAACATGGAATACCAAATGCGTTTAAACACTGCTTACGAAATGGGCAATCAATTGGCCGCCGACAATGTAATCAAGGAAATCAAACCACTTGTCAAAGACCAAATTGAAGCAGCCTACAAAAGCATCCCTCAAAAAGTAAGAAATATCTATGGCAGTTGGGGTGGAACACCATTTTTAGACAAGCAATATACCGTTTTTGGAAAGGTGGTTTCTGGGCATCATATTGTAGACAAAATTCAATGGGTTGAAACTGACAAATCTGACCGGCCTGTGAGTGATGTGAAAATCATTTCCACCAAAGTGATACCAAAGAAAAATTGATTGTATTAGGTAATTTGCCAAATTTAAAGTATATTTGCAACACTTTCCGTAAAGATTAACTTGGAGGGGACAAGCCGAAAGCCGTCCCCTTTTTTATTGAATATGAAAAAACTAGGCGAAAAATTGAAAACCATGATCAATGATGAAGCAAGCCAATATGGATTGTTTGTTGTTCATCATACTGTGAGTCCTACCGGACTTTTTCGATTTTATGTAGACAGCGAAGAAATTCTTTCAATGAATGCTTTGGCTGAGTTTACAAGACATATTTCAAATTTAATTGACGAAAGTGATTTTGGCGACAATCCTTTCACATTCGAAATTTCTTCACCGGGTGCTGATAATCCATTGACAGACAGACGCCAATACAGCAAACATATTGGTAGAAATTTTGAAGTAGAATCCCAAAACGGGGAAACTTTTAAAGGAAAATTAGAATCCATAGAAGGTGATAACTTCAACTTCTTAAAAGAAATAAAAGAAAAAGGAAAAAAAATAAGTCATGAAGCACTTGTTTTACCTTACAGTTCCATTAAACAAGCAACAATTATAATTAGTTTTAAATAACATGAAAACCAAAGCCAAGGATCTCGGTATTAACCTGGTGGAGAGTTTCTCCGAATTTAAAGAGTTCAAAAACATTGACCGCGCCACCATGATGCGCGTATTGGAAGATGTTTTTAGAAACATTTTGAAAAAGAAATATGGACAAGAGGCCAATTTCGACATCATTATCAACACAGAAACAGGGGATATTGAGATGTATCACTTGCGTTTGATCGTTGAACAAGGTGAAGTTGAAGATGAGAACTTGCACATTACTTTGGAAGAAGCTCAAAAACTTGAACCTGATTATGCCGTTGGAGAAGATTGTATTCAACAAGTATTTTTAGATGACTTCGGAAGAAGAAGTGTTTTGAATGCTCGTCAAGCATTAATGAGTCGCATCATTGAACTTGAAAAAGACGAACTTTTCCGTAAGTACAAAGACAAACGTGGTGAAATCATTACCGGTGAAGTTTACAATGTTTGGAAGCGTGAAATCATGATTTTAGACGATGAAGGAAACGAACTTTCATTGCCTAAAGAACAAATGATTCCTCGCGACATGTATAAAAAAGGCGATACCATTCGTGCGGTCATTCATGAAGTTGACATGGATAAAGGTTCTCCAAAAATCATCTTATCAAGAACTTCTCCTGAATTCTTAGAAAGATTGTTCGAATTGGAAGTACCAGAAATTTTGGATGGATTAATCACCATCAAAAAAGTAGTGAGAGAACCAGGTGAAAGAGCTAAAGTTGCAGTTGAAAGCTACGACGATAGAATCGATCCTGTTGGGGCTTGTGTAGGGGTAAAAGGTGCCCGTATTCATGGTATTGTTCGTGAATTAAGAAACGAAAACATCGACGTTATCAACTTCACTACCAACACTGCTCTTTACATTCAAAGATCTTTGCAACCTGCAAATATTACAAGAATGGATTTGGTTGGTGAAACTGCAAACGTTTTCCTTGAAAGTGATCAAGTTTCATTGGCTATTGGTCGTGGTGGTCACAATATCAAATTGGCAAGCAAATTAACAGGCTATCAGATAGAAGTTTACAGAGTGAACAACACTGTAAATAGCGAAGACGACGTTGATCTAGATGAATTCTTGGATGAAATTGATGGTTGGATCATAGAAGAGTTCAAGAAAATTGGTCTTGACTCTGCGAAAGATGTTATCAATTCATCTGTAGAAGATTTATTGAAACGTACAGACCTTGAAGAAGAAACAATTGTTGCAGTACAAAACATTCTGCGTCAAGAATTTGAAGATTAATCTTTAAATAAATACCAATGAAGTTCATTCAGAAAATTCCCAAGTTGCTGAATGAACTTCATTTAAAACAAAAAAAAGAAACTTGGGATTTACAACGAATTAAAAGTAAATTTGAATTAATATATGGCGGAATACCGTTTAGCTAAAGTTGCCGGCGAATTAAATAGAAGCTTCACTGCTTTGGCCGAATTCTTAAAACAGAAAGGATTCGATGTTGAAGCACGTCCTACTACCAAAATCAATGAGGACATGTATCAAGCTTGCCTTCAAGAATTTTCTGCAGACAAAGCAGCAAAAGATGAGGCAAACAAACTCAAAAATCAAAAAATTGCAAAACCAGCTGTAAACCCAGTTGTTTCTCCAGTTAAGCCTGCCGTTGAAGAAACGCCAGCAACAGTTAAACCATCGGTACAAAATACGCCTGAGCCAGAAATTCCTGAGCCAGTTGAAACTCCGGTTGTGGAGGTTGCTCCAGTAGTGGAAGAACCAAAAGCAATTGAACCAGTAGTTGAAACTATTGAAACAGTAACTGCTGAATCTAGTGAATCTAACACCAAGGAAGATCAAGTTGGTGGGTTAAAAATATTGGGCAAAATTGAACTTCACGAGAAGCCCAAAAAGAATAAAAAACCAGAAAACAAGCCACAACAACAGGTTCAACCCAAGGTTGAAAAGCCAAAACCTGAACCCGTTGTTGAGACTAATCCAGTTGAAACGATTGAAAAAGTTGAACCCGTTTTAGAAGTAGCTACCAAACCTGAACCCGTTATTGAAACTCCTGTTGAAATTGAAAAAATTGAAACAAGGCGTGAAACACTCTCTGGACCAAGAGTTTTGGGAACCATTCAACTTCAAACCCCAAAACAAGGGGTGTCTAGTTTAGCCAATGATGCTAAAAAAGATGTAAAAGAAGAACGTAAAAAGCGTAAACGCAAAGACAATACCAACACTGTAAAAGTTGCAGTTAATGAAACCATTAAAACTGACGACAAATACAAACAGCCTTTTAATAAACCAAAAGCCCCTGTAAAAACTGAAGTTTCACAGTCTGCTGTAAAAAGCAATGTGAAAAACACCATGGGCAAAATGGGTACTGCCGGTAAAAGTCGTGGTGATAAATTTAAAAAGAAAGCCGACGATAAAGACCGCAGAAGAGGCGAACAAGAGGCAGAAAGAAGAAGAAAACTTGAAGATAGTAAAATTCTTAAAGTTACAGAATTCCTTACTGCCAATGAATTTGCAACCATGATGAATGTTCCTGTTACTCAGGTAATTTCTAAATGTTTTGCTTTAGGTTTGATGGTTTCTATCAACCAGCGTCTTGATGCTGAAACAATTCAGTTGGTAGCAAATGATTTCAACTTCGATGTAGAATTTGTGGATGCTGAAACACAGCTTGAAGCCATCGACGATGAACAAGAGAATCCACAAGATTTCGAACCAAGAGCACCTATTGTTACTGTAATGGGTCACGTTGACCACGGTAAAACTTCATTGCTTGATTACATCCGTAAGGAAAATGTAATTGCTGGTGAAGCCGGTGGTATTACCCAACACATTGGTGCGTATGAGGTTACTTTACAAGACGGACGTAAAATCACTTTCTTAGATACTCCAGGTCACGAAGCCTTCACAGCGATGCGTGCAAGGGGTGCTAAAGTAACAGATATGGCAATTATTGTAATTGCTGCCGATGACAGTGTAATGCCACAAACTCGTGAGGCCATTGCCCATGCTCAAGCAGCTGGTGTTCCAATGGTTTTTGCGTTCAATAAAATGGATAAAGATGGTGCCAACCCTGAGCGTATTCGCGAACAATTGGCACAAATGAATATATTGGTTGAAGATTGGGGAGGTAAATTCCAAGCACAAGAAATAAGTGCTAAAAAAGGAATCAACGTAGACAAACTATTAGATAAAGTGCTTTTAGAAGCCGAACTAATGGAACTCACCGCCAATCCTAAACGCAAAGCAAAAGGTACTGTAATTGAAGCTACCCAAGAAAAAGGACGTGGTATTGTATGTAGTATGCTCGTACAAACTGGTACTTTAAAAGTAGGTGATCACGTTGTTGCAGGACCACATTACGCAAAAGTTAGGGCATTGTTCAATGAAAGAGGTGCCAAAATTGATAAAGCACCACCTTCTACACCAGTGAAAATGCTCGGATTCTCTGATCCTCCGCAAGCAGGTGATACTTGGAACGTATTTGGTGAAGAAAGCGAAGCTAAAATTCTTGCAAATAAACGCCAACAACTTGTTCGTGAACAAGGTATGAGAACAAAACGTCACATCACTTTGGATGAGATTGGACGTCGTTTGGCAGTTGGTAATTTCAAGGAATTGAAGTTGATTGTAAAAGGAGACGTAGATGGTTCAGTTGAAGCGTTAACAGATTCATTGATGAAGTTAAGCACAGAAGAAATTGCCATCAATGTAATTCATAGCGGTGTAGGTCAAATCACAGAAAGTGATGTATTGTTGGCTTCTGCTTCTGATGCAATTATTGTTGGTTTCCAAGTGAGACCTTCTGCGAAAGCCCGTCAAATTGCTGAAAACGAAGAAATTGATATCAGAACCTACTCGATTATTTACCAAGCTATCGAAGAAATTAAATCTGCGATGGAAGGTATGTTGAGCCCTGAGGTAGTTGAAAAAGTAATTGGTACTGTTGAAGTTCGTGAAGTGTTCAAAATTTCTAAAGTGGGTACCATTGCAGGTGCTTATGTTACCGATGGTAAAATTGAAAGAAAGAGCAAATTGCGCGTAGTAAGAGATGGTGTGGTTATGTTTGATGGTGAATTGTCTTCATTGAAACGTTTCAAAGACGATGTGAAAGAAGTTTTACGCGGATTTGAGTGCGGATTACAAATCGAAAGATTCAATGACATCGAAGTAGGTGACTACTTGGAGGTGTACAAAACTGAGGAGGTAAAACGTAAATTATAATCTTTTATCCCTCAAAATGTGAAATATGACGATTATCTGAAAAACAGATCATTTCTATTTCGTAATTTGGCATAATAGTTGAATAGTAAACAAAAAAGAAACAATAATCGATAAGAATATGAAAAAGATGTTAGCTTTATTGGCCTTGTCTTTGGCCTTCGTTACCACTACTTACGCTCAAAAAGATGTTCAAACGGAAGACCCTATCAAATGGAATGTAAAATCTCACGATTTTGGTACCATTAAAATGGGACCTGCTGCTGAAGTTACTTTCAAATTTAAAAACAACACCAATGCCCCTGTTGTAATCACAGACGCTCATCCTTCATGTGGTTGCACTACACCTACTTGGACAAAAACTCCAATCATGCCAGGTGAAAGCGGTGAAGTTAAAGCTAGCTATGGTACAGAAAATCGTCCTGGTTACTTCTCAAAATCTGTTAAAGTTACCTTCGATAATGGCGCAGTTACAGATTTAGCTATCAGCGGAACCGTAGTTACTGAACCTGAAAAAGTAAACAGCCCAGAATTAAAAAAATAAGGATAGATGAAAAAAATCGTATTTCTTTTGGCTTCAGTAGCAGTAAGTACATTCGCATCTGCGCAAGTTGAAATTAAACCGTCAACTACTGAACAAACCGACATTAAAAGCAATGCCGCAATTAAATTTGAAACTACATCTCATAGCTTTGGCAATGTGATTGAAGGCCAAATTGCAACCTACGATTTCAAATTTACCAATACAGGTACTGACCCATTGCGTTTGTCTAATGTAACAGCTAGCTGTGGTTGCACCACTCCAAAATGGCCTCGTGAAGAAATTGCACCAGGTCAATCTGCTACCATTACGGCTGAATACAATTCCAATGGACGTCCTGGAACCTTCAACAAAAACATTTTTGTTAAAGGAAACGGTGGAGACGTTACACTTACCATCTCTGGTAATGTTGTAAAAGAACCTGAAAAACCAATGTCACCAATTATTATCAAATAATTTAAAGGGTCGTGAAAACGACCCTTTTTTTTTCTATATTCGAAATATAAATCTTCAACTATGCAAGACAACAAACTTAAATTTTACGCAACCGCACTAATTGCCTTATCTGTTGTGCTTGCAGCTGCCGTTCTAGGAAATGCCTTTAAATACAAATTCGTTTCAGCAGAAACCATCTCAACCACCGGTTTGGCAGAAAAAGAATTTACTTCCGACCTCGTTACTTGGAGTGCAGTATTTAGTACAACTGCAATGGACAGAAAAGAAGCATTCAACAACTTAAAAAACGACCAAACCAAAATCAAAAATTATCTCGTTTCAAAAGGAATTCCTGAAAATGAAATCATCTTCAGCTCAATCAATGTAGACGCAACCACCAAATATGTAAAAAACTACAAAAACAATGGTGACTATTCTGAAGAATCAATATTTAATGGTTACAGAATGACCCAAAGTTTTAACATCGAATCAAAATCGCTCGATATCATCGAAAAAACATCACGAGAAATCACAGAGTTACTTGAAGAAGGAATCGACATTGAACCGAGCGCACCAAGTTATTACTACACCAAATTAGAAGACCTTAAAATTACCCTCATTGCAAATGCAACTGAAAATGCTACTACTAGGGCAAAGAACATTGCCGAAAAAGGAAATTCTAGACTAGGAACCCTTAAAAATGCCACAATGGGTGTGTTTCAAATCACTGGTAAAACAAGTAGTGAGGAATTTTCTTGGGGCGGAGTTTACAATACAACAGATCGAAATAAAAAAGCGTCTATTACAATAAAGCTAGAATTTGGTATTCAGTAAAATGTTAAAAAAGGGATTTGTAGTTTTCTTTATTCTAAGTTGCTTTTCTATAAGCAATGCTCAACTTATTGGTGAATTGAACAACAACAATCGAGGTACACTTCGCGTAGTTGGCTCCAATAAAATCAAACAAGATTGCAATCTCGGCGATATCGTTGAGGCCGTATTTTACATTGAAAACAACTCTTCCGACACCGTGCACATTGCTCAAGTAGCTCCCGATTGCCAATGCACCCAATTTGTGTACCCAGAATCTGGCATTAAACCGCACAGCATAGATTCAATTACCCTATTTTTCATGTCGCAAAACACCCCACCTGGGCCCTATTTCAAAAGAAACATCGTAGATTACGACGATACCAGTTTCGAACTCATCATCGAAGGAAACCTAACCTTGGTGCGGAACATTGTTCGCGCAGGACAAAAACCCATCATTTATCAGAGAAAACAGATCCGCGTCCATAATCCCTCAGAAGAAAAAAAATGAAACATTTTGCCCTTTATCTTTTAATCTTTTTTGGAGGGACATTGACTTTTCAAAGCTGTAAAGTCCCAACGGATTCAAATTTAGAAAGTACCACATCTAAAACTGAAACATTACCAAACCTTTCAAAGTCTGATCCATCCACACATACAAAACAACAGATTGCCTTAGATACCATCATTTGGAATGAGCACATTCACGATTTCCAAACAGTGTCAAGTGGTCCACCTGCAACCACAAAATATACCTTTGTGAATAAAACCAACAAAACCATTAAAATCGACCGTGTTGAAGTGGGTTGCAGTTGCACGGCATCAGACTATTCCAAAAACGAAATACAACCCAATGATACAGGCTGGATTTCAGCGGCATATAAAACAGCCAATACCTTTGGGTATTTCAGGAAACACGTAGATGTGTTTTTCAACAATGGCAAATCAACACACTTGATTTTAACGGGCACAGTAGACCCAATGATTACCTCACCAAAGTAATCAAACGCCACCTATTTTAACAAATTTATCAGAATACCTCCCCAACATACCTCCAGTGTGTAAAAATGCCACACGCTGGCCTTTAAATTCGTTTTGAGGCAACTTTTCACGCAAAGTCCATAACGCCTTCGCCGTATATACAGGATCAATTTTCACGCTGCTAGCAATTTCAAACTCATCATTGAACTTCAACAACTCCGATGAGGTTTTTGCATAACCACCAAATTCGTATCCCGTGATAAATTCTATGTAATCTTGAACATCATATTGTTGAGCATAATCCAATTGAGCTTGTAAATTCTTCAATACCAACACTGCCTTCACCTTTATATTTAAGTTCTGCTGTTTGATTGCCAAAGCAAGTCCTACAGCGGTTGTGGCAGTAGCGCTAGCATGAAACACAACATCAATTTGATTTCCCCAAGAAGCTACCAAAGATTGAAAACCCTCAAAAGCCAGTTCACCCTGTCCGCCCTCTGGAATAACCAAATGTCCCTCAAGAGACTCATATTCAGAAACAAGCAGAGACTTTTCTCGATAAAGTTCGCGCGAAACGCCCCGTATTTCCATGCCATAGGCTTGGGCAATTTCAAGGTAATGGTTGGTTATAGGTTCGTCGGCGCGGAGCAATCCAATGGTTTTAAATCCCAGCAAATGACCAGCCGCGGCAGTGGCCACCAGGTGATTGCTAAAAGCACCACCAAATGTAACCAATGTATGAAATTCATGATGTTTGGCATAACGAACCCACCCTTCCAACTTGCGCCATTTATTCCCTGAAATCACCGGGTGTATTAAATCATCGCGTTGCATCCAAAATGGAGTTGAAAAACCCATTTTTGCCAAACTAAGAGATTCTAACGTTGAATTATTCAGAGAAAATTCTACGTCCGCAGCAAAGCCAAATTCTGAAAGTATTTGGGCTACTTTTTCCATTTCACAAATTCAAATAATTCATCAATAGAGGCTTGTGTAACACTGTGATAGTTTGACCTAGCTTCTACATAGGTATCTAACGCTAATTTAAATTCAGGAATTTGATCCAATTTAATTTCACCCATGAGTTTAACATTTTGGGACACAATTTTGGGGCCAGCCAACAAGGCTTCATAAATTGGAAGTACAAACTTTCTCCGGCCAACGCGCAACAAAAATTCACCAATTGAGACATAAGCCGGAACATATTTTGATTTGATGCTTAGCATACTCCAATCAAAGGCAATTTCACTATTTTGAGTATGCGAAAAATGAAACACAGAATCCAAATACCGCATATTTGCAAAACTTAAACTGTCTAAGTTTCGCAGAAAATGCAAATAATGATGGGTTGTCCAGCCTTGCGTTTCCTTTTTCAAATTCAATCCTGTTTCTTTGAAAAAAGGCATATTTTGACCATTCAACGCATTCAACTGTTCAGAAAGGCTTTCAACAGATTTCAAATATTGACTATTCACAATGGGTTCTTTGAAACCAATATCGTAGATCCATTCTTTTACTTTTATCTTAAAATCTGATGATTTCATTTTGGCACTTTTGTGATGAACCTCATAAAAAGAAATGAGTTCTTTGATAAAAGATTCAGTATTAGAAGTTGAAAAAGCATGTTTCTTAAAATATTGATTCAAAAATTTATCGAAGCTTTTTCGGCCCAGAGTATTTTCACACCACAACAAGAAAAACCTACCCTTTTCATAGGCAATATCTGTAAGACCATCGTCAGGATTTCTACCTTTCAAATCAAGTTTCAAACGGGTATCGGCGGGTGTATTTTCCATGAGATATTTCACCGTCTTCTTTAATTCACCCAGTCCTAAAACCGCCAACATTTGAGCATAATCACGTCCATAAAGTTTCTCCATGATACGGCTTTCAAAATAAACGGTGAAACCTTCATTGAGCCAAAAGTCATCCCAAGTCTCGTTGGTCACCAAATTTCCACTCCAGCTGTGGGCCAATTCATGAGCAAGCAAGCTCACCAAACTCCTATCGCCGGTTATAATGGTTGGAGTGGCAAAAGTAACCACTGGATTTTCCATCCCTCCAAACGGAAAACTCGGAGGAAGCACCAAAACGTTGTATTCTTTCCAAGCATACTGCCCATATAAAGCTGAAGCACTATCAATCATTTTGGGCAAATCAGCAAATTCCCAAGCGGCTTTTTCAAGTAGTCCCGATTCGGCATAAACCAAACAATTTTTCCCCAATCTTTTCTCCTGAAAATCACCTACAGCAATGGCCATCAAATAAGATGTAATGGGCAAACTTTGATGAAAATACACCATATTCCTGCGATCATTTCCAAAAGAAATATTGTTTAAACTAGTCGAAGATTTACGTTTAATAAAGTGTTTAAACTCACCATTTTTATTTGGATATGCTTCTAAAAAGGAAGACATATCGTTAAACTTCTGTGCACTCATTACCACATTCAAAACTTCCGGAAAATTGACCCTTGCATTGTAGGTAAATTTCACCGCCGGAGCATCCATACATGGAAGCCAAGTTCTCGCCAAAATGGCTTGAGATTGACTAAACATAAATGGTTGCTTTTTATCAAAGGTTTGTTTCAAATCCAACCATTGAAGAGCCGAAATAAAGTCCTCTCCAACTTTTTCCATTTCTACACCATTTAACGTACGGTAATAAACCGTAATGAGGGTATCATGGTTGGGTGTAAAAATTTCTAGTGCTTTTCCTAAGATAGCATTGGAATCACCATATTGCCATTTCAAATCGCCCGACTCACCAAGTACGCGATTCACAATCAATCCTTTTGTATCAAAAATCACCTTGGATTGAATGTTGTTGGCATTCAAAATTCCGCCAACTTTAGCAGGCCTTTTCTTAAAATCATTGGCACTAGATACATTCCACTTCAAATGATACATCACAGAGCCAGATAGCTGCTGATTGTGAAAATCAATATCCAAATCCATTTCCAACTTATACGGTTTTACAATTTCATAATTGGAAAAACTGTGATTCTTGATGGGCTTTTCTCCAACTTTTGGAAGGGCTGCATGAACATCTAACATTTTAGTGAAACACAAGACGATGCATGAAAAAAGCACACTTTTATTTTTGAGGGACATTTTTGTGAAACTCATGAACGAACAAAAATAACCAACTACCTTCAGAAATCAATTTTTCAACCATCAATAAACCCATTGATGGGAAGAGACAACCAAAATTATTTACCTTCGTGTGATGCAAAAGGGTTTATTTGTTTTCCTATGGATGTCCATTTCCACACTCAATGCGCAATTCCATTTTAAAGAACCCACCAAAATTGCGAAATCAGGAATTGATCAAATTGCCCTTCAACGAAAAAGAAAAAACCAATTAAAGGAAAGCTCAAACTCAGAAAACATTAGGATATCGGCCGTTGGCGACATTATGTTGGGCACCCAATATCCCTCAGAAAAATACTTACCAGGAAGAGAATTCCTTGTTTATAAAAACAGTTCACTTCTGAGAACCCCCAATTACTTTGACCAAATAGAACCCATTTTCAAAATCCACGATATTGTTTTCGGAAATTTAGAGGGTACTTTTTTGGATTCTGTGGGCAAGGTAAAAAACTGCCAAGACAGTAGCAAATGTTACGCATTCAAACAACCCACCCAATATGTAAAATCATTATCGACAGCCGGTTTCAATCTTATTTCTGTGGCGAACAACCACATTGGCGATTTTGGAACAAGTGGCATCAATAGCACCCACAAAACACTGAAAAGCGAGGGCATTTATCATGCTGGAACCAACGTTAGACCCGTTGATTTCATGGAAATCAATGGAACCAAAATTGGATTCTTAGCCATAGCAGCTGGAGAAGATTGTGTGCAACTTTTTGATACTTTTAGAATCAAATCTTTGATCCAAGAACTCAAATCTTTCTGCAAAATTGTGATTGTAAGCATGCATGTAGGCGCGGAAGGAAACAAATTTACCCACGTAAAAAATGAAACAGAATTTTATTTAGACGAAAATCGAGGCAATCCAGTGCAGTTGGCTCATTTTTGTATAGATATTGGTGCCGATTTGATACTCGGACATGGACCACATGTGCCTAGGGCGATGGAAATTTACAAAGACAAATTGATTGCCTATTCTTTGGGCAATTTTTGCACCTTTTCGAGGTTTAATTTGAGCAAAAACAATGGTATTGCGCCATTAATATCGGTAGAATTAAACAAAATGGGGAATCCTGTTTCTTTGGAAATTCTTTCATACAAACAGATCAATGATGGAGGACCAATTGCTGACTGGAGGCATAGGGCAAAACACAGGATGTTAAAGCTTAGCAAACATGATTTCCCAAATTCTTACAGGGAAATAAAAAAATTGATTCGTTAATTATTCAGCAAGACGCAAACCATAATAATAGGTTCTGTTAGATGGTGCGCGTCTGAATCTCAAGGTTGTACGGCAATATTCGGCACTGCTACCCCAACTTCCACCTCTAAGAATTTTAGAATCACCAGTTGCTGGACCTTTGGGATTTATTTGGTCATTTTTCGGATAAACAGCCCACCAATCTGAACACCATTCCCATACGTTTCCACTCATATCGTAAAGTCCCAGTTCATTGGGTTTTTTCTGCATAATTAAATGTGGTTTTTCAGAATCAAATTCACTTTGCCAAGCTACAGAATCAGGGTTATCGGAGCCCGAATAAATAAAAGATTTACTAAAATTTCCGCCTCTTGCCGCGAATTCCCATTCTGCTTCTGTTGGCAACCTAAATTTACGACCGGTTACATCATTCAATTTTTTAATAAATTCCATGCAATCATTCCAATTCACATCAGTTACGGGTTGGTTTTCATCTGATTGATCATAAGATGGATTTTTTCCCATAATGGCTTTCCATTGTGCTTGAGTTACTTCAGATATTCCCAAAGAAAAGGTTTTTAGGGTAACGGTGTGTTCAGTAATTTCATCCCATTCACCGTGAATATCGCCCATTTTGAAGGTTCCACCTTTGATTCTTTGCATGGGATAATTGAATTTATTTTTATTGAATTGGGTAAAATCATTCGGTTTAACAAACGAAGAAATGACCAAAAAAATGATAGAAAGAGCAAAAATAAATTTGAAGCGATTCATTACAACAAACATAACGGATTGACAGCAATAGCAATACCCATGAAATAACAAAAATGGAGATTGACCAAAAATCAATACACAAAAATTTCATATTTGGAAAGGGCAATTTCATTCAATTACTATTCAAACACTTACAACGGGTTTGAAAAAATAAATGAAAAAAGATTTGCAGAATTGCAAATCTTTTCGAATAAATTTGCATCACATTCGGGGTGCCTCAAAAGAGTGCTGAGATTATACCCGTTAACCTGCTCAGGATAATGCCTGCGAAGGGAAATGATCAAGTTTATTCTTGATGCGTCTCGGATGTATAAACCTAACGAGACATGAAATTCAGAAAAAGTTTTTATTTAACAATTGCGTTTTTTACGTTGATTGGTTCAGTATTGGCCCAGAAATCGAGTATTACAATTCCAATTGACACGGCCGCACTTCCTCAAAATTTAAGCAGCATTGAAGTAGTGATTGTCAACGCCAATCAAACAAAAACGACAGGTAGCAATGTCAATACAATAAATATCCAACAAATCCGATCTGTAAATACGGGCAGAGACATTCCCATTTTGTTGCAAACACTACCAAACGTGGTTACAACTTCCGATGCTGGAAACGGCATTGGATACACAGGTATTCGCGTGAGAGGAAGTGATGCCACTCGAACCAATGTTACCATCAATGGTGTGCCAATTAATGATGCTGAAAGTCAAGGTACATTCTGGGTGAACATGCCCGATTTGGCAAGTTCGGCAGGTTCCATTACCGTTCAACGTGGATTGGGCAGCAGCCTTTCTGGGGCAGGTGCTTTTGGCGCATCAGTGAATGTTCAAACATCCGACAACAACATCAATGAATTTCAATTGAGCTATGGCAGCTACCAATCTCGAAAAATCACTGCAAAAGTTAGCAGTCCGAACTATCAAATCAAACCAAACCAATTCCTAAATTTTAGTGGACGCATTTCTAACATTGCCTCTAATGGATTTATAGACCGCGCCAAATCTGACTTGTGGAGCTATTTCACTTCGGCTTCTTATAAATCCAACAAATTATCGGCGAAACTTTTGGTTTTTGGAGGGACAGAAAAGACATACCAAGCATGGTGGGGCATTCCGATTGAAAAATTCAACATGGGAAAATCACCAAGCTCAGCTGATTCACAGGCCTTGATTGACCATTATTGGAGAAATGCAGGCGTGGGTTATACCTACCAAAATCAAGCAGATAGTGCCAATTTATTTAACAGCAATCCAAATACCTACAATTACTACCGTTACAACAACGAAACCGACAATTACCAACAACATCATGCCCATTTGTATTTAAATAAAACGATTGATCAAAACCAATATTTCAATGCAACATTGTATTACACCCATGGAGAAGGTTATTTCGAGCAATTCAGATTGGCCGACAAATTATCTAAATATTCGCTTCCAAATATAATTACCGGAGACACCGGATTAGTGGTAAGCATGAGTAATAGCGACTTGGTTAGACAAAGATGGTTACGCAATGATTTAATTGGGGCCAACTTGAATTATGTTTACAACAAAAAAAATGAGATGTTAACCATTGGATTATCGGCCAATCAGTATTATGGTCAGCATTTCGGACATGTGGTGAAGGTTTATTCTGCCACAGATGGTTACAATAAGTCAAATATTCCCAATACCTATTACCGTGGAACTGGTGATAAAACCGATATCAGTTTGTTTGCAAAGTATAAAAGAAGCATCCGCGATTTTAACTACTTCATTGATTTACAAGCAAGAAAAGTGTTACATTTAGGAAAGGGGATTGACAACGATTTAAGAAACATTGATTTTACCGGCAACTATTTCTTTTTCAATCCAAAAGCTGGTTTTACTTATGATTTTGTACATAAGATTAGCAAAAATCACATTCCAAAATTGGAAATACGTCATGAAATCAGTGGTTCAATTGGTGCAGGCAGCAAAGAGCCAGCAAGAAGTGATTTTACAGATAATCGTTCGGAAAATGTCCCTCGTCCTGAATATTTAATAGATTATGAATTGGGGTATGAAATTGTAATATATCGTTATTTCACCAATAAAAGTTCGCAGTTAAGCAAATTCAATTTCAACGGATATTACATGGATTACAAAGACCAATTGGTATTATCAGGTGCATTGAATGATGTTGGAACCGCTTTGAGGGTAAATGTTGCAGAGAGTTATAGAGCTGGATTAGAAATTGAGAACCAAACCATTTTATTTCAATCTTCGCGTTATGTGGGATTTAGAAAGGCCAACCACGTATTGAATTTTTCGGGCAATGTTGCAATCAGCGAAAATCGCATAAAATCTTCACCTGCAAGTTGGTTTGATTATGGAACAGGCAGCTCTTTCGACACTGTTTACAACAATGCACCAATTGCATATTCCCCTAATTTTATTGGAGCTTTGGGCATCAATTACAATGTTGGTTTTAATAAATTTACAGGAACCACTGAAAATGGAATTCAAAAAACAACATATTATAAAAATATTGGTAATTTGAACATTCAGTATTTGATAAAATCAGTTGGAAAACAATATTTAGACAATACTGGAAATGAAAGTAGGAGCATTGGAGGATATCAATTTACAGAATTCACTTTGGGCTATAATGTGTTCTCGAAAAAACATGAATTTGAAATCAAAATTCAAGGTAACAACTTAAGCAATCAATACTTTGCAAATAACGGGTATACCTGGGGATACATGTACAACAAGGCCCTAACCCAAGAGGTTTTTGTATTTCCAACGGCCATGAGAAACTGGAATATTTCTTTGGGTTACATATTTTAAAATCGGGGCGATAAAATAATTGTAGATATTTGTCTACAATTATTAGGATTCTAATCGAATACCTTCGCTTTGTTTTTTCAAAATATGCCCAAAGATTTACGAAAAATAAGAATTTTAATTGCCGATGATCACAGCATCATTCTAAGTGGCATAAAAATGATCCTTTCATTTCAGTTAAAGATTAGCAACATTTTTGAATGCAACAATTTATCTGAATTATTGGGTAGTATTGTCGAAAACAAACCCACTCATTTGATTTTGGATGTTACATTTCCTGAGGGATCTAGTTTAAATTTATTGGATGAAATTCTTGAGAAATTTCCAAATTTGAGTATTCTCATTCTTACGATGCATCCGAAAATCATGTTTGAATATGTATTAAAAAAGAACCCAAAAATTGCATTTTGTGAGAAGAAATCCACCGAACACGAAATCACCCATAAATTGGAAGATTTCCTAAAAACAGAATCCTTTGATAATAACAAACTCGGAACTGTAAAAAAGCAAACCTTAAGCAAACGCGAACAAGAAATATTCAAAATGCTTTTGGAGGGGAATACCACCCAGGGCATCGCAGCCTCCCTCGGGATTAAAAGCAATACTGTTTCAACCCTTAAAAACCGTATCTTTGAAAAACTACAAGTGAGCAACATTGTAGAATTAATGCAGTTGTATAATTAATTGAATCGTTTCTACTTATATATATTTCTGTCGCTGCAATTCCTTTTTTTTCATGAGGGATACGGTCAGCGTTCTCAACCATACCACACCAAAAAAATCAACAAATACAACAGCAATTTCAATCAGAACATTGTTTCAGATTTGATTTTAGATGATAATGGCATTTTATGGATTGCTACACCCACAAGTTTATTTCAATACAACGGATTTGAAATCAAACAAATAGAAGCACCCAATAAGAATAGGGCTGTAAATTTTTTCATTAACCCTAAAAGAAAATTAATATTGCTTTATTCAGATGGAAACAGTTATGAATTAACCAAAGATAAATTTGTATTTTATTTTAAAGACACTAGCCAAAATGATTTTATCATTAATTATCAATTCTTAAACATTGATAAAAAATATTTGAATGAAATATTTTATTCTGGGCATTTTAAAACATTATATTTTAATACCAAAATCACTCTCATAAATTCAGAGGAAATTTTGTTTATCACGCACAACAAAAATATAAAAATTGTACACCTTTACAATCTCAAAACAAAAAGAGACAAAATTATTTACGTTACCAATGAAACAAACATTTCAGAGTTTATAGCCATGAAAAAGGCTTGGTTTGCGGTAGAAAAAAATGGTAATTTAATTGAAATATACAATCCTAATAAATTCAAATTAAACGAATGTCCAATTCCCCTAGTTGATAAAAAAACTTACAAATTCATCAATAAATACAGTGATGTTCCAATTTTAACTTCTGGGAATAGAATTTGGCTTTTATTACAAAAAGGAAATGAATTTTATTGGGAAGAGGTCATCAATGATTTACCCGAATTTACAAGTATTCAATCTGGAAAATATTCTGAAAAATTGGAAAAATTATTCTTAGCCACAGAATCTGATGGTCTTATCATTTTATCTAAAAACAAATTCACTACCATTTATAACAATCAAAAGACACACAAAAGCAATTATTATTTGCAAGTAAGTGATAATCAAAAACAAATATACACAAACGGGGGTTCTGTATACAACGAGAGTATTCACAATGATTTTTTCAAAAACCATTCCTTAAATAATAATTATATTTATTTAGATAAAAATACAATATTAATTAGTGATATACAGAGAATATTAACCTATAATTTTAAAACCAAAAAATCAGAAAGCATCTATTTTACTAAATTAAATGTTTTTCCCAATTTTATTAAAATTAATGATATCATATATATTGTGTGTACCAAATACATACTAAAATATAACCTAAAATCAAAAATCATTGAGAAAATAATTAACGATAAATTTGGTCGGTTGAACATTGACGTTTTAAAATATATCAATGGCAATATTTGGATTGGTAGTAACTCAGGAATAGTTGTTTACAACATAGCTCAAAATAAAATCCTTAAAGAGCTGATGAACAACGTCTCGGTTAGAAATATTACAAAAATCAACGGAAACTATTTCCTAAATACTTATGGAGAAGGCATATACCATGCAGACACTCAAAATTTTGAATTAAAAAAACTTCCTCTGGATTATGAAAAATCTTTACAATATTCACATTGCATTATAGAAGATAAAAATAATGGGCTTTGGATTTCTACCAATACGGGTTTATTAAAGTTCACAAAAAACAGTTTTGTTAATGCGTTGAGACGAAAAAAATTTATTCCTGAACCAAAATATTTCGATACCGATGATGGATTGCTTACTGATGAATTTAATGGTGGAGCTTCACCAGCATTTTTAAAATTTAGTGACTCATTATTTTCATTACCAACAATTAAAGGAATCGTTCAATTTAACCCTTTCAGTATTTATAGTTTCGAAAACAAATATCAATTTAAACTGAATAGTTTATCGTATTTGAACAAACCTATTATCCCTAAAAATGGAGTTTTTTTCCTAACAAACAATATAGAGGAGATCACCATAGATTTAGATATTGTATTTTGGGGAAATATTAAAAACCTGAACATTTATTACAGATTAAACAATACAGAAAACCGCATTGATTATAAGGATATTCACCAACTTAAAATCCCGATAGAATTCTACCAAGAAGGCACGGTTGAACTTTACACATACAACAAAAACGGGGATAAAATCATTCTCAATCAAATTGAAATTTTTAAAGAACTACCATGGTTTATGCAGATAAAAAACCTGGGATTATCACTGTTGGTTATTTATTTATTTTCTTATATCATCTCAAAAATCAGAACCAATCGTATTAATAAAAGAAATTTAGAACTTGAGCGTTTGGTAGATGAAAAAACCAAGGAAATCAACAAGATAAACTATCAATTATTGCAACAAGTTAACCAACTTACCGAATTAAACAATGCTAATACTACGTATATAAGTGTAATCAATCACGACATTTTTGCACCCATAAAATACATCAATATAATTGGCGATAAAATTAGTCAAAATGCAAAACGCATCAAAAAAGAAGATGTTTTATCTCAATTTAATCACATAATTAGTTCAACCAAAAGACTTGAGTTATTATGTTCGAATATTTTAAATTACATCAATTCTAATAAAACCATTGAAACCTCTAAATCAGAATTCAATGTATATGAAATGATTGAAGAGTTAAAACAGTATTTAATGATTGGACTCGAAATCAACAACAACGAACTCATCAATTCAATACCATCAAAATTAGTTATCAATATAAACAAAGATGCATTAAATATTATTTTCACCAACTTATTGAGCAATGCAAACAGGTTCACCAAAAATGGTAAAATCTCTATCACAACGGTACAAAATAAACATCATATTGAGTTTGTTGTGACAGACAATGGACGAGGCATAAATGAAGAAACATTAGAAAAAATACGCAACAAAAACATAACAGTTCAACACAGAAATAACCTTGATTATCAAAGTTATGGAATTGGATATTCATTGATTTACAAAATGCTTGAAATAATGTCAGCCTCATTTGAAATTACATCAGTTATAAATGAAGGAACAACTGTAAAAATTATCCTTCCAAAATAATAGCTTCTACCTCAAAACCACTTTACCACTTACCACTTTATCTCCAAGCCATACCTTATATATGTACATCCCAGATTTTTGTCCTTCAAAATCAATTAAACCTCCATTCAAAATACCAACTTTCTGAATCTGTTTTCCCGCGATATCATATATTTCTACTTTGGCATCAGTAACAGCAATATCCCAACTAACCTGTATCTTGCCCTCTGTTGGATTCGGATACACCGAAATATTGGCAGCAGCCAAATTATCAATACCACTGATCGCAGTATTTATAAACGGATTCTCTAACCGCTTGCTTGTCCATACATGAAACTCACCCGCTTTGTAGCTCAGCGACATATTTACGTCACTTACAACCAAACTATCACCCTTTAAATAATCATACCAAGTGCCCGTAAAAGGAAAACCTGGATAAACCGTTTGTGCCGAAACATCCGTGCTCCCATATACCAAAGTAGTAAAACCAGCACCATTTAATTGCAATCGCTTGTATTTGTTTGAAGTACTCAAATTATAAGAATTGGGCTTACTCACATCGTCATACTTATTTTTCAAATGCAACATCATGGCATTGCTGAAATACAACTTCCTGCGGTTGGCGTTCCCCGTCCAATAATCCCATCTAACCGGTTTGTTATCCAACCTACATGCATTGTTGATGGTACCATTCACACAATAATTGATTGAATAATCGTAACCCAATTCATCGAATTGCCAAATCATTTTAGGACCAGGAGTTAACCATAAATAGGAATACATCATGGCCATTCTCTCTAAGAATGTTGGATTGCTGCGTGTACTGTATCCAGAAGCAGAGTTCCCAAAATTAATGAGTTGATATGCCATTCTCTCTTCATCATGGCTGCTCGCATATCCCACCAAATTATTGGGGTCAAATCCTCTTTTTGAATAGTCAATGCCCCATCCAAAATCGCTATTGGCACTATATCCCATAGCCGCTTCCGTCATGTTGTAAACCGCATTCCCCCATAACATCATCCCTTTCTTCGACAATTCCACCTCTTCACTGTTATCGGCAAAGTGCTCCAAAATATGGTAAGCACCAGGAGAATAAGATTGCACAGCATTGTAATAATCTGTCCAAATTGCAATTCTAGAAGCATCATATGCGCCCATCGCTCCCGCATCATTTCCCGAATTCTTTTGGGTAAATCCTTTGCTCAAATCAAATCTAAACCCATCAACTTTATACTCTTCCAACAAATACTTTAAAATACGCTTCACATAATATTTGGTGGCTGAACTTTCATGGTTCAAATCGTAACCTACATTAAATGGATGCTTGGCAACAATATTGGCATAAGGACTATTTGATGTAGGTGCAGAAGCAGCATCATCCCAGTATAATTGACAAATGGGGGCAGTGCTAAACGCATGATTGAAAACAACATCCATAATTACAGCAATGCCTTGTTCGTGACAAGCGTTGATCAAAGATTTGAACGCATTTCGATTGCCATAATATTTATCAAGTGCCATGTGCGAAGCAGGATTATATCCCCAACTTAAATTACCTTCAAATTCCGTTACCGGCATCAATTGAAGGGCTGTGATTCCCAATCGCTTCAAATATGGAAGGGTATCTTGAATCGCCTTAAAACTTTGTGCTTTTGTAAAATCCCTTACCAAACATTCATAAATCACTAATTTTTCTTTTGAGGGACGTTGGAAGTTCACCTTGCTCCATGAAAACGTCGCTTCCCCAGGTTGCATCACCGTTACCCATCCCGAAGTTTTGTTTTTGGGATAGGCTTTTAAGTTTGGATACACCGCTGAAGGAATATATGAATCGTCCCACTCATTGAGCATCAATGGACTAAAGGGATCAGCTATTCGTTTTACCCCGTCAACCAAATATTGATAGCCCACTTCTACGCCCGGCTTAAGTCCCTCAATTTTAACCCAATAACAAGCTTTCGACGGATCGTAATTCATGAAATACTTTAAATCTGGTTGCCAATTTGAAAAATCTCCAATGGCATAAACGTAATTTTTATATGGAGCATAAAGCACCAAATAGGCCGCAGTATCTCCTATATAATTGATTCCTTGTTCCAATCCAGTTGGCATTGTTTGCTGAACCACCGATGGATTCACCACATAAATAACACTGTCTGATGCCGATTCAGAACCAGAGTTAGCAACCATTTTGATAGTATGAGAACCAACCGCAAAATTGGTAAACAACTGTTGCATACTGTCTTTGGAAGACAAACTTCTCACCAAAATACCATCCAAATAACAATCTATATTGGCATTTTTACTTGTCCAAGCCACTACCTTAAACAAATCGGTGCTTTTACCTAAAGTAACTTTAGATTCGGGCAATGTAATCTTGAGCAACAAACTCGAAGAGGCTGAATAAACGGGTGAGAAAATATCACCACCGGCAGAAGTTCTGCCAACCAAACTACCATCTTGGTTTCTAAAAACAAAGGCCATTTGCAAAATGACCTCGCCAGATTGGAAAGCACCAGCTTGAGCATAAAAATTCTTCATGTGATACCTCATTTTCCAACGGTTATTGCCAAGTGCCGTCATTTTCACTTTTGCATCCGCCGTGCCCCATGTCCCCACCACATGTTTCCAATCCGCCCCTGAAGTGCTTAAACTGGTAATTACACCAGCATGAGCATACACCTGAGATACCCCTTTTAAAGCAGCATTTCCCAAAGATGCATCATAAATAATGGTCACAGTATCGGTTTCCTTGGGAAAAACAGGCTCTACTGAAAGCACTTGCGATTGTAACTTTTGAAATGTAAGCAACATTGCAACACCAATGAAAATATTTTTGAATTTTTGAACGAACATATATAAGTGTTATTATGACGCAAAGTACGATAATTTTTCCTGTTTTCTTTGGAGTATGACATATTTTTTACATATTGCAACGGAAATGGCAGCGTACTTAAAACCGGGCTCAATTCTGATTGCAGAACCTTTTATCACCGACGATAATTTTTTCAGGTGTGTGGTGCTCATCATTGAAGACAATGAGTTCGGGAGTATGGGTGTTGTCATCAACGATGCTTCGAATTTATTGATGAAGGCAGCTTCCGAAGAAGACGGTGCTGAAATCACCCTCAAACTTTATTTCGGAGGTCCTGTGGAAGCCAAACAGACCATGAATTTCTTACACCAATGTGGTGACATCCCCAATGCTCTGAGCGTTGGCGATGGCATTTACTGGGGTGGTAACGCCTTCGATATTATTGAAATGCACCAAAAAGGACAAATCAACCAAGAAAATGCAATTGCATTGGCAGGGTACTGCGGTTGGGGACCGGGTCAGTTGAAAAAGGAATTAAAAGAAAAGACTTGGATAGTATCCAACTTCAAAAGTTCATATATATTCATGAACTCCAACTTTGTGTGGAAGAAAGCCCTATCAGATTTAGGTGGCGAATATGTGTGGTTGGCTCAAGCGCCAACGGATGTAAACCTCAATTAATCTTTTGATCTGCTACCACGAAATTTGTATACTCCGTAAGCAATTGCTGATCCAACTACAGCTGTAATTCCGCCGTCGATAGGTACTGCAAAATCAGTAACGTCATCGTCAAAACCAGCCTGAGCCATTAACAACTTTGTGCTTAAAGCAACAACCAAAAGGATAGATATTTTTTTGAAGTTCATAATTGAAGATTTCTATTTTTGAAATAGTAAATACAAATTAAGTGCCAAAAATTCAATTTTCATAATCATTTTACTCTGTTTCAGAAAAAATTAGCCTAAGTTGAACATTTAATTCCGAAAATTTCTCAAAAAACACACGAATAGACTCCATGTTTACATTGCGATTGTTAAAATAAACTTTAGCTTGTCGCTCACAATAAGGTGCATGAATTTCCAATAAATGTTTCACATGAGCATCTAGCAACTCATAACAACGAGCCATAGAAATTTCATTGTAAGTGTCAAAATCAATGGTCATATTCACCATTGAATCATTGATATAGTCAATAAATAATGGGTCATGTGTGCAGGATAAAGGCAACAAATACTCCTCAATTAAAATTGGCCTAAATACTGATTGATTGGAATCTTTATTTTGAGGGACATCAACCCATTTCAAATCCGCAGATTCGGAATATTCACTTCGGAAAGTCTCAAACTTACCCGAATCTTGGGGCAAAATACACACAACAAAAGGGACATTGATGTCTTTCATATAAAAATTATGCTTCCCCAATCCCCAATAGATTCCTTTGTAGGTCATTCCAACTGGTATAACTTCCATGAGGGTATCCTTCAAAATTCTACTGCTGTCTAAATTAATCAAAACGGCTTGCAGTGCAAGGTTATTCCCGCCTTGAATAGTTTCAAAATAAGACCTTAAAATTTCACCACCAAGTAAATTCGAGGGCCTGGTTCTATCTATATTTTCGAACTGTTTGAGGGTATCAATGTAATTACCAACAGAATCATGAACCAACGACCGATTGGAGGTATCTAACTGAATAAATTCCTGTACCTTAAATGGCCTAAACACAATTTGCGCCTCTGTATCTTTCAGAATACCAAAAAGAACCAAAAAGAGGAACAAAAAGCGCATGCAACAAAATTAGGAAAATTATAATTAGTGAAAGAAAGAATTCCAATAATATTGTCGTAGAATTCTCATTCGTCAAAAAGAATTGGGGGCACCACTGTTGCATTCGCTCAAATGCTTAGGCATTTGGCTCATTTGTTCGGGAACTACCTCCCTTCGGTCGGTGTGTTTTGGGGTGGCATTTGGCTCATTTATTTTCGGGAACTACCTCCCTGCGGTCGGTGATTCCCTAGTGGGGGTTCCTACAAACAAAAACAATTGCGCTACCGCGGCAATTGCTTTTTATTTGAAAATGCATTCGCTAAAATGCTTAGGCATTTGGCTCATTTATTTTCAAATAAAAAAACCCTCGTTTCACGAGGGTTTTTGTTTGTGGAGTTGGGGGGATTCTGTCCTCAATCTCAACCAACTAATATATAATATTTTAAAAATCAAGAAGCTTTGTGACTCCCGTATTGCTATCGTTGTTGTTAGTTCAAAGGTAGCACATTCTTGAAATCTTACCAAAATCAAAAAAAGAAATTCTAGGGTAAGCAATCAATCTATTACACAAGATTGAACTATGGAGGTTTGGGGAATACAGTCCCCTACTTACGCTGCAA
>JACCDW010664531.1_pt1 | contig 89070 bp, 148 predicted proteins | sample 7449781 | NCBI WGS metagenome assembly JACCDW01 (sample SAMN15323449, study PRJNA562643) | freshwater metagenome | isolation source: river surface water | place: USA:Blue River Watershed | collected 2017-08-18
CCCATTAAGGAATCTATTATTAAGCACCCTCCAAGTGCGGGGTCGTAAGACACCACGATTTTCCCCAACTTGTTTAGACCAAATTGAGAACAGTCATAAACCAATCATAAATAGATGCCATCACAGAATGAAATAGCGGCCGCCCTTGGGCTTACAAAGGGACGGGTATCGCAACTCGTGAAGGAGGGGATGCCGACGACCTCGATTGAGGAGGCGAGGGCTTGGAGGGATAGCCGTCGGGTGGAGATGCAGAACAGGGGGCACATCAGCCAGCCTGTGCGTCCGTTGGACTTGAGCGGGCTGGACAATATCCTACAGTCGGTGACGGGGGAGACGGGTAATTCGGAGATGGATACCCGTGTGGCGGAGCAGACGGAATTGTGTCGGCTGACGAGACAGGTGTTTATGCAGGCGTTGCAGTCGGGCGACCCAGCACAGGGAAAGTTGTATGCCAACTACGATAGGGCTGTGGCTACATTGTTGCGTCTGGAAAAGGAGCGATTTGTCCGTATCCAAGAGGAGGGTAAACTGATTGATGCGGAGGCGGCCGCCGCAAGGTTCAGCAAGGTGTTGAGTCAGTTGCGAAGCCAGATTGAGCGAGCGGAGTTGACCTTTGCCCCGAAGGCGAATCCAGATAATCCTAGTAAAGCCTTGAAGGCATATCGTGAGTTCAAGGACGATGTGTTTCGGAAGATAGCGGAATACAGCCCGCTGGTGAAGGATGGTTCACCCGCCATTGGGGACGACTCGATTGGCATCAAGCCACCGAACAGTCCATTGTCCCATCTCTTCCCAACAGTAGGAGACCTCCTCGACGACGACACCCCGAAGGCGGGCGGTTCTCTGGAAGACTTCACCGACGAGGCGATGGACGAAATGGGAGACGAGAACGAATAAATGACCCCCGCTCAAAAGGAGGCTATTGCCGACCAACTCGAAGCCCGCATCCGTAAGGTGTTTCGACCCGACGAGGGCGGAGACATCGTGGCGTGGCTGGAGGCGAACATCCGCCAGATTCCGTTCTCCCCGATGCCGTCTGGGTTTCGGGTGCAGGAGACCCCGTGGCTGGCAGAACCCCTGCGGGCGTGTGCCGACCCAGAGGTTCGGATGACGATGACGATAGCACCTATTCAGTCTGGGAAGTCGCTGATGGCGGAAATGCTGTCGTGTTTTATTATCGCACGCCAACCAGCCCCGACGCTCTACCTCAATGACACGGACGACAATGCGGGCGATTGGATGCAGAGCCGTCTTAAAATCCTGTGGGAGAATGTGCCCCCTGTCCTAGCGAAGTTGGCGAAGGACGAGACGGGCAAGAAGAACGGAACAGTCCAGACGGAGGATATGACCTTCTGGTGCTTGGGGGCGTTCAACGAGAAGAACCTCCAACGCCGTTCGATTAGGTGGCTGGTCGGTGACGAGACTTGGTTATGGCCGCAGGGGCATATGGCGGAAGCCTCCGCCCGTGTGACCTCATTCGGCTGGATGGGTAAGCGTGTGTTTATGTCGCAGGGGTCGTTCGTCGGAGACGACACCGAGGCTATGTGGAACACGACCGACAAGCGAGTCTGGTCGTTTTGCTGTCCCTCCTGCGGTCATAGGCAGCCTTGGAATTGGGAACAGGTAAAGATACCCGATGCCCAGATGCCCGACGGCGATTACGACTACAACCTCATCCGCAAGGAGACCAAGTATGAGTGCGAGGGGTGCAAGAAGCAGTTCGACGACACGAGGTCTAACCGAGACGACTTTAACGCCACGGGCTTCTATGCCGTGACCAACCCGATGGCAGACCCAGCGAACCACGGCTACACTTGGAGCGGTCTGGCGGCACGCTCGTGGGGCGTGATGGCGGAGATGTATGTCCGTGCGAAACTCGCCCTCGACTTGAACGGGGACAGCAAGGCTATGCAAATCTTCCGCCAGAAGCAGTTAGCACAGTTCTGGTCGGACGCACCCGATGACTTTGGTTCGCTCGCCAACATCGGCGACTACAAGATGGGAGATGAGTGGGACAAGGAAGCCCGCATTGACCCAGCGACACGCAAGATACATTCCGACCACAAGCGTGAGAAGCAGATACGAGCACGCTTTATGACAGTCGATGTGCAGAGAGAAGGCTTCTTCGTCCTTGTTAGGTCTTGGGCAGAAGGAGGCGACAGCCGTCTCGTGAAGTGGAAGTATGTCACGACTTGGGAAGATGTCGTAGCGATGGGCAAGACTCTGGAGGTGCACCCCGCTCTGACATATGTGGACTGCGGTGACCAATTCGACGATGTGATACGCCAATGCGGTATCAACAAGTGGACTGCGTTGCGTGGTGACCAGCGATACGAGTTCACTTGGATGATTGAAACATCGAAGGGACGAAAGCCCGTCGGCAAAGTCTACTCTCCTCGTAGGTTGGTCAATGTCGGAACGGGACCCGTAAGCGTTCACCACTTCTCCAACTTGGCGTTGAAAGACCAACTCTCCCGTATGCGTAAGATTGGAAAGCATACGCTGTCCGCTGACGCAGGACAGGACTACCTCGACCAGATGGAGTCCGAAGTCCGCACGAAGAATCTTGCAGGCAAGCCAGAGTGGAAACGAATCGGCAAGCGTGCGAATCACTTGTGGGACTGCGAAGTAATGCAGTTCGTGCCCGCCTTGGCGTTTGGCTTCCTTGCCCCGCCACCGCCACCCCCGCCAGAGGAAAAGCCCGCAGAGAGTCAGCCAGAGGGGTCAGCCACCCCTCCAGAGCCGAAGATGCCCTCCGAGTGAGGGGGTCATACCCCTAAAAGGGGGTCGTAGCCAAAATTATTTTCGTCAAAAAACCCAATGTTTACAGGGGTTTTATGAGTTTCTGAATCTTTTTTGTTTTTTTCGCTTGTCAAACCCTTGGGCATAGTATCTACTTCTCTCATCAGGGTTAACTACCCTCTGTTCTTTGAGTCGCCCGATAAATCTACCTTAAGTCCTCTGCAACAAGCAGGGGCTGTGAACCACGACCGAGGCTAACAACGGCAACGAGCGTGAGCGAAAAGACCAAGGGCGACTCTCTACTTTATGCGGTGTGTGAGACTGACCTCACCTGTGCAACCCGACTGCGGTCGGGGGCTGGTAACCAAACCAGCCACATCGCTCCTCTTTCAGTTCTTTGACATCATCTCGTAAGTCGCCTCCATCGAAGTGGAGGACTTCGTAATCCTTGGGAGTAAGTGAACGAGTAACCCGACCGATGACCCAGATGGGGAAAGGCAGGGGAGTCGAGTCACTACAAATGAGCGAGCCAAGGGAATACGGAGAGTGGCAATCCCCAGCGAGGGAAAATCGGTCAAGTGCCGAGCAAATAAGTCCACGGGCGATGAGTCGAAGGCGAACAGGGGGATAGCCCCGAAGCCAAGATACGAGATGGTGGTTCACTTTCAGTTCTTTCTCATTCCAAGTTTCAAGACGAGCCTAACACGCCGACAGCACGCCCGCTCTGCGATAAGAGTGTCGCCAATGTCTGGCTCGTCATAAGTTACGCCCACGCTACTCGATTGGTTCGAGTTAGACCACCGCTGACTCTCGAAATGAAACACACTTTGGTTGCAACCGAGTGTGCGGATTTAGAGAACTGTAACCTGTTAAACGGGTTTTAACTGTGAGAATAAGCGGGATACCGCTGAAAACTCAATGTGGTCTCTTGAGGGGATACCCTCTCGCAAGTTGCAGGTTCAAGTCCTGCCGTGGGCTGCTTACTTTGTAGACCGCAAGGTCGAAGAACGAGGCGTTAGTGCACGCCTACAACGCCAAGCCCCGCTGGGGGCTGGCGAGAGGAAGTAAGGCTCGTAACGAAACTTGGTAAGATTTTTATGCCGCCGGCTGTTAGTGCGTAGTGCATTGGTTTCGCTGACCTCCAAAAAAAGCCTTACTGTTCTTGCAAGGGCGTAAGGTGACTGACGGAGACTGTATCTCGCAAGGGATTTAACTGTAAACTAAAGTTGGGGATACCCAATGTTGAATGCGACTACGACTAACATATCGATACCGAGAGGTATCCTGCGGCACCCTTTTCTGTTCTTTTGACATTCCAACACCACGCAAACTGCTCGCACAGCCTCGCAAGAGGGGACGACCTATCACCCGTCGGCATCTGAAAAGTGCCGTAAGCGAACCAGACAAGCCCTGTCTACACAGGGAGTATTCTTGCACCGAAGATTGCCTGCCCCTTTCGCAGGACGGACGGCTTGTGGTGGCGACAGGCGTGGGGGCTTGAACCCCACGACTCTCACACAGAGCATCCGAGTGGAAATCGGAATAAGCCCCGCAGGGAAGCAAGGAAGTGTGTCTGTCGCAGGAATGCCTAATACTTTACGGGGGGAGTAGCGTGATGCTCGTTGCGGTTGCTTCGGGACATCAGTCGGGAAGCCGACCTCAAAATCGGATAGCCGACCCAATTGGTCAAACGCAGAGGCACGGAACACTACGGAGTTGTCTGCCGTAAGAGCCGTGTGGATTGTGGGTTCAAGTCCCACCTCCCCCACCCCTTTACAGCCGTAGCGTGGTGCTATCCTTGGAAGCCGTCTTGATTGGCGGTGGCGTGGTTCGCAAGACCCTCGTCTCTTGAAAGGACTCGTGGACGGAGGTTCGACTCCTCCACGGCGACTCTAAAAAATAGAGTTGACAAACAACCTACGAGAGTAAGAATACTTTTAGTTCTTTAAACATCTTGAAGCAGTCGGCGGTTGGCAAATGAGCCATCCCGTAGCGGGGCTAACGACTGAAAACCTTAAGGTCACTTAAGGGTATGGCGGGGTTCGAGAACCGCCCTTTAACTTTGCTGTCGGTGTTATTCATCCGCCGACAGTCCTGCGTAAGCAGGGTGGTGATGCAAGTTTGTAGAAGCCTCGCTGGTTGCCAATGGCTATCACCCCGTGTCCAAAGCGGGGGGAGAGACAGCGGGAGACGGAACGCTCCAACTACAAGCCTAAGACGCCAGAGCGGACAGATGGGGCGGGACAAAGACGAGAGTCTCCCGTTTCAAAAGGCTCTGGTTCTCCTTTACCACTTGGTCTGGCTGATGAAAGTAGCCGAGCAGAGATGACGGCACACCTTGTTTGGGCATTCTACGGGTTGCCCAACAAATGGGGTTCAAGGGGTCATCCAGCAGACCATTCATTTTCTTCGTCCGTGTCGTTGACAGCGTGCCAAATGCACGATGCCAGCCAACGGACTATTTGTCGGACTTCCCAGAGAGACCATTGAGGCTATCCGTGATAAGGCGGTTGCTTTGATTATGGAAGGGAAGACGATTATGTCCTACGGAGATGGCTCGACAAACGCCAGCAAACAATTTGCCTTGCCCCCTCAACAGATGCTCCAAGAGGCGAACTACGCCCTCCAGCGTCTGGATGGACGGACTCGTGGACTCTACACGAACTACAATCGACTTGTTGACCGCTGATGCCACCCAATAACCAACCGAAACAGAGCGTCTTTGACAGGGTTCGTATGAGCCTGTCTAACCTCTTGAAGCCGAAAGCCTACCAAGGGGCTTTTGAGTCCACACGCTATTCGGTTCACAGAACCCGTATCGACGCACCCCAGCCGACCGACTTCCGAATGGAAATGACGGGGCAGACCCGTCGAGAGATGGTTCGCCTTTCCCGTTGGCTGGAGAAGAACAACGGACTCTACAAGCAGATGATTAAAGACACCGCCATCTACACGATAGGCGAGGGTATCGGTCTGCAATGCTTGGGTGGCGACTACGATTGGCAGAACTTGGTGGAAGCCGAGTGGGAGCAAGAGTGCATCCGTCCAGAAATGTCTGGGCGTTTCTCAATGCTCGAAGCCCTCTACATCCTTTGCGAAGCCTTGGATAGGGACGGGGAAATCTTTGCCATCAAGTGCAAGGATAAGAGGGGCAACCCAAAGTTCCAAATCATCGAATCCCACAGAGTGGAGACCCCGCCCGATGCGATGTCGCTCCCCGACATCTTTGACGGCATCCGCTTCGACAAATACGGAAAGCCGACTTTTTATTATGTAAAGCAGGGCGACGGAAAGTATGAACCTATTAAGGCGGCGTCGATGATTCACATCTTTGACGCAGAATACGCCTCCCAGAGCCGAGCCTTCCCGCCCCATCAGCACGCTATCAATCATATGCGTGACGAAATGGACTTGCTGGCGATGGAGAAGGTCGCTGTTAAGGACAATTCACGCACTTCTCGTATCCTAAAGGTGGAAGACACCAGAATGGATTCGGGTGACCTTGGTCTTGGTCAGCCTTTGGGCGAGGGTAACTCCTCTACCGCCAATACCGACCCCGACGCTCTGAACCGAGTGCTGGGTGGTGTGACCGCCGTTTTACAGAACAATGAAAGCCTTGTTTCTTATCAGTCCGCTCGTCCGTCTGCGGCTTTTGCTGGATTTATTGACCACCTACGCAGGGACTCTGTTATGGGGGGCTTGCCATACGAGTTCGTTGCGGACCCGACTCGTGCTGGAGGTGCTTCCGTTCGCCTCGTGGTAGCGAAGGCGGGACGCTTCTTCTCGCACAGACAAACGATTATCATAAACCGATTCCTACAAGACTACTTTCAATTCTGGTGTGGTCTTAAAATCGACCGAAAGGAAATCCCGAACGCCCGCAATTGGTGGAAGACGGAGTGGGTGTGCTGTAAGTCGGTCACAGTTGATGCTGGTCGTGAGGGTGCTAATGAGCGAGCCGACCTTGATATGGGTCGTATCCCTCCTAGCGACGACTTCCAGAGCCGTGGCTACGGGTTTGAGAAGACCATCCGAAAGATTGCCCGTGACCACGCCTTTATCCAGCGTGTTGCGAAGGAGACGGGTGTCCCAGAAGACAAACTTTGGCGTAAGTCGCCCTCTGGAGGCGGTGGCGGTCAGCCTCAACAGCAACCGAACACCATTCCCGAAGGGGCGATGGGTATTGTTATGCCGGGTCCCGATGGACAACCGCAGATTGTTCCTATCGACCAAGTTATGGGGCAGAAAGCGGAAGAAATGGCTGGCGACCCGCTCACAAACAGCGAACCAGAACTCACGCCTCCTCCGAAGACTCCCGCCGCAGAGCCTGCGTCGCAGATGGAAACCTCTGTTGACACCCTGCCAAAACAAAATCCGGGGCTTTCCCGTAACAGAGAGCAACCTTTCTCCAGATGATTAGAAGCGACTTACACTACGCCTTGAAGGCGGGACGACCCCTCCTCATTGACCCTATTAAGGCACAGGCGTTTTTGAAGAACGCTGAACTTATCGTCTCTAACCCAGAGATTGCATACCATTTGTCGGCGTATATGAACCCGATGCCCAAGTCCGAAGTCGGTCCGAAGGCGAAGCGTTTCCGTGCCGCCCCCGTCGCTGATGACGATGAGGACATCGAAAAGATGGCGGCATCGGCTGGTCTCGCCGTGGCATCAATGCCGTATGTCAAGGATGGCACGGGCATCATCCCTGTGCGTGGAGTTATTGGTAAGTGCCTATCTCCCCTTGAGGCGATGCTTGGTTGTGCGGACATCGACAAGATTGCGAGCCAACTCGACGCTTGGATGAAGGACGACACAGTCTTCGAGGTGGTTCTCCATATGGACTCTGGGGGCGGTAGCACCACGGGTCTGGAGGAACTTGCGAAGAAAATCCGCACATACGACAAGCCGACCATCGCCTTTACCGACTCCGATTGCGGTTCGGCGGCTTATTGGATGGCATCCCAATGCAAACGCTTTGTTTGCACCCCCTCTGCTTCAGTAGGAGCGTGTGGCGTTTACATCACAATGACCGACGAGCGTAAGAAGTTCGAGAAGGAAGGTCGTGAAGTAGTCGTCATCAAGTCGGGAAAATACAAGGCGGCTGGCGTGGAAGGCACAAGCCTTACCCCCGACCAAATCAACGCCCTCCAAGACGAGGTCGATGAACTGCACGGCAGATTTATCCGAGATGTCCGTTCCGTCCGACAGTTCGCATCGCTGGAAGACCTACAAGGGCAGTCGTTCTACGGCGACAAGGCCGCACAGCGTGGGTTAACCACGGGCATCGTCGATTCGTTCGACGCTCTGCTGGAAGAAATCAAGAATACCCGCAGGCAGGCACATCGCCAGATGCTCCCCACGATGTATTCCCAGCCGATGTCACCTACCTCTCTTGATACGCCGAATCCTTACATCGGTTGACATTTCATAAACACTAACATCCCAGCATTATGAGCAATACCAAGTCCGTCGAACAGCAACTCAAGGAGGCTATCGAAGCGTCGAAGCAGACCCTCGCCCTCTCTGAACAGGTTACCTCACTCGCTTCTGAAAAGGAAGCCCTCTCGAAGCGTCTTGCTGAAATCGAGACTGCTCTCTCCGCCCCGAAGGCTTCCGAGCCTGTTGCGGTTGACCCCCTTATCGTCGCCAAGTTGGGCGAACTGCTCGCCGAGCGTGAGATGACCGCCAAGGTTCTGAAGGAACTCCAAGCCAATGTGGTTCGCCTCGAAAAGGAAGCCGCCAAGAAGGCTGACCTCAACGAGTATGTGAAGCAGCGTATGGAAGACGGCGAAGAAGGTAACACCCCTGCCGAGAAGCAACACCTCGATGCTGGCAAGAAGGGCAAGAAGGGCGAGATGCCCCAATTCATCAAGGACAAGATTGAGGAAAAGGAAGAAGAGTCCGAAGCACCTAAGGGTAAGCGTGGCTCGAAGGCTGAAATGCCCGACTTCATCAAGGAAAAGATTGAAGAGTCCGAGGAAGAGTCCGAAGAAGCCTGCAACTACAAGTCCAAGAAGGGCAAGAAGGCTTCCAAGGCTTCCTATGAAGACGAAGAAGATTACGGCGAACTTTCTGAAGACGAAATGGAAATGCTCCGTGAGTATCGCAACGCCTCCAAGGCGAAGAGCAAGAAGGCTGATTCGACCCTCAAGTCCCCTCTCAAGGAAGAGAAGAAGGACTTCGGCGACATCATTCCCCAGCCGGGTCTTGACCCTAACAAGAACAATGTGAACGAGGACAACACCACTTCCCCGTCCCTTAACAAGAAACTCGCCGCCAAGGCTGGCAAGGCGAAGGGCGAAACCGATGTCGAAGAGATTATGGAATCTCCCGATATGCAGGAAGCCGAAGGCGAAGAGCACGAGCACGAAGTCACCCTGTCCAAGCCGGGCAAGGGTGCGAAGAAGGCTGAAGCCGTTGCGAAGCAGGCTGGCGAAGACGAAATCCCTGCCCCGCTGATGGAATACCTCAAGCAACTCGTCAACCAAGAGAAGCAGAAGAAGGAAACCGCCAAGAAGGGCGAAAACTCCATCGGTGGCGTTAACAAGAACGATGTCACAGGTCAGCCCGACCAAGACGAAGAAGAGTCTTTCCTCAAGAAGAAGGAAGGCAAGAAGGCTGAATCCGTCGAGAAGTGCGTCAAGGACAACTGTGCTTCTGACGAGACCAAGGTTCACGAAGACGGCTGTGCCCCGACCAAGGGTAACACCACCGAAATCGGTGACAAGTCCCCTATCGCTGAAGAAGCCCCGCTCGTTGCCGTTGCCAAGCAGTCTATGGACTCCGTGGTCGATGTCGCTGTCGAGCGTCTGGCTGAAGTCGCCAAGGCGAAGCAGAAGGTTGAAGCCGAACTCGCCAAGCAGGGTCAAGCCCTTGCCGCCGAAGTGAAGGCGAAGGACGAAGCGATGACCGCTGTCGCCCAACTCCAAGCCAAGTTCGAGGCGATGATGAGCAAGTTTGCCCAAGCCGAAGCCACCGACAAGTCCCTCGAAGCCAAGGCGGCGAAGATTGTTGCCCAGAGTGCCTCCGAGCCTGTTGCCGCTGAAATCCAAGGCGACGCTCCTGTCACCGATGCCGACATCCTCGCCAAGTTCGAGGCTATGACCGACGCTCGTGAGAAGAACCGCTTCTTCAAGGCTAACGCCTCGCAGATTGGTCGTGCCGTGCAGGCGAACCTCAAGCGTCGCACCCGCTCTTAATTCACACGCAACCCCAAACCCAAACCTACACTAATATGGCAAGAGGCGGAGTTAATGTTTATGTTCGTTCTGCGGAAAATCCCCGCAATTTGAGCGACTACGGCACACGCAATCGTGCTGAAGAAGTTGCGGCCAACAAGGCTGTGGCTTCTGGTGGCGATGTCAATGAGGCGATTGGTCGCCTTCAGAATGCTGGTGGTGGCACGCTCCGTGTTCCCCGTAGCGAAGTTGGTCGTATCCTTGGTTTGACCCCGTTTGGTGTTATGCAGGCGAAGGACGGCACTATCATCGTCCAAGATACCCGCTTCGGTGGCAAGAAGGACGCAGTTACCCTCATCAAGCCTAACGGCGAAACCGAAAGCGTTGGTGCTGGCAAGGTTTCAGTCGATGCCAATGGCGTTGAGACCATCAAGTTTGGCAACGGCTCATCGTTCGTGGTTCAAAGAACCCGTGTCGATGTGACCAAGAACCAGAAGGACGGCGTTCTTTCCATCAACCTTCCGCCCAACCTCCGTGGTGGCTCGTTCGACAAGGCTGGCAATCTGAACGGCTGGAAGATTAACCCGAAGGCTTTCACCGACAAGGCTGTCCGTGCCTTCCTTTACCAGAATATGTCCAAGGATGGCGTCCTACGCTTCCCTGCTGACTCACCCGTCGCCGCCAAGGTCACCGCTCTCTTGAGCAAGGCTGGCTATGGTCGCATCGCTGTCGGCGAAATCAATCGCATCTTCAACGAAACCGAAGGAGCACGCTACCGAGCGGGAGACAAGGCCGCAAAGGCTGGTGGTCTCGCTGGTTTCGGCGCCGCCCAGCGTATCGCCAACGAGAAGGCTGGTTGACAACTTTCCAAACCCAAACCCTTAACCCCAAATAATATAATCCTATGAGTAACACTCTCGGTGGTATTAACCTCCAAGTCATTGCACAAGACTCGCTCACAACGCTTCTTGCTCAATTCCCCCTCGTCAACAAGTTCACTACGGACTTCGGTGGCGACATCCTCCAGCGTGGCGAGTCTGTCACGACCCGTATCGCCTCTGGCGTGTCGGCAACCGACATTGCCGCTAACGGCTACGGACGCTCCGATGTCACCTCGACCTCGAAGACTGTCACCCTCAACAAGCACAAGGGCTTCGTGATGGGCTTCTCTGACGGCGAAGTCGCCAAGGGTGGCTACGATGTCCTCCGTCGCACATTCATCCGTCCTGCCGCTCACGCCGTCGTGAAGGCTGTTATGGACGATGTCTTCGGTCTCGTTGATGGCACTAACTTCCCTGCTACGGGCTACAACAGCACAGTCGCCGCTTTCGACGCTGACGCTGTCGCTGACATCTCGCAGGCTCTGACCGATGCCAATGTCCCTATGGCTGGTCGCACGCTGATTGTTAAGCCTGCCCTCTACACCTCCCTCGCCAAGGACAACAGCATCCAAGCCCAATACGCTTCGGGCACGAATGCTCCTCTGACCGAGAACCTCCTGCCCCGTATCCACGGCTTCGAGGTCAACCAATACACCGCTCTCCCTGCGACCATCACGAACCTCAAGGGTATCGCTGTTTCCCCGGAAGCCATCCTCATCGCCGCTCGTCTGCCTGCTACCCCGACCAATTGGTATGGTAATGTCGCTACTGCGACCGACGCTGAATCGGGTCTCTCGATTCAAGTCCGTGAGTGGTATGACGGCGACGCTGGTGAGCAGAAACTGTCGATGTCCATCCTCTACGGGGTGTCCGTCGGTAACCCGTCCTGCCTCGCCAAGATTATCGCTTCTTAATCGAAGCGGTAGTCGAACAAACGAGACCTCATCTTCGGATGGGGTCTTTTTTTGTCCCCCTCTGCATAGGATACCACCCACGAGTTGACACCCTTCAACAGGCAACCGCTTAATCCCTTACAACAATGGCTTACCCCAAGTATTCTATCCTCATCACAGTTGACCCTTCTGACAGCACGACTGTCGTGACTCAATACACCTCGAAGGTCACCGCCAAGGCGGCTCTTGCCACGGCTCTTGGTGCTGGTCTGGATGCTTATCTCTACCTTGAGCCTCTGCCGACCCGTTCGGTGGTTGCCGAGAAGGTTGGCGGTCTCTACACAGACGCTTATGGCGTTGTCCGTGAGTTCGCCACGGGCATCCCCGACTAATTACCTGTTGACAAGACAGATAGTCGAGGCACGCTACTGACCTATGAGCCAGAAGTTCTCTATTGTCATCGAGGTCGGCAAAGACGGCAAACCCGTCTCGACCGCATACATCAAGGCAGAAGCAAACAAGGCGAGCGAGCACTTTGTGCGTCTTCGTGAAGCGGGCAAGGAAGCGTATTTCTTCCAGCATCCCGTTGCTGACCGCCGTAGCAAGTCTGCCGAACAGGTGACCGCTACGCTTGGTCTTCGTGACGCTGAAGGCAATGTTCAGCACCCGAAGGAACAGCCTAAGACTCCTGTGCCGAATCACATCGCAAATGAAGTTCCGATGCCCGCACCGAAGAAGCGTAAGGGCAACAACATCGAAGGCGTTTCGCTCGACATCCAATCGGATGGTCCGAGTGCCGTCGATATGTAATTTCACCCAAACCAATAAACCACAATGATTGCATTCATCATCGGTCTCGTCATCGGCTTCATCGCTGGTGCTCTCGTGTTCAGAAACAACGCCAAGAAGGCTGAAGCCCTCGTCCAGAAGGCGAAGGAAGAAGCCGAGAAGGCGAAGTCCGCTCTCAAGAAGTAAGACCTACTATGGCTAAAAGCGAAAATAGCATCCCCGCTCCGATTGCTGGTGACGACAAGGGCAACCTTGTCCGTGCTGGCTACGCTCCGACCGAGATGGCGAAGGCAAAGAAGTTGTTCGACAGAGAAGTCAAGGAACGCCCTTTCGAGATGGAAGGCGTGACCTTCTCCGACTTCCTGTTTGAGCAGGCTTCGATGTCTTACCTCCTCGACCAAGGTCTGGCGGAAGAAGCCGAAGAATCGAAGTAAGCGGAGACGCTGGTTCACCCAAGGGGCTACTTCGGTAGCCCTTTTTGTTTGGTGGACAGGGAGCAACGGGTAATGGCAAGAGGGAATCCTATGAGTATGGGGAGGGCGGCTCGTTCGGAGGTGAAGACATACCCCGATGGCTACAAGTATCTGGACGAGATTACCCCGTTCAAGAAAAAGGACTCCGTGGCTCTGGAGAAAGACCTCCGCAAAATCTCCACGCTCAATACGAGCATACCCAAGGAAGACTACGGCGAGCATAGGGACTACACCACGCCCGATGGCTCAAAGGCTACCTTTGCCGTAAGGGTGTCGGCATACGACAACACGCTGGTTCTTCGGACGATTGAGAGCGTTTCTGGCAAGGGGGCTGGCACAGCCCTTATGAACGATATGACGGCTCTGGCGGACAAGCGAGGTGTGCCTATTATCTTGAAGGTAGAACCCTTCCAGCCAACCCGTGCGGGCGTAAGGAAGAGAACCATCGAGGAGATGCACGCATTCTACTCCAAGTTCGGGTTTGTGCTGGATGAGCGGACTTCACGCCGTCAGCGAGGTGAAAGTGGATTGCTGATGATTCGCCCTCCACGCAAGTAATCCAAAGCATAGGTGGACACGCCCCCAATTTCAAATGGCACGAGGAAATAACGCACGAGAGGGCAGAGCCGCCAAGAGCGAACTGTCCGACCGACTCCGAGCAAAGGCGGAAGAACTCCGCAGGCAGAATGAAGCCGAGAAGAAGGAGGTCGAACAGACCAACGACGACTACAACAATACTGTCGAGCAGGAGCGTATCCGCATCGAAGAAGAAGTGATGCGTGAAATGAAAGACCGCAAGTGGTCGGTAGACAGAGAGGCTCAAGCCAAGCGTGAAGCCGAAGCCAGAAAGGCTGAAGAAGAGGCTAAAGCAGAAGAAGAGCGTGAGAGTAGGTTGAAACTCAAGTATGAGACGCTCAACGATGAGGCTAACACCTCTGCCAAAAAGATAGACCAATCGGTTCTTGGCGACTTTATGCCGAGACCTTTTTCGGCGGGCAACGACAACAAGAAGGGGAGGAACTTGAACCCCGAACTCTACATCCCTTGGTCATTCTCTGGTGACTACCAAAGAAAGATGCTCGCTGAAGCACCAGAAGCCATCTGGGATGCCGTTAATACATTCTTTGAGTCCCACGCCGACGACAAGGCGGGCGTTGAGGAGGCTCTTGGTGTAGCCTACAGGATTGGTGCTGGTAAGGGTTACGACCCAGATAGACCCAAGATTGACATAGACAGAGCACCCAAGAATCTCAAGGAGTCCGAAGTCCCGTCAGACGCACAGCATAAGGCTGGACTGAAGAATATGAAGGCTGCGGAAAAATACATCCGCAAGATACTCAAGAACGCCAAGGAGAAGGATATGGGCTTCGACCAAGACGGAAACGAGAGACTTTAATCCTTTATGGGACTATGGGACGAAATGTCGGACGATGGTCCGGAGTTCTTGGAGACCTTCGGTCGTCCAATCAAGTTTCGTGGCAAAGACGGAGTAGCACTCATCAGTCGCTCACCTATCGGGCAATTGATGGCAGACGGCGGTTTCACATACAATGCGAACCACAGCGTCCGCATTCTTGCCCCCGTCGGTAGCGACTATTACACGAACCGCCCCAAGCAGGGCGAGTTCATCTACTTCTTCGGGCAGAAGCATACCATCCTTGAGGTCACGGATAGACCGCCATCTCCTTGGATTGACCTATCCACGGGTGTTACAGGAACATCGTGAGTGCACCCAAAGGTGTTCAAATTAATGTCCGCACAAACGCCGCCGAAGTAGCCAAGAACCTCGGAAAAAGTTCGGACGAGGTAATGAAGATGCTACCTAATGCTCTGAAGGAGTATGTGGTGGCGGTGTGCAAAGAGTTGCTGAACAAGTCTTATCCTGCGCCGGGCAATGACCCGACTTCTGGCGGTGGCGGGACGGATGCTGGATTACAGCAGGGTAAGAGTAATCTTGCGGCTGAAATCAATTCAGCCTTCACGACTTGGGAAAAGACGATGGTGGGTGACCTAATAATGGCAAGGAACGAGCAAGTCTTGTGGAACTTGAACAACCCGATACCTTGGCGAAGCCCTCGCCTGCAAAAGGCGTGGGACAGCAAAGACATCGACTATCTCTATGAGACCTTTGCCCGCAAGGGGTGGACAGAGCCGTCGGAGGTGGTTGACTATCAGTCTGACATCGACAGGTCGCTCCACGAGAAAGTAAGAGACCCAAAGTCTGGGGCAGTCCTTGAGGCGGTAAGGAACAACAAGAACCTCCGTATCTCCGTCAAAGACCGCCAGACGATAGAGAACTACATTATAACACGCCAGAAGTCCATAGGCACTATGGCAGGCGGTTGGGTCAAGGCACTCTCCGCCTTGGGGGCTTCCGTGCAAAGCCCATTCGGGGGCAACGGACACGGAGGTGCGGTCATCAAGGACGGGGGTATGTCCATCCACGCATACAACTCGCTGGGTGATTACAACAAGATGATTTCCTCCTTAGGCATCATTGAAGATGTAGTCAACGAGAAGTCGGATGACTTGAAAAGGTTCATTGATGCCGAGATAGACAAAGTCCTCAAGGCAAACTCGACCCGACAGAGCGGTAAGCCTTGACAAGGAACAAGGGGTGTAGACCTATATGAGCATTAGAAGAGCGATAGAAGCACAGTTCAAGTGGACGCTCGACCCGTTCTTCCAGAACGGCACGCACCAAATCGTCGAATCGTTACGGACGGAGGATAGACCTTTCCCTGCCATTGTCATTGTGGCGGGGCAGGCGGTTTCCGCCATCCCAGAACAGCCCGACAATCTGGGCAATTACAAAATACCCGTGTCAGTTATAGTGATGTCGTCCTATGACGAAACGAGCGTAAACGCTCATACATCGATTGTTTACCAACTTACCAATGTATTCCGCAACATCTCCAGCCGACGCAAGTCGAGGGTCAAGGGATTACACATTTACGACATCATTCCCGGTGCTGTAGGTGAAGCCAGCGAGGGTCGCAAACTCTCCTCTGTCTTGAACTTCGATGCTATGGTAAATTACGCCCCGATAGCCGAAGCACCAGAGCCTCTGTGAGCAAAGAGTGGGCAAGTTGACAATGGGCAACTTGAAACCTTAAACGCCAATGCCCGACACAGTCCCTCCCGCACCGCAGTCGCCTAACGCAGCCCCTGTTACTTTTGGCACAATCCTGCACTTCGGTCTCCCAGACATCGAGGTCACGGGTATCATCGTCGATTCATACCGCAGAGACGCACAGTTCGCCCAGACACAGGAGGTCACCGACCAGATGGGCACAGTCATTGGTCTTCGTATGTCCGACTTCCGTGCCAATGTCTCGGTTGACGGCAGAGTCCTCGCCTCGAACACAGCGAATATGCCCGACATTAAGTCTGGCGATGTCCTAACCATCAATGTGGACAAGATTGTGATTACCTCGGCGGGCTACAACGGAACGGCGAATGGTTTCCACACCTTCTCCATTTCTGGAACTGCTTACTCTGGCATCACGGCTCTCGCCCCTGCGGGTTCTACATATACTCCGTCTATCCCCGGAGCGTAATAGCACGCAGATATGGATGGTCGTTTTCTGACCGCCTTCGTAGTGCCCCGCCTTTGGAAGGTGGGGTGCTATTCTTTACGCCCTTACAACCTCCGTCATATGATGTATCTGACGGCGTTGAACTCGCCGTTTACGGCAAAAAACGCCAAGCCATCGGATTTCACGACAGAGAATGTGATGGCATTCCTACGCATATGCTCGGCGGGACATCCCGAAGACGCATTTGGTTCTCTGTCCTTAAGGGAACTGTGGTTCAGAACGAGGATGCAGACGGACTTAATGTTCTTTACGAGGATAGTCAGCCAATGCTACACATACGCCTCGGAGTGTTCGCAGTCGCCCGTGACCCTAAGAAAAGACAAGGGGGAGAACATCAAGGAAAAGGGGGAGAATGTCCCGTTTCCGCTTATGATGGTCACGATGATGACCTCCAAGTTGGGGATGGATATGGAGCAGGCTTGGAATACACCCGTAGGTCAAGCCGTCTGGCTTCTCACCGCCTTTGCCATACAGGAAGGCTCGGACACCCAAATCGTTAGCACCGAAGACGACCAGCGTGCCGTGGAAGAGCGTAAGGCTCTGGAAAAGATGCAGGCAGAAGCGTTGGCAAAAATCAAAGAGGAGGCACGCAAGTCCCGTAAATGAGCACGCATAATGTAGACATCAATGTAAACGCCAATACGGAGCAGGCACAGAAGTCGCTGTCATACCTACAGTCCTTGATGGGCGAGTTTGGCAAGCAGGCTACGAACAGGATGGCTGGTATGCTGGGGGCGGCGGCTGTCGCCAAGATGGCTTTCGACAAGGTTTCGGAGGCTATTTCACACAACATCCAGACGGCGAAGCAAGTGTCGCAGATGGCTATCAAGTTCAACATCGACCCGTCGGCGATGCACTCCATTACGATGGCGGCGAAGGACGCAGGCGTGAATGTGCGTGCCCTTACGATGTCGATGAAGCAGTTGGGCAAGACTGCTGAAAAGGCTATCTCGTCCAAAGACCTACAGAAAGACTTTGAACAGTTGGGCATCTCCGCCGAACGCCTTGCCGAAATCCAAGCCAAGCCGTCCAAGTTCCTGCCAGAGATTGCCAAATCGTTGATGGAAATCGGGGATGAGAACCAGCGTTCAGCCGCCGGCGCCGCCCTGCTTGGTCGTCAATATCAGCAACTTCTCCCGCTCATTGAAGAGTTGGGCACATCCGAAGAAGCCCGCCAGAAGTTCTTGGAAAACGAGAACGCAATGACGGAAGAGCAGATTGCCGCCCACAAGGAAGTCGCCAAGATTCAGAATGACCTTGGTGATGGATTTGAAAAGTTGGTGGCAAGTGTTGCCCCGCTCCTATCGTGGGCGATGAACTTTGTTTCGTTGCTTGCCGAGGGTCTGGGTTACATCAAGGATATGATTTGGGAGACAAAAGAAGCAAAAGAAGAGCGTCTGGCGGGCAACGCCGCCAAGGTTGGTGAGAAACTGACCAGATGGTCAGAAAGCCTTAAGATTCGTGCCGAAACGGGTAACCTATCAGAGGACGAAAGGTCTGGAATTGAGTCTGCTGGCGGTGTTGAGCAATTCATTGCCGCCCAAATGGAGGCTCTCAAGGAGCGTTCCGAGGCTGAAAAGAAAGTCAAAGATGTCTACGATGGAACTTGGTTTGACATCCTAAACAAGACGGAAAGAAAACTTGTTGATAAACAATTAGAAAGAAAGAAAGCGGCCGCACCCGTATCCGAGTCTTTGGAAAAAGCCCTTGGTGTTCACGAGTCTCAAGCGGTTAGAGGAGATGATTATGCGGTTGATGGTCCGGACGGAACTACAAGACCAAGCGAAGAGCAGGCGGAAAGAATCAAAAGATACGAGGAGTCGAGAGAGCAACTGCTCGATGCGGCGGGCGAAGGGGCTTTGTCAAAAATTACCAAGTCGGGCATCAAAACAGCCACACAAGACTTGCGTGCAAGGAAGGCGGAAGCCGAAGCCAATAAACTCAACAAGGATATGGCAAAGTATGTCCGCATCCAGCACCAGACAGCCGCCCTACAGGGCAAGGTGTATGACGAGGGGTCGGATAGCATTCTTTCAAAGGCTGCTTACAAGCAGTTGATGGAAGAGCGAGGCGAGGGTGAAAAAGCCGAAGAAAATGTCCGCACCTTCGAGTCTGAAGGTGCTCGCAGAAAGGCAGAGAAGGAGCAGAAAGCCGCTGACCGCCAACTCAAGGCAAGCGAGCGTAAGTTGTATGTAGGAGACCCCACCAACAAGCAGTTCAAGACAAACTTAACCGAAGTCGAGAAGGCTACCGACGCACTTGAAGATGCAAAGGACGCACAGGAAGGCGTTCTTGAGGACTTGAAGGATGCCAACAAGGACATCGCAGAGAAGTATGAGGCGTTGCAAGAATTGAACGAAACAGAGGGGCAGGGAACTCCAGAAGAAGAAGCCAAGCGTGCCCGCCGAGTGCTTGAACTGACCACATTGATTACGGCTGAAGAAAACAAGCAGAAGCAGTTGCAAGCAAAGGCGAACGAACTCAAGGGGCAGGAAATCCAAGCACAGGAGAACCTACGCAAGGCGAGGGAAAAGGAGTTTATGCAGGAGGTGAAACGCAACGACTTGGTGAAGGAGAGAGTCAAGACCGAGAGGGACTTTGAGAACTCCTTGAAATACAAGTTGATGAAGGTCGATGGTCGCTCCAACCGAGAAATCGAGGAGCAGAAAATCATCGATGAGCAGAAGAAATACGAGGAGATGATGGCGGAATACAACAAGAAGATGGCTACCTTTAAGCGGGCTGAATCTGAAGACGGGGCGGAGGTTTCTGATACCGAGAAGTCCGAACTTGAGAACCTAACGAAGGCGATGGCTTCGCAGAAGCAAAGCATTCTTGGAGCAGCCTTCGACCTTGGAAACAAGGAGGCTCAAGGTCAAGTTACCGATATGAGACGCATTGGTGGTGGTGGTATGGAGTTCGGCGGGCTGGCTAACACCGCAAGAGAGCAACTCGAAGTCCAGCGTGCTATGCTCAAGGAACTTGAGAAGAAGGCGAACTTGACCTTCGATGTGAGCGGATTCCAGACGGACTCTGGCAAATACGGCAGAACATACGCACAAGCCGTGGTTCTCCCAGACCGATAAGAGGGCGACAAGACACCAAGGAATATGACAGTTCCTCCATCACCTAACGGACCGGGCGGTCAGTTGTATAAAGACCAATACGGCATCAGATACTACGGCATTACGGGCGGGGTAGCGGGTGGCATTGGTCAGCCCGGCGGAAACATTTCGTCGGACGGCAGAGGGTTGCTTGAGGGGAATTGGACATTTATTTACCAAGTAGACCCGGGTTTGCCAAGAGTGCCTAATGTCCCAAGGCGTGGTGCTCCCCACCCCACGGATGCCCGCCTCAAGTGCTACAAGACGGACTCGTCATTCGGACCGAACGGCGAATGCCGTGTGACGGCATCTTACATTGGGTTGGAGAGAGACCCTACGGAGGGTATGATTGAGATTACGGGTTCTACTTCGGAGACATCCATTGTGTTCCATCCGGGTTTCCCGACTTGGGCTATTGAGAAGCCAGCCATCCCTGCAAAGGGGGCAAAGAAGGCTGTTCCGACAGAGTGGAAGACTTGGGTCAAGGCAAACGATGCCCACGAGTTTGAAAGATTCAAAGTAGGTGAGACTCCCGGTGACCTTGGTGGCGTTGAGGCTTACCTCACGCCCCGATGCACAGTCCGTGTCACATACTACACGGGTTCGACGGGTGCGGTGAAAGCCACGCAGGGAGGTCTTGGTGTCGCCGCCGAAAGACCCGGCAATTTCCCCGGTTCTCTCATCCCAGATACGAAGGCAAATTGGTTGCTGAACAACTGCTCCGTCTCCGAATACGGCACTATCTTCAAGATTACCGAGGAGTGGATGCTCTCCGAAGCGGGCAAACCTTGGAATCCATACATTTACGGACCGCACGGCAACGGCGGAAGCGGTGGCGGGTTCACGAACTTCATTGGCAAGTGGACGGGCATCAACTGGCCTACCCTTGGAACGAAGCCAGCAATTTCTGACGGAAAAATCTAACCGACAATGCCAGACAGCATCAACAATTCCCCAAGAGTCCCAAATGGTAGCGGGACAGAACTTCCGTTCGTTGGAGCGGGCGACGCTGTTCGCCCCGCAATGTTCAATAGGTTGGCTGAAGGCATTGACCGCTCGACCATTCAGCCCGGCAAAGGTCTTCGAGTCACCAAGACCTCGTCGTCAACCATCGTATCCTCGCCCGACATCTTTGAGAAGGCTCACCCTTTTAAGGCATTCCGCCTCGCCACCAATGGGACGGCGTATCTCACCATCAAGATTGGCAACTTCTTCGGCGGAACGGCAGGGGTGGTTAACGAGTGGAGAGCGAACAATACAGTCGTAGACGGGGGTGATGTTGCCTACACGACATCGGGATACAAAGAAGGCTATCACGGACAGGGTGCGGAGATAATGTTCGATGTTGCCGATGCCAACTACATCTCGTCCAAGCACTACCTTAACAACAAGCCACTCCTTATGCCCCTGCTTGAGGGGCTTTACTACATTGAATTAGCCGCTTGGAGCGGACGGCAGTTGGTTGCGGGCAACGATGTGACGATAAACGCCAAGATTGCGGAGTGGAACACATACTCGACGGCAATGAAGGGGGTCGTGAGACCCATCATCAAGTATGCGACAAAGGAGCAGATGGAAGATGTGCTACCACGGATGGGAGTGATACCTATCTGTAATGTGGATAAGTATGGGCGACTATTCCAAGTCTTGGCTTCCGACATCTTTTACCGAGGCGAGCGAGTGAGACCCGGAACAGTCAACACCTTCACAAAGGAAGGGACTCGTCAGTTTGTGGCTTACCCGTTTACTGTGAACAGAGTTGTCCCGAAAGTTGGGGACAAGTATCTTGACCAGAACCCTCCTCCTAGCATCACGATTACGGGCGAGGGTTATGTGGCGGTGAAATGCACATATGTGAACGACAAGTTCTTTCCAAGGACTGCCGAACTCGTCTTTGTTCCGGGAGCGACTATGGCGGGCAAGGAGGACACGGAAACGGAGTCCTACTTTCCAATAGCCAAGATTAATGTCACGGGGACGGGCACTAACGCCTCTTACTCCGTTGTTCAGTTGTCGAGTTCCAACCTCATCGTAAACCGCCTCAAGGCGGGAGCAAACACCGCATCTTGGTGGTGGGATGAAATCGGATGAACATCGAGGAATACGACAGCACCCTTCAATACAACATAGGTGACATCTGCTGGCGTTACAACTACTACGGAGAGCAGAACGAAGACGGAGAACTTCAAAAACTCTACTTTGTCTGCATCAAGAAGCATCCGCCCAACGCTGTCGGGAACTACCAGCCAATTATCCCCAACAACTACTTCCCCAACGACCCTAACTACCCAAAATGGCTTGAACCGCAGGCGTGGGAGATGATTTGGCCAGAGTGGTCAGCGGAGACGAAATACGGGCTGGGGGATTTTGTCACCCACAATGGGTATTACTACAAAACATCTTGGCGTTGGGTTGTGACGATAGACTACGAGAGGATTGACGAAATAGACTACAACGCAGACGAACCCGGAGACGATAGGCAACTTAACAACGAACTGCCTCCAAGCGAAAACGAAGATGAGCACAATGTTCGTGCTTGGTTGTTCTCCGCAGAGCGACAAGCCGAAAGGGAGTCGAGTTTTGGTCTTTTTCCGTATCATCTTGAGCGTCACCATCACGACTCAATCTATGATGTAAAATGCCCGCACCCCTACTATCACCCAAGATACGGAATCGGGGAATACTTTTTTGGAACTAACGACGGCTTGGGCTTTGGTTATCGCAAACACGGCTTCTCTTTTGAATGCTTCCAAGACTATGACGATTGGTATGGCTTTGATTATGACGATGAGGGGAGACCTATTGACCAGAATGGAGATGAAACCATCGACGAGGATGATGAAGTTCTTGTTTATCCGGGTGGCATTGCCGAAGCCAATGAGTGCGGAGTCGGTCTTCAGCATCAATGGGCAGGAGGTATCTGCTGGGGTGCTGGCATATCGGCTTGGAAAGATGACCCGCCTCCTTACGGGACACAAACTATGTGGGCTTGGGTAGGCTCTACCCAGCCATCTCCCGATGGAACTCCTCCATTTCAGCAGACGGAATACACCAAGGAGAATGCGACAGGCAAGGTGTTCTACAACTTCAACCACCCGATGTTTTTTAGAAGGTCGATAGAAGTGACCATTGGCATCGAAACGGCGTTGACCTATTATAAGGCAAGAAAGAACCAAAACGGGGACATAGTTTATTACTCTGCCGAGGCAAAGTGGAATGTCTACAAAGTGACCAAGACATTCAACCCAAAGAACGACTGTTTCTCGAACATCAACATTCCGGGCAGTTGGTTTGAAATCCTTCCAGAAAAAAATGTCGTGGGCAAGTTCGTGCTACCTATGGGGGATATGAGAAGGTCGTATCCGTTCATTTACAACCAAAAGTGGACACCTTGGTTTCCGTATGTGAAGGTCGAGAAGGACGATTGACAAAACCCCATCCCAAATGCCCTCTCCTGCCTTAATTCTATGGGCTGACTCGACTCGCAACGCTCTGGCGGCTGGTTGGCAGTCCAACTTGGACGCATCGTCTATTAACCTACGACAGGGGGACTCTCTTGGCGTGGAACTGCATTGGGTGCGTCGCACCACGAACACGAACTCCGTTATGGAGGAGGTGTCTTGGCCGGTTAACGCCAACATTACGCTGGCTATCGGTCGTTTGGATGAAGAACCTATCTCTGGGAACTTCACGATTGAGTATGGTGGCGACCAGACGACCCAACTGCCATACAACGCTACGGCGTTGCAAATGCAGACGGCACTCAACAACCTCCCAGACATTGCAACGGACGGAGGGGTGACTGTAACAAAGGTTGCCACATCGTATCGTATCCTATGGAACAATGTGGGCACGGCATCGGGCACTTTGGCTGTCGCATCAAATGACCTTACGCCGACATCGAGCATCGGCATTGCCACGGCAAGGGCTGGTTCTCCGACGGCAAGGCAACTGTCCCAGATTCACATCAAGCAAGCCCCAGCCGCCGTTTGCACATCTTGGGCGACGCAGGATGCCCCGACCATCACGATTACCGAAATCCATACGCCCGCTTACAGCGGTGACTACCGCATCTGGCGTTTGAAGGTTTCCCCAGCCCCGAAGGCGGGCACATTCAGACTTTCAAAAACAGTCAATTCGGTGGTGACTTGGACTGCACCTATAACGGCAAACCCGACAACGGGTCAGTTGGAGTATGAACTCGGTCTCGCCGTCAACGCCGTTGGCACTAACGAGTTTGAGATTTTACAGCCACAGGTGACGGGTAACGCCACAGTCAATGTCTCGGCGATTGGTGCTGATGATGACGGGCTTATCCCGTATGAGGCAAAGTATGGTGTGTTGAGCCTAAACACATTGGACTTGGAACTTTTGCTGGCGGGAGAAAGAACCGCCACCGCATATCTTGAGGTCGAAGTTGAGGTTGACGGCACTCGTGAGACAATCGTCCAGAAGACAGTCACGATTATCAATGACCTAATAGACACGGACTCATACACGCTTACGACTTGGGGCGAAGTTATTCCAGCGGACAGCGTGGTTCGCTATGACACCTCACAGGGGTTAACCACCCCGCAGAAGACCCAAGCCCGCAACAACATCGGGGCACTTGGTTCTGGCGACCTTGGAAGCCTCACCACAAAGGACACCGAACTTGAGAGTAGGTTGGGCAACCTTGAGACCGCCATTTCATCCGATGTGCAGGATGCCTTTGAGGGTGCTAACGCCCCCTCGGACACCAACCCGTTTGCCACGATGGACGACTTGGCGGATAAGGCGGATGCCGTCCACACGCACGCTATCGCCGATGTAACAGGTCTTCAAATCGCCTTGGATGGCAAAGCGTCCTCGACGCATACGCACACGATTGCCGACATTACGAGTCTTCAGACGGAACTGAACAACCTTGATACCAACAAGGCTGACGCTACACACTCGCACACAACGACGGACATTGCTGGGCTGGACTCTACCCTATCGACGATAGACACAAACATTACGGCTCTTCTGTTGACTGCTCCGACGGATGGCGAAAAGGCGGCGATGACGGCTTCTGAAAACCCCAACGCCCTTAATCAGTTTGTCACGCAATCTTATCTTGAGAACACATCGAGAACTACGCAGGCTAACGGCAATACGGGTAACCTAACAGGGGCTATTTACGACACGGAAATCGTCATTACTGTAAACGGGACTCAATACGCCGTGCCCGCACGAATGCTCTGACGCTGAATGGCTACAAGATACACACCCCTGTGGATTGACCCCTTTGAGAGTAGGCTCTACTCTGGGTGGCAAAACACACAGCCCGCCCCGACCTTTGTGTTCAAGCAGGGTGACAAGCAGGAGATTGAGTTGTTCTTGGTCAAGAAGGGCTTTGGTGGCAGTTTCCAAGAAGTGGTGGACTTCCCGTCGGGTTGCACAGTCCGTGTAGCCATTGGAAGTCTGGATGCCGAGCCAAGAGCGGGCACATACACCATATCCTACGGAGGGAATACGACAGCGGAACTGCAATACGACGCTACTCCGACCGAAATCCAAACGGCGGTCAACGCCCTTGCTTCCATCGTTTCTGCTGGAGGGGTGGTTATTGAGGGTATTTCCGATACGACATTCAAGATGTCGTTCAACAACACGGGGACAAGGACGGCTCTGACTGTGGACACAACGGGTCTTGTTCCTACATCTTCCTCGAAGGTGATTACGGCTCGTGCGGGCGACACGGCTGTCAAGGCTATCTACATTTTCAAGGTCTTCCAATCGGTGGCTGTCTTCCAGAACCAATGGGTTGACTCGGCTGAACCTACTATTTCGGTGACGACTTTGGCGGCTAACGCCTCAAAGCGTGTGTCTATTTATCCCGTGCCCCTTTCGGGCAGTTGGACGCTGACTACCACAAACGCCATCCAGCCTCTCGTTGATGACGCAGGCGGTGATGAGACGGATGTTCCGATTTGGTGGACACAGACGGCTACGGGAAGGCTTCCAGCCTTTGCCGACACCTTTGTCAATTCGGATGGGACACCTATCTGGCAGATGGATGTCCTTCGGACGAATCTGACCTCTTGGGACTTCTCGGTGAAGAGGGACTACGATGTCCCTGTCGGCTACACGATGCCGTTTACTGTAAGTGGCAACTTCATCAAGTTCCCCTCAAAGGTTAGCACGCTGGACTTCAACACATTGGAGGTCGAATACCTCCTTAACGGAGCAAGGTCGGTTTCGGCGTATCTTGAGGTAGAGATTGAATACGCCACGGGGGAGCGGTGGACTGTATTACAAACCACTTGCACAATTATAAACGACCTAATAGACCAAGCGTCTTACACCCCGAACTCGTTTGAAGTTCCGCTGTCCGACGCACCGCAGGATGGTTCTCTTTACGCAAGAAGGGACGGCGAGTGGGAGGTCTTCATCCCAGAGGATAACCAAGGCATCCTTGATGCTCCTGTTGACGGAACGCCATATTTACGAAAGGACGGGACTTGGGTCTCGGACATTGACGGAGGAACATACTGATGACAACGCCAACGCCACAGATGGTCAAAAAGTTCAAGCGGGGGGCTACCTTTTACCCGACTTGCAGACTGCCTATAACGGGTAGCCTCACGAACCTTACGGGCGTTTCAATTGCATCCTCGGTCACGACTGTGGATGGCAAGGAGTGGGTGTGTGCGGTCGCCATCCCAGACCCAGCGGGTCGGGTATTCACCCTCCGCATCGAGGATACTGTCACGGCTAAATGGCCGGTGGGCGATGCGAGTTGGGATATGAAGTTCAAGTTGAACGGGGTGACAGTCCTAACGGAGACCATCATCATCAGAATCCTTAAGTCGGGGACGACTACAATGCTATGAGCAACATTGAGGTGACTATGCAGACCTTTGAACCCATCGAGGTGACCTTGCCCGATGCGTTGCCTCCTATGTTTACTGTGGAGTTCGAGAGCCAACTCCCCATCGAGGTCAACTTTGGCATCCCCGGACCGCAGGGCGAACAGGGACCACCCGGCGATGTTACCGCCTCTTCAATCGGAATGCTGGCAGATGTGGAGATTACAAATCTCCAGAGCGGAGACACCCTTATCTACGATAACTCCAAGTTCCGAAACACACATATTACCAACCTAACCGACGGAGGACACTTCTAATTTATGTCAAACATCATTCGCATCAAGCGTTCCACATCAAGCAACGCCCCCACATCGCTCCAAAATGCGGAACTCGCATACTCGGAGGCATCCAACAAACTTTACATTGGTGTTGGCACAGGTGGTGCTGGTGGCTCTGCCACCTCCATCATCGCCATTGGTGGCACGGGTGCGTTTCTTGACCTAACCACGGCGGCTTCGACATACGCTCCGCTGGCATCGCCGACCTTTACGGGAACTGTGACGATTCCTGCGGGTGCTTCGATTTCGGGTTATTTGACCTCGGCTACCGCCGCCAGCACTTACCAGACTATCTCTGGGATGTCGTCCTACCTCACGACGAGCACGGCTTCGACGACTTATGCCCCGCTTGCCAGCCCGACATTCACGGGCACAGTCACCATTCCTGCGGGTGCGAGCATTAGCGGATACTTAACCACGGCTTCCGCCGCTTCAACATACCAGACAATCAGCGGTATGTCGTCCTATCTTACGACGGCAAACGCTTCCAGCACTTATGCACCCCTTGCTTCACCGACTTTTACGGGAACAGTTACCATCCCTGCTGGAGCCTCTATTTCGGGCTATGCCCCCTTGGCTTCGCCAACCTTTACAGGGACTCCTGCCGTCCCGACTGCGTCAGCGGGCACGAACACGACCCAAATCGCCTCCACGGCGTTCGTCTCGACGGCGATAAGCAACTTGGTCAATGGTGCTGGTGCGGCTCTTGACACCCTTAACGAACTTGCGGCCGCTCTTGGTAACGATGCGTCGTTCTCGACGACCATCACTACGAGCATCGGCACAAAACTGACCAAGTCTTCCAATCTGTCAGACCTAACGGATGCGTCGGCGGCAAGAACCAACCTTGGTCTTGGCTCGATGGCTACGCAGGCTTCGAGCAATGTTTCCATCACGGGTGGCTCAATTGATGGCGTGACAATTGACGGCGGAACTTTCTAATAGTCCTTAATGGCTAACACAATCAGACATAAGCGGGGAACGACAGAGCCTACGGCTGGTGTGTTGGTGACGGGGGAACTCGCCATCAATACGGGCGATGGCAATGTCTACACAAAATTGGATGACGGCACAGTCTCCAACATTTTGGCTAAATCCCAGAAGTTGACCTCTTCCGTCCGCAACGAGACGGGGTCAACCATTGAAGCCTTTAAGGCGGTTTACATTTCTGGGGCATCATCCAACAAGCCTCTGGTTAGCCTTGCACAGGCAAACTCGGAGTCTACCTCGTCCAAGACCTTTGGCGTGACGATGGCTTCCATCGCTACGGGCAATAATGGCGAGGTTATCTCGGTGGGTCTCCTAGAAAAGGTGGACACATCGGCTTACACGGCGGGCACACAACTCTGGTTATCCCCGACTTCTGCTGGGGGCTTTGTGACGACCGCACCGACTGCACCCAACCATAGCGTCTTCATCGGAACAGTCACTTACTCGCACGCAAACAACGGCAAGGTCGAGATTAGGATACAGAACGGCTACGAGTTATCCGAACTCCACAATGTCTCCATCACTTCGGTAGCCGACAAGGACATCATCAGTTACAATTCCTCGACGGGATTATACGAGAACCGCACGGCATCAGCCCTTGGGCTTGCACCGCTCGCCTCTCCTACCTTCACAGGGACTGTAACTATTCCCGCTGGGGCATCCATTTCTGGTTTTGCACCGCTTGCTTCGCCCGCTTTGACGGGCACACCGACAGCACCGACAGCCTCTTCCGCTACGAACACGACGCAGATTGCGACGACTGCATATGTGAAGGCACAGGCTTACGCCACGCTGGCTTCTCCTACCTTTACGGGAACGCCATCCGCACCAACTGCGGCTACCGCCACAAACACCACACAGGTGGCGACCACGGCGTATGTGAAGAGCAACTTGGCGAATTACGCCCCATTGGCTTCACCCACTCTTACGGGAAGCCCTCAAGCACCTACTCAATCAACGGGGTTGGACAGCAATGCGATTGCTACGACTGCTTTTGTTAAGAAAAACATTCGTCGCCCTGTTTCGACATTCTCTGGAAGTTTTACGAATATGGGTGCGTTTGAGGAGAATGTGGCATACCACTCGACGGGCGATGCACAGCACCTAATTACCCTGTGGTATTCTGGGTATTTCAATGTTAACGGGTCGGTCATAATGTTCAAGCAGTCGGACAACACGCAGATGGACTTCAATGACGGCACGGGCTACACCAAGCCCCCGAATGGCAACCGATGGTATGCCGCCTTTCCGAATGCCATTGTATTTGCGGTCAAAAACGATGTGAACGATTGGTTCATTTTTGGCGATTTGATTTCAACGCAGTATCCTGCGTATGGCACTCTTATCTCTGGACCGACTATCGACACAACCAACACAGTCTACTCTGGGTATACCGACTACTACGGAAACAATGTGTATGCCTACACGGCGTATAACACAGTTGAAAACGGCTGGGGCGGAACGACGACTGTTTCGACAAATGCGACGACGGGAACTGTGATGTCGGGCGACTTTACTTACAGTTCTGGCGACACATACAATCTGCTGGCGGACGGAAGCGGTGGCTACACGCTGAACTTTGTGTCCTCTGGAGGCGGTGGTGGTTACGACCCTTATGGCACAAAGGTTGGAACGCCCTATTGGGATAACAGTTACAATGCTCTCTACCAAACCATAGCAGACGGAAACGGAGGCACGACCTCAATTGCGTGGGATGGCTTTGCCCCTTATCCTGCATATGGGGTTCAAGTCTCGACGACGACCTACGGTAACGCTGGTTACAAGAACGATGCAATTGGCACTTCTTACTATGTGTATTATGATTACACATCTTATGCCGATGGCAACGGAGGTTCTTACGAAAGTTGGACTATTTCCTCTGGCTCTTATTATCCAAGTGGCTGGGCTTTCACCAACTACGCCTTCAATACGGGTGTGCCTAACACATCATACTACTACTATGACGAATACGGAAGCACAGTATACCCGTGGACTTGGGGTTATGATGCTGCCGATGGTATGGGCAACACATACTTTAATGCAATGGGCACGCCTCCATATGGCGAGCCTGCGTCTTACTACTTTACGGACAATAACTACAACTACGGACGCATTTATGCTGACGGCAACAACGGATTCTACTTCGCTTCTTAATCACTATGACTGAACCTACCGCAAAACCACAGGTCAATATCCCAGCGGGCTGGGTTGCTTTCGTCAACGAGGGCGAAAAGCGTGCCTTGGGCATCACCCAATTTGAATCACCAAGCATCGCTTACACGACGGCACTCATCGTGGTTCGCCCCACGATTAACGCCTTGCTGGAAGAACTGAACAAGCGAGGCATCTCCCTGCCCCCCGTCCGACCCAGCCAAGGGTGACAAGAGTGGACAAATTGTCCATTACAAATGGGCAGGCTATCCACACTACTCACAGGGTTATTCACAGTCCTACTACTGACGGGGTGCTCGCTGTTCGACAAGAAGTCTGAACTTCCGCCCCTCCCAGAGCCTGCCACAAACAATGGGCTGACGAACGCAGAGAAGGAGTTGGACAAGGCGACGGCGGAACGCCTGTCGAAGGTTTCAGCCAGCGTCGGGATTGGCTACCTGTTGGCACAGAAGAACCCGCAGTCTACAAACAACGATGTGCTCCTATCGGAACTCAAACTCGCCAAGACGCTCACGGGCAAGGCGGAAGAACAAGATTGGGTCACAGTCAAGAAGAGGGTCGAGGCGGCGTTGGGTGGCGGTGACCTCACGGAACTTTACAAGAAAGAGCAGGAAGAGGCTGCCCTCCTACGGGGCAAACTCAAGGAAGCGGACGCAAAATACGAAGCGGAAAAGGCGAAGAAGCAGGCGGAGTTCAACGCCAAACTTCTGGAGAGGGAACAAGCGTTGGAACAGGAAAAGGCTCTTCGCAAAATTGAAGCGGAGGAGGCAAGGAAAGACAAGTTTCTTTACTTGGGCGGACTTGTATGCGTTGCTGGAATTGCGATGTTCATCTTTGGCTCAAAGCCAATGGGCTTGCAACTCTTTGCGGCTGGCACGGCGGTAGCCTCCCTGCCCTTCGTCTGGGATAGCCCTTACTTCATCTATGGTGCTGGAGCGTTCGGTCTCCTTGGGCTGATTGCGGTTGCCCGCATCGTGTTCCGTAAGAAGCCGAACCCCATTGCTTGCGAACCAGCCTCGACCCCTTCGGAAGATAAGCCAACAGAATGACGACCCCTCCTCCATCGGACACCGACACCGCCGGGGCGACAGCCAAGGCAGTCACCGATGTAGGACCTTATGTAAAGGATAGCATCATTGCCTCAATCCTTGGTGGGTTCGCAATGACCGCCCGCATCCTCCTCTCCACAGACCCCGTCACATTTGGGTTTGTCCTGCGACGCTTCCTTGCGGCCGCCATCACCGCCGCCATCGTCGGACTCGCAACTAAAGACCATTTTAATAGCACAGGGCTATGGCTCGCAACAGTAGGTGGGGCTGGCTACGCCGCCCCCGAAGTTGCAGATTACTTCCTCCGCTATGTGAAGGCGAAGGGCGAACAAAAACTCAAGGAGGTCACCGGTGGCAAAGGCAAAGCCAAAGGTAAGAAAAAGCGGAAGTAAGACGATACCCGTCAAGGGAGTTGGGGAGATTAACCTACTCTGGGCTATCGTTGGACTGCTCGCCATTTCGCTTGGTGCGGCGGGCTTCACGGCGTGGACTTGCGACTATGTCCTCGCATCGTTCCAGAACTCGAACACGATGGCACTCTTGATAACGGATGCGGGTCTGAAGTCGGATGACAAGAACTTGGAGGGTAACCTAACTGTGGCGACACAGACCTTGCACTACCTTAAGGATGTCGGGTTAGCGGTGGTCGTCGGTGGGACGGGCGTTGCCTTTACCCTTCTTCTTCGACACCTTCGTAAGCCGACCCCGTAAGACCTTGTGCGTCGGGTCTGCTCTGAAACTAATAGGCTGGCTCTCGAACGGGATGTCGGGATTGAAGTCCCACACGAAGGTCTTCTGGCACAGCACGCACCACGACGATGCAGAGCCTTCCGCAGTCCCCATATGCCAGCACACGCTCTGCAAGGCGAATGTGCCCTTGGAGTCGAACGCCCTGCACCCGTTCGGGCACGGCAGGCGTGGCGACCAATCAATCGTCATCATTGACCCCAGAAGCCCTCATAGGACTCCTTCACCCAGAGTTTCTGGACAGACAGAGGCTTGTCGGGACTGAAGTCCCAGAGCGAGTAAGCGCCGCACTTCGAGCATTGGCTTGAAGCCGTCCAGACCTTACCATCCATCTCAATCTCTGGTTCACCAATCCAGCCTCCGTCGCACTTGAACGGGCACTTGATTTGGTCGGGTGTCTTGATTTTCCAATTGGGCATAGTCGTGTTGGGGTGTGTAAGGGAACGGGGTCGGTTGACAAGACTCAATGCGTGTCGTTGTTAGTCTTGGTTGTGTGTGCGGGTGACCCCTTACCCGTTAACGGCGAAAGCCGTGGAGTCCCGATGTCAGTCGGGACTCTGTCTTTTCAGAAGTTCTTGTAGGCTGACTCCGCCAGCGTCACGGACTCTTTGATTTGCTCCTTGAGGCGTTCGATTTCGCCCTCGTGAACCAGAGCCGTGAGTTCGGACTTAATCTTCTCGTGGCGTGCGAACAGGACATCGTGCGTGTCCGCATCTGGTGCGGCGAAGCGATGATGATTCTCCACGAGGAAGGCGGAGTTGTCCACTTCGTCGGAGAGTGCGTAGAGTTTGACGAGGCGTTCCTTGACCACGGCGAGGTGGTCGATTGCCATAGCGATGGCGAGGAAGGCTTCCTTGGTCTGTGCTGTGTTAGGTCTGTGGCTCATTGGAGTGTGATACTCTTACCCTTGGGCATTAGTCAACCGCTTTGTATCCGTAGTCACGGGGGTTGAGGTCGTGCTTGGCAAGGATGGCGAACAGTTCCTGCTCGTAGCGGTCAAGGAGGTCGTGTGCCCTGTCCCTGCCGTCCTGCGTTGCGGTCTGCTTGAGCCTCAAGTCCTGCTTGAGCAAGCCGATGGCGACCCACAGGCGGTCAGCCCGCCCAAGGTCGTAATCACGAGGGGTTGCCATAAGACAAGTATTCTCGTAGGAGGTCTTCCAGCACACGAGCGGGCGACAGTCCGTTCGCCTTGCAATGCTTGGCGTAAGCGTCCTTGATGTCAGCGTCGATGTAAGCGATGAAGCCCTTGCGGTTGTGACGCTTCACATACTCGGCAAAGCGGGCGGAGGACGGCACAGTATGCACGCCCTTCTGCTTGAGCAACTGACCGCCGTTGAAGCCCATCCGCATAGCGGTGTCGTGGGCAAGTTTGTAAACGCTTTCATAGGCGACAGCCTCCACAGTCTTCTGCTTGGGGGACTTGCGGATGTAACGCTTGTTGTAAGCCTTCATATACAGGCGATGCTTCTCCTCCCGCTTGGTGCGAGGGCGGAGCATCGGGACGGGGGCGGGAGTGGAGTCGGAGGATTCCATATTAGAAGCCATTCATCTTGGCACGGCGAGCACGCTCGGCGGCGAGTTCGTCGGGGGTGAGTTTCGCCATCGCTTCTACGACCGCACGCTCACGACGCTTCGTGATGCGGACGGACAGGTTGCGGTTGCGGGCGATGTGGAGGTTCTCCTCCGCACGGAAGACACGGAGGGCGAGGGTGGATAGTCGTTCGTTATACATCGTGGAAGAGCGTGGGCTATCGTTTGCGTTTCGTCAAGAACTAAATCGTGACGGCGTAAAGTTTCGTGCCAGCCTTCACCTTCTGGGTGATGAGGGCATCGTCGGGGCGAGCGTTGTTCAGATGCTCCTGCGTCACGACATAGTCGAACGAGGTGTCACGCCCGCACGCCATCCCGTGAAACCATCCGCCGTTATAGGTATTGCCCTGCACCTTCGTAATGAGCGTGCCGTAGTAAGCCTTCTCCTCGGAGTCGTAGAACTCGATGCCGAAGCAGATGCGGGAGTCGATGTCGGAGGGCTTGCCCGACTTCTTGGCGAGACGCTGGATGAGCGTGCCACGCTGTTTGGGGGTGAGGTCAATCTTGCCAGAGATGTAATCGTTGGCGAGTTGTTCGATGGTGGGCTTGGGTGCTTTCATTGGGTGAGAGAGTGGTAGTGTTACGGAAGCGATAGCGTTGTCAAGTTCAGACCTTGAACTTTCGTAGGGACAGCAGAGCGAGTATGAAGGTGCGAACCTCCGTGAGCGTGGTGAAGCGAACCAGCGGAGGAGTGTCATCGCTGGTCTCGCCACGCCTCTCGAAGTAGACCGAATACTTGAAGCCCTCCGATGGGTGCATAAGGTTACCACCCTCGTAGATGTAGACGCACGGGTCGGTCTCCTTGTTGCGGGTCGTGTTGTAGTGGTAGATGAGGTTCTTAATCTCGATGTCCTTTCGGAGCGAGGCGATTTCCGTCAGCGTCATCTTTTCGATTTCGTGCGGAGTGGCGAGCGGGGGACGCTTCATAGGGTTATCGCTTGGAGACTGCGAGGATGGACTTGGCGTAGAACTCCGTGGCTTGCTCCACGAACTTGTCGTAAGGGATGCCGAGGACACGAGCCGCCGTCAGACCCAGCACGGGCTTCTTCTTGAAGCGGACATACGCAGGGGCGTTCTTGAGGAAGTCCCGATGTTCGGGCGGGATGACCTTGTAGACAGTCGGCACGGCGAGGTCGGTAGCCTTGGCAATCTCCTCGAAGGTGTAGCCCTTGCCGAACATCACGAGGATGGTCTGGCGGACTTCGTGGTTCACCTTGTTAGGCTTCCTTCGCAGGATAAAACCGAGTTCATCGAGAGCACGGCGAGTGGCTTGGACATCCATATCCAGACGGATGCACGCCGCCGTGAGCGTGAGTCCGTTGTTCTCGATAAGGTCGATGACCTCATTGAGTTGGTCGTTGGAGTAGTCGTAGATTTTTTTGCGAGTCATCGTGGTGATGTGCTATTCGTTATAAGGTGTCGCTTGGCTATGTCAAGGATTTATTTCCTGCGGACGAGATGCCAGAGACCGAAGCGAACGCAAGCCCAGCGGGGGAGCGTGGTCACGAACAGGTCGTTGCCGATGACGATGGTCTCGGTCGAGTATTCGTAGAAGTCCACGACACCCTTGCTGGTGGTGATGTAGAGTTTCGCACCCTTGCGGGCATCTACCTTGATAGGATTGAAGAGGCGTAGTTGCATCGTTGTGGATACTATGCTTCACATTCCCAAGCGTTAGTCAAGCACCAAGATTCGGAAATCTTTGCGGGTTGACGCATCGCACAATGCGGGCACATACACGCACACAATGGAAACTATCGAGAGCCTACAAGACGAGTATCTGAAGGTCGCCAGCATCGCCACGAACCTCCGCAAGGCTGGTTATCCGCAGTCCGCAATCCTGCAACTCTGGTATTACCAAGCGTCCCTGCTGGGACAGATGGACGAGTTGTCGAAGAAGGTTTGAGCCAATAGAGACAGGCGTTTCATAGGGGTCTAAAACTTTCTGCATTTTTGTGCTTGCCAATACGCAATCGTTTGTTCAACATACCTTCACTCAACCAACGCTATGTCTAACAAAGCCATCCTCATCAACGCCAAGGACAAGACCATCTCTGAAGTCGTCATCAGCGACTACAAGGACATCTACAAGTTCTGCGGCTTCGACCTCTTCACTTGCGTCCAGATGGATGCCAAGGGCAACACGCTCTATGTAGACGACGAGGGTCTGCTCAACGGCACGGACTTCGGCTTCGTCGTCCGTGGCTACGACCAGCCTCTGATGGGCAACGCCATCATCCTCGGCACGAACCGCTACAACGGCGAGAGCGAGGACACCTCCCTGTCCATCGAGAAGGTCGCCAGCATCGTGTCCTTCTTCGACGGCGGATTCGACGCTTGACATTCGCAAACGCTTCCCTCAACCTCTCTCTCACACGACTATGACTCAACTCGAAATCGACCTCGTCAACGGACTCCCGACGCTCACGCCTACGAAGGACAGCGAGTATGGCTACACCCTCGCCCTCTCGCCCGCCGTCGTCGTTCCCAACAAGAACGCCAAGTGCGATGTCGTCTCCGCCTCGCTCTCGTCCAACGAGAAGTCTGGCTTCTTCATCTCCTTCTCCATCTCCCGTGAGGAAGGTGAGAAGTTCAATGTGATGGAGAACCTTATGACCCGTGGCACGGAACTCAACGATGGCGACGAGCGTATGGCGGAATACCGCCGTCATCTCGCCACCGCTATGAAGTTGGCTGTCGCCAATGGTCTGGCTCGCCTGCCCGATGGCTACACGATGGCTGACCTTGAGAAGGCGAAGGGTGTCCGCTGGGCGTGGAAGGCTGGTTGCTCCTGCGGTTGCTCTCCTGCGTTCTCGACTCCTCTGTGGGCGAAGGGCGAAGGTCGCTTCATCCGCTCCACCCGTCGCAACGGGCGTGGTCGCTGGGCACGCTACGATGACTACAATTGGATGAATGTCTCGCTCAAGTTGAAGGCTGACGAGTCCGTCACGATGGCGGTGCGTTGCCAGCCAGAGCAGATTGCGGCCGCTATCGAAGTCCGCCCCGTCAACAAGGAAGTCCTCGCCGAGCAGAACTACGGCTTCATCCAGAAGTAATCCTACGACTATGTTCCCGATGTTTTTCCCGACCGAGCAGAAGAAGGAAGTCAAGATGACGACCGCTCAACTCTCGTATTGCAAGGCAATCCAGAACGACACGACGAAGGAAATCTACGATGTCTACGGCGACCCCGAAAAGTTGTCCGTGTGCATCCTCGACCACACGCTCTCGCTCCTGTTCAAGTGCCCTATCAAGGTGGTTGTCCTGCTCGACCTTCTCGCCAACGAGAACAAGGTCACCATCTCCAAGTCTGGCGTGACCTGTAAGTCCGTCATCTCTTGGGAGAACCACGGCGACAGGGAGCAGACCAACTGCTGGTCGCAGGACTATATGGCATCCCGCACCATCGCTTATTGGGACACCATCAAGATTGATTGGGTGTGCGACTCCCACACCTTCACGGACGAGGAACGCATCATCGTCCGCCTTGCCGAGGAGTTGTTTAACTCTGCCGAGGACGGCGGGTCGGCGGAGTATCGTGGTAGCCGTATCTCCATTGCCTCCCTTGAAGCCCCGAAGAAAAAGCAAAAGACTGCTTGACAAACCCAAGCGGTTGTGTTCCACTACCCGTATGAAAAACAAAGTCACCTTCGCCCAGATTGTCGCCTCCGTCCGCAAGACGGGTGGTCGCCCCTCGACCGCCTTCGTGCCCAAGAAGCAGAAGGTCAAGAATGACCGCAACGCTTGGAAGCGTGAGATGGAGTAATCCACAAGCCTAACAACCCGCTATGAAGTTCATCATCATCTCCGTCGAAGAAGCCAAAGCCAAGACCCCGTCTTGGACGGGCGAGTTCGCCAAGCCCTTCGTCGTGTTCAACACCGAGACGAACCACCCCGCCCACACCCTCGCCACCCGTGCGGAGGCGGAGAAGGTTGCCCACTTCTTCAACACCTCGACGACCGCTTAATGGAGACCTTCGTCCTCATCTTTGCCATCATCCTTTGGTTCAACACCAGAGACTGACCTATTACTTTATGCCCCGATACAAATACGAACAGTTCATCAAAGACCTTGAAGCGGGTGCTTACGCCTTTCCGGGCGGATACCCTCGCTTCTTCATCACCGCCGACGGCGAAGCCCTGTCCTTTGAGTCCGCTCAAAAGAACAAGGCTCTCATCCTCGAAGCCATCAACTCGAACGACAAGTCGGGCGGTTGGATGGTTATCGGATGCGACATCAATTGGGAAGACCATCACCTTTACTGTGCTGACTCGAACAAGAAGATTGAGTCCGCTTACGGCGACCTCGACAAAAAGTCTTGACCCACACAACTCAACCACTTGCATACACCCATCCTATGAAACCAATCAAGCGTCCCGTCCACACTTTCGCCAAGGCTCTGTCCAAGGCGAAGACCGCCATCCGCTTCAAGAAGGCTGATGCCGACAGCCCTGCGTTCGACGCAGAAATCGCCCACTACAAGGCGATGGCTTTCAAGTTTGCCCGCTCTGACAAGGAGCGTGCCCTCGTCGCCTCTCTCTAATTTCCCACCACAACACAATGAAGACCAAACCTAACAACGACCTTGCCCGTGTGGCACGACTCATCGCCAAGGAAACGAAGCGTGTGTCCAAGCCCCGCTCCCGCAAGATGTCCCTGCTCATTAACTTCAAAGCCGACTCTGGCTACGACGAGGTGCAACCGCTCCTCTCGCAGTTGCTGAAGGCTGGTCACGGCGTGCAGACCGACTTTGTCCGCCGTGCCATCATTAAGGCTTGCAAGGAGGCTGTGCAGAAGGCTTAACACGAGCCGTTCGGGTCTCGTCAGCCATCTCCACACGATGGGGGGTGGTTGACAGAACCCAAACACTTGCATACACATTATGAAAAAGACTCTGCGTGACCAAGAAAAGACGGATGCCCTCGCCAACATCGACATCAAGATGGCGGCTCGACTGATGGGGCAACTCGGAGGCAAGGCTGGTCGTGGCGATGCGAAGCGTCGTCCGTCCGAAGTCTGCCGTGCCGCCGTCAACAAGCGATGGGATGCTTACCGCAAGGAGAAGATGTCCCGCCGTAACATTCGAGCCGACTGATGAAGTTCATCGAGTGGGCGGTCATCTGCCTATCAATGCTCGGCTTGCTTGCCCTGTGCGTGTTTGCTTGGGTGGGCTTTCGGGTATTGTTCTCCAACTTTATGCAATACCTTATGGCTTGGAAGGCTCGCCGTCATTGGGAGCGTTTCCAAAAACTGCCAAAGGGAATGCAAGACGCTCTCGATAAATGAGCACACCCAAGGAACAGAAACTGAAGGCTGCCTATGAGTTCTGGCAGAAAAATCCGCATATGCTGGTCGATGACTTGGTTCGCCAATGCAAGACCAACAGGCGTGACCTGTCAGACTACCTCAAGGCACATTCCCTGCCCCGTCCAGACGGCAGAGTCATCGGTAAGGGTTCTCCCCGCCAGCAGGCAATCAAAGCCTCCTACGAGGCGGCTCTGAAGGCAAACGAGACGCCCGGCTGGGCTGAACGCTACGCCAAGGAGCAGTTCGGTCAGAAGACCGACAAGGGGGACTACCGCTACTATGCGATGAAGAACGGACTGCCAGACCTACGAGAAGTGGAGAAGCAGAGACAGGACTCACCGCACAAGGTTTCTCTATGAGCGATTGGAAGCACGACCCCAACGGGGGCGACATCATCGAGCAAGTCCGCAACGCTCCCCACTATGTGAGGGAGTATGCGGCGATGCACTTGCTTGCCCAAGGATGCCCTCATCGGCACATCCGAAAGAAGTTGGACATCTCGGCTCGACAGTTCCAGATGATTGAGCGTAAGTTCCGATTCAACTCGAAATACGACCCTGTGCATATTCCTACCTCTATCCTTCCTCCGAATGAAAACTAAAGACCCAGCGAACCAAGACCCGTTCACGCAAGGCGGGGAACACGGCTTCATCGGCAAAGCCGTCGTGCAATACAACATCGTCTTTGACGACGAGGTGCAACTGAAGGACTTCTACCGCTTCATCAAGGGGCTGAAGGCGAAGTATCCCGAAGTGCGAACGATTGGCGGACGCATTGCCCGATACCTACGGGAGAATGCGATTGAGACGGACGAGTGGAAGAAACATCTTGAAAAGATACCCTCGGCTGGCAAAATCAAGGAAATCGACAAACCCACTACTGTATGAACGAAGAATACAAAAACGAAAAGTGCACGGGCAAGTGCAAGGAAATCGAAGCAAGCAAGATGAAGGAGTTCGCAAAGTTCTATGGTGCAGAACCTATGCAAGAGCGTAAGGGCTTCTTCTCTTGGCTTCGCACTCCGATGACCATCACCTTCGCCGAGAGTCTGCTGGTTTGCATCAGCCTGCTTTACTTGGCACGCAAGGAGATTGAGACTATCATCGTGGGAGCAAAGTTCTATGAGAATCTGCTGATTGCGTTGGCTGTTATTTTTGTCTTGACTTATCGCAGAAAGGGTTGACACTCCGTCAATTCTGTTAGACGACGGCTTCTTTGACATTCCCTTTGTCGGTATTGTTACTCAATCGTTTGGGGATTGTAGTTAAACGGCTATAACATTCGGTTTTCATCCGAGGATTCGGAGTTCGATTCTCCGCAGTCCCGCCAAACGCATCGGTAGTTCAATGGCAGAACACCTGTTTTGTAAACAGGCGGTTGTCGGTTCGACTCCGTCCCGATGCTCCATTTTTTCGGGCTATTAAAACCGAGCGACCCGCTGGAACATAGCGGATAAGTCGTGTGATTGGTTACGGAAAGCAGACACCTTCCGTAGTGTCTATGAGCCGTTACAAGTCTTTCGTATTTTGTCGTGCGTGTGATGGGCTAACCACCCATACGGGTTCACGACATAGCGAGGGGCGAAACCAAGTGTGACCTCCGTGAGGTGGTCGCTTCAATCGGATTGCAGGGAAACCCTGCGACACCGCCAGAGGCGGGCGAGCCTGCAACTCGACCTAATGGTTAGTCCTCTGGTAACTTTTTTGGCGTGGAAGACAAAGAACGAGTCCACTCTCTGCAAAAGAGTTCATACTTGGTGAAAGTCCAAGTCACGCCTCCATTGGGTGAGTAGTTCAAAGGTCAGAACACCCTGCTCATAACGGGAGAAATGCTGGTTCGAGTCCATCCTCACCCAGAACAGAGCCGTGGTGGAACAGCAGACACATTCCGCTTAAGACGGAACGCCAATAGGCATAAGGGTGCAAGTCCCTTCGGCTCTACTTTGACCCGATAGTTCAATGGACAGAACCGACGGCTTCTACCCGTCTAATACAGGTTCGACTCCTGTTCGGGTCGCCATTGCAGGATAGCACTCTGGGAGTGTAGCGGTCTCATAAGCCGTTTGAGGTGGGTTCGATTCCCGCTCCTGCAACCATTTCAAGGAGGTGTGGCAGAGAGGCTTATTGCACTCGTGTGCTACACGAGCGTGGTTAACCACCACCAGAGGTTCAAATCCTCTCGCCTCCGCATTTTTCAGAGGGTTGGGTGAGTGGTTTAAACCTACTGTCTTGAAAACAGTCGCAGAGAAATCTGCCATCCGTTCAAATCGGATACCCTCTATTTTGGGGAAGAAGTGTTATGGTAGCACAGCGGTCTCCAAATCCGCAGGCGTGGGTTCGACTCCCACCTTCCCTGCATTTACATCGAGTAGCGTAATGGTATCGCACTTGCTTTGGGAGCAAGGGGTTGGGAGTTCGAGTCTCCCCTCGGTGACCACCTACACGGCAGTAACTCAATTGGCAGAGTGCCTGTCTTCCACACAGGATGTTGCGGGTTCGACCCCCGCTTGCCGTATTTTTCCGTTGACGCAGGGCAACGGGTGTTCACGCTGAACGGAATGAAGTCCAAGCCGTTCGAGCAATCCCTGCACGACGAGAATGACCTACCAGCACGGGAGGTCGTCAAGCAGTTCTACGCTCGTTTGGGATTTGTCCTTGAGGACAACCCCGACCGCTATGGCGTGGACTTGGTGACGGGCGATTATAAATTGAGCGTGGAAGTGGAACGCCGTCCCGTATGGGAGTCTGGCGACTTCCCGTTTGTGATGGTTAACTTCCTACAAAGGAAGACGAAGTTTTTCGTGAACACTCCGTATGTCCTTTCGGACTACGCCATCGTCTCAAAAGACTTGAAGCGTGTGGGCATCATAGACCAAGTGAAAATCATAGATGCCATACTGACCTCGAAGGCGACAGAGAAGCCTAACAGGTATGTGAACGACAGCGAGTTCTTTTACGAGATACCTCGCAAGCAGTTTGCGTGGTTCGACATTTAATGGGGCGTTCTTTCAATGGCAGGAAACTCGGTTTGCATCCGAGCAATGGGAGTTCGATTCTCCCCCGCTCCACTCTTTTGACCCGTGGTGTAATGGTAGCACAGGAGATTTTGATTCTCCTTGTCGGGGTTCGAGTCCCTGCGGGTCAGCCCTTCATAAAAGGCTTGGTAAGGCGACAGACAGTCCAGCCAGCCACACGATACTCTCTCGCAATCCAAGTAGTAGTGTAGCCTTGCAAACGCTTATCTACCCATTGAAGGATGATGTGGGGCTTAACAGCGTTGCGTCCATCCACACAATGGAAGATTTCGGGATTGGCTTCCGTGTCGCCACCACGCTTGGTTTGATAACCACGGGCAGGGAAGTTGGGAATTGGAGAGCCATTTTTTCTGCATCGGGAGATGTGCCTCGCCAAGTTTGGCGCCGCAACCCCAAACCGCTCTGCCAGAACCTTGATTGTTTCCCCTGCGATAAGTTGACCGATGAGGACATCCATCATCTTACCGAACTCAACAGTCTGGTTCTCCTCTCGTGTGGTAGGGACTACCCAATACTTGTAGATGCCGTTTGGGTCGAACTTACCGCAACGATTTCCTCCTTTCTTGGTTGGAATGTGAAGCCCAAGTTTTCGTTGCTGTCTGATAATTACATAGAACGATGGCTGATTTAATCCGTGTTTACGGCAAGCCTCGGCAACCATAATCTCGTTGTCAATGATGTCGATGAGAGCGAGGTCGTATTTCTTTGCCCGCTCCTCTGAAACTGCCGACCAAGGGTTCTTGGGGGTTGTCGGGATGTAGTATTTGTATTCGCTTTTCATTTGATAACTTGAACGATACACAAGCGGTAGCAAAGGTCAAGCGGTATTTTTAAAAAAGTTAGCCCTTGACGGGCGTTCACCCTTCTGCATCGTAGGCATCCAATGACCGCACTAACAGACCGACAAAAGGAGTGTCTCGATTTCATCATCGAGTTCCAAGAGAAGCGTGGCTACTCGCCGTCCATCCGCCAGATTGCGGACGAAATGGGTGGGATTGGCACTAACGCCGTCTTCGGACATCTGATGGCTCTGGAGACCAAGGGATACATTGAGCGTGAGGCTGGGCTTGCCCGTGCCATCCGCATTACCGCCCGTGCGTGAGCCTAAGAAAAAGAAAGTGGGAAAAGCCGTTCCTGTGGCAAACAGCCAAGGACGGAAAAGTGGACTTGGCGGAAGTCCTTCCCGTAGTGAACCAACTCCTCCTGTTGGGCAACGAGATGGCGTATCAAATGATGCGGGAGATGGTAGCGTCCAACGCAACGGACAGGGAGTTCTGCAACGCACAGAACAATTGGAACAGGTATCTATTCGACCGGGCGACCCCATCAAAGAACGGGGAACCCGCCCCGGTTTCATTCGAGTCCCGCCCTACGAGCCGAAAAGCAACGGACTCACGCTCCTCCGACACAGACAGTCCCGTGCGGCGAAAGCCGTGCAAGATGGCAAGGCGAAGACGGCAGAAATCTGCCTCCCATTACAATCGGCGACCGAAATTGTAACCGCTCTGGACAAGCACAAGAAGTGGACGAGGATGGTTCTCGAAAGCATCGAGGACTTCGAGGCTATTATGATGAACCCCGAATGGCTCGTCCCGCAGAAGGCAAAACAGATTGAAATGATTGTAGGAACGATGCACTCTCGCATCAGCAACCTTAAGAAAACCCTCGAATGAGCCGATACAAACAGCCGATGGGCATAAGCGTCATTGATGCCGCCCGCCAACGCCTCCATCACATCTACGATACGCACGATACGCCCGTAGTCCTATTCTCTGGAGGGAAGGACTCACAGGTGCTTTTGCACCTTACTTGGGAAGTGGCACAGGAGCGTGGTCTGGACTTCGTGAACGCCGTGTTCCGTCACGACGAGTTCACGCTTAAGCCGACCATCGACTTCGTCCGCCACTACGCTTCAATGCCTTGGGTTAGGATGTATCACCTCTGCATTCCAGAGCCGGGTCTCCGCACAGTCTTCGACCGCACCATCGAGTTCGTCCAATGGGACAAGAAGCGTGAGAATATGATGCCCCTGCCCGCATACGCCATCCGCCCCGATGAGGCGAATTGGGACAAGGATTGGTGGCTGGAAGAGGTCGAGGAATACCAATGCCAATGGTTCGTAGGCAAGGTAGCCCAACTGAACGGCATCCGTGCCTCGGAGTCCCGCTTCCGCTGGCGTGGGTCTGTGAATAAGTTGGTGGAGAACTACATCAACAAGCCCCTTGGCTACAAGGCTTCAACCTTGTGCAAACCGCTCTTCGATTGGGAGGAGAACGACATCCTCAAATACCTATACGACCATAAGTTGCCGTATTGCCAAATCTACGATTGGCAGTTGTTCGCCAAGATGGAGTTGAGAACCAGCCCCTTCTTGCACCCCGAAAAGATGAGGCATCTCAAGAAACTTCGGCAAATCGACCCGCAATTCTACGACCAAATGCTCAAAATCTTCCCAGAGCAAGTGGTTCACGACCGCTACGCCGACGCACGAGACGACCAAGCCCTCATAGCCAAGTATGCCCAGAGCATCGAAGGCATCGAGCAATACATCAAGGAGCACTACGACGAGGGTAAGCCAAGGAACTTGGCACTCAACCGCCTCTACCAAATCTACAAACTCCAGCAGAGCGATAGGAACAAGGCTATGAACAATTACCCCTTGGACTATGTGCTGAAATACTTCATTCGAGGACAGGTCTGGAAACTCCTGCTTCCGTTCCGCAAGGGGCAGAAGGCTTGGACGAAGTTACTGTAATAGGTGGACATTGCCCAAAGACCAAATGGCAAGAGGCAATAATTCCAGAGAGGGTCGTGCGGCGAAAAGCGAACTGTCACGCAGGCTTCGTGATGAGGCTGAATACTTACGCAGAAAGAACGCCGATGAAGCAAAGGAGGCGGAGGAAAATGAAATTGAGTATGATAGGGCTATGAAGTCCGCCATAATGCGTGCCCAAGACGAAGTAGACGAAGAGTTTAAGGGCAAGCGTATGGAGGTTGATGAGGACGAGCAAGCCAAGCGTGAAGAGCAGGCAAAGAAGGCTGAAGCCGACGCACAGGCGGAGGAGGAGCGTGAAGCAAGGGAGAACGCTCAAAAGGAAGCCACCGAAGAGGTCGTTCGGGATGAGTTGAGCAACTCTTCTCACCCGTATTCAGACTATGGTTATCTTGATTCAAAGTGGGCAAAGGCTGGGGGTAAGACAGAAGACAAGGATGCTGTCAGTCCCGATGTGAACATCTCGATTGAACAGCGTAACTTCATCAAGCAGGAATACATTGATGAAGCCGTAAAGAAAGCACCTAAATGGATGAGGGAAGACCTCAAGACGGCATTGGATGCTTTTTCTCTGAAGTATGTCACAGGCATCAAGAACAGTTTTGGACCCAAGGATTTCGTCCCATATGAGGTGTTTGGCTCTACATTTGATGACATCTATCTTCGTGGTGCGTTTGGCAAGGATGCCCCCAAGGCTGAACTTCAAAACGAAGGGGTCTATGGCAAATGGAAGGTTGTAACGCCGTCGGGTGGGACTCCTACGAGGGAACAGCACGCCGCTGGTATGAAAGCCATCGAAAAGTATGACTCGTATATCGCCAAGGTTCTGGCTGGAGCGAGAAAGGGCGGGCATACGGAACGCCACCCCGAATATAACCCGAACGAAGAATAATGGCTCGTGGTTCAAACAGTAGGCAGGGTCGCACCGCACGCTCGGAGGTCGTAGCCTCCGCCATAGCGGAGCGTGTCCACGCCGAGCAGAAGCGTAGAACGGGTGAGCCGTATATGAACCACATCCGTGAGGTGGTGGAGGGCGTATCCAGCCCAGAAGCAAGGATGGTAGCCTACCTTCACGACACGATGGAAGACGGCGGGATAACCACGGAGCAGTTGCGAGCCGAGGGCATCCCAGAGCGTGTGATTGAGGCGGTCAACGCCTTGACCCGCCCGCCCGCCGAAGACAGGAAGATGTCTTACCAAGAATACATCGAGCAGATTGTGAAGCCGAATGAGTTGGCGAGAGAGGTGAAGATAGCAGACCTACGCTCCAACTTGAAGGACAACGACAACCCCGGACAGGTGAAGCGATACAGGCGTGCCCTTGAGGCTTTGACGGGTGAGAAACCCGGTATGAGCAACGCCGAGATGATGCGACTTTACGGGCAAGGTTAATGGTGACCATTTGAGCAGTATTCTCTTGCATTGAATCACATCCCTTAACACGATTAGGTCTATGCGGTGCATCATCCAGACTGTTCCAAGCCGTCTTGAACACGCCAAGAAGCAGGCGGAAACCTTTGGGTTGCCGTGCGACATCCACATCGACCAGATGACCGGCCCGTTCAACGGCTTCATCGACACGCTGAAGAACTACGACTACGGAAACGAGTATCGTTTCCATATGCAGGACGACCTCATCTTGTGCGAGGACTTCAAGGACTACATCCCAGAAGTGGAGCGTATTATGCGTGAGAACGAGATGCACCTTATGTCGCTTTACGCTCCGAGGTATCGCATTCTGAAGGAAGCGAACGAGAAGGGTAAGCGTTGGATTAAGTCCCTATCGGGGTTTGCGATGCAGGCTATTGTGTTCTCGCCGATGCTGGTGAAGCAGATGCTGGAAGACGCTCACTACTACAAGGGCTGGAAGCACGACGATTGGTTCGTGACGGATGTCTGCCGTTATCACAAGATTGGGACTTATGTGCACCTACCTTCCCTGTGCCAGCACGATGTCTTCAATCTCCCGTCTGTGATGAAGCACGCCAACCACGAGCGTCGCACGAGCCACACTTTTGAACCCGACTTCGTCAAGCGTTGGAAGGCTGGCGAAATCAAGAACCCTTAATCCTATGACCAAAAAGAAACGAGAACTCGAACCCGTCGAGAACATACAATGGATTGATTGCGATACGCTGAAGGCGAATCACTACAATCCGAACCGAGTGATGAACGCCGAGATGAACCTCATCGAGAAGTCCATCCTCAAGACGGGATGGATTCAGCCCATCCTCATCAACACGAACAGAACCATCATTGACGGCTTCCACAGATGGACGCTGTCACGCCTATCCTCGCAGTTGCGGGAAAAGTATCACGGCAAAGTGCCGTGTGCCATCCTTGATGTGACGGATGCGGAGGCGATGGTTATCACAGTCCGCATCAACCGAGCGAAGGGGACGCACTTGGCGTTCCGTATGAGCGAGTATGTCAGAGAACTTGTGGAGAAGCACAAGATACCTATGGACGAGTTGGCGAAGGACATCGGGGCTACATTTGAGGAAGTCCAACTGCTGATGAAGTCGGATGTGTTTGAGCATAAGGATGTGCAGAATTGGGCTTACAGCGAAGCGTGGTTTCCCGTGGAGTCGGGTCGCACCCGCCTACCAACGCTGTGGGACTTTGCCGATGACGGCAAGGAGGTCATCACGAACAAGAAGAAGCAGGCGATGATGGGCGAGAAGTTTGGCTTCACCGCCAAGGCTGACCCCGATGAAGAGGAAGAGGAAGAAGACGGAGAGCCGATGCGATGAGGAGGAAGACCATCGTGGCGGTGTCTGGATACGCACAGGCGGGCAAGGACACATTCGCCGAAGCATCCGCACGCAACATACTTGATAGGGAGACCGACATCTACAAGTTTGCCGAGGCTCTGCGTGAGGCTCTCGCTGCCGCTTTTGCTGTGCTACGCATCGAGCGTAGCGTCTGGACTGAAATCAAAGAGGAGAAGGACAAACTCCGTCCGCTGATGTGCGAGTTGGGCGAATACGCCCGTGACTACGACATCGATGTGTTCGCCAACTTCCTCGCCGACGAAATCGAAACATCGCTCATCGCATTCACCGATGTGGCGTTCGTCACCGACCTCCGATACCACAACGAGTATCTCATCCTCAAGGCTCTCGCTCATAGGCGTGGCTGGGACTTCCATTGGGTTCACATCGTCAAGGAGGGCAACCCTCCCGCCAACGAGAAGGAGCGTGTGTCCGTCAACTCCCTTTTGGACAAGGAAGTGCCGACCTGTGTCTATCGTGCCAAGGGCGGAGACACCCACACGCTTGAGTCCTGTGCCAAGGACTTCGTGCGGACTTACCTCACCACCAGCACGAGTAGATGAGTTGGTGACCCTCTGCGAAGGCTTTGCGGGCGGTCGCAATGAAGGCGATGTCGCTCTCCCTGTCTTCGTCCGTGGACTTGCCCCAGAAGAAGCCCTCGCCGTGTGGTAGGGCACTCTTTTTGATGGTCGCCTCCAGAGCGTCGATGTCCTCTGGCGTGAGAACCAAGTCCACGCAGTTGAACTTGAACGCCTCGGTGACCACGCCCTTGCGGACTGCGAGTTGGGTCATCCACTCGTTGAGGTCGGCGTGCTTACGCCAATAAGCCACTTCTGTGACTTCATTGGACAGTCCGTGAGCCTTGTGGAAGGCACGACGCTCGTCGTCGGTCTTGAGGGTGAGCATCTCGTCACGGAGGGTCTGCCCCCGCTTCGAGATGGTGTGTGCGTATTGGTCGAGTCCCATAGAGTGTTAGGCTTGGCGGTTCTTGTTGAGGTTCTTGATTTCGTTCTCCGTGAAGACGACCGCCTTGCGGGCTTCGTAGAGCAACTCCAACTTGCGAACCATCTTGCCCAGCATATCGAGGTCGGGTTCGGCGATGACTTCGATGTTCTTGCCCTCGATGAGGTCGCCGTTGATGAGGTTGGCGAACTTGGCGGCTTGCTCGTTGTATTCCGCCTGCTCTTCCGCCTTCTGGCGGTTCAGCATAGCGAGGTCTTCTTGGTATTCTTGTTCGTTCATAGTCGTGGTTGAGTGGAAGTGAGGTTGAGCGATAGCCAATCGGTTGTCAACTATTATTTTCAGCCGTGTTAGGTCTTGGACTTTTTGGTCTGTTTGTCCGCCAGCACACAGCACTTCATCATCTCTGCGTAGATGTCTGGGTCGCCCTTCTTCCATTGAGAGGCACGCTCGTCAAGGTGCTGGGCGAAAGTCCGCCTGCGATGCTTGTGGAGCGTGTAGAGCCACACGCCGTCGCTCGTGCAGAACTCCAGCGTGAAGCAGATGCCGACATCATCGTCGGGTGATAGGATGGCTTCGATTTGACTCACGAGCGGGAGAACCAGAACGGGAGTTTCTGTTCGCTGTCGATGACCTCACGCTCCTCCGTGTCGAGCAAGTCGAGGCGAGCGATGTCTTCGAGCAGGGACAGACCCGTGCGGGCATCGGAGGCGAACTGAATGAGGAGGCGATTGCCAAACTGAATGCGGTTCACGCTGTTGGCGATAGAGCACTTGAGGTTGGCGATGTATTCACGGCTACCGACTCGTCCCAGACCGCCCTTGTCTTCGGGCTTGGTGAGGAACTGATACTCGGCACACATCGACAGATGCTGGTGCTTGATGTTGATGCTGTTCACGAGGTCGTGGACGGCGATGGACAGGTCGTTGTATTGGGTGTTAGGCACGGGTGTGGTTGGGTTGGTGAGAGGTGTTATGCTCAATGGGTTGGGTTCGTCAACGGGAAAGATTGCCCGTCAGACTCTTGTCGTCGTAGTCCACGCTCCACATCGAGTCTCGGTCGAGACCCCAACGCTTCTTGGAGCAGTATTCGTAGACATCCCAACGCTGGCGAGCGAGGCGGTCGTCCACTTCCTTGGACAGGTCGCAGGGCGGGTTCTCCCAGAGGTCGAACAGGTTCGAGTAGTAAGCCTGCAACACATCATAGGAGTGCCCCTTGAAGTTGAGAGTGGCGAAGCGGAGAACATCCGCCTCGGTCTTCACATTGCTGATGAAGTTACGCATTACGAGAACTGCTTGAGGAGGCGGTTGGCGGTGCGACGACCAGAGGCATCGTAGCCTTGGAAGAGCGGGTCGGCATACATCTCCGCCGTATCGTAGAGCCACGGGAGGATGTCGCCGTGCTCGGAGTAGTGCAGGAGGATTTCAGCCTCGTCGCCAGCGTCGAAGTGGCGAAACCACACCTCATAGGCGGACGGGCTGTTGGGGTTGATGCCTCGGCTGGCGAGGATGTCCTTGGCGGACTTTTTGATGGAGTCGATGTCGTGCATAGTGCGTTGTGCGAGATGGAGCATTCAGACTTTTGGCGTGTCGTCAAGAGCAATCGCTTGTTTATTTTTTTATTTTTATTTCCTTGACGCTGGCTCAATAGTAGTCCACAACAGGTGGCACTATGAAATCACTCGCAGAAAAACTCAACCTCTCGCCCGACCAGCACGAGCAACTCGCAAGCCTACCAGCCGAGACGATTGCCAATCTGGAAGCCCTGCCCCCGTGCGTGCAGGAACTCATCGGCGAACTCTGGCGTGCCTCCAAGGAAGTCCGTGAGACTAACTTCCGTGGCACTCCCGATGACCGCTTCAAGGCGTGGCGTGACCTCCGCATCGTCCAATGGAAGAAAGCCATCCTCGATGGTCGCAACCCGCACCACTTCGACGAGATGCTCCCCCAGAAGGACATCGAGTCGTTCAAGGAGCAACTGCGTGAGGAACGCATCAACTTCAAGGAGTGGGGCGAAATTGACCCTACGACGGGAAAGCGTGATGTCGTCGAGTGGCTCTTCCTCACTCCTCGCCCTCGCCGAAAATAATTGTTGACACGCAAGCGATTGTCTGAAACACTACTCTCCTCTCACCCACTATGGCTAAAAAGAAAAAGTCCAACGACCAATACTACACGCTCCTCGCCGAATACCTCACGGGCGAGTTCAAAGGCGTGCTGGTTCACATCGAGTCCCCCGACCCCATCAAGGCTGGGCACAAGTTGAACATCCGCACCACCACGGGCGAATACACCGAGGTTCTCATCCTCGCCTGTGTCGCCGAATAATCTCTCACCACAAGCCCTATGAAAATCACGCTCAAGAACTTCACGCACTCTGCCCGCCTGTCGGAAGAGACGCTCCACTTCACCGCAGTCGTCTGCATCGACGGCGAGTCTGCTGGCTTCGCCTCCAACCACGGGCACGGCGGTTGCACCATCGTGAACATCACCGACCCCGCTCTCCGCAAGATGCACGACGACGAGAAGTGGTCTGAAATCGTGGACGCTATTACCTTCGAGATGCTCCGCAAGAAGGACGAGGCTCGCCTCGCCAAGCGTATCCAGAAGCAACTCGCCAAGGACATCATCTTCACCAAGAAGGGCGAAGAGTTCAAGGGTCGCCACTTCGTCTTCAAAAACGGCAACACCTCGCCCGAACTCGCCCAGCGTGTCCGTGCCAAGATTGCCTCGATGCCCGACGCTGACCTCATCCTCAACGACCAACCTTTTGAGGTTGCCTTCTCCTTCCTCGTCCAAGAATAATCCCCAATGGCTGAAAAGATGACATCGCAAAAAGTCCTCGACACGCTCGCTACACGCAAGCCGTCCGATTGGGATGAAACGGCTTACCACGCCAATCTGACCGAGAGCCAGAAGAAGTATCTTCGCAACCTCCCGCTCTTCCTTGCGGAGAAAGGCTTTACGCCTATGAGCGAGTTCGATGTGCACGACCAGCACGGGCTGAAGTATCGTATGCCCCAGAGGTTCGTGATTCGCAACGAGGCTAACGAGTTCTACTATGTGAACACGGAGGGCTACTCGTATTGCCGTTATGTGCTTCGCATCTACGCCTTCGCCTTTGATTGGACGGAGAAGGTCACCACCCCGATGCTCAAGTCTCCCGTTCTGTTCGACGACAAGGTGGGCGACAACACCATCGTGGCTGACGAGAGCAAGCCTAACAGCGTGGAGGACAATCAGCCGTCTACGGACAGGCTGGTTCTCGCCTCCAAGGCTCTCATCTGCTACCTCGAATACAAGGAGTATCCCGAAGGCTCGAAACTGCTCGTCAAGATGCTTGCGGAAGCCGTCAAGGAGCACGAAGGCAATGAGTGAAGAGCGAACCACCAAGTTCCTTATGTGGTCGATGTTCCTGTCGGGGCTGTCCATCGGCTTCAACATCGCACTTCTCATCTACAAACTGAAACAGCCGTGAGCGACCAAGACAACAAGCCGTGGGAATGGGGCGACAAGGGCGTGCCCCAGAATCCTATCAACCACTACCCAGAAGGCACACGCTTCCTGTGCTGTGGCTACGATGGGCATATGAACCAATTCTCGCAGGGCAATTGGGTTCGCCACGAGGACTACGCCAAACTTCAAATGGAACGCATCCACGACCTCAACCAAATGGGCGGACTGTGCGAGGAGAACGCCCGCCTCAAGGCCGAGTGCCAAGCCCGCCAAGCGGAGAACAGCGTGCTGGCAGTCGAGTGCGATAGCCTCAAGGCCGAGGTCGAGCGGCTGACCAAGGCGGGGGATTTGCTGTGCCGAATGGCTGGCAATAACCAAGTCATCAACAGGCATTGGAAAACTGCCAAGAAGGGGGTGCAGTCGTGAGTGATGCAACACGATTTAGCGTGAGAGCCGTCACCTTTGACGATGGAACAGCCAGCGTCATTCACTCAAGCGATGTGGACGGAGAGTATGTCCTGCACGCCGACTACGCCCGCCTCAAGGCCGAGGTCGAGCGGCTGACCCTGCTCCAAGTAGAGACGCTGGACGAGCGGAACAGAGCCGAAGCCGATGTCAAAGCCCTCCGTGTAGAACTTGCCGACGCACAGGAGTCCTACCACTTGGTCAACGAGCGTATCGCACAGATTCTGAAGCAGAGGGCACAGCCGTGAGCGAAATCAAAGACACATTTGAGTGCGGTGGCTGGATGGTATTCAGAGGGAAGCGTTACATCATCGCCGAGCACTCGTCATACCAAGAGCCAATGGGCATCTCTCTGAACATCAGAGCCGTCTCTTATGAGCATTGCGAACCGATGGTTCACGCCTTTATAAGCAAGAAGCCAAAGCCTAAGAAGAGGGTTAAGAAGAAGTGAAGGACAACAAATACATCGCAGGGATTTCCGTCCGCAACCCAACCGACTTCACGCCCAAGGCGTGGTATGACGAGATGGAGCGACAGGCGAAAGCCGACAAGGCTTGGCGGATCCGCTTCCGCATCTGGGAGGCTCTGGCTTACATCGGCTTCTTTGTGGGAATGCTTTTGATTCTCAAGTCCATATGAGCGTCGAGCAAATCAACAGGCTGGGATTCCCCGCTTGGGCGGACAACCTCATCGTGGACTTCATCGAGAGCCACCCAGAGATGGTGGTTAACCACGGCACGCACACAGTCGAGAAGCCCGACGGCACAGCCATCAGAGCCGTCTACGGCGACGGAAAGGCGACCATCGTGGTGAGGGGCTACACGGGGAGCGGATGGGAGACGCACGAGCAAAGCGTAGTCCTATGTCGGTAGAACTGAACAAGGTCTATCACAGGGACTGCTTTGAACTGTTGCGTGAGGTCGAGGACAAGTCGGCAGACTTGGTCGTGTTAGACCCGAACTACCAAGATTGGGACGATTTGATTGCGAAGGGGCTGGTGGAGGAAAGCCTACGGGTGCTAAAGCCAACGGGAAACATCCTGCTGTTCACCAAGAAGCCATACGACTTCAACTTGCGGAACAAAATCAACCCGTTCTTCCGCAACGAACTCATCTGGAAATACAAGAAGAACGGCAATTGGTATTCGACGAGGATGCCTATCTACACATACCAGAAAATCTATTGGTGTTGCCACGAGGGCTTCTTCTACAACCAGCAGACGGGCATACCACGGGAGGGCGAAGAGGAGCAGGCGATGCTTGAGTCCGAACGGGACGGGCAGTTCATCGGATACAGGGAAGACGAGCCTCTCTATTCCTCTGGACACTATAGGGGCGGTCAGTTCTTGAAAGACTTCTTGGACATACCAAGAAAGCGTGAGAACGGCACGATACCGACCAAGCCGACGGAGTTGTGCCAGATTCTGATTCGATGCTTCAGCCCCGTGGGCGGGCTGGTCATAGACCCCTTTATGGGGGGCGGAAATGTCGTCTTGACGGCTATGCGGGAGCAGAGAAGATTTGTCGGGTGCGACCTTGATGCGTCGTGCGTGCAGTTCGCCTCCGAAAAAATAAAGACCCAATGAAAAAGTCGTTCAAGATGTTCGTGGCACACGCCAAGTGCTGTGACTCGCTGTTGCTCCTACTAAAGCCGAGGTGGTATGTGTCCTGCAAGTGTGGCAAGACGAGCGTCGATGCGGGCGACGGGCACTACCATCGCCTCAATGTCCACGAAGGCGTGGAACTCCCGCCGTTTTATTACCAGAAGAAGCGAGGCGAGTCCATTATGGTTCGCCGTAAGAAGAGATAACGGCTTCCTCAACCTCCCGTAGGTGACGGGTTCACTTGTTCCTTCATCACAGCATTGGCAGTCTCTTGGATGACTCTGTCCAGAGCCTGTGCCTGCGTGGGCTGGGGAGCGGGTGCGGGCGGGGGAGGAGGGGGAGGTGGCGTGGCGTTCGGAACGGCAATCGCCATAGCCTTCATTTCGGCAGGCGGAAGCGGTGCGACTTCCATCTTCATAGGAGGCGGGGGCGGAGGTTGTTCGGCAGGGGCTTCGCCACCCTCTTTCTTGCCACCCTCCTTCTTGTCGCCAGATTCGCCTCCTGCGGGCGGTTGTGATGCAGGGGCAGGCGGAGCGGTGAGCGTCAGTTGCTTGCCCGCTGGCAGGCTTATAGGTGCTATCTTCGGGTCAGCCATCTGCACGGACACACGACCAACCAGACAGCCGACGGCAAAGGACTGCGTCCCGTCCTTGTTTTGTGTGAAGGCGACGGAGAACACAGTTCCCTTAATGGTGACTGTTCCTACGGGAGTCTTAAGAGTAAATACGGAGTTTGGGACGAGTTTCTTGACATCGCCAATGACCTTGCCCGACTCCACTTCGATTTCGGTGACCGAAGCCCCCGTCTCTTTTTGAGATTTATTGTCTGGGTCTGGCGTGAGCAGAGACCCCTCCACTTGCTTCATCACCTTGAAGTGAACCACCGCATCTGGGTTGACGATGACCTTTGAGCCGTTCGACAGCATTACTACCGCCGTAGACTTAGGTGCCGTCTTAACCCTGTTTCCATCACCAAAGGTAACGCCCTTCAGCAAGGGCTTTGATGCCGTGGATACGATTTCCCCAGAACCCTCGACGGCGGACACAGTCGCCACGCCATCAACAGCACCAGCAAATGCAAAAGAGCAGGACAATAAGAAGAGTAGGGGTATGGTCTTCATTGAGTTTTCTTTGTTGTCATCTTCTTGGCGATGACCGCCACGGCAAACAAGACGACGGCAAAAGCCGAATAACTCGGCTCTGGGATGGCTGTGGGTTGCCAAGTGTTCCAATCGGTGGCGATGAGCGTATTGCCGATACGGCTACCTACGACGGATTGGATGTTTGCGGAGTTGAGGTCGATGACCACATCGCCTCCGGGTAGCGTAAGAATGTCGGTAATCTGACCCATCCAGACTTGCCCAAACATCGCAGAAGTGGCGTTGCTGGCGTTGCCGAAGTCGATGAACAGGAAAAGCGGTCCGGGGTCGCCCGTAAGCGAGCCGTTAGAGCCGAAGATGCCAGAACCGACACCAACATAGTCCTTGTTATACCAGCCCGTCCACGAAACCATTATAGGATTGCTTGCCCATTCGCTGACGGGGTGATACTTCGGATTGTATCCCAAGTCCCATTGGACGATGGCAATCCCGCCATCTTGGAAGTATTGACCTGTTATCGACTCCTTGATGTATAGGTCGTGACCCGTGATTGTATAATTTGTGACCGCCATTTGTAGTGGACAAATTGCCAACCTCAAAAGTGCTTGACGCACACGGAAGTGGTTCACATACCATAGTAAATGGCTGATTTCCGTATCTACGAGGGCGACTGCATCGAGCAGATGCGAACGATACCCGATGCTTCCGTAAACTGTTGTGTGACCAGCCCACCCTACTACGGACTGCGTGACTATGGCACGGGAAAATGGGAAGGCGGAGACCCCAACTGCTCGCACAAGCGAGACAGCAAGCACTCGGACAAGACAACCACGGGGCACTCCAATATGGGCGGTGCGGTGGGTGACGGAATCTACAAAGATGTCTGCCCTCGCTGTGGTGCTGTTAGGCACGACCGCCAGATTGGTCTTGAGCAGACACCCGAAGACTTCATCGCCAAACTCGTCGAGGTGTTCCGTGAAGTGAAGCGTGTCCTCAAGGACGACGGAACGCTGTGGGTAAACATTGGGGACTCCTACTCTGGTTCTGGTAAGGGTCCCGCAGGCAATCTGGGCAAGGAACACGACGAGCGGAATATGGAAGACTTGCACTCCGCCGTAGTCCCTGCGGGCACGAAGCCCAAGGACTTGATTGGCATCCCGTGGATGCTGGCTTTCGCCCTGCGTGCGGATGGATGGTATCTGCGACAGGACATCATTTGGCATAAGCCTAACCCAATGCCAGAGTCGGTTAAGGACAGATGCACGAAGTCTCACGAATACATCTTCCTGCTCTCAAAGAGCCGTTCTTACTACTTCGACAATGATGCCATTATGGAGATAGCCACGGGCTACGACGGCAGAAAGGACACGAAGATGAAGGGGAGCGACAAATACAAGGACGGCGATTACTTGCAGGCGGGCAACGCCAACTCTTGCTCACGCACAGGTAGGGAGCGTTGGACTTACAAGAACTTGCAGGAAGACGGGCAAGAGCCGAACACGATGCACTTGAAGCGTATGGTGGGCGAGGAGTATATGTCGCCCGTCCGCAACAAGCGTTCCGTGTGGTCGGTGGCTACGAAGCCATACAAGGAGGCACACTTTGCTACCTATCCTCCCGAACTGATTGAACCTTGCATCCTTGCTGGATGCCCAAAGGGCGGAACTGTTCTTGACCCGTTTGGCGGGTCTGGCACTACGGCAGAGGTGGCACTCACGAACAACCGCAACGCCATCCTGTGCGAACTGAACCCCGAATACATCGCACTTATGCGTCGCAGGCTTTCCACCATCCAACCCAACCTAATATGACCAAACGCCGATACATCGGATACAAACTCGTCAAGAACACAGTCCTTGACTACCTCGGAGAAGACGGGGTCACCACGCACACGGCAAACCAGATTGCCAAGGAGCAGGAACTCAATCCCGCTTCCGTTAGGATAGCCGCCAAGTATCTCGGCATCATCCTCAAGCCCGACAAGCGTGGCGGAGTCCGAACCCCCTGCAACCAGCACACCAAGAAGCAAAATGACCAAGCCACGCCTGCGTCTTGAACCGCACGCCAAGTTCAAGCCTGCGTTAGTAGGCAAGCCCTCCGAACTCCGCTACTCGTATTGGAAACTCGTCGATGTCTTCGTCCGCAAGGACGGGATGTCGGAGGAGGATGCGGTCGATTGGGTCGAATATAATATTATGAGCCTCGTCCCAATGGGTCTGCGTGTTAGGATGGGTCTGACAAAATCGGAAGCAAAAAAGATTAAATAAGTGTTGACAAGGGCTTGGGCACAGTCCAATCTCAAGGAAATCAAATACGACTATGCACGACTATAACGACGACGACACGACTTCCCCCAAGGACAGGTTCTTCCACTTCGGGCAGAACAACAGCGGTGGTGGCTACGCCTTTGACGAGGTGGTGGCTGTATCCGTGGTGTTCGAGGCTTCCTCTGCCGAAGAGGCTAACGCCTTCGCCAAGGAGAAGGGTGTGTTCGATTACCCTTACTGCGAATGCTGTGGTCCTCGGTTCTACGAAAAGTGGTCGCACGATGACGGCTACGCCTCCGTGGAAGAAGCGTTTAACCACAACACCTTTTACAAGGGCAAGTCCTTCGTGGTTCACTACAAGGACGGCTCGGTGAAGCATCACGCCGCCACTCGAAAGGAATAAGGCAACGCCTCTTCCCCGTAAAACGGGAAGGGGTTTTTTGCTTGCCACCCAGCAACCACGATGAACACTTTCACTCTATGAACGACAAGCCCATCCAACAGTATGTAAGCAAGAAGACCTTTGACGAGGTCTGGCAGGAACTCCAGCAACTCAAGGCGAAGAGTCTTAACATCACAGTCGTGGGCTTTGACGAAGTCTACAAGGTCGGCATACTGCACGACCGCATCCGCCAACTTGAGGCGGAGAACGAATGTCTCCGTGCAATGCTCGGCGACCCGATGCCCAAGCAATAATATGGAAGACCCTATCAAGCGACAGATGAGCGTCATCGCTGGCTTGCAGAAGCAAGTGGCGACTATGACGCTACGCATTCGCCAACTCGAAGAGGAGAACAAGAGCCTCAAGTTCCTCGTGGACAACCAGCGTCAGCCCGTGCCCAAGAGGCACATCAGAGTCCGCCTACGAAAGAACGGGGAACAATGGCAACGCTGGGGGGCAATCGGCGATGTGGTTCGCAAGGCACAGCACCTCACTTGCCGTGAGATTGTGAACCTTACGGGCTTCGAGCGTTGTGCCGTCTACTCTGCCGCCCGCCGACTCGGAATCAAGTTGAGGTCACCACACCAAAAGGCGTAAAAACGCCTTATTTTGTCATAGGAACGGCTCGGTTGACAACCACACAACCAGCCTCCTTATGACGACACAAAAGAACTGCTCGATTGTAGCGGCCGCTTACACGCTCGGCGTGGACGCAGACGCACTTGAAATCTTTGTTAACCACCATCAGCCCAAGCCCGGCGCAAGAGCCTCACAAGAAGACACAGTCTTCAAGGTCGGCGACGAGATGGCATTACTTCTCGATTCCCTTAATCCTTCGCTTGCACAGCGTTGGCGTATCGTGAACTATATGCACAGCAAGAAGACCCGATGATTATCCCAGACAACTGCCCCAAGTGTAAGTGTGACCTACGGAGCGAGGAGATGAAGGGGCTTCGAGCCATTTCTGGCAACGACGGGAAGTGGACACGAGCCTTCCTTATCGTCCAGCACAACAGGGCGTTCAGTTTCCGTTGCCCAGACTGCCAGCACGAGTGGCCGATTCCTTGGGCTACGAAAGAGCCTCCTAAGGCACAGGACTTGGATTGACACACGGCAAGTTGGGTGACGATGCCATCTTGGAACGACATTCCACACTCCGAGCATATGGGCGGAGGGCATATCCTTATGGATATAGCCCCCAAGGATGGCTGTATGCAATGCGGTGATTGGAGTTGGCATCTGGCTGTCGTGAACACGATGCAGAGGTGCGACCTACTGACGAATAAGCCAATCAAGACTTGGTGTGCCCGCTCGGAATGCCGTAAGTGCGGGATTACAACTATTTGGAACATACAACCCGACCAACCATACCCCAAGGCATCCGATGACCCCTTCACAAAGTAATCGTCTGGCGAGCATTCTCAAAGCCGTGCAAGAGATTAGGCGTTCCCTTGACAAGGAAGCCGCCCACGGGATGTCTGGCATTGGGGCACAGTTCGGGACGCAGATAGACATCGACGATGCCATCTTTGGCATCATCTACACGGAGAAGGCACTTGCCCGCATATGGGAGCGTGAGGGGTATGTGCGTGCCCTACCAGAGCGGACGAGAGAACTTGTTCGCCTCAAGCCGAAGTCGTCAGTCCGCCGAGGGCTTTAGTATGGGCAAGAAGAAGAGCACGCCACGCATCGTGTATCGCTATTTGGGAAAAGAGTGGGCGTGGGGGCAAGCGTATCCGTATTACAAGAAGCCCATCATCGAGATTGACCCAAGGTTAGGAGCAAAGCGAATGCTTGAGGTCATCTGCCACGAAGCCCTGCACATCGCCCTGCCACACCTCACGGAGCATCCTCCGAAGAGCAAGGCATACGCCAAGGGAGAAGCGGAGATAGACCGCCTTGGCAAGGCGTTAGCCAATGTCCTCTGGAAGGACGGCTACCGCAAGGTGCTAATCAACAAGCACCACACGCCCGTTTTGTTAACCAGAAATAAAGTTGTGAAACCAAAGAAAAATGAGAGCCGAAGAAATCATCGCTAACCACCCTCGTGCCGTGGTTCTCCAACCGAGAGCCACATACGACTACGCCCTCGTAGGAGTCTCCTCTGACGGACGACTCATCTATTCCGAGAGCAAGATACTTGTCGCCTTGCAGGACATCGACGGCAAGACATACGAAGAAGCACTTGACCACTACGCCCAGATGACCTCATCATCTCTGGCTAATGGAAACCGCTTCTCGCCGATTATTGCCACGGAGACTACATAAGGTAAAGGGCGAACCAGCCGAGCCTCTTACCTGTTGGTTCTTTGACTGCACGACACGCTTCCTCGTGTCTTCAGAGAGCCGAGCCGACGAAGTCCATCTCGTTGACTTGGACTCCGACTGCGGTGTTAGGTTCGAGTGCTCGTGCGAGGACTTCCGTTTCCGCAACCCCGATTGGACGCTCGCACCCATCCCGTATGAGTGCAAACACATCTTCCGTGCGAAGCAGTTTGTGCTTCAACTTGCCGAGGGTATTTTGGAGGAAGAAAAAATCCGCCAAAAATATAGAAACGCACCAGACCTCTGATAGGTGTGCGTAAGTCGTTGATAGACAACGATTAAAAAATCTCTCAATTTTTTGCTGGACATTCGCTGTCGGTTGGGCATTCTCCTGTCTACACAACTATGACCGCTATGAATACCGCCTCCTCCGCCCGCACCATCCTCTCCGTCCGCTCCGAGTCCCGTGTCGTCCAAGTGATGTCCGATGTCTGGGAGCAGTTCTCCTTCTTCGTCACCACGGAACTCGTGGACGGCAAGGTCGTCATCAAGGACGAAATCGCCAATGGTCAGCCCAAGCCCGTGGTTAACGCCACGGAGGCGGACATCGCCAAGGCTCGTGTCGCCATCCGCAAGCAGGCTGAAGAGGTCGCCCTCTCCGCCCTCGCTTGGGTCTCCGTGAGCAACCAGACGGGTTGCTTCGTCGAGGTCGTCCGTGGTCGCAAAGTCCCCGTCGGCTCGAAGGGTCTCATCCTCAAGTCGGGTGCGAACAACTTCGGCAAGTGGTTTCTCGTCCGCTTCCGTGACGGCTCGAAGTCCTTCGTGTCCGCTGGCAACTGCGAGGTCGAGTTCCCGCTCACGCAGGAACAGCAGGAAGACATCGTCAAGTGGTCTTCCAAGTCCGCCATCGAACAGGTGGTTGACTCCCTTGACCCCAAGGGCTTCCAGAAGGTCAGCGACGATGTGAAGATGGCGGTCAACCGCACCGCCACCTCCGTGCGTGAAGGTCGCCTGTTCTTCGCTTAAAAATAAAGCGTTGACATACGCTACGGATTGTGAACCATACCTCTCTCTCACCCATACTAATGCCCAAACTCAATCGCTCCTCCGCCAAGAAGGCTCTCACGCTCAACCGCAAGGTTACCAAGTTCAACGCCCACAACGAGGCGGTGAAGTTCGACCAGCGTCTCAAGCAGAACCCCATCTTCACTCCCGCCGACAAGGCGATGTGGTCGCCGACCAACCCGTCGTTCATCGCCTCGATGCTCCGTGGCGGTCGGTAAGCCGACCTTGACAACCTTGCCCACACAGGCATCACATCCCTCCTCCTACCAATGAGTAATACGACCAAGCCTCACTACATCAAGTCCGCCGCTATCCGCAAACTCGTCAAGAGCCACGGCAAGCGAACCGCCAACGAGTTTCTGCTCGCCCTCGACCGCTTCGTCGAAGCCAAGGTCGAAGCCTCCTGCAAGGAGCACAACGGCGGTAAGAAGACGCTGGACTCCGCCCTTGCCCACTATATGATGGGCAATCGATGAGCAACAAGTCCCGCTATCCCGCACGAGCAAAGCACGGCTTCATCAAAGAGGTCGTGCTCTTTGCTTCTGTTAACCATATGCCCGTGAAGACTGTCGCAAGGCACTTCTCGGTGAGTCCTAACAGCGTGTATTGGGCGGCTCGACGGATGGGCGTGGTTCTCAAGTCAGCCAAGGCTGACAAGAAGCCAGCCGTATGAACGAACTCTTCATCTACCAGATAGCCGTCGTTGCCAATGCCGTCGTGACCCTTGGGTCTATGGCGGTCGCATTCAAGTATTACCTTGCCACGAGGGAACTGCACCTTGCCCTACAAAAGCAGTCGGAGACGGACGGGCTACGCTACGCCCAGACCTTCCAGACCCAACTGTGGAACGAGCGTAAGACGGAGTTGGAGAAGGAACTGTCCGCCTTCAAGAAGGCACACGAGCGGGTGTCCCTCGAACTCCTTCAGACGCAGGAACGCTTCAATGGGATGGAGCAAGCCTACCACGAGGCACGGGAAGAACTCCGTGCGAGCGGTGTGCTGATGTCCCAAGCACAAGCCGAAGAGAACAAGGCAAAGCGTAAGCGTAAGTGAGCGTCCTTCAGCCAGAGTCGGCGGAGCAGATACTGCGTGAGGCTACGGCGAGAGCCGTGAGGCAGGCAAACCTTCTGCGTAGCAAGGCATACAACAAGACAGACCTATTTGCCGAACTGATTGAATCCATCAACACGGGCGGTATGCTCCGCTCGACCTCCCGCTTCATCGTGGGCAAGCACATCGAGTCCCCGTATCTGAACTCCATCACATCCAAGGGGCTGTATGAGTCTGTGCTGGACTTGGTAGACGAGTCCCAGCGTGCATACCTTCGTCTGGTGGATAGCCTAACACGGGGCGAGAACCAAGAGCGAGCCGTGAAAGCCTTTCGGTCGGTGGTTCTCTTCAAGCAGACCGCTGATGGCAAGGAAGCCCTCGTGGCTACCCTGCGTATGCCCGCACTTGAGGGGCTGGAGGTGAATGGAGTCCTACAGTCCCAAGAGGCTGGATTCTTCCGTATGGCATCAGAAGTGGATGAGCGTGTCCTTGAGCAGTATCGAGGCACACACGGATGACATTGCCCCACATAAACTATGGCAAGAGGTGCAAATAAGCGTGAAGGGCGTGCCGCCCGTTCCGAACTCCCGTCTGGCGTAGAAGCCACAAGGGCTGACATCGCAAGGTATGACTACGAGCGAAGCGAGGAAAAGCGGGCAGAAGCCTACGCCAACGACTTTGAGAAGAAGTCCGAATACAAGTCTTTTGGTAAGGTCAACATCGGCGACGGACAGGTCGGAAACGGCATTATCAAGGACGGCAAACTTCACCTCCGTGACGAGGACATTGACGAAATTGTTGCGGTCAACTTTGGCGACTCCTCTGTATTGAGCGATTTGATTAACGACGGGGGAGGCTCACAGCCGTTTGCCCTCTTTGTCGGGGAAAACAATATGCTCAAGGATTCCCCAGAGGAAAGGGAGTTTAGCAAGACAACCTCGTTGTCGTTGAACAACGAAATGGGTTCGTCTCCCATAGACCTACCAGACGCTAATGACTACGAGGTCGATGATTTCGACCCCGGTGAACCTCGCACTTGGGAAGACCCCGGCTACGGAGCAAGCGGTTCGATAAACATTGGGGATACCGATGTAAATGAGCGTTTCCTCCGAGTTGCATACGAAAAGGTCGGCGGGCTTCCCGTTGACAGGGACTCGATTAGGAGGCTGGCAGTCGCAATTATGGTCGAGGGCGACAAGGCGGCGAGAAGCGTTGAAGAAGACAAATCCTCGTCCGAGGACTTCTGGGAGGACTACAAAGACAGAAGACGGGAAGAGCGGGATTACAGAAGACGAGAAGACGACTAACCTCCGTTGACACCCCTCCAATACCACAATGAGCGACAAGCCTAACAACTTTGGCATCTGCGAATGCGGTGACCCGAAATGCAAGTGCAAGCCGGGCAAATGCGACTGCGTCCAGCCCTCCGAGAAGTTCCTGCCCAAGCAGGACAAGGGCGACTTCAAGGACACAACTATTAACCTACCCGTTGACCCCGCTGTCTATCTGAACACTTACGACGGCGACACCCTTTACGACGGCAAACGCCCGAAGGGTCCGTATCAAGCCCACAAATCTATGGAAATCCCTCAAGACAACACCCTTTTCAAGGACAAGCAGGCGGCGGTGAACGAAGCAGGCAAGTCTGACTTTGCCTTCTGGAAGCCCGCCGTGGAACGCCTACAAGCCCAACTCGCCGAAAACATCGAGAAGATGGCTATGTCGCCCGGCACGAAGTTCTACTCGAAGCCGTGCTCGTGGCGTATCGGCAAGGATGGTATGCGTGAGGTGTGCTACAACTTCATCGAAGAGGTGAAGACTCCTATCCAAGTTTCTGGCTCGATGGCATCTGCCCCGAAGCAGATGATTCCGACCGCCACTTGGGACAAGAAGTTGGTTCTCTCCAAGCATATGGACGACAAGTCCGCTATGCTGGCTTGCCAAGCATACAACGAATATCTCGCCCTCAAGAAGTAACCTACTATGGCGAGAGGAAATAGAGCATCAGAGGGTCGCTCGGCACGAAGCGAGGGTATGTTTGTGCCAGAGGTGAAGAACCTCTATGTCGCCAGCCAAATCCCGAAGGAAGCAAAGACCAAGGCGATTGCCGATACGCAACTCGCCCTGCTTCAGTCTACGGATGAGTATGCGGGACAGGGACGCAGGGGCTTCTTGGATACCGATGAGGTTGAAAAGGTGCAGAGAAAGTATGCGGAAGTTCTGGCAAAGGGGATGGTTAACGGAGACGAGAGCAATGGACTTGAAGACTACTTCCCCAAGGGAATGTCCACGGGCTTCATCAACGCTCTTGCGAAGAGCGGTTATGTCCCCGGTCCTAATGACCCAGACACCCAAGATGCCCTTGGCAAACTTATTGACGCTCGTGTCGCTGAAGAACTCACCACGGGAGGAAGAAGTCAGTTTTCTGGAGATTGGGGTGTGCGTGCGGTAAAAGACAAGGACGGCTTCCGCCTCGAAGCATACACCGAAGAATACACGGGAAGAAACCAAGACGGGGAGAAGACCTACCGCTCTTCGGAAACAAGAGAGATTGCATTTATCCCTCACGACGAGGTTTCGAGCAAGAAGTTCTTAACCAGCCCAGAGGAAATCCTCAATTCCAAAGCCTTTATCAAGGCACAGGCACTTAAGGGCTACATTGATTCACTCTTGATGACCTCTGGATTCTAATGGCACGAGGCTCAAACAGTCGAGAAGGTCGGTCGGCAAGAAGTGAAGCCCCGCCCCTTGGTTCTCCCTTGAAGCCTGTCTACGAGGGTGTCGTTCCGTCGGATGCTATGAAGGCGGACAACGCCTTTAAATCAGCCAGAAGACTTGCCCTACGAGACATTGGGCAGTCGGTTTCTCTTGATGCCGAAGATGGGCGTGTAGCCCCGAAATACACATCGGAAACGATGAACTTCCAATTTGGCGGTGAAACATACTTGATGAAGATTGAGGCGAATGTTAAGTTCTCCGAATCTGGTGGCGACTCCAACACGGAGTTGTCCAACATCAAATACACCATCGAGAAATACAAAAAGAAATAACTTATGGCACGAGGACGAGGAGCAGGCAGGAATGCGTTATCCGAGGGTAAAATCGGAGAACTCATCCGTGGAAACACCGAAGCCTTGAAGAAGCAGGCATCAATAGGTGGCAATGTGAAGCCCTCCGATGAGAAGAGTCAACTGCCTCCGGGTATGCTTGCCTTTGACCTTAAGTATGGCGGAACATTCCTGCCCGCTCCCGGAGCAACCAAGGAACAGGTCGCATTTGCACAGAAACTCATTGATGACTACAATAAGGGACTCAAGCAAGCCAACGCCCCTGCCCCTGCACCCGCCCCTGCCCCGACGACGACCCCAACTCCCGCCACGCCGACTAATCCAACAACCACGGCACTTCAAAACGCACAGCCTAACAACACCACGCCGTTCTCTCAAGAGGATATGGACTTGTTGAAGGAACTCCAGAAGGACGAGGCGGCGAAGCAGGCGTTCAAGGATTGGTTGCAAAGCCGAATGGACAAGTCGGCATTTAATAGCGAACAGGCTATGGAGAAAGCCAAGCAGGATGCTTGGGAGCGTTATGTCCGTGGTCTTCAGTCAGCCGCTGGGGCGGCTAAATCCGCAAAAAACCCAGCAAACGCCAAGAAGGCACAAAAAGACCCCAAGTCCACAGAACCTAAAGAGGAAAAGGAAGTCCAACAGGCGGCACAGGAGCGTCCTTGGTGGATGTCTTCTGGCGGTGGTCCGAGGTTCATTTTTGGCGGAAATACGCAAGGTTCTGATGTCAATCCCGGTGGTGCGTCCGAAATCGCCGCCAAGGAGTTTCGTTCTGACCTTGGTGCGAAGGCTCTCCTCAAGAAGCGACAGGCTCGCCTTGCTGGCGGTGCAACACCTCCGACTCCTCCACCCCCTCCGACCAAGTAAGGTGGACAGATAACCACGGGCATCTATGGCACGAGGTTCAACAGCATCTGGGGGAAGAGCGGCGAGGAGCGAGTCTCCTACACGAGACACTCCGTGGTCTAACCGCAATTCGAGCAAGGTTGCCGAAGCGTCCAAGGATTTTAAGATTGTCGGCTCGGATGGTCGAATCGACATCAATTCGGTCAAGAACGCCGTCGTGTCGGACGATGTGAAGAACCTGTTGAACACTATTTCGGCAGACCTCGATAAGGACGACAAGATGCTCAAGTTTGCTGGCTCAAGTGCGAAAGACCTTGCCGCCGGATTGGTGACTGACTCGGTGGAACTTGCCTACCTTCGCTCGGCAAGACAATCCCGTATGGATGACATCGCCAAGGGCGGTGAAGAGTCCCCCCGTGCGGTCGAGGCTCAATACGACCAGAAGATTGCTGACTTGGAGGACTCTATCAAGTCCACGATGCGTGATTTTGGCTCTATTCCTAGCACCAAGGCAAAGCAGTATGCCGAACAAGTCGTGCAAATGGTCTCGGCTTCAGCCAAGTCGAGCAAGGGTGCGGGTGATTCGGGAGAAAAGAAGGTCTCCCAATATGACACGAAGAGCGTTCGTGTTATGGTTAACGACATTTACGAGGAACTTACCAAGTAACGACCTATGCAAGCCTGCGAAGAAGCAACCCAACTTATTATGAGCCTCACGGCTCAAGTAGCCCAACTGAAGCAGATGGCTTCGGTGGAGCATATTGCTCGTCAGCGTATCATCGAGTGCGGTGAGGATGTTATGAACGCTTGGATAAAGGGCGAGAAGCACAACCAAATCCTACACGCCCGCTGGCAACAGGCGACCGACCCGAAGACCATCGACAAGGAGTTCAAGCGTATCGCCAAGGAGTTCGAGGCGAAGCAACAGGAAGTGCAGAAGGCACGCCAAGTGCTTGAACAGCACGAAAAAGACCAAGCAGACCCGAAGATGCCTACCATCCGTGAGTCTGCCCCTGCTCCCGCACCAAAGAAGCAAAAGTAAGCCCGCCAATGAGCGAGGAAAGCATCGTGGTTCTCTCCAGAATGGGGACACCAGACTTGAACACGCACAGGCGTATGCTGGCTACCTGTATTGCTGACCTCAAGGCGGCACAGCAGAACATTAACCTACTCGTGAATCAGAACACATTGGACAAGACTCCATACCTGTTGGCTGGGCAGGACACGAGCGGGCAAGAGCGTCTTCACGCCGCCAAGATGGCTGTCGAGGCTATCGACAGGGTTCGGGCAGTTATCGGCACGCTACCCTCGTAATGCGAATAAAGGATTTCGCACGGGTCACGGGCTTAAGCCTGCTGGAGATACAGGACATCTTTGGTTCACCCTCACCTTATAACGATAGTAGGCATTCCATCCTCTCCACAGGGGTCAACAAGCAAGGCGACTTAATCCGAGGGACGCTACGCCTCACCAAGGACGGGGACGACCTCATCATAGACTCCATACGGGCTATGGACACAGGTGGTGGTTCGATGGTCATCGGCAAGATATGCCAACTCGCAGACAAATACAAGGTAGGCATCACCGACCTCACGCCAACCCCGTATCCCTTAAGTCGCTATTCGGTGAGAGTCCGCAAACTTGGTAAGAAAGAACTCATCGCCCTCTACGAGAAGTTCGGGTTCGTGATGGGGGACGACAAAAAGATGCACCGCAGTCCCCAATAGGTGGACACACACCCATTGCTACTATGGCAAGAGGCTCGAACGCATCCCAAGGTCGCACGGCGAGAAGTTCCGTTAATGACATTCTCCCGCCACCTCCCACCCCAGACCCCAACTACAAGCCCGAAAAGTCGAGTCTCGACCGCCTTGATGATTACAAGAAGGCTCTCGAAGATTCCAAGACCACCGAAGCCGATTGGGAGCGTAACATCCAATACCAGAAGGATGGTGCTTGGCAGGGCAAGTTGAACGCCAACTTGAGAGAAGCCATCAAGAAACTTTTTGACAAGGAGGGCGGACGAGCCGCCCGCTCTGAAGGCGGTTCACGACAGGACGACTATTGGTCTGGCATCAGTAAGGCGATGAACGAGCAGTCCATTAAGGACGAAACAGGTCGTGCTGGTGATTCCGTCCATTCTGGACACAGAGCCGCCGAACTTGACGGGATGGGTCTCGTCGAGAAGAAGCAACACATCATCAATGCCACAAAGGAAGAGGTCAGCAAGGGTAACCTATCGGGTGACTTGAAGACGATTGGCAGAGAACTCAAGGTTGGTGGAACTACCGAACGCTTTGCTGGCGGATACGCCATTAATCTTAAGGTCACAGTTCCCGCATCCAGCCCTGCCGCCAAGGCTCTCATTGAGCATACCAGACAACTTAACGACCTTGCTCGAAAGGGCAACCCAAGAGACAATCCTAACTATTCCAGCGATGTGAGAAGACTGCGTGAAGCGTTTGATGCGTCGCCCGCAGGCAAGGAAATCAGAAAACTTCAGTCCCGTGTTTCCCAAGTCTACGGACAGTTCAACTACACCCGTATGAACAGCCTCGATGACGGCTACGGAACTAACTTCTATGGTGGTGTGAGACTTCGATTTAAGGGCGAAGACGGCTCTGAATACGACAGCCAAGGCATCCAATGGAAGAAGGGTAAGTTCGAGTAATCTATGGCACGAGGGAATAGACAGTCGGAAGGTCGTTCCGCCCGAAGCGAGGTCTATCGTGACTTTGAGCGAACCCAACGGACGACCCCTCCGTCCGTGAAGGGCGAAGTGGACTTTGGTCTTCAGCAGAAGGATGCTGTCTATGTGCCTATCTATGTAGTGTCGGAAATCCAGAGTAAGGAGAACCGAACGAAGGATGCGGTCGCCGACGCACAAAATGTGCTGGCGAAGCGAGACCAAGCAAGATTGGTTGCCTCGCTGGGTGGTGAAGACAAAGCCAAGGAGGCTTTCGCCCTGTTCAAAGAGAAGGGGCTACCTATGGAGTTGCTGAAGCCAAGAGGCTTTTACAGCGAGCAGGAGCAGTTCAACAAGGAGTTGAAGGCGGCTGGCGATACGATGCTCCGCAAGGATGACCCGATGCTGGTGCGTGCGTTGAGCAATTACTTTGAGGCACAGAAGGTTGGTAAGAATCCTACATACGAAATGCTTGGTCAAGGTGGCAACGGATACAGAAAGGGTTCGTTCCAAGCCGTCTACAATAAGGAGCAGAAGGCGTGGGAGTTGGTTCGTTATGGAAGCCCGCTACTGAACTCCGATGACCCAGAAGACCGATACGAGGAACGCAATTGGTTTGCGGTCAAGGGGATGCCTAACAACAGGGCGATGGAGACGAAGATGAAGAAGATTGCCATCGTCCTTAACACCTTTGTCGAAGACTGATGGCTCGTGGAAACAACAAGCGTGAGGGGCGTTCTGCACGAAGCGAACTCGGACCCGAAGACAGGAAAGACCTCGATGGCGAACCACGCTCATCGGGTAGGATAGAGAGACGGGCAAGGGAAGGGTATGAGGCGGAAGTAGCCCTCGAAGGCTACCGCCCATCGGACTATACGGGAGAACTCAAGAACTTCCGTGACGACAACCCGAACTCTGGTCGTATGCGTGACTACTACGCCGCCGAACAACTCATCAAGTCGTTCAGCATTCGCAGGGAGATAGAGGATAGGTTGGTCAACGACTTTTACGAAAAGGAAGACAACGGGGACAGCACGATGGACACCTCCGCATCCGTCGAACTCCCTTACAAGGGTTCGGTCTTCACCTTCTCCGTTGAGATGGACACCTCTGGGATGGAAATCGAAGATGTCATCAAGGAGGTCAAAGACCTATTCAGCAAATACGATGGGCAGACTCCGCTGAAGGAAGGCTACGACCCGCTTTACGGGATGACTGTCACGAAGCGTAACGCTTAAGCCTGTGGCTTCCGCAGGAGCGGGTTATGCACATTGAAATACCAATCGGCGAGCAGGAGAGCGTCCGCCGTCTGGTTGGTTAGGTCTTTTCGCACGCCGTAATGCTCCTTGGCGTAGATGGTCAGTTGTTTCTTCCAATCGCTGTGCTTAATTTCGCCACGCTTGATGCCCTTCTCGTCTCGGATGTGGCGTTGCCACTCCGTCGGGGTCACCTCAATGGGTCGTAGGTTCTTCGCCGCCAGATAACCAAGCGTGATGCCGAAAGCCTCGAACAGGACTGCGATGCGTGCCGCTGGAATCATCGTTCCCATAAAGCGAGGAGGACGCTCGATGACCACAGTCTCCACCTCCGCTGTCACGGCAAAGTGCTTATCGAGGACGGGCTTCAGCGTCTCCATCGTGTCGCCCGTGAGTTTCTCAAGGACGAAGGTATGAGTCTTCAAGTCCCAGACGCAGATGCCACCATTGGCTCCGCTGTCGATACAGATTAGTTTGCTCATCGTGGAGGTAGTTCTTTGAGTTGTGCGGCGATGATTCCGATGGCTCGCTTGGTGCGAGCGGGGAGTTCAGAATACTTGTAGTCGTGGTCGTCACGGAAGCAAGACGGACCCCGTGCGTATGAGGCGTAGACCTCCCAATAGTAGGGCTTCCTTCCGAGTTCCTTTTCGAGAACCATTCCGCACCATCGGAGATACTCGATTGCGTATTGGCGAGAGACATAAGCGTCGTGTGCGTATGCCCACGGGTAGCGATACTTCTTCTCCTTGGCTCGTTCCTTGTTTACCTGTTCCCAAGCGATACGCCACATCTGGTATGCTCCTCGTGCCTTGCCCGAATCGCCGACCGCCTGCGTGTTGTTGTTGCTCTCCGCAACCGCTACGGCAGATGCGAGACTATTATAGTCGAACCCCATCCCGATGGTAGGCATCATCAAGAGCAGGAACAGATTAATCGGGAAGAGGCGGGTCTTCATCGTCGGCATCATCGAGGACTTCGTTGAGAATGTCCAGCGTTGCTTGATAGTCGTCCGACGAGCCTTCCTCCATATCCTCGACCTCAATCTCCACGATGGCTTCAATCATACGGGCGAGTTTGCCTGCTTCCATCCTGTCTCCCTTGGCGAGTGCGATGTTCATTGCGAACCAGATGAGGTTCGTAGCGGCCGCAACAGATGTGCTGATGTTGTCGTTATCGACAGGCTCGCAGAGCGGAGGGATTGTCTTTCCTCCAATTTCTTGAGGCTCGAACACGGAGATTTGCTTGACCATTCACCATTGCGAAGTGTCACCTTATGATAGGAGTGTGAAGGAAAGTTTGTTCACACACAAAAATGCCCGTTGACGAAGTGCGTGCGACTACCCATAACAGGTTTCGCACAACGCACTATGTCTCACGAAAACAACGGAGAAATCATCGAGGTCAACTCCAACCTCACCAACGCATCCAACAGCGTTGGCATCTACAACAAAATCACCGACCCCATCCAAGCCATCGAGAAGATGGGCGAGATGATTTGGGCTTCTGGTATGTTTGGTTGCGTCAAGCCCGAACAGGGTATGGTGCTGGCGATGCAATGCCTCGCTGAAGGCAAAGCCCCGCTGGAACTCGCCAAGACCTATCATATTATCGAGGGTAAGTTGACGATGCGAGCCGATGCTATGCTGGGTCGCTATCTCACTACGGGTGGTAAGGTCAAGTGGCTTGTCCGCTCCGATGTCGAAGTGCGTGCTATCTGGTCGAAGGATGGCAACGATGTCGAAATCGCCTCGACCCTCGAAGAGTTCAAGAACAACGGCATCGCTATGTCCGCCAAGGGTGGTCTCAAGGACAATTGGCGTAAGTTCCCGAAGCAGATGCTCACGGCTCGCAATGTCTCCGAAGCCGTCCGTCTCCTCGCTCCGCAAATCATCTCTGGCATCTACACGCCCGAAGAGGTCTCCGACTTCTCCTCGCAGGACAAGCCTCTGCCCAAGCCCGTGGAGTATCAGCGTGTGGAGCAGAAGACCGAAGTCGTGGTTGACCCCGCACAGGCTGTCATTGCCCGTTTGGACGAAGTGCTCTCCAAGTTCGAGCCTCACGCTACGAACTACCTCATCGAGAAGAAACTCATCAAGGAAGGTAAGACTTACCGAGACCTTGATGCGATGACCGCACAGCGTATCCTTTCTAACCCCTCGAAGATTGTCGGCATCCTCGAAGGTATCGTGAATGCCTCTTGACAGGGAGGCGTTAACCAGCACAACAGCCATTCCTACGACTATGACTAACGACGCAACTACTCCTGCCCTCAACACTTTTGCCCTTGCCTCTGGCGGGAAGCAAGACGCACCCTCGCTCGCACAGGGTTCGTATGACAACATCCAAGCGGAAGACTACCATCGTATCCTTGGCTTGACCAAGAGTGGTCTGATGATGCTCCGCAAATCTCCCGCACACTTCTGGCATTGGATGACCAGCCCCTCCGAGCCGTCTACCAAGGCGATGCACATCGGCACGGCTACGCACCTCGCCGTCTTTGAGCCTCACAAGTTCAACGAGGAAATTGTTGTCGTCCCCGACGACGCTCCGAAGAAGCCTACCAAGGCACAGATGGATGCCAAGAAGCCGAGCGAAGATGCGGTGACCGCCATCGCTTGGTGGAAGGACTTTTACGCCAAGAACGAGGGCAAGATTATCCTGTCGCAGGACGAATACGCACAGGTGCAGGGTATGGCTACGAGCGTTCGCTCCAACAAGGAGGTCGAGCCTTACCTCACTCACGCTTCCGCCAAGGTCGAAGTCTCCATCGTCTCCGTGGAGAAGGTCAATGGTCTGGACATCGTTTGCAAAGGTCGTGCCGACCTCATCACGATGGACAACACAGTTATCTGTGACCTAAAAACCTGTGAGGACGCATCCGCTGACGGCTTCAACAAGTCGTTTATGCAGATGGGCTATTGGATGCAAGCCTGCCACTACATCGCTATCTGCCGTAAGGCTGGCATTCCCATCCAGAAGTTCATCTTCATTGCGGCGGAAAAGAACCCGCCGTATTGCACGGCTCTCTACGAACTCGATGCTGGTTCGCTTGAGAAAGCGTTTGCAATCCGTCAGCGTCTGATGGAGAACCTCTCCGTCTGCATCGCCAACAACGACTTCCCTGTCCACACGAAGGGCGTGACCTCGTTCACCCTCCCGCCGTGGATTAACTAATTCCCCCAAGGAAACACAACCAACCCAAAAACCAAAAAACCAAAGAAAAAATGAGTAAGTTCAAAGTAGACCTCAATGCGGGCGACCGCCCCGAACGCTTCACGGATGAAGGCGACTACAATGTCGTCATCGACTCTGTGGAACAGCAGATGACCCCGCAGGGTTTCGAGAAGGCTCTCATCGTCTTCAAGGACTCCGCCAACCGCTCGTGCAAGGACGACCTCCTCAACAAGGATACTGTCTATTGGCGACTCAACCAACTCATCGTCGCCACGGGGATGAAAGTCCCGAACGGCACGGAGTATGACTTCACCAAGCGTGGTGAGTTCTTCAACTTTGTCCGCTCGTTCGTCGGGATGAAACTCGCCGTGACGCTGAAGAAAGACTCCTACGAGAAGAATGGCGAAACGAAGACCTTCCTCAAGGTCTCTCGCTACTCGAAGCCGAAGGAAGACGCTCCCTTCTAACGCACCTTCCCCCGTGTGAGAGCGGGGGTTGTTGGTAGTCATAGTCGTTGTTGAATACCAAGGGGCGGGGGGTAAAACCCTCGCCCCTCCTTTTTTTCATTTTTGCTGTTGACAATACTCAAACACTTGACCATAACATAAGACATCAAACCAATCCTTATGCAAGCCTCCCTCCTTAAAGCCCCCTCTTTCTCGGTCGAACAGGTCGAGTCCCTCTACATCGGCAAGGGTCATTGTTGCCGTTGCGGTTGCGGTGGTAACTACTTCCGTGTCGAAGAAGACCCAAAGAACGCCAAGAAGATTAAGCACTACCTCAAGAAACTCGCTTCGGGTAAGTATCCTGTCCTCGTGCAGGACGGCTACATCTTCGAGATTGAACTCTCCAAGGCTGGTCACGACCGAGTGGCTACCTTCTACCTCCACGACAAAGTCGAAATCAACTAATGAAGCCTCCCGTCTTCTTCCCCATCACCCTGTTGCCCAACGGCGACATCGGGATGGACTTCAACAAGATGTCCAACGACCTCCTGCGTGAAGCCTACGAACAGTTCAAGCGTCCCAGCAAGGATTGGGAGCGTGAAGCGTCCGACAAGCGGGAGTTTGCCCGCATCTGCGACGAGATGCACCACAGGGGTATCTGAACGGGGTAGACACCGAACAATAACCACTATGGCACGAGGAACACCAGCATCACAGGGACGAACCGCACGAAGCGAGGGCTTGCGTCGTGATGGCGACCCAAACACTACCAAGTGGATGCCCGCTGGTAGCGTAGACAACATCGTTGCCCAATACGAGCGTGCCAAAGCCTACGACGAAAGAATTGGAAGTATGTCTTCCGCTGAAATCCGTGAGGAAGTCGAAAGTTTTAAGAAGTTTGGCGTTATGTCAAACGCACAGGTTGACGCTATCAACGAGTCCCGAAAGGGTGTGAGAGAGAACGATTACGAGACGAGAATAAACCTCTTGGAGCGTGAAAAGGCACTCTACGCAAGGGTGGTTGACTACATTGAACTGCGTAGAACCGAAAACCCCAAGGACGATGTGACATCAGATTGGGCGGCTTTGGAGGGCAATCGACCCTACCAAGAAGATTACAAGAAACTCGTTGCGGACATTGAAAAGGACGAGGCTTTCCTCTCAAAGAAGTGGCCCGGCAAGTCTCCCGACCTTACTACCGAGCGAGGTCGATTAGCCGAACGCAACAGGCGTGTCGTCATCCGTGAAATCGAAGAGCGTCTTGCGGAAAACAAGAGCGACTTTGAACGCATTGAAAAGCGTTCGGTCGAGAGACTTAAGTCCATCAAGGAAACCTTCGACAACCTCTTTAAAATCTAACACTTATGGCACGAGGACAGAACGCAAGCACGGGACGCTCCGCTCGAAGCGAGGGCGTGCCTAACATCGGGAAGATGTCCACCTCCGATGCGGAGGCTTATCTCCTTAAGAACGCCAACAGGGGCTACCCAGCCAACAAGGACGACATCCTCGCCCAATACGGCGAAGAGGCTTATGAGAGCCGTGCGAACGGACTCCGTGCCCCGTCTTATGGTCAATGGCTTCAGCAACAGGTGAACCGCAGGGAGCGAACCAAGGCTCGTGAGAACTCCCGTGAGCGTCTGCTTGCCACCCCAGAGGGGAGGAAGATTGAGTCGGACTTCACCAAGGCTAAAGCCATCCATAGCGAAGCACGAAGCGACACCAACAAGGCTCGTGACACTCTGGAAAGCAAGTTCAAGGAGGTTCACGGACAGTTTCTTGACCAATATATGGACGAGCAGTCCAACCGAGGATTGTCTATGGACGAAATCGACAACCGCATCAAGTCCATCATCCCAGAGGAATACGCCAAACTCGATAAGGCTTCTGCAATCGAGCAGGCTCTCTACGCTGATTACCAGAAGAAGGAGAAAGCCCGACAGGCGTTCTTCAATCCTTAATTTACGACTATGGCACGAGGCTCTAATTCATCATCTGGCTCTGGACGAGCCGCCCTATCAGAGATTGGCACGATAACCAACTCAATGTCCCCCCGTGAGACCGAGCGACACAAGGAGGTTGCCCGCACGATGGTAGACCAACTGAACACGCTGGCGAAGGATTACAGCCCGTTTGGTCTGGGGGCGTATGTCCAGCGTGGTTCTCTCCGCTTCACGGGCATCCAGAACGGGGACACTACTTTGACCTTCAAGGTCACCAAGCCCGGCGCAGGATGGAATGTCGAACTGAAATACCGCTACGGCTCTGATGTGTATGACCTCAAGGTGGTCACATCGAGAGGCAAAGTGGTCACAGACCTACCAGAAATCCAAGTTGATTCGATGTTCGATGCCATCAACGAGGCGACTCTCAAAGAGGCGTATCGGGGCTGACAATAACCCACGACTACTATGGCACGAGGCAACAAATCATCCGAGGGGCGAGCGGCTCGTTCCGAAGCCAACCAATACGGCTCTTCAGACTTCACCTCCCGTGAGCGTGCCTCACAGGGCGGACGCAATGTGAACGAAGACACCATCAGCAGGGACTTCCGTGGCATTGCCAAAAACAACGCCTCTTACCAATACACCGACCCCAAGGGCGAAGAGCGTGAAGCCAGAGACAACGCTATCTTCCACATTAAGGAAGCCTACAAGGAGCGTAGTAAGTTTGCGGGTGCAATGAACGGAGAAGTGCCCGACAGCCCGTATGTTATGGATGCCATAGATGCCCTTGAGTCGATGGGCACAAAGTGGATTAAAGAGGGTCGTGGTCCGTCTGGCAGGGAAGCCAAGGAGTATATGGACATCATCAAGCGTGCCATTGAGGCGGTGGACTACCAGACCAATCGGGACATTCGTGATATGCTGGGGTGATGCCTACCTTCCGTTGACATAACCCAACAATCACTATGGCACGAGGAAGTAATGGCAGAGAGGGACGAGCGGCACGAAGCGAACTGCCCAAGATGCAGGTCACGAACGAGCCTGTGTCTCTTGACGACACATCTGTGTCGGAACGATTCTTTAATGAATACAGGGAGAAGAGTCCCCAATACCCGACAAAGGGTCGTCTGAACCCGTCAATGTCCAAGGACAACCTCTTCAAAATCGGCGACGCTCTTGATGAGATTAAGCAAAAGATTCTGCCTACAAAGGAGATTGGGCTTCTCGACTTGAGCGAGCGTGAGCGTGAGCGTTACCTCTCCGTCCGAAACGACGAGAAGATTGGCTACACACGCTCCTTTAACACGGATTCCAACGAGAAACTCCAAGCCGACTTCAAGGAACTTCGAGAAAAGGTTCAACAAAAGGACGGAAAGGACTCCCCGTATGACCTTGCCGACAAGATTGTGGTTAACCAAGCCAACGATATGCTCCAAGCGGGCTATCTTGGTGGTAAGCGTGACTTTGCCCTCCGTGCGTCATACTTCTTTGATGCGATGACCAAGAAATACGGAGAAGATGTGGCGGCTCGTCTTACCCGTGCAAGCCTACGGGAGGCATACCATCGAATGCAGAGGTCTGGTATGACCTTCCAAGAGAAAGACCCTCGTTTTTCTGAACAGAAGGAAACGGGTCGTGCCGCCAAGTCGGAGCGTCCCGCCAAGTCGGCATATCGTGAAAACGCCCAAGAGAAGATTATGGAGGCTATGCGTAAGTATGAAGCACGAACTGACTTAAGCCGTCGTGAAAAGGCAGAGATTTTCGGACAAATCTACCGAGGCGAGCGAGACAAGGAAATCTTCGGCGACTAATGCCTACGGGGCGTTGACACAGACCAAGAGGCACTATGGCAAGAGGTAATCGAGCAAGCGAAGGTCGTTCAGCACGCTCCGAAGCGGGCACAGTCTTTCGTGCTGAAACTGCACAGGCTCGCATTAACAGGGCGGTAGACCTGTTGGAGACATTTAAAGCCGAAGCCGACAATTCCAAGTTTGACGAGGACAAGGCGTTGACCGCTATGAAGTTGTATCTGGCGAACAACCGAGCCGTCAAAGAACTGACCGATTTCCGACCAGACAGAGAGTCATACAAAATCGACATTGCCGAATCCGACCACCTAAAGAAGGTTGGCAAGTTGAACTTGATGGAAAGCACAGTTGACGGAAAGAAGATTGACTACGAGTATCGTCAAAAGGGCGGGTTTGACCGCTCTGGAACAAAGTCTACAAGGTCAGAAGAAGCGAGCGATGCTTTTGAGCGTGGAAATAGAGACGCTAACAAGGAAAACGGCTTCATTTTTGCCTTGGATGCAAACAAGAAACTTTACGCCATCCCGCACACTTGGGATACCAACGACCCGCAAGGCACAGTTGGCATCTTCCGTGGTGACCTAATTGAGAACAACACACCCAATGGCACTCAATCTCTCCGTGTTATTGGAACTTTTGACGCATCTCCCCGTGGTCTCCAACTTGCCGCCGCCACCGCTGGTAGCGACATTGGTCGCAAGAATGGCGTTAAGCAGACGGCTGAAATCATCTCAAGTTCAGCGTGGCAGGCTGAAAGCATCGCAGAGGGTGCGAAGGTTGGCAGTTACAAGATAGAGCAGATTGCGAAAGCAATTGGACCTGCTGGTCGTCCATACAAGGAAGGTCAGTCCAAGTCTGGTTCTGGCTTTAAGGTTACACGCATCGACCCGAAGTCTGGACTGAACAATCTGGTTGACTAACAACCACCCTGCAAGGGATGAAACCTTGCAAGTGTTGTGGGAAGTTAATTAGTCCTAACAAGAGGAATCCCTCTCGACCCATCGTCTATTGCTCACAGAAGTGCCAGAACATTTGGCAGAACGAGCAGACGATTAAGGCGTGGAAGGCTGGCAAGTTCGACGGGGTAAGGGGCTTCCAACTCCAATTATCCCAGACCATCCGCAACTACATCCTCAATAGGAACGGACACAAGTGCAGTCGGTGTGGATGGAACAAGAAGCACCCCGTATCGGGCAAAGTGCCCGTGCAAGTTCACCACAAGGACGGCAATGCGATGAACACCAAGGAGAAGAACTTGGAGGTGCTGTGCCCCAATTGCCACGCCCTAACCCCAAATTGGGGGGCGGGAAACAAGGGCAACGGGCGAACCATCAAGGAGCGTCAGATGCGGTTGACTGCGGGCAAGAAGCGACCCAAGAAGCAATATGGCGAGAGGTAGCAACAGTCGAGACGGACGAGCGGCACGCTCGGAGGGGGCATCCACGCCCCGCCGTGATACCCGTATGGTTACTGTGGGCTTTGATATGCTCGCCACCACGACAGGCATCAAGTGGACGCAGAAGCAGGATTTGGGTGAGGTGTCCGCCAAGATGACCAAGGCTCTCGCCCCATTGGATGAGTCCCAGCGTAAGACGCTGTTTGAGTCCTTTGAGTCGAAGGGGCAGACGGGATACTTCCTAGACAAGGAAACTGTTGATTATGCCAAGAAGGAGGCTGGTCGCCTCTGGGATGAGGTCGTATCCAAGGACTTCGGATACCTCAAGGCGGAGTTCCCCGACGAGTTCAAGGATTTCACCAAGGATTGGGCGTTTGGTCGCCCCGGCTCTGAAACCGCCACAGTCGAGTCCAAGGCAAGGCAGATTTTCGTAGATGAGGTGGTTCGCCGAACATCGGCTATCATCCGTGGGGCACAGGGAGGGGAAGACGGCGAGCGTGCCATCAAGAATTGGAACACATCGTATGAGGGGAAGGTCGGTCTGGAGTATTCCGCCAGCCTCAAAACCAACAAAGACTTCACCAAGGTTATGAGTAGGGGGCTGAACGAGTCCGTGCAAATCGCCCGTGACGCAATCACCTCACGGCTCATCAAAATCCTCGCCCCATAACCGATGTCACGAGGAAGCAATGGCAAGGGCACACGAGGTGGGCGGGAAGCCCGTAGCGAAAGCACATCCGTGCGTGCTATTATGAGCCAGAAGTCGCCTGCGGTGCGACTCGTCGGCAATCTGGTCAAGTCCAAGGCTCTTATCGAGAAGGACGGCGTGCAAATGGAGGGCGATGATTTGCCTCCTACGCAGGAATTGATTGAGATGGCGAACAAGGAAATCGCCGTTGCGGAGCGAACCATCTCGAACGCCAATGTCGAACACGGGGCGGTTTACGACGAAGACGGCACACAGGTGCTGGTCAAGACATCGCACAACGGCTCGGCTGTGTGGCTATCCAACAAGGAAATCAAGGCTATGAAGGGCAGAATCTTTACGCACAACCACCCCATCGTCGATGGCGTTTCTCTGCCGTTCTCACGAGCGGATGTGACCCTCCTACACTTCGCAAAGGCAAAGGAGTTTCGTGCCGTTGCGGGTGACAAGGTCTTCAGCATCAGTCCGCCAAAGGACTCGAAGTTTTGGAAGATGAAGGAATCGGAGGTCGAGAAGATGCTCAACGCCGCCAGAGAAGTGGCGTTTGCGAAACTCGGATACAAGGGCGATGCCACATACTCGGCGACGACCAAAGACCTTGCGACCGCCCTCGACGATATGCTTAAGATGGTTGACCGCAAACTGAACATCGGATACACCACAAAAAATCTATGACCAAAGGACGAACCACAGGCGACAATATGGACGGCAACGAGCGTGACCCGAAGAAGCAAGTCGGTCCGAACTCGAAGCCCGCCGAACTTACCCAAGAGCAGGAAGATGCCATCCTCGAAGCGACCTTAAAAGGACTCTCCGAAAAGAAGATTAAGGCATTGATTTCCAAGATGTTGGAAGAGGGTAAGTGAGCGTTGACATAACGCCACGGGCGTATGGCAAGAGGGCAGACAAAACCACGCTCAAGCGTGCAGGGCATCAGCGTCCGCACGATGGCGGATGAGCCTGTGCGTGCCGATGTCGCTGGATACTTTCGCAAGAATCCAGAGGGCACTCTGAAAGACTTGTATCAGCAGGGAGACCTCGTGTTGCTTTACGATAACGGCAAGGCACAGCCCGTCCGCTTGTCCGTCGTGCGTGACCGCTCCGTGGTAGGACGCTTCTTGCTTGGCGGTCGTGAGATTACGGCGACACGCTTGACGCTGGAACGGGATGCCAACGGCAATCCCATCGGTCTCAAGGAGACGGGGCGGGGCGGTCGTCGAGTCGCTTAAACCAGCGATTGCGGTCGGGGTGTAACAGGTATTCCCAGCGAGCCTTGTCGGATGCAAACTTGGTCTGCACCCACTTGGCTTCGGCTTCGGTCAAGCCTTTGCCAGACAGCACGCTTCCCTGTCGTGTCCAACCCTTCTGACGACCACGAGGCTTTATGTTCAAGTCCCTGTTAGGCAGGCTCATTCAAAATCCAATCGGTCTGTGCATCTCTTCCGACTGCTCCTCAATTGTCTTATCCGGATCCACAAGCCAGCGAACATACTTCGCACACTTGAGGCACTTCGTCTCCGACTTCCAGAGTCGTGTCGGCGTGCTGTGAAACAAGGTCTTGTTTTCCCAATGGCGTTGCTTGCAATGCGGGCAGGCGAATGTCGGGTGGCAAGGCTGGACTGACTTGAGGTCTTCCTCCGTGTATCCAAGCGGGTTGTCCTTGCTCATTGGTTCACTTGTGGCGAACCACGGGAGCGGTGCAAGGTTTCACTTACGAATCGTATCGCTTGGGCGTTACATCGACATAGCGAGAGCCGTGCTTCTTGGACATCCGCACCTTGGACACGCCAAGGCTTGCGAGTTGCCCCTTCGTTAGCCCTTGTAGGCTGTTTGGGATGGGGGCTTTGCCATCCGCCAGCATACCCAGCACATCGGGCTTCTGGGAGGCTTGGGAGAGGTCAATGACCAGCGGAGGAAGTCCGAGCGGGGGCTTCTCCGAGGCAGGCAAGCGGAACTTGAACTTGAAGGTGAAGGGCTGGCTCATACGGCACGCACGATGGGGATGGCGGTGTCGGGCATCAAGGCAAGACTCGCAGGACGGCTGTTGGTCAGCGTGATGCTGACACGCTCGTCGTGGTGGTCGATGAGTTTGACGCACTCCCGAATAAGTTGTAGGTCAATCGGCGAGAGGTCGAGGTCGCAGAAGATGTCGTGCTTCTGGAGGTTGTGGATGCGGATGTGTTGCATTACGGAAGGGCTTTGAGGTCGAACCCGCCGAGGTGGCGGAAGTCGGGCATCTTGCTTACCATCTCGTTGACGGCAAGGTCGTGATTGGTAGCGGCGAGGGTCTGCATCTTGTGACGCAGGATGGCGTTGGCTTCCTCTTGCGAGTTAGCACGGACTTCCATCTCCACGAGGATGGTCATCGCCGTGTAGTAAACGGGCTTATCGATTTTCTTCATTTTTGATAGGAGCAGGATTCTGTTTTTCGAGGGAGTCTGCGATGCGTTCCAGAGCCTTTGCGATTCGGGCGAGGAGAGCGTGCTGGGGGTCGGAGTAGTGAGCCATTAGAGGGGCGACATACCGAGCGGGTAAGTCTTCTTGTTGAAGTGGTCGCTGACACGCCCAGCCGAGCCGAGGTCGTCTTCGAGGGACTTGGACAGGGTGGCGAGTTCAGCCGCCAGCAGGATGTGCTGGGCTTCGACCTTCTCGACCTTCTCCTTGGCTTGCTGGACGGACTCCTCTTCAGCCCACTCTTCGCCCGTGGCGAGACCATCGACTTCTTCTTGTAGGCACTCTCGTGCCCAGCGGAGGTCGCTGTCGCATTCGGCGTATTCCTTTGCCTTCTCGTAGACCTTGTCCAATGCGTGCTTGGAGTGGGCGAGCAGGGCGAGGATTTTGGAGATGTTCGGGTCGGTGTATTTCATAGTCGTGGCTGATGTTATGCTCAACAGATTGGGTTTCGTCAAGAGGCAAAAACAAAAGGGGCGAAGTATTTCTACTCCGCCCCCTGCGTCGTCGCCGATTAGTTCAACTTGACCAGCAAGTCCTCGATGCGGTTGGAGCGGACGGCACGGACGAGCGTGTTCATCACGGACGAGTTGAGGCGTTCAGCCAACTCGAAGCGGGGCTTACCACGAGAGCCAGCCTCGACATTGTGAGTGAAGTGCTGGGTGCAGGCGTTGTAGAGATTCCACAGGTTACGCTTGGAGTCCTCCTTGAAGGTCGGAGACTTCCAGATGCCCTCGATGGCTTCAGCGTGGCGTTCGCTCATCACCTTGCGGTCGGCGAGGTTGAACAGGATGCGAGAGCCGTCCTTCATCGAGACGGGCATTTCGCTCATACGCTGGAAGGCAGGGATGGCGTTGTGGAAGGACTGAACGGCGGAGTCCAGAGCACGACCCACGAAGTCCACATCGAGCGAGGAGGTGTGCTTACGGGTGAGGTTGAGCGTGTTGACCGGCGCCGCCAGCCCGTTCGTGCAGATGAGGCGAACCATCCCGACTTGGAACGAGGCACGGAGCGACCCGTCGAAACTGTTCTGGACGGCGAGGCGGAAGGTGAGGTCTTGACCATCGACCTTCGCACCGATGTTCGGGAAGTCGTAGATGGCACGCATACGAGCACCGCCGTGGGTGACGACCTCCTTACGCTTGAAGACATCCAGACCATTGCCCTTGAAGAGAGCCTCGGAGGAGGTCAGCAGGGTTTCGTTCTGGAGGATTTCGTAGCGGTCGGTGACAGTAGCGAAGACTTCGCCCGTGTCGGTGCGTCGGTTGCCGAAGAAGCGGGTCGCCTGTCCGTCCTGCGTGAGCAGGGGGACGCATTCGACTTGGTAGTCGAACTTGGACGAGAGGCGTTCGTCGGTGGTGTCGTTGATGTCGGTGTGAACCATATGTGTGTTGGGTTGGGTTGGGTGTGGATTGGTGTTTGTGCTGATTGGGAAGCGGTTGTCAAATAAAATTATTGGGCGTTGCGAATCGCCTTCTCACGGCAGAGGTCGGCGAGGGCGGAGTAGATGCGGGTCATCGTTTCCTTGTCGAAGCGGTTCGCATCGTAGCGTCCCTGCCCCCACGAGCCTTGTGCCCAAGCGAGGGCATCTTCGGCGATGGCGTTGATTTGTTCTTGGGTCATACGATTAGAGCGAGGCGAGGGCGAAGCACAGGGCGATAGCCGTGAGCGTGAAGAAGAAGGTGAGGAAGGCGGAGAACATAGTCGTGAGAGAAAAGGGAAGGGGGCAGTAGCCTTTGGGACTACCGCCCCCGTTGTGTTAGCCGTTGACCTCCGCTTCGGAGACCTCGCCGTTGAAGGAGACGAGGTTGGCTTCCTTGATGTTGAAGACCTCGGTCGGGGTCTTGGCGGAGGAGCGGGCGGAGGGGACGAGGAAGGACTCGAACTCGTCACGGGAGACTTCCTTGCCGTTCACCTTGAAGGTGGACTTGGACTTCACGCCGTTCACAGTCGTGAGGCGGAGGAAGCGTTCACCCTTATGGGCGATGACGAAGGGGAACTTCTCCCAAGTGCCCCAAGCGAGGGGCTGGACTTCCGTGCGTTCGCCGTTAGCGAACTCCGCCTTGGTGGAGGCGAGGTTGGCGAAGTTGACACCAGAGCGGAACACGCCCGTGGTGGTCTTCTCCAGCGTCACGCCCTTGAACTCGGCGGCGGGCTTCGGGTTGGACTTGAAGGTCACCGAGGCGAACTGTCCAGCGGCGGACAGGAAGGCGTTGATGACATTGTTGGTGTTGCTGGCGGTATTCATAGCGTTGGGCATATGTGGGTGGGTGTGGGTGAGAGAGTGGGTGAGGAGGCGGGTGGTGGTGTGTGCTGGGCGGGTATCGGTTATTTCGATGTTGGAACTCAATCAGATACCCAGCCGTTTGCCAAGAACATTTTTCAGTCCAAAATCAAAAAAGTTGTAACTTATTGATAATCAACGATTTACGAAAGCATTTATTTTCTGTTTCGGGAAATAAAATCAGAGAACAAGGTCGCATCAAGGGCGACAACGCACCAATTTTGCACCGATGAAACGCTCTCCGCTCAAACGCAAAAGCCCAATGCGTTCAAACAGCACTCTCAAATCAAAAGGTATCCAGAATACATTACGCACGCATCGACCGATGCGAAGAGTAAGCAAGAAGAGAGCGAAGGAAAACAAACTCTACACGGAAGTGCGTAAGGAGTATCTCACTACACATCCACGATGCCAAGTGTGCATCGACTCTCCTGCGTGCGACATCCATCACAGGCGTGGACGATGGAAGTCTCGTCTCTACGACACCACATACTTCCTTGCCGTGTGCCGTCCGTGCCACGACCGCATTCACCACAACCCAGAGTGGGCATACGAAAAAGGTTTGCTCCTTCCTCGATAGAACACTTGACGCTGGTTCACGGCATACGCATAACAAGTGCACGGCGTTCAGCCTATCATAAATGAGCAATTGGCAAGAGCGTCTGGATTGGAATATGGCGGAGATAAGGAAACTCGCCATCGTCAACGAGCAGAAGGCGGAAGCCAGACGCAAGAAGGCGGAGAAGGAAAAACAACTCCTCATCCAAAACGGCGTAGACCCTGCCAAGTTAACCACACCTCTCCCCTCCACCATATCCCAAACCAAAGCACGCAAAATGGAAAAGCACGAACTCGACCTCGGTGACATCTGCCAAGTCTCGGCTGGCAAGTTTGCCGACAAGAAAGTCCTCGTCATCAAGGCAGGCATCCAGACCAAGTTCGGTCTGAAGACCATCACAGTCGAATACTTCGCCTCTGGACGCACGGGCGAAAAGATTTGGGTCAGCCCCGAACAACTGAAGTTCGAGGGCGAGTCCGATATGGAGACCGCCACCGCCATCAAGGAAGCCGACTACCAAGAATGGAAGGCTCGTAAGCAGGCGGGTGTCCCTCCCGCTTCCTCGTTCGCAAAGAAGAAGCCTTGGCAGAACAAGCCCAAGGCGACCGAAGGCGACGGAGACGACTCCTTTCTCTGAAGAGGAGGGCGAACTGCCCTCCGCAACCAACCCCGAAGGTTGGGAGATACTCCCCGCACGCATCCTCCCTCACACGGAGTTGTGTGCCTTCGTGTGCACGCCTGCCGTGCATAAAGGAAAGAAGGACAACAAGGGGGACGAGATAGTTAACTGCCAACTGCTGGCGGATCCGGAAATTATCCGTCTGGTCGTCCAGATAGAGGAGAGAGAGTTTGAGTGTAAGTTGAGTTACCATCTCAACGCACGCCCCAACCCCGACCTGTGGTGGCTCGACAAACAGCCCGACCTCAAGGAGTGGTTGACCTTGCACGGGCACGAAGAACTTGTCGCACCCGTGTGCACTTGCGTGATGCGTATGTTCACGCCCCTGCGTGCGAAGATAAAGGAAGCGGGGAAACAGCCCCTATCCCCAGCGGAAGCGGTCACGCCTGTCTTCAAGTGGGCTTACGGGGTCAAGCGTGCGGAGCGTGGCAACCTCACAGTCGAGGCGGACAACCGCTCGCAGAAGGTCACGATAGACTACCAGACCACCATAGACAAGCAGGAGCGTGCCGTGGTGGTTCACGCATCCATCCGTATGGGGGACAGGCACGCCGTAGCGAAGAGCGTCTTCTCGTATAAGGCGGACGCACGGATGAACACAGTCGGCATATGGACGCAGGCACAGCAGGCGATACACGCACAAGCATCGGAGTCAGCGGGCATTCCGGGCGAGCCAGCATCCTATGCCTTTGGCAAGGCGATGGACATCGTTTGGGATGGCGTGAGGCAGGCGATGGAGGAGAAGCACGAGAAGAAATCCAAGGCGAAGGACGCAACGGACGGCGGATTGTTCGACATCGAAGGCATCTGAAAAAGTTGAACGAATGTTCATTACTGATGGTTGACAGGCGTTGAGAGCGTGAGAGACTGTGTTCGCACACACCTCTGATGACGACTACGACCCCTTACGAGCGTGCCGCACGATTTATGGCGGCTACGCCCCCCGCAGTATCTGGACAGGATGGGCACGGGATGACATATTCCCTTGCGGTATCCCTATACCACGGCTTCAACTTGAGCGAGCAAGAGACTTGGACTCTGATGCAGGCTTACAGCCTCAAGTGCTCGCCTCCGTGGAGCGAAAGCGAACTCCGACACAAGGTTCGGGATGCGATGAACAAGTCGCACAACAAGCCTCGTGGTTGGCTTCTGACGGGGGACAACAGCGACCTCGCACCACGCAAGCACGGGGGCACGCAGTCGAGCGTCACGCAGTCGGGCAAGTTCAAGGTTAACCTCGGAAATCTGCCCCTAGTCCCAGATACGGAGCGTTTCACGACCGAACAACTTCTTCTGAACTGCTTCAAGAAGGACGAAATCATCTGCATCACGAACGAGGCGGGCGAGGACGATGACGGACGCTTCTTCCCCGCATCCAAGGGCACATTCCAGACTGTCCAATGGTGGCTCGATAATTTCTTCGGCATCAACCCGACCGACAGGGTTATGTTCCGTGACAAGCCCCAAGGGGCGTGGATTCGCATCAACCCCATCAAGGACGGCGACTACTCTGGTCGAGACGATAGCGTCAGCATCTACCGCTTCGTGCTGGTCGAGTTCGACACACGCCCCAAAGAGGAGCAATACGCCATCTTTAAGCAATCGCAGTTACCAATAGGTGCTATCACCGACAGCGGAGGCAAGTCGCTCCACGCTTGGGTTCGAGTCGATGCCAAGGACTTCGAGGAGTGGAAGGTCAGACGGCAACAGGTCTTTGACTACCTCTCCGACTACGAGCCAGACGAGATGACCAAGAACCCCTCCCGCTGGTCACGCCTTGGGGGTATCTTCCGTGGCGAGCACGAGCAACGCATCGTCGCCCTCAATGTCGGCGTAGCCAATTGGGACGAGTGGCTCTCATACCTCGAATCGTCCGAAGTCCCGCAGGAAGTCAGCGTGGACGAACTGATGCAATACGACACGGACAACGACCCGACCACAGTTCTTGGGAATAGGTGGCTCTGCCAAGGCGGTTCGCTCTGCGTCATCGGTCAGTCGGGCATCGGCAAGTCGTCCTTCTTGATGCAGATGGCAATTATGTTGGCTATCGGTCGCCCCTTCTTCAACATCCAAGTCACCCGCCCGTATCGTTGCATCGTGATGCAGGCGGAGAACGACACCGGAGATTTGGCGGAAGCCTTCAAGGGCATCGTCGGCTCGATGTCTCTCACGGACGAGGAGAGAAAACTCCTGCGAACCAACATCAAGTTCTACCGAGAAACAGTCAAGGTGGGGCTGGAGTTCGTGAAACAGGCACGCAAACTAATCGTCCACAACAAGGCGGATTTTTTCTTCGCAGACCCTCTTCTCTCGTTCGCAGGCGGGGACATCTCCAATCAAGCATACGCATCGCAGTTCCTCCGTAATTGGATTCAGCCCGTGCTGATGGAGACCAAGGTCGTCTGGGTCTTCCTGCACCATACAGGCAAGCCCAAGAAGGCGGAAGAGAACTCCGCCGCAACTGTGTCAGACCTTGCCTACTCCGGTTTGGGCAGTTCGGAACTCGTGAATTGGAGTCGTGAGGTCGCAGTCCTCCGACGGACGGACAAGATTCGCCCCTTCTTTGAATTGGTTCTCACCAAGAGAGGCAAGCGTGCTGGTCTGCTCGACAAGGACGGCAAGGCTACGGCGTTTATGAACCTCCGCCACGCCGAAGGACGCATCCTCTGGGAGGTTAACGACGAGAATGTTCTGACCAACTTCTCGATGAAGGATTTGCAGAAGATGGCGGATATGCCCCCGACCGAACACAGCAACGACCCAGAACAGAGCCAATTGGTGCGTTACATCGCCTCCAAATTGGGAGTAGGAAACGCTACCGCATTCGATGTGGCGAACCACCTCATCCGCCTCTCCAACACCAATCCCATCATTCTCTGGAATCACGCACGAGGTCATTGGCACGGCGTGAAGTGGAGCGACTCCGCAATGAAGACGCTGGAAGCCGACCCGTTCTGATACGGGCACAGCATTCCATTAGCCCAATGAACCAAAGCACGACCAAGCAACAGGTGATAGCGAAGAGCCGTAAGGCGATGAGCGAATGCTACAACTCGACGCTCGAACTGTTAAATACACTCTTTTTGGGGGTAGGAAGCCTTTGTCAAGTGCCTTTTTGGAGTTTCCGATTTCTAATAAGCGTCTCTAATGAACACTATCACCTCCCCTTCGGGGATGACAAATCCCAACCCCTTGTCTAATGGACACCCAACCCTCTGATAGCCAATACAAAGAGGTGGCAATCCCTGCCAACAAGCAGGGCATAGAGGCGTATGCCATATGGTTCGCCCAACAGCCCACAGAGACACAGAGAAACCTCATAGCCCAAGGGCTTGGACCCGAAGCCCGTGAGGGCGATGGCAACTACACCTTTGAGGTCAAGGCTGACCACCAAGCCTTTTCATACGAAGACGAGCCAGCCATAGACCCCGACCCCGCCCCCACACGCACATACACAGAAGATGAAGTTCAAGAAGTGGTTCGCCGTGTAGTGATGGCTATGCAACTCTCCGAGTCACCCGACTGCCTCTTCCAAGCACGATGTATCCTCATCGCATTTGGCATCGGTGACCCACCCACCGAGACAGAGTTAGCCAAGCAACGAGACTGCTCTCGCCAATTCGTATCCAAGAAGGTCAAGCGTATCCAACAACTCTTCAACCTCTCGCCTTCCCAATTTATGCGTAGCGAGAAAGCCTGCAAGGCTTACGCAGATGCGTGGCACAAGAACCAATCCAAACGCTCTAAACAGCCTCGTAAACCGAAACACCACATAGCCCCCCACACTAAACTCGTCGCCCAAAAAACACCACCCACCCCCCCACC
>JACCDW010402701.1_pt1 | contig 89055 bp, 69 predicted proteins | sample 7449781 | NCBI WGS metagenome assembly JACCDW01 (sample SAMN15323449, study PRJNA562643) | freshwater metagenome | isolation source: river surface water | place: USA:Blue River Watershed | collected 2017-08-18
CAAAAAAATGAGCGCATCCAATTGGATGCGCTCAGCAATGGTCTGTATGTTGTTCGCTTTGGAAATAACTTCGTTCAGCGACTCATTCTTTCCAAGTAATTAACCCAAGACGCTTCTTGAGATTACGATTTTTTGAACTTCGCTGGTTCCTTCGTAAATCTGTGTGATTTTGGCATCACGCATCAAACGCTCTACATGGTATTCTTTAACAAAACCATATCCGCCGTGAATTTGAACGGCCTCTACGGTGTGTTTCATCGCTACAGTTGATGCATACAATTTGGCCATAGCACTCGCTTCGTCATAGTTCATGTGTTGGTCTTTCAACCAAGCAGCTTTGTAAACCAACATACGAGCAGCTTCGATTTCTGTTGCCATATCAGCCAATTTGAATGCGATTGCTTGGTGTTTAGAAATCTCTTTTCCAAAAGCTTTTCTTTCTTTTGAATAAGCCAAAGCCAATTCATAAGCTCCTGCAGCAATTCCCAATGCTTGTGCAGCAATACCAATACGTCCTCCGCTCAATGTTTTCATAGCGAATTTGAAACCAAATCCATCTTCACCAATTCTATTGGCCTTTGGAACTTTGACATCGTTGAACATCAAAGTGTGCGTATCACTTGCGCGAATACCCATTTTGTTTTCTTTGGCTCCAATGATGAATCCTTCCATTCCTTTTTCTACGATCAAGCAGTTGATTCCTTTGTGGCCTTTCTCAACGTCCGTTTGTGCGATAACCAAATAGGTTGATGCGCTATTGCCATTGGTAATCCAGTTTTTGGTACCATTCAATAAATAGTAATCACCCATGTCCACAGCTGTGGTGCGCTGAGAAGTAGCATCAGAACCCGCTTCTGGTTCAGACAAACAGAATGCGCCAATTTTTTCGCCACTTGCCAAAGGTTTCAAAAACTTTTGCTTTTGCTCTTCGTTTCCAAATGCCTCTAGCCCCCATGTCACCAAACTGTTGTTTACTGACATACAAACAGAAGTTGACGCATCGATTTTGGAAATCTCTTCCATGGCCAATACATAGCTCAAAGTATCCATTCCAGATCCACCGTACTCTGGACTAACCATCATACCCATGAACCCCAATTCTGCCAATTGCTTGATTTCCTCAACAGGAAATTTCTGGTGCTCATCTCTTTCGATTACCCCAGGCTTCAATACGTTTTGCGCAAACTCTCTTGCGGCTTGTTGAACAGCTTTGTGTTCTTCAGTTAATTCGAAGTGCATTGTTCGAGAAATTTATTGGGTGCAAAGAAAAGCCATAAACGCTTTACAAAAAAAAATCTTTGCGCTTCGCCAAATGTGAAATATCATTGTGCTATGATGGGACGTGACTACCATGTTGTAGGTTTGATGAGTGGAACAAGCTGTGACGGCTTGGATTTGGCTTATTGTCGTTTCCGTTGGTTGGATGACCATTGGGCATTCGAAATATTGGAGGCAGAGACTATCGTCTATTCTGAAGGCCAGCGCAAAGAACTTCAGCAATTGGATCAATTGCCCGCTATGCAGCTCATAGCCGCTGACCGACATTGGGGAACATGGATGGGGGAGCAAGTGGCGTTGTGGATGAAAGATCATCCAAAGTGCATAGTTGATTTTGTTGCTTCACACGGACACACTGTTTTTCATCAACCTGAGTTGGGTTATACGTATCAAATGGGATCTCCGGCTAATTTGGCCGTTGCGGCGCAGTTGCCGGTGTTGGGAGATTTCAGATCAACCGACGTAGCCTATGGTGGCCAAGGAGCACCGCTCGTTCCAATCGGAGATGCCTTGCTTTTCAAGGATTATGCATTTTGCTTGAATTTGGGGGGATTTGCCAATATCTCTTATGAAATCAATGGCGAGCGTTTGGCTTTTGATGTTTGTCCTTTAAATCTCCCTTTGAACATTCTCGCCAATAGGTTGGGATTTCAATTTGACGAGGATGGCAAGAATGCTCGTTTGGGAAAGATCAATATCGATCTTCTGAAAGAATTGAACGCATTGCCTTTTTACCATGAGCCACCTCCCAAGTCTTTGGGGCGCGAATGGCTCGAATCTGAATTTATACCGATATTAAAAAAATACGCCATTCCTGTTGTTGATATGATGGCAACGGTAGTTGAACACGAAGCAAGTCAGATTGCTCAGGTAGTAAATGGTTGGACAGGGACGGTATTGGTTACTGGGGGTGGCGCATATCACGCACTTTTGTTAGAACGTTTGAAAGAGATGGCCCCAGATATGGAGTGGTTGGTTCCGGATGATAAGTTGGTTCAATTCAAAGAAGCGTTGGTTTTCGCTTTTTTGGGTGTTTTGAGATGGGAGATGCAGATCAATACCCTTCATACAGTTACAGGAGCTGAGCGGTCTTCGACAGGTGGGGGATTGTACTATTACTAGGCGATGAGATTATTTCTGAAATATTTATTGTTCTTTGGTATCCCACTGATAGTCTATTTTGTTTCATTTGAATATTATTGTCGCAATCAAACTTTCTTTGCCATAAAACGCAACTTTGCAATTGATAATTTCTCGAGATTTGAAAATGTATTTACGGGTACATCGCATGTGGAGAAGGGGGTTATGGTTCCTGCAGGCGACTTGAGATATTTAAATTGGGCTGCTCCAGGACAGACTTTCCCCTTGGAATATCAATTATTCAAACGATACTTGGGCGAGATGAGTAGTTTGAAAACTGCATTTATCGAAATAAGCCCAGTTCGTTTATTTATGAAATTGAACAAAGACAATTGGGCTTCCAATTTGTATTGGATTCATTATCAAATTCCCTTCGAAGTTGACATTTACAACCCCAGGCGAAATTTTCATTTCTTTCAAGATTATGCATTCTTCAAAAATGTTGTGCATGATGCATGGAATCCATACAAGCATCATTTGGAGATCAATCCAAACGGTTTTGCTCCGTTTGATACGACAGGACGCTTTTACGATTTAAAATTTGATACCATTGAAATCAAACAAACTTTTGTGATGAAATATGATTTTGTTTGTGATAAATCGGATTTGGAACGGAACAAAATTTATTTGGATTCAACAATTCAAATATTAAATGAACACAACGTGGAAGTGGTCCTTGTTGTGCCTCCATTTTTCAATACCTTCAACCAATCCATTCCTCCTCATGTGAAAAACGTTTGGAGTGAATGGGTGGTTCAATTGCAGCGCAATGACGATGTCAAGATTTGGGATTTCAATCAAGCCAAGTATTGGAACGTCACTGATTTTTCAAATGACAATCATCTTAATCCAAAGGGAGCCTCAAAATGGTTTCAAATGTTTGAAGATTCTCTTAGCCAAACAAAACGCTAACCAATTCGTCAACTCGTCCTACTTTGATTATTTCGATTTCTTTGTTGTCAGCTTCCTTGTTGAATTTGGAGATGATAATTTTTTTCATCCCCAATTTGGCCGCTTCTGCTATACGCTGATCAATTCTTGATACGGGGCGAATTTCACCATTGAGTCCAACCTCACCGGCGTAGCAAGTTTGAGCTGGCAATGGAATATCCTCGTTACTGCTCATCACCGCAGCGATAACAGCCAGGTCCATTCCGGGATCTTCCAATCGCATTCCTCCAGCAATATTTAGAAATACATCTTTCATACCCAGTCTAAATCCGCATCTCTTCTCCAATACTGCAAGTAGCATATTGAGTCTCCTCAAGTCAAAACCCGTAGTGCTGCGTTGGGGTGTTCCGTACACTGCGGTACTTGCGAGTGCTTGGATTTCAATCAGCATGGGACGCATACCTTCTAAAGCAGCAGAAATGGCAGAGCCGCTAAGTTCATTGGTGTGTTGTTGAATGAGAAGTTCGCTGGGATTGGAAACCTCTCTCAATCCTGAACCTTGCATTTCATAAATGCCCATTTCATTGGTTGAGCCAAATCTATTTTTGGTTGTTCTAAGTAAGCGGTAGATGTGTTGACGGTCGCCTTCAAATAGCAATACGGTATCTACCATGTGTTCCAAAAGTTTGGGACCTGCAATAGATCCTTCTTTGGTGATATGGCCAATCATGAAAATGGCGACGTTGTCTTGTTTGGCAATCTTTAAAAGTCGAGTGGCACATTCTCTAATTTGCGAAACACTTCCCTGAGCGCTATCAATGGTGGGGCTGTACAATGTTTGAATTGAATCTATAATGACCAATTGCGGTTTGATCTGCGCAATGTGAGCTTCAATATTTTCAACATTGGTTTCCATCAAAAGCCAACATTTGGGGTTGTTGAGTCCTACGCGATCGATACGCATTTTAATCTGCTCTTCACTTTCTTCCCCCGAAACATAAAGCACTTCAACGTGATTTTGTTGCAAGGCCAATTGAAGCAATAGAGTGGATTTACCAATTCCAGGTTCTCCACCAAATAAAATCAAACTTCCAGGAACAATTCCATTTCCGAGTACGCGATGCAGTTCTTGATCAACCACAGGATAGCGTTCAAAAATTTGAGACTCTAAATCCTCGACTTTTTTTGCAGGATGAGCATGAATACTCAACTTAGGTGCAACACCAGCAGGACCCTTATCACGCTGCACAACCTCTTCTTCAAAAGTGTTCCATTCACTGCATGAAGGACATTTCCCTGCCCATTGGGGAGATTGATGTCCACAATTTCTACAAAAAAAAGCGGTTTTCGTTTTGGCCATGGGGTAAAGATAACGGGCTATAATATTGAGGGCTTTCTTATCTTCGGAAAAATTTATGAAGACCCTGCTCAAACGAATTTGGTATTGGGGGCGTAAGCACCATTGCAACGTGTGTTTAGCGCATGTTCGCACTTGGATTTGGGTGGGGCTGAGTAGTGAAGTTTTCAACAATCATGAAATGGTGGGCGCGGGAAGGAGAAAGAGAGGATGCCCAATTTGCCATGCTACGGATCGAGATCGATTGATGCTCCATTTTTTTGAAAATCATTGGAACAATTTGTTTGAGAATTCCAAACCGGACGTTTTACATTTTGCCCCCGAGTCTTACTTGATTGGTTTTCTGAATGCACATACCAAAAGGTATGTGAAGGGAGATTTCTTTGCAACGGGATATCAATACACGTCTGATACATTGCAGATGGATGTGCAGCAAATAACTTCTGAAAACAATACTTGGGACATGGTCATTGCCAATCATGTTTTGGAACATGTTAAGGACGATAACTTGGCGATGTCTGAAATTTTCAGGGTACTAAAACCGGGCGGTGTAGCCATAGTTCAGGTGCCATGGTCATTGAATTTGTCAGATACAATAGAGGTTTCAGATGTTGAAAATCCATTGAATCTTGAATCAATTACAGGTCAGTTTGATCACCAAAGACTGTATGGTCTGGATTTTTATAAACGTTTAATGGACGTAGGTTTCGAACTTGAATATTGGTCTGATGCGAACCAAATCCAGAGGCTTGGGTTGCATCCCAGGGAGCAGATTGTAATGGCCAGGAAAGCAACAAAATGATGAGACGACTAATTCAAATTATCTTGTTTTTCGCTTTGCCCATTGGTGTGATTTTGTTGTGTCTAATGACAATGTCAAGTATGAGAAGTTCGATGTATTGTCCTGCAATACCTCAACACAAAACGGTTATGGTTATTGGCAATTCTCATCCTGAATGTGCCATTGTTGAACAGGCCGAGGATGTATATGTGAACCTTGGTAAATCGGGAGAATGTTTTTATTATTCCGTAAAGAAAGCCGAATGGCTTGTTGCAAATAATCCGCAATTGAAACAAATATGGATAGAATTGGCACCCAACCAGTTTATGCCACACATGGAGAAATGGATCAAAGACGAGGAGTATGAGCAGCGCGCGATGTTATCATTCCCATTTTTAATGGATGCCCAATGGGAATGGGGCGCATGGAAAAATGCGCCATTGGCGACACTTCAGACGAAGTTGGTACAGGCTCGCCGATTCTGGGGTGCAGTTATCTCACCCAATTGGGAAGAAGATCGTGTGGGATTAAAGTGGGGAATGTTTCGTGAAATGAAAGGAAGAAGCACCAAGTTCGAGAATCCCGAGGAAGATGAAAAACGAATCATCCAACCATTTGAAGAAAATTGGATGGCATTAGAAACATTTTGTTTGGAAATGAAAAAGCACGGTATTGAGGTCAATGCTTTTCAATGCCCCGAATATCGGAAAACTGACAATTTCAGACCAATCATGGAATATTGCCATAAACGAGGACTCGCGATCAGTCGATATCAAGAAGTTGAATTTGATGTCAATGACTCTACTTTGTTTTACGATGCGAGTCATTTGAACATGAAAGGAGCAAAAGTTTATACGCAGAAATTCAGGAAAGTGTTATCTAACTAGTTGAATGACCATAATCTTTTTAAGAACTTGTATCGATTGTGGTTTGTCAATGTAAAATGCCTCTACCACATACTGGCCAACGGGCATCTCAAATCCAGCGGCGTTGTTTCCATCCCATTTCTCAAAGGCACTGAAAGTTTGAATGATATTTCCTTCGTGGCTTATTCTCCAACTTTTACCAGACCAATCGGGTATTTCTTCAAAGGGAGTGAATAAGTCATTTTGCCCATCTAAATTGGGCGTGAATAAATTGGGGACTTTTGACCAATCAATATCATAGCTAGATAACATTTCCTCGGAAGTGTTTTCCAATTCAACCGGGTTGATTGAATTACTCTCGGAGAGATCACTTGAGACGATTTCAGTTGCAATTTCAATATGTGGATGAGCAATGTCGGGAATTGATTCAGAAGTAGTGTTTACTTTTCCATTGTACGGAAATCCGCTCAAGTTTTTTGGAGCAATTGTTTGGGGTTTTTCGGTAGTGCGCTCAATTTTTTCGGTAGTTATTTCATCAGTGGGTTGAACCGAAATATTCGAAGTGGGATTGTTTTCAAGAGGTTGTGCTACTTCAACATTGGACTTGACCTTTGGATTTGAAGTAATGGATTGCTCAGCTGAAAGATCATATCCAATATTTTGAGTTGAAGTGCTCAACCACAATATTCCTCCTACTACAATGGTTCCTGCAACAATCGCGGCAGACCATTGCTGTCTTGTTTTAAGTTTTCTTTTGGACTGAATTTTATCCCAACTTCCTGCAGGGGGATTTGATTCTATATTTTGAATCCTTGAAATCCAATTTTCATTTTTCATGCTATTCCAGTTTTTTCTAATGCCTCGATTTTTTGTTGCAACCGAAGTTTAGATTTTAAAAATTGTGTTTTTGAAGTGCTTTCGGATATCCCCAGTTGTTGCGCTATTTCTTGATGAGAGAACCCTTCGATCGCAAAAAGATTGAAGACGGTACGGTATCCCAAAGGAAGTTCCGCAATGCACTTCAGAATTTCAGCTGTGTTCAGTGGATTCAAAATGTTGTCAATCGTAGCGTCTTTTACATTGGATAGGTCTGCATTTTCAGCGGTCCACATTTTTTTATTTTTCTTCAAATGATTGATACATTGATTCACGGTAATTCTTCTAATCCAACCGCCCAATGGACCTTCCTGTCTCCAAGATTTTAGTTTGGTAAAAGCCAAAATCATGGACTCATGGAAGACATCCTCTGCTTCTTGCTGGTTGGGGAGGTACCGTTTGCAAATGGCGAACATCTGTCCTGAAAACCGCTCGTACATTAGCTTTTCAGCCTTGCGATTTCCCAACAAACATTGTTCAGCCAGTTCTATATCCGTCATTATCCTTTGTATGATTTACAATCCTACGAAAAAGTTGCCCGACTTAACGAAAAAATGCCACAGGATTAACATCTAAATGAGGGTGGAAAATGAGTTTTCATTCATACATTTGCACGCTAACCCAAAAAATATGAAAAAACATTTACTAAGTTTATTTGCAATGGCTACCGCGATGATCGCGAATGCTCAGTGTAACGAAGTGATCATCTCTGAAATTGTAGAGGGATGGAGCAACAATAAAGCGGTTGAGATTTATAATCCTACTGCTACTCCAAAGGACATGACTGGATACGGCATCGTTCGTTTTTCGAACGGTAGTGCGTCTTATGGAAATATCACTTATTTCGATGGGTTGACTATTCAGCCCAATGATGTATTGGTTGTTGTTCTTGATAAGCGTGATTCCTTGGGCACAGGTCTAGAGGCTCCAGTTTGGGATGAGTTGCAAGCGGCTGGTGATTTTTTTGCTAATCCAACTTATGACAATGGTGTTTGGGCCATGTACTTCAATGGAAACGATGCTTTGGCGATTGTGAAAAACCAAGGTCAAACTTTGGTTGACTTGTTTGGTCGTATCGGTGAAGGTACAGGTTTCGGTGGATGGAGCGCGTATGCTACAGATACCACGGGAGCTCCTTTGTATGCTTCTCAAGATCATACAATGTTGCGTAAGTCAAATGTTACATCAGGTGTTACAACCAACCCCTCAACATTTGATGTTTTTGCTCAATATGATACTTTATCTGCCAATACTTTCGACAACTTAGGTTTCCATACATGCGATTGCGCTGCTGGTGTTAACGAAAGAGAGCAATTGCAATTGGCTGTTTATCCTAACCCAATCCAGAATGGAATGATCAGCATTGTTGCTCAATCTGGTATCGAGTCAGTTTTGATGTATGATATGAATGGTAGATTGGTTGCGGCGCAATACAATGTTAACGACAGAATGACCCGATTCAATGCAGAAGGAATTTCTTCAGGAATGTATTGGATTGAAGCCAGAATGGCTGATGGTAGTCGAATAAGAAAGAATTTGATCAAATAACCAAAAGGGGCGCGAGCCCCTTTTTTTTCCTTAGCAATCCATGAAAAGTTTATTGTCTGTATTGTTTGTTTGTTTATCCGTTACAGTAATTGCTCAAATGCAAGGAGCTGTATCTGGAGTAGTGAAGGATGCTTTGACCAATGAGACCATCCCTTCAGCCGTAGTGGTTTGGGGGGAAAAGAAGGATCAGGGATTGGTCACGGATATTGATGGAAAATTTAAATTGCAAATGCCACACGGCAATCAAAAATTGTATTTCTCAGCTGTGGGTTATGTGGAGCAAGCGATTGATGTGATTGTCGGTAGCCGCGAAGCAAGTGTCGAAGTGTTGTTGGTATTACAAAATCAGAAAGAGTTGGTGATTGTAACTGACCTAGCCGTTGGAAGAAAAGTTCCAGTAGCCTATTCCAACATCGACATGAAGCGAATTGACGAAGAATTGTCAGGTCGCGAAATGGCAACCTTGGCCAATACAACGCCAGGTGCTTACGCAACAAGATCGGGCGGTGGTGATGGTGATGCACGCGTCACCATTAGAGGTTTCTCAGGACCCAATGTTGCGGTTATGTTGGATGGTGTCCCTGTTAATGACATGGAGAATGGCACCGTTTATTGGAGCAATTGGTTTGGGTTGGATTTGGTAACCCAAACATCACAGATACAAAGAGGTTTGGGAGCTTCTAAATTGGTTATTCCTGCAGTGGGTGGTACTATGAATATCATCACACGTGGTATTGAGTCCAAAAGAAGAATCCAAGTGAGACAGGAATATGCTTTTGGTGCTTTTGGACGCACATCTATTGGTATGAATACCGGAAAACTGAAAAACGGTTGGGCGTTTTCTTTTGCAGCTTCACTTAAAGATGGTAAAGGATGGGTTGATGGAACGGATACCCGCGGTTTCTTCGGCTTTTTTAAAGTAGAGAAGAAACAAGGCAATCACTTGTTGAGTTTCTATGCATTGGGCGCGCCTCAAAGACATGGTCAACGTACAAGAACAGATGCAGTTGCCATGTACTCGCATGAGTTGGCCAATGAATTGGGTGCCCCTACAACTTTTTACCAAAATTCAACAAATCCTAATGCACCGATTTTTGAAGGTGGGGTGAATTACAATCCTGATTTGGGATATCTGTCGCGCTATGATTACAACAATGGAGAAAGAACCAACGTTGATATTGCACGTCCATTTAATGCACGTCAAAATTTTTATTTCAAACCGCAAATGTCTTTAAAGGATGTTTGGAGTATCAACTCACACAGTTTCCTTTCTACAGTTGCTTACGTTTCTATTGGTAACGGCGGAGGGACAAGGTGGCAGACCAATCCAACGCCGTCCGATTACAATCCCGATGGAACTTTAAATGTTCAACCATTTTATGATACGAACATAGGCGCTAAGCCCCCTTTGTTCAGTGGTCCAGATTACAACATCAATCCATTGATTTCAACAACGGAGCGTTATGTGGTAAGTAATTTTGTCAAGGCCAGCATGAATAATCACAGATGGTATGGTGCGTTGAGTACTTACAGCAACGAAATCAACGAGAATTGTACATTCTCAGGAGGCTTGGATTTAAGAATGTATAAGGGAAGTCATTACCGTAAGGTGATCGATTTAATGGGTGCGGATTATTATTGGAATCGATCAGATTATAATTCCAACCAACAAAGCGTAGTTGCAAGAGAAGGTGATATCATCGACTATAACAACGATGCATTCATACGTTGGGGAGGATTGTTTGGTCAAGTAGAATATACGCAAAAGCGTTGGGTGGGATTTGTTAGCGCATCAGCAGCATACACCGGTTATAAGCGTACGGATTATTTCTTACCCAAGCAAATTGAAATAAACGGTAAATTGTACAATACCGGATATGGCCTACCGGATAATGCCGGTGGATTGGCACCCATTGATACATTCTATGTGGATAATCAAGCGGTTTATAGCGGAATGCCAGGTGCAAAATATCAAACCACAGGTTGGTATTATCGTCCCACTTTCACAACCAAGGCAGGTGTGAAATATAGCATCTCAGAAAATCTTTCGGTATTTTTAAACGGAGGTTATTTGGATAAAGCACCTCAGTTTAATCAGGTGTACAACAATTCGAATGAGAGATTTAGCACCATTTACAATGAGAAAATTATTAGTATTGAGAATGGTTGGAATTTTAAAAATAAAAAATGGGCTTCCAATCTAAATGTGTACTACACACAATGGAAGAACAAACCATATTCTGGCGGTTTGTCAGTTCCTGATCCAACTGACCCCACCACCAATATCTCAGTTAATATTCAAGGCATGAATGCCCTGCACAAAGGGGTTGAGTGGGATGCGGCTTATAAAATTACAGATCGAATCACATTGGAAGTTTTGGCTTCTATAGCAGATTGGAGATGGACCAGCGGTGATACCATTTTCATTTATGACGATGCCAGTCGTCCAGTATATTTCGATGGTAATCCAGATAATGGTCAATACTATGTAACCTATGATGCCAATCGTGTTCATGTAAGTGATGCTGCGCAAACTCAGTTTGGTGCAATGTTGCGATATGAATGGAAGAACGGAGCTTATATCAAAGGTCGTTACACCTATTTCGATCGTTACTACGCGGACTTCAATCCATTCACGCTCAACGGAGAAAATGCAGGAAGAGATTCGTGGAAAATTCCAGCTTATGGAACCATGGAATTGCATGCTGGATATAGCATCACGGATGCATGGAAGACCCGTTGGGATTTCAGAGCCAGTGCATTTAATTTGTTCAACAATTTGTATATCACTGATGCAAGAACAAATGATACTTATGCTTTGTATGTAGATAAAGCTTATGACTTCACAGCTCGCTCTGCGGGTGTTTATGTGGGACAACCTCGTTGGTTCAGTTTATCTGTAACCGCAACTTTTTAAACAACGAAAATTAGAACAATGAAAAAAATAATTTTAATGTTTTCACTGCTGGTGTCCATGGCGGCATCGGCTCAGGTGGTCATCAATGAGATTGATGCAGACCAAACAGGAACGGATGCAACCGAGTTCATCGAATTAAAAGGTGCTCCAGGAACCTCATTGAACGGTCACGTATTGGTGATGTTCAATGGTTCTGGAAATACCTCATACAATGCAATTGACCTTACAGGAAGTACCATTCCTGCTTCGGGATATTTTGTGATTGGAAATGCAGCAGTGCCCAATGTGAATATTGTCATCAATGGCAACTCCTTGCAAAATGGAGCTGATGCAGTAGCCATTTATCAAGCTGCAGTTGCAGCGTGGCCAAATGGAACAGCCGTTTCATCAATAGGTTTGGTTGATGCATTGGTTTATGGAACCGATGATGCAGACGCTACCACATTATTGTCAACTTTAACTCCAGGTCAACCTCAAGTCAACGAAGGTGCGGCATCGGCTACAGTAAATAATGCATCAGCAAGAATTCCTGATGGAGGTGCTCCATTTGCAAGCGCTACGTACGTTGCACAAGCACCAACTCCTGGAGCTTCGAACTCTGGAGATATTTTGGGTTGCATGGACGTTACGGCTTGCAATTACAATGCTAATGCTACAACAGACAATGGATCTTGTTTGATGCCTGGTGATGCTTGTGATGATGGAAACGTAGCTACGGCCGATGATACTTACGATGCGGCTTGTGTATGTTCAGGTGTTGCAGCCGGTTGTACTGATGCTGCAGCTTGTAACTACGATGCATCTGTGTCCGTAGACAATGGAACATGTTTTTATGTTGGAGATGTCTGTAATGATAACAATGCTGGAACGATCAATGATGTAGTTGATGCGACTTGTACTTGTGTTGGAGAACCTTCTGGCGCCAGCACCATTCTTTTGGCTCAGCAAGCTGGGGCGGGTGCAAATGTGACCATTACAGGTATTGTTACCAACGGAACAGAAATGGGTAACGTTGTACGATATGTGCAAGACTTTGGTGGTGGAATCGCGATTTATCCTGGTACAGCTTGGACTACTTTCCCTGCTCCCAATCGCGGTGATCAAGTAACCATCACGGGTACTTTGACTTCATTCAGTGGTTTGTTGGAAATGGGCCCAACCATTACTAACGTTGTAGTCAACGCAACCAATCAACCTTTGCCAACACCTCAATTGGTAACTCCTTCACAATTGGGTGAAGCTTACGAGGGAGAATTGGTAACGATTGAGAACGTTGTTTTTGATTTGGCTGGTTCAGCTATTTCTGGAAATTCAACTTACGGTTTCAATGCGAATGGACAAACGGGTGTTATCTATGTTCGTACAGGTAGTGTTTTGGTTGGTCAAAATTTGCCTGCAAGTCCAATCACTTTGGTAGGTATCCTCTCACAATACGATCCAGCAGCTCCTTACGATGCAGGATATCAAGTTTTACCAAGAGATGAAAATGATTTCATTTTACCTCCTGGTGTTGCCATTATCGGTCAGGTGGTTCAGTCTAACATCACCACAACTTCATTTGACTTGTCATGGACCACAAACAACACTGGCGATAGTCAAGTGAATTTTGGTTTGACAACTGCTTTGGGCGACTCAGTAGAGGTGGCTGATAACGTTACAGATCATACAGTTACGGTGAGTGGTTTGGAGCCTGGAACAATTTATTATTGTTCAGTTACCTCTACCAACCCAGATGGATCTAGCACTTCAACAGTTCGACCTTATGCCACCAAATCTTTGAGCACAGGTGATATCCGAGTGTATTTCAATCGCAGTGTAGATGTATCTTATGCTACAACAGAACAAGCTATTTCTATTGGAGCCAATTCAAATGATAGTATTGCAGCTTACATCAGCCGCGCCAATGAAACCATTGAAATGGCGTTGTATAATTTTACGGATGATCCCGTTATTGCCAATGCAATCAATGCACGTTATGATGCAGGAGTGCAAATCCGTGTTGTTGCCGATGGTAGTACAGCTCAATTGGGATTGTCTTTGTTGAACCCCAATATTCCTGTATTGGAGCGTATCAATACAACTGGTACTGGTATCATGCACAATAAATTCTTGATTATCGATGCAGACAACGCAGACAATGCTTGGGTTTGGACGGGTTCAATGAACTGGACAGATGGAAACATGTACAACGACTTTAATAACATCATCATCTTCCAAGATCAATCTATTGCTCGTGGTTATCGTTTGGAATTTGAAGAGATGTGGGGTGGAAGTGGTGCTTTCCCTGGAAGCGCTTCAGGAAATTTTGGAAGTCAAAAAACAAGCAACACGCCTACGCAATATGTTCTTGGTCCAAATGATATCAAGGTAGAGTCTTATTTCTCACCAACGGACAACGCCAACGGCGCAATCATCAAGACCATGCAAACCACAGATGCCAATTTGGATTATGCTGTTTTGGCATTCACACGTCAAGATATTGCTGATGCAATCATTGCAGAGGATGACTTGTTCTTGGTTTTGGTTCGCGGTATCATCGAGCAAACATCAGATCCCGCTTCAGAATATACATATTTGCAAACAGCAGGACAGGATGTGCACTCACACGAAGGTGTAACGTACGATTTGCATCACAAGTATTGCATTGTTGACCACAGCACCTTGGATTCTGATCCTACCGTATTGACTGGTTCACACAACTGGAGCAGTGCAGCGCAAACCACCAACGACGAAAACACGGTGGTTGTGCACGACGCACGTGTAGCCAATTTGTACTTGCAAGAGTTCATGGCACGTTGGGGTGTTACTGGTGTTGAAGAGAATGGCTCATCAGATATGAGCGTATTCCCCAACCCAGCTCCACAAACAGCTTGGATTGGTTTGCCAAGAGGTGAAGGAAACGCTACAGTGACCATTGTAGATATGAATGGTGCTCAAGTGAAGCAATTGAATATTCAAGAAGGTATGAACCAAGTAGTATTGGAAGGTATGCCTAGTGGAACTTATGTGTTCCATGTGCAATCAGCCAACAGAACTTGGAACAAGACCGTAGTTGTTCAATAAGGTATTTTGAAATGATCAAAAAGGGGCTTCGGCCCCTTTTTTTGTGAATCCACTTTTTAAATTTAATAACTAAATAACATCAATAGAATTTAAGTGTTTGTTCGCTATAGTTTCGGTGCATGAAGGTTCATCTGATAGCGATAGGAGGCAGCGCCATGCACAATTTGGCCATTGCCTTACATGACAAAGGTTTACAAGTTTCAGGTAGCGATGACGAGATTTTTGAACCGAGCAAATCTCGCCTGGACAAAAGAGGACTTTTACCAGCCAGTATGGGATGGGATGCTCATCGAATCACACCTGATTTGAACGCAGTAATCGTAGGCATGCATGCACGTGCTGACAATCCGGAGTTGTTAAAGGCCCAAGAATTGGGACTTAAAATCTATTCATATCCTGAATACCTCTATGAGCAAACCAAGGATAAAATTAGAGTGGTCATTGGAGGAAGCCATGGAAAAACCACCATCACTTCGATGCTCTTGCATGTTTTAAAGGCAGCCAATGTAGATACGGACTACATGGTTGGTGCGCAGTTGGCGGGATTTGATTGTATGGTAAAGCTTTCTCATGAAGCCAAGGTTGTGGTATTAGAAGGAGACGAGTACTTATCCAGCCCCATCGATCTTCGCCCCAAATTCCATTTGTATCATCCCCATGTTGCATTGATTAGTGGCATTGCATGGGATCATATTAACGTTTTTCCGACCTTCGAAAAGTACGTTGAGCAATTCGATATATTTATTGACTGTATAGAACCAGATGGCCATTTGGTTTATGCATCCGAGGATAAAGAAGTTTTACAATTGGCTACCAAACCCAGACACCGCAAGTTGAATACAGAAGGGTATGGTGTTCATCCGCACAAGGTTGAAAATGGCGTTACCTATTTGGAGACCAAGGATGGATGGGTGCCTTTGAAAGTGTTTGGAAATCACAATTTGCAAAATCTAAATGGGGCATTGCAGATATGTAAAATATTGGGTGTTTCAGATGATATTTTCTATCCAGCCATTTCAACCTTTGAGGGGGCGTCGAAACGATTGGAAATAGTTGCTAGAAGATCCCAGGGGATCGTGTTCAAGGATTTTGCACATTCACCATCTAAATTGAAAGCGACCAGCTCAGCTGTGAAGAAGCAGTTTCCCAATCACCGAATAGTGGCTTGTATGGAGCTGCATACCTTTAGTAGTTTGAATGCTGAATTCTTGCAGCAGTATGCACATTGCATGGACGAACCAGATGTTGCCATTGTCTATTTCAATCCGCATACCATTGCGCACAAAAGATTATCCCCCATTTCAGTGGAAGACGTCAAGAATGCTTTCCAACGTGAAGACTTGATTGTACTGACGGATGCAGGCTTGGTGGAGATGATTCTGATGGAAAGTGATTGGGAGAAAACACACTTGCTTTGGATGACCAGCGGGAATTTTGATGGATTAGAAATAGCAGATCTCGCGCAGCGACTTCCAATGGATTAATGATTATCTTGCCTTCATGAATAGAAAGAAGGTCATGGTTTCGGGCTGCTTTGATTTGCTACATAGTGGTCACGTTGCCTTTCTAGAAGCCGCGGCGGAGTTGGGTGAATTGCATGTATGCCTAGGCAATGATGAAAATATTCTTCAGCTTAAAAATCGTCCTGTTGCGCAATCGCAAAATGAACGCGCTTATATGGTAAGTGCGCTTGCTTGTGTGCACGCTGTGTATATTGACAAAGGAATGGGAAAGCTTGATTTTTTGGAAGAGCTGGAACTTATTCAACCGGATATTTTTGTGGTGAATGAAGATGGACATGATGAGTCAAAAAAGTCTTTATTTGAGAGCAAGGGTATCGCATATGTCGTGCTGAAAAGAGAACCGTTCCAAGGTTTGCCTATCCGCTCAACCACGGCCATTCGAAATGAATCTCAGTTGCCCTACCGATTGGATCTGGCAGGAGGTTGGTTGGATCAACCATTTGTTTCTCAGCATGCCGCAGGAAGTGTTATCACCTTGAATATATGGCCCACTCATACGTTCAATGATAGAAGCGGGATGGCTACATCAACGCGTAAATCAGCTGCTCAAATATGGGGGCATCAATTCCCCATTCAAGACGAGGAGTTAACAGCCAAAGTGTTATTTGCTTACGATAACCCGCCAGGAACATCTCAGGTTTCAGGTAGTCAAGATGCCATTGGATTGGTGTATCGTGGTGTGAATCGATTGGATTACCAGGGGCAATATTGGCCTTGTCATATAGAGCAATGTTTGGACTCGGAAATTTTAAATTGGTTGGAAACCAAGATTCATTTGGTGCCGATTGCTCCTCGAAATAATTCCTTTGAAGTTTTATCCGATCATCACGTTTTTCCTGCAGCTGCAGAGCGACTTGCTCTAGCATCTTCGGATACTTGGATGGCAATTATGAATAAGGATGTTAGCGCATTGGGTAGGGCCATGAAAGCATCTTTGGATGCTCAATTGGAAATGTTTCCTTTGATGTGGAACGACGAAGCATCTCATACAGTAGCCGCATTTTCAGATGATGTTTATGGTTACAAAATATCAGGAGCAGGCGGTGGCGGTTACATTGTTGCGATATCAAACAAGCCTATTCCGAATAGTTTAAAAATAAAAATTAGATCTTCAAGATGAAGAATCAGCGTATCGTTTTCCCTGCTTTGGTCATGCTCTTTTTTTTGTGGGCTTTTGCGCACAATCTGAATCCGGTGTTGATTGCCAAATTGAAATCGTCATTTCTTTTGAGCGATTCTCAATCTACCTTGGTCGATAGTGCTTTTTATATGGCCTATTTTGTTATGTCCATTCCAGCAGGTTGGATGATTCAGAAATGGGGATATAAAAAAGTAATCATAATGGGCCTCTTGCTATTTGCTATTGGAACATTGAGTTTTGTGCCCGCGGCCACATTCAATGAATATTCTTTTTTCTTGATGGCTCTTGTGCTAATTGGACTGGGAATCACCATTCTCGAAGCAGCGGCCAATCCGCTGGTCACAGAAATATCCGCACCCAATGAAAGAAGCATGCGTTTGAATTTGGCACAGAGTTTCAATGGTCTGGGAGCAGGTGTTGCCGCTGCCTTGGGTGGTTTTCTGTTGCTAGGTGAAAGCAACTCAGGAACCAGTGTTGTAATTGTTCCTTTTTTATGTTTGGGTGGATTTATCTTATTGCTTGCAGCCATTTTTAGATTCTTGCCAATTCCTGAGGTTGTCAATAAAGACACTGCAGATTCAATCGCCGGAAGTCCATGGCGTTCGGGTAAATTCAAAGGTGCTTTGGCGGCTCAATTTTTTTATGTGGGTGCTCAAATCGGAGTGGCCAGTTTTTTTATCCGGTATGTACAAGTTTACCACGGAATTGAGCAGCAGGATGCTGCTTATTGGCTGTCGATGGGATTGATATTATTCATGGCAGGAAGATTCATTGGGACGGCATTGATGAGAAAAATAAAGTCTTATAAACTGCTATTGATTTTCGCTTTGGGTGCCATGCTTTCCACTTTGGGTGTTGTCGCTGTTAATGGCGCTTCAATTTATTTTTTGTTACTCGTTCAGTTTTTTATGTCCATCATGTTTCCAACTATTTTTTCATTGGGAGTCGAGCCTTTGGGATCTTTAAAAGCCAGAGGTTCTGGATGGATTGTCATGACCATTTCAGGAGGTGCTATTTTTCCTTTTTTGATGGGGAAAGTAAGTGATCATGTTTCATTGAATGCCGCTTATGTCATTCCTCTTTTTTCTTTTTGGGTGGTAGCCTTGTTTGCTTTTTACTACAATAAGATCAAAGCATGAAACGATATGTTTTTTTCTTGGATCTGAAACCAAGTAATGACCTCATTGCAGCGTATGAGAAATACCACAATGCCGTTTGGCCCGAGATCGAACAACAAATTTTAGCATCAGGCGTTGAACATTGTGAAATATATAGATGTTCAAATCGTTTGGTTTTAATTGTGGAATCTGAAATGGAAATGGATTGGGAAAGGAAGTCTAGATTGGATGCGGAGCATCAGCCTACCCAAGAATGGGAAAATTTGATGTGGAAATACCAACAAGCACTGCCTGGGTTTGAAGGACAAGGAAAATGGCAAATGGCAAAAAAAATATATGAGCTGTCTAATAAAAAATAAAATAGGATTATCCATCATTGGTTTTTTAATGCTTGCATTGCAAGTCAGTGGCCAAATGAAGATATGGGAAGCTTCGGAATCAGCTTATTTGGCCAAGCGCGGGGTGAAAGAGTTTTATCTCAATTCTTCTGATTCCGTGCATGATCTTTCAAAACCCAATTCCAATTATGTCACCCATGGCTTTTGCTCACTCAATGGGAAGCCCAAGTTGTTGTTGCTGCACGGAATTACTGGAACGGCATTGTTGCACTACTCTTACACCATGGATTACCTCAGAAAAGATTTCGATGTGGTAGCCATAGATTTGAGAGGCCATGGTCAAACTGTTAATGATACCGTAGATTTTTCAATTGAAGCCCAAGTGGAATTTGTCGCTGATGCTTTGTACGAACTATCTCGACAGTTCAATGATCCCAGTTTTGAAAGTGTGATAGTAGTTGGCCATTCATACGGTGGAGTGGTTGCCGCATCACTAGCAGAAAATCATCCGGATATGGTAAGAAAATTAATCATATATGATTCTCCAGTTGGTCAATACAGCAGCAAATCGCTTGATAGTTTAGCAATTGCCAATGGCTTGCCCAATGGCGAAGCGATATTGTCTCCCAAGGATTATAAAGAATATTGTGTTCGAATGAAAGTGGGGCAATATCGATTGAAATGGGTACCCAAGATTTCTGCGGCCAACAATGCGATAGAACGATATTTTGAGCCCCGTAGAAAGGAACAAATGGGTATGATTGCGTACCTAAGGAACAAAGAATCTTATTTGTATGATCACAAATACAATTGGAAATGCAGGGTATTGCTTCTTTGGGGCGCAAACGACCAGATTGTTCCGCTATCAACTGCGCTTGCCATTCAGAAAGTATATTCCGATTTCTACGGAAAAGAGATGGAGTTATTTGTATATCCCAAAACAGGTCACGTCATGTCATTAGAACGTCCAAGGAAGTTTGCAAAGTTTTTAAAGGAGCATGCTTCAGTGAAGACATATCGCACTGTGGGAACTCCTAGCTTTTGAGTAGCTTTGCATTATGATTAGCATTGCAGAAATTGGATCGTGTTTCATGGTATTGTTTGCCGTGATTGACATCATTGGGAGTATTCCAATTATCATCGACATTAAAAACAAAACGGGAAACATTCAACCCATCACCACGACATTGGTATCGATGATTTTGATGATTGTATTTTTAATTGGTGGTGAAACTGTGCTCGGTCTTTTTGGAGTTGATGTATACAGCTTTGCTGTGGCAGGTGCTTTTATTCTTTTCTTCATCGCATTGGAAATGATTTTGGGCATTCAATTGTTCAAGCAAAAGGAAGGCTTGACCCACGTTGCGAGCATTGTACCTCTTGCTTTTCCAACCATCGCTGGTGCAGGAACAATTTCAACCTTGATATCGCTTCGTGCGGAATATCAAATGGTCAATATCATCATTGCCATTTTGTTGAATGTCCCCATCATTTACTTCGTTCTTAGATTATCGGGTCGCCTTCAAAAGGCACTGGGCCCAGGTGGAATTGCAGTCATTGAAAAGGCCTTTGGTATCATTTTGTTGGCCATCGCCATCAAATTATTTTCTAAAAATCTAGGAGTGTTGATTCAATGAGTTCACCGGTAGTATTTCTTTTTGCTGATGGTGCCGCAAGTGGAAACCCAGGACCAGGAGGTTTTGGAACATTGTTGCGCAGCGGAAAACATGAAAAGGAAATGTCAGGCGGATTTAGAAGAACTACCAACAACAGAATGGAATTGTTGGCCGTTATCACTGGACTCGAAGCATTGACCACCAAGCCTTGTCAGGTTACAGTTGTTTCAGATTCGCGGTATGTTGTGGATGCCTTTGAGAAAAATTGGATTGGCGGTTGGCAAAAAAGACAATGGAAAAATGTCAAGAATCCAGATCTTTGGAAACGTTTGATTGCAGTTGTTGCCCAACACAAGGTTTCTTGGAAATGGATCAAAGGTCATGCTGGTCATGCCGAGAATGAACGTTGCGATCAGTTGGCAGTTCAAGCCAGACTCAAAGGGGCATTACCTCCAGACACATTTTTTGAAACCCAAGAAAAAGAGGGTTTATTTGATTAGCAAGGTTAATGTTCCTTGATCTTCAAATGGAACTCCACCAAACAATTTCCCTTCCACCTTCCATACATACACATCTTCACGACACATCTCACCTTGATAATATCCATCCCATCCCTTCTTGGGATCTTCAGACTTGAAAATCATTTCTCCCCATTTATTAAAAATCTCCAAGTTGTATTCACTCACTGATCGATAGTGCGGATGGAATATGTTGTTGTCAAAAGAATATTTATTGTATGTGCCATCCGTAGGACCATCTGTCTGGGGAGTAAATGCTGTAGGCATTTCAACAAAACCATCTGTAGTTACTGTAAGGCCATCAGCAATGGTATAAGTACTCACACAACCTTGATTACTCGTGCCTGTTAGCGTTATGGTATAAGTCCCCACCAAGTCGAAATAGGGAAGGGGTTCAAATTGAGCACTGGTTTGACCATTTCCAAAATTCCAATGATAAGTGGCTGCGCCTTGTGATAGATTATTAAATACGGCAGAATCAATTACCGCTGAAATGGGGTTGTCAACGATGACAAATGATACTTCTGGGTTAGCATATATGGTGATGATGTTGTCCAACGTCAAGGTGTCGTTTGTACCATCAAATCCATGAGCAATGCAACTCACGCTGTATAGTCCGCTTTCTGTATAAGTGTGTTGAACAGATTCACCTGAACCAGTATTTCCATCTCCAAAGATCCACGAAACACTCTGAGCATATTCACTGGTACTATTGAAAGTAACTTGTAATCCCGGACAACCATCTGCTTCTTGCTCAAATATGGCCACAGGTGGTGGTGGAGTGATATTGATGGTAACGATGGCTGTATCGGAACACCATGCATTGGAAACAACCAATGATATTGGAAACGCTCCCCAAGTGGAAAAATCATGTTCAACATTTGACCATGCGTTGTAATGCACATTTTCAAATTGCCAATCTGCTGATAAAATTCCGCTTCCGGTCGAGTTATTATTGACTGCAACAGTTACGCTGGGGAAGAGTTGGGTCATTGGAGATGCGGTGAAGCTTGCAACGACAGGCTCCATCACTTGAATGGCGAAATAGGATGTGGTTGTACAACCTGAACCATTGGTCATATTTAAAATCACTTGATAAGTCGTATCACCGCTAGACGCTGCATCAAAGGTGTGAAGTGGCGATTCAAAAATGGATGTTCCTCCATCACCAAAATTCCATGCAAAGTTTAAAATTTCAGGATTGTTGTCCGTGAATTGAACGGACAATGGACCGCATCCTTGAAGCGTTGAAATATTGATTTGTGGAGTTGGAACGGGCAACATGTTAACTTGAATGGTTGTATTGCACCCAAAAGGATTGCTCACGATGTACAAGGAATTGATGATGGGTGAGACGTTGGCTTGGCTGCCATTCGCGTTGGTTAAAACGACGCCATTTAAAGTATTCCAGGTGTAATTGACGTTGTTTGGGAATATTTGAACAGGTACATTTTGTCCAGGGCAAATGCTAACATTGGATACATTGCTCGTTGGGTTGGCAACAATGTTGACCAACAGGGTATCTGCATTGGGAGGACATACGCCACTAGAACCTGTGATGATGTATTGACCCGACATGCTGAATTGCGCAGCTCCCAAATCAATGTTGTTGCCGCTCAATGTACCTCCATTGGGCGTTGTCCATTGTATGGTTCCCGCACCTACAACATTGGCTTCTAAAACAAAAGGGTTGTTCAAGCAAATGTTCGCATCGGTCAAAATTTCAACTTGCGGACTAGAACTGGTCGTTACATCAAATGCCGATGTGGTTACTCCACATTCATTCTCAGCAGATGCTGTAACGGTAAAATTGTTTTGGATGATGAAGTAGGCAGTGTCAGCAATGGTATTGAATGGCAATGGTGTTACCCAATTGAATGTAGTATCACATTCCGCCCAAACAGCAACGGTATCACCCGCGCATAAAACATTGTTGTTGGCATGTAATGTGAGAATGGGCAATGGGCCATCTTCGATCATTTCGAAATTGATGGTCTGAGGCTCCGAACATGGAATTCCCATGTCTTGGATGGTTACTGAGTAATTACCAGGTCCAAGGTTACTCGCGTTGCTGGTGTGTAAGCTGCTATTGTGTGACCAATCATAGTGGAAAGGTCCAATACCGCCATCTACTTGAACAATCGCACTTCCGTTGTTTAAATTACAACCAGAAGGTACAGTATTCAGAGAAGCTTCAAAGGCATTGGTGCAGGAGATGAAATCGATCAATACACCTGAGTCATACGTTCCATCTCCACCGTCTCCAATGATAAGTTTGAAATGATAGGTTTGACAGGGTACAACTCTAATTTTTGGAGAAAGTACCACCGTGTGTCCATCATATTGAAGGTAGGTGCCACCCATGTTGTTTACGAAGTAAGAGCTGTTCTCACCCGCATTTACGTTATTGATGCTTACCGGAACATTGTTGGGCAAACGAGCAATGTTGTAATTGTTGTAGCTCCCACCGGATGCTGTTGGTCCGCTTACAAAAAATCCAAAGGCATCGTTGAATCCCTCATTCACGTATTCAGGATATTCTTCAGAACCAAATACGAATCGGATGGTTAAGGTGTCACATTGTGGAATGACGTCCAATTCAAAAGTGCATACATCATGTGTAGCAGTGGGTTCAATTCCGATGAGTTGGGGATCATTGAAAGACACTCCATTGTTCGTTGATAATCCAGGTGAATTATTGGGGCCAGCTGCCCCCGTGGCATTTCCTGTAGTTAACAAAACGCCATTGGTTATTCCCAAGTTGGTTGTTTGTCCGTTACTAAAAGAACCATAGGCATTGGGACTGCAATTGATGATAGGATTGCCAACGATGGTAACGCCATTACCAGCCAAGGAATTGCCCATTTCAAAGGTGCTCCCTCCACTTAGAATTTGTATTTGTGACCAACCGGGTAGCACAAAACAAACGAGTATGAAAACAAGCGTGATGATCTTGAAATTTCTGTATTGCATATCCCTATCTTTTGTTCCCGCAATTTACGTCAAATCAGGGAGTTTTGTTCCAATCTCTTATCCACCTACTTTTGCACCATGTTAAAATTTCTTTTTGTTTTGGGTTGTATTTTACAGCTCACATCGATAACCCAAGCGCAGCAAGTTTGGAAGGGAGCTGTATTTCCGGAGTACAACTATTTCTTCTCAGACGAAAGACCACGGGTGATGGTTCAACACGATGATGCACCTGGTGAGTTGACCATATTCTTGAACGGGGGGCGCGTTGTCTTCAAAGAAAATGTAGAGTCCGGAAAACAATACCATTGGGATGTCTTGCCCATTGAAAAGCATGAAATGTCGTTGATGAGGGATGGTCAGATAGCTGTTCCAATTCATGTGCTTTGGGGTGGAAAAATCTTAAGAGATACCATTCAGATCAAGACATTGACAAGAAAAGACAATGCGGTTCGCATTCACTTCCCTTCGGGAAACTTAGAAACTTCATTATCCACACAGCCGCATTTTCCTCAAGGGGACAAAAGAGTTCCGTTTTTTCCTTTTGGTTTTTATGCCAGAGAGAGAGATGATTTTGATTGGATATTGAGAACAGAGGCCATGAATGGATTCAATCTTTATTCGCCATATCAAGCAATAGAAGATTCGACATTGCCCAGAAGGAAGGCCTACATGGACTTGTGCGCTGAATTGGGTATGCGCGTTAACTACAACTTGCAACAGGTATGCGCATTGAAAAAGAGTGATAGCCCTGAATTGAGGAAAAGTAAACTAAGAAAAATAGAGCAGGAAGTAAGAACGTTTAGAGATCATCCCGCTTTGTTGAGTTGGTATGTGAGCGATGAACCCGATGGGCAATTTATCGCTCCCGAAGAATTGGCTGATGCTGTCGCTTTGATTAGAAAGTTGGATCCCCATCATCCCATATCAATGGTTTTTGTCGATCCCAAACCAAGTTTGCCATACCAAGATTTGTTGGATATTGTCATGACAGATCCATACCCCATTCCCGGAAACTCTGTGGTCAATGCAGGTGAGTACTTACAAAAATTGAAAGAATTTTATCAGTTCAAAAAGCAAATTTGGATCGTTCCTCAGGCTTTTGGAGGTCAAGAGTATTGGAGTCGAGAACCTACGCCAAACGAACTCAAAGCGATGGTGTATCTTGGAGTTGTTCACGGCGCTCGAGCATCGCAAGCTTTTATTAGGCATGTTGGAGAAAGCTTTCCCAAAAATCCAGCCATGTGGTCGGCTTATCACGAAGCTGCTCGAGAGTTGCAGTATTTGACAAAGGACATTCAATACCAAAATGAAATCAAAGATTTTCCCAGCAAGGATTGGTGGGGAAAAATGAAAGTTGATGCCACCTGCTTCAAAGGTGAAAATCCAAATCGCAAAACTTTTATTCTGGTCAATTATGAGAACGAACACAAAATATTAAACCTCCCTACAGATGGGGAGTTTGCGGAAGCTGGAGTTTGGAATTTTGTATTTGAGAATAGATCCAAAAAAGTGGGTGAGATTTTTGAAATTGTGATGAATCCTTTCGAAGTAAAGGTTATTCAATTTGAAACGCCATCTGTCAATTTAAGTCTGATCAAAGAGAAAGAATGGAATGGTAATCTGATCAAGGATTTCAGTTTTGAGAATTGGACAGGCGTGGGCATCCCAACCGCATGCTATTTGCACATGAGTAAAGAGCATGGCGCGACAGCTTTGCTTGATCGAAACATTGCCCATCATGGCGAAGTGAGTTTAAGATTGAATAATCTTGGAGGCAGCAATGTCCATGATCAATCCCAAGAGATAAGCTTTTTTCAATTCCCTACTGTTGCCAATCATGCCTATGTGCTCAGTTTTTGGGCGTATGCTGAACAATCTACCAACAGAAAAATGGTGGAAAACAAAATTGCCTTGCGTATTGAAAAGCCTTGGGGAAAGTTTATTTGGAAGGATACAATCGAAGTCCTTACCGGTTGGAATCGATATGACATTCCATATGTTCCTTTAGAAGGTGAAGATCGAAATATGCTCGAATTGAGAATTCTTCAAAAAGGTTTCGTTTGGATTGATCAAGTGCAGTGGGTGGAAAGTCCGACCATACAAATCCAAGGTGAAATTTTTGATTCGGTTCAAACGATGCATGCAGAGGTCGTAGGGGACATTTATCCATTGAAAAATATACAGTACTTGTATCATCCGACAGGCGCAGATACCATCATTACTGCGAGCGGAGAAAAAGATCTGGTTATGACATATCCGGGAACATGCGAGGTGAGGTATCCGCTGCCCAATGGATCCATGCAGAATTTGACCTTTCCAGTTCGAACCAAGTACATCCGAATCGATCATTTGGAATATCACATTGAGAATAGTCTCAAGTACCCCGCAGGAGGAAAGACGGCTCTTGTAGATGGCGTTCTAGGGGAGTTTGTTTGGGACGGCAAATGGCAAGGTTTTGAAGGGACTGATTTTGAAGTTGATTTTGAATTAAAAGATATCAACGCGAGAGATATTGAAATAAGAAGTCTTTCAAAGAAAAGTGCTTGGGTGTATTGGCCTTCACAGGTAGAACTCTTGTGGTCAGCGGATGGGATAAATTATGAATCCATTGAAAAGGTATCTGTTCCCAACCAGGATTATGCGGGACCAGAAGGAGTCAAGCGTTTTGGATTTGTTATTCAACCCAAATGTTATGCGCAATTGAACCGTTCTTCTCATTTTAAAATCAAAGCCACGAATATTCAAAAATTACCCGCTGACCACCCATTTGTTGGTGAAAAGTCGTGGTTATTTATTGATGAGATTTTGGTTCATTAACGTTACCTTTGGGCAACTTTTTATATTATGTCATCAGCCACTCAAATTGCTACTTTAGAACAAGCTCGAGATATGGGTTTGTTGCCAGAAGAATTTCAAAAGATTTCTGAAATTTTAGGCAGAACGCCGAACTTCACAGAGATGTGTGTATACTCTGTCATGTGGAGCGAACATTGCTCGTACAAGAATTCAATCAAATGGTTGAAGACCTTACCCAAAGATGGTCCACATATGTTGGTTAAGGCTGGCGAAGAGAATGCCGGGTTGGTCGATATTGGTGATGGCATCGGATGTGCTTTCAAAATTGAATCACACAATCACCCTTCAGCAATTGAACCTTACCAAGGTGCTGCTACGGGTGTGGGTGGTATCAACAGAGATATTTTCACCATGGGCGCTCGTCCTGTGGCTTTGTTAAACTCTTTGCGCTTTGGCGAATTGAGTAATCCAAAAACACAATGGTTGTTGGAAGGTGTAGTGAAAGGAATCGGTGATTACGGAAATGCATTCGGTATTCCAACAGTTGGCGGTGAAGTTCAATTTGATGAAAGCTACCAAGTAAATCCATTGGTTAACGCAATGTCCGCAGGATTAATTGACAGTACCAAGATTATTTCTGCCAAGGCAAGTGGCGTAGGCAACCCCGTATTTATCGTGGGTTCGGCAACGGGAAAAGATGGAATCAAAGGAGCCTCTTTCGCTTCTAAGGATATCACAGAAGAATCAGCCAAGGATTTGCCCAGTGTTCAAGTGGGAGATCCTTTTCAAGAGAAATTACTTTTAGAAGCTACCATGGAGTTGGCTGAAACCAACGCGATTCGTGGTATGCAAGATATGGGAGCAGCAGGAATCACCTGCTCAACTTCCGAGATGAGTGCCGGTGGAAAAGTGGGAATGGACATTTATTTGGACAAGGTTCCAACACGCCAAGAAGGCATGTTGCCATTTGAAATCCTACTTTCTGAATCACAAGAGCGCATGTTGGTGGTTATCGAGAAGGGACAAGAGGAAAAGGTAAAAGCCATTTTTGACAAGTGGGATTTGCATGCAGCGGAGATCGGTGTGATTACCGAAGGACCCATGGTTCGTTATTACATGCACGGCGAATTGGTGAGTGAAATTCCTGCAGAGAGTTTGGTCCTTGGTGGAGGGGCGCCTCAGTATGAGCGCGAGTACAAAGAGCCTGCATATTTTGCCGAAGCTAAAAAGTTCAACATAGATCAAGTTCCTGTTCCAGACAATTGTGTAGCCATTGCCAAGCAATTGGTCTCATTGCCCAATATCGCAAGCAAGCGTTGGGTATATGAGCAATACGACAGCATGGTAGGTACAGCCACCATGACCACCAACCGTCCCAGCGACGCAGGTGTGGTGAATATCAAAGGAACCAATAAAGCTTTGGTTTTGACAGTAGACTGCAATGGACGATACGTTAATGCTGATCCAGAAGTGGGAACGATGATTGCCGTTTCTGAAGCTGCAAGAAATATCGTTTGTGCTGGTGGTGTGCCGTCGGCCATTACCAATTGCTTGAATTTTGGTAACCCATATATTCCAGAAGTTTATTGGCAGTTCGTAGGAGCTATCAAAGGTATGGGTGAGGCATGTCGTCGTTTTGAAACCCCTGTAACTGGTGGTAACGTGAGCTTCTACAACCAAACGGTAAACGAAGATGGAACGACCAAACCTGTTTTCCCTACACCAACGATCGGTATGTTGGGTGTGATGGAAGACAAGAGCTACCACATGACACTTGATTTTAAATACAAAGGAGATTTGATTTATTTGTTGGGAGAGCCCACCAATGATATCGCTTCATCTGAGTATTTGTACAACATTGTTGGTGTTAAAAATTCACCAGCGCCTGCTTTTGATATCGAAAAAGAATTCGCTCTTCAAGCTGCAATCAAAACATTAATCAGAAAGCATTTGATCAATGCCGCGCATGACGTTTCGGATGGTGGTCTATGGGTAGCCCTCGCGGAAATGGCCATGCCAAGTCAATTGGGATTTGATATTGAGACTCCTTTGGAGTTCAGAAAAGATGCCTTCCTTTTTGGAGAGAGTCAAAGTAGAGTAGTGGTTACCGTTTCTGAAGATGACAAAGATGCATTCTTGGATTTTGTTGCAGAAAGCAACGTTCCATTGATGTTATTGGGCCATGTCACCAAGGGAAGAATGACCATCGATCAAGAGGAATATGGAAGTGTTGAAGAAATTGCATCGATTTACAACAATGTCATTGGCAACGTAATGAAAAAGAAATAAGATGACTTTTTTTCAATATCTCAAAACCAAAAGAGCCTGGAAAATCATGGGGTATGTTGCCCTGGGTTATTTGGGCTTCATTTTACTCAGCTGGTTTTTGCTTTCGTGGTACACCAATCACGGGGAGTTTGTTTCAATTCCAGAAGTAAAAGGAAAATCAGTTGAAGAGGCAATAGAGATATTGGAAGATTTGGATTTGGAGCCGGTGGTGATCGATAGTATTTGGTCAGATACTGCAGCCAAAGGAAGTATCAATTACATCATGCCACCCGCAGGCTCTACCATCAAGGATGGCCGTCAGGTTTACTTGACCATTTTCAGCAAGACACCTCCGATGGAAACCATCAACATCAAAACAGGTGAGTTTGCCGCTGTTGCTATGGTTAAGCTCAAGAACAAAGGAATCGATTACGAAGTTGTTTATCAACCCAACAACAATTTCTTGGGCAGTGTAATTGCCATTCGTTATCAAGGTCGAGACATTGAGTACAACGGCACCCTTCCTCGCGGATGTAAAGTTCATTTGGTGGTGGGTACAGGAGATAGCAAGAAAATGCCCGTTCCCGATTTGTTTGGTTTAAGTTATTGGGAAGCGCAAAATTTATTGAAGTCCTTGGGATTGATCCCTCAGGTGTTTTTTGATGAAACGCCAACTTCGACAGATTCTTTGGAATTCAAGGTTTGTACCCAAGAACCACCATACTCACCTGCGGCAGTAGATATATCTTCAGGAACCATCGTCGATATTTATCTGACAAAAAAGCCATGTGAACGCGATACGACCGAAATTTCCGTTACACCATAATGAAGCAAATATTTCTACTTGTTGCAATATTGACCAGCGCCTTAGGAATTAAGGCACAGGAGATGGAAAGGCCCTTGTCATTTATTCCTGCTCATACAGCAGGACACAATGGTTACAGAACTTTATTGGAGATTCCTTTTTTTGATGACTTTTCATCAGGAAGAGGTTTCATTCACAGTCCTGAAACCAATCGTTGGATCAGCAGTGGTGTGTATACATCGCACCAAATGCCCATCTCTCCGTTGACTTTGGGTGTTGCTGTTTTTGATGGTTTGAATGCACAAGGCATGCCCTATGATTTTACAGATCCCTTTGCCCAAGGTGCGGCAGATACTTTGACGAGTATGCCATTGAATTTGGAATCCTTGGATAGTGTCGATAACGTATATCTTTTTTTCTACCTTCAAGCTGCGGGAAATGGAAATATGCCGGATGATGTCGATTCGATGTATATCGATTTTTACTCGCCAATTACAGGGGAGTGGTCGCAGGTTAAGTCCATATCTTCAGACAACACCACCAATTGGATTCGTCATGATATCCACATCAAGCAAGGACAGTATTTGCAATCGGGTTTCGCTTTTCGCTTTCGAAATGACGCAACCTTAAGCGGCGCTTATGATCAATGGAATTTGGACTATGTCAATGTTCAAGAAGGCGTGGATACAGCCAATTATCAATTCAATGAAGTGGCGATGCAATTCACACCATCCAATTTGTTGGTGAATGGATATACCACCATGCCGTGGAAACATTTTGTGGTGAATCCAGAGATTTACTTGGCTGATAGCCTCAAAGCATATGAGCAAAACTTGGGACCTACTGAAAATATTGTTACGGGTTATTCACTCGCTGTGGATGGAATCAAACAAGTATTCAATACACAGAATTTAAACACCTTCAATAATGATTTCCGCCAAATCACCGCAACCATGTTGTGGGACAATAGTGCGATACTCGCGGCAAGTGCATCTGACAGCGTTGTGACTATTGATGTCTGCACATTTATCAATCAAGCCGATCCGCATTTGGAGAATGATACCGCGTGTTATACGATGGAAATGGCCAACTACTATGCTTATGATGATGGCGGTGCAGAACGATCTTGGACGGTGCAGGGAGCTGGCGCTTCAGTTGCGATGAAGTTTTATAACCACGAAACGGATACCTTGGTTGGCATTGCTGTGAATTGGATTCCTTATGGATTGAATCACAATGACCAAAACTTTTTCTTGCGGGTATGGAATGACGATGGCGGTCAACCCGGTGATGTAATCTCAGAGAACTTTAATTATCAAAGTCCAGCTTACGATACAGACGGATACACGCAATTCCATTTCCATGCATTGGATCAACCTTTGGCTTTGCCAGCTGGAACGTATTATGTAGGCTGGGTCCAGTCTGATCCTGAGACGTATGACGTAGGAAACGATAAGAATACCAATAACAATCCTGCTAAGTTATTTTATTCATTGGGATCAGGACAAAGTTGGTTGCAAAGTGAGACAACAGGTAGTGTCATGATTCGTCCATACATGAAGGCGGGAGAGGACAATGTGTGGGAAGGTGTACAAGAGGATGAATCAAGCGATTTGACCATTTATCCCAATCCTGCTTCTTCTCAATTGCTTTTGCAAAATCCAAATGGTCAAAGATTGACTTGGAAAATGTTGAACGGTCAAGGACAGTGTTTGGATCAAGGAACAGACGCAAATTCGTTGATTCAATGGGACGTTGAGTCGTTTGCTTCAGGTTTGTATTTGATTACGATTGAAGGTCCAAACGGACACCAAACCTTACGTTGGGTGAAACAATGAGAGAGGATATAGAGGATTTTAGTGCAGAAGAGGAAGAGGATTCTCTTTTCGAGCATCATCGCATAGTGGCGGACAAAGGACAAGGACTTGTCCGAATAGACAAATTTTTGGTAGATCGTTTAGAAAAGACTTCTCGATCGAGAATACAGGATGCGCATGATGCCGGATATGTCAAGGTCAATGGCATTTCTGTCAAGTCAAGTTACAAGGTGAAACCCTTGGATGTGATTACCATTGAATTGCCTTACCCTGTAAGGGAATTTGAAATCGTACCAGAAAATATTCCATTGGACATCATCTATGAGGATGAAGATGTTTTGGTTTTGAATAAACCCATGAACATGGTGGTGCATCCGGGTCATGGCAATTATACTGGCACTTTGGTGAATGCAGTGCTATTTCATTTGCAAAAAAATCCGGGCGGTGAAAAACACCGACCAGGTTTGGTGCATCGATTAGATAAGCACACAACGGGTGTAATGGTTATGGCCAAAAATGATCATGCGTTGAATCATCTGGGTAAACAATTTTTTGATCGCACAACAGATCGTCGTTATCAGGCCATTGTTTGGGGAGATGTGTTGGAAGATGGTACTGTAATTGGCAATACAGGAAGGAGTTTGCACGATAGAAAAGTGTTTACAGTATTTCCCAAAGGAGATTATGGCAAGCATGCGGTAACCCATTATAAAGTGCTGGAAAGATTGCATTATGTGACCTTGGTTGAGTGCAAATTGGAAACTGGAAGAACACATCAAATTCGTGTGCACATGAAGCACATCGGGCATACTTTGTTTGGTGATTTGGAGTACGGAGGAGATCGAATTTTGAAGGGGACAACTTTCCCCAAGTACAACCAGTTTATTCAGAATTGCTTTAAAATACTTCCTCGTCAAGCGCTTCATGCCAAGTCATTGTCATTTGATCATCCGGTTACAGGAGAGCGAATGAACTTTGAGTCAGAGCTTCCTCAGGATATGCAAGAGATTCTGTCTCGGTTCAGAGGAATCCATGCTCAGGGAATCTAAGTTTTTGTTGGTTGAATCCATAAAAAAAAAGGCTGTAAGAATTTACAACCTTTTTTATGTTTAATATTTCAAATCGTCTGAAGGATCAGAGGCGATTGTCCACCATTTCAACCTTGGGATATTTTCCTTTTTGGAATCCAAAGTCTGCATCTTGCAATGGAGGATTTGGTTTTAAATTCTTGATACGATAACTAATTTCTCCGCCATCTCTTGTTTTTACCACGGCCTTGATCAACTCATTTTTGGATTTGTCGACATACATTAAAATGGTATGATAGGACTTGCCTTTGGGATTGTTGGGATACAAGCCAATTTCATAACAACCAATGCCATCAACCGATGCGTTGGCATTCTTCATTTCATTTTTAAAGTCTTTTTCCCAGATGGTAAAAATTTCCGATGGATCAAAAGCACCATCTTTAACGTCTTTCAAATTGTCTATTGTACAAGTGTTGGATTTTTTATCATAGGTCCAAATGGTTGTTCCATCCGTGAAGATTTGATAATCACTCAAGGAGATGGTATATTTTTTTCCTTTGATTTTGATGTTCCCTTCTTGTTTGATGTTCTTGTTGTTCTTCTTATCAACGAGTGACGAACTAAAGTCTGCAGATAGGGTTGACCAAGTCTTGGCTTTGGCAGACAATTTATCCAAAACCTCTTTGGATGATTGAGCAAAAGTCAATACTGAACATCCAAGGGCGAAAGCGAATAATGCAATTTTTTTCATGATAATTTTTTCTTAAAGACCGTTTTTCAAGAACTGTTCCAAACTTGTTTCATCTTGAAATAAAACTTTTCTCGCCTTGCTTCCTTCAAATGGACCAATGATGCCTGCGGCTTCAAGTTGATCTACAATTCGTCCTGCACGGTTGAATCCAAGTTTTAATTTTCGCTGAAGCATGGAAGCAGAACCTTGTTGTGTTTGCACAACAATTCTTGCAGCCTCTTCAAACAATTCGTCACGATCTCCGGCGGCTAAATTACTCAATTCAGTGCTTCCTGCCTCATCGGGAACTTCAGGCAATAAAAACGCATTGGTATATCCTTGTTGATTGCCAATAAACTCGGTAATCTCCTCAACTTCTGGAGTATCTACAAAACCACACTGCACGCGGATAAGGTCGTTTCCTGTTGAATAAAGTAAATCTCCTCGTCCAATCAATTGATCAGCTCCACCGGCATCTAAAATGGTTCTAGAGTCTATCTTGGAGGTTACACGGAAAGCAATACGCGCCGGGAAATTGGCTTTGATGGTACCCGTGATAATATTTACCGAAGGACGTTGCGTAGCAATGATCAAGTGAATACCAATGGCACGAGCCAATTGTGCCAGACGAGCGATGGGTGTTTCGACCTCACGACCTGCGGTCATGATCAAATCAGCAAACTCATCTACAACCAAAACGATGTATGGCAAATAACGGTGACCGTTTTCTGGATTTAATCTTCGTTTGATAAATCGCTCGTTGTACTCTTTGATGTTTCGACAACCTGCCGTTTTCAGCAAATCATAGCGTTGATCCATTTCAATACACAAGCTATTCAGCGTGCGGACAACTTTGCTAGTATCTGTGATAATCGGATCATCGCTATCGGGAAGTTTGGCCAAGAAATGGCGTTCAATTTTATTGAACAATGTGAGTTCTACCTTTTTGGGATCGACCAATACAAACTTGATTTGTGAAGGATGCTTTTTGTACAATAAGCTAACGAGTATCGCATTTAATCCAACAGATTTTCCTTGTCCGGTAGAACCGGCCATCAACAAGTGAGGCATCTTGGCCAGGTCAACACAGAAAATTTCGTTGGAAATGGTTTTCCCCAAAACAACTGGCAATTCCATTTCAGCATTCTGAAATTTCTCAGAGGCAATCAAACTGCGCATGCTCACAATTTCAGGCTGTGAGTTGGGAACTTCAATACCGATGGTTCCTTTACCCGGTATCGGAGCGATGATACGAATTCCCAGTGCCGCCAAGCTTAGCGCGATGTCGTCTTCTAAATTTTTAATCTTCGAAATTCGAACCCCTGGAGCTGGATTGATTTCGTACAGGGTAACAGTTGGACCTATAGTGGCTTTGATTTTTTCAATCTCAATCTTGTAATGATTAAGTGTCTCGATGATTTTGTTCTTGTTGGCTTCGAGCTCTTCTTTGGTAATCTTGATGCCTCCCGTAGTATGGTTCTTGAGCAATTCGATTGAAGGAGCTTCATAGCGAGACAAGTCGAGCTTGGGGTCATAATCTCCAAAGTCAGCCAAGCGCTCGTCAACTTCTTCGGAACTTAAAATTTCTTCATTGGCCGGACCTTGCACTTCCATGCCCAAGTCGCTTTCTAACTCGGTCAAATCAACTGTTTCCATTTCATTTATCCCAATCTCAGGTTCCGTTGCAGTTTCGAGTTCTTCCACTTCTTCAACGGGTGAAATGATTTCAATTTGACTCAACAGCTCTTCATCGGTGGGTTCTGGAGCGATAAATGTATTGGTAATGGTGGTTACTTCCTCCGGTTGGGGTATAACAGGGGGGCTGATGATTTCAGGTTCAGGTTGAATTTCAATCTCGGCCAATGCTTCTTCTTCAGCGCGATCGATTACTGCTTGTGCTGCGGCCTCTTTTTCTAACATTCTGCGCTCTTTCATGCGCTGAATGGCTTGGTCGACCCAAGTGCCAAAATGCAACAGGAACGAAGTGGCGGCAATTCCGAAAAGGACTACGCCGGTTCCAATTTTGCCCATTGTGAAAGTAAACCACTGTGTGATCCAAAGTCCATAGGCGCCTACAAATCGGTCGTTGATGTCCAATACAATATGCGGAAACGGATCATCTTCGCGGTGGTGAAATAAAAAGCCCAAAATCAAGGGGACAAATAGCATCCCATAGGTCATCCATCTGAAACTCTTGAAAAATGGAGTAGGAGTGGCTTGAACAACCAATTGGCTGCCGAGCATGATGAGGAGGTAGCAAACAAAAAATGCGCCCACACCAAATCCTTTGAACATCAATAAATAGGCGGCCCAAGCCCCCATTTTGCCCATCCAATTTTCATATTGAGGAGCATCAGCAATGCGTGTGGAAGCGTCTCCGCCCAATATCAAGTGAAGATCATTGTCTCCACTAAACAAGAAGGAGGTGCAAGCCAAGAGCAAGTAAAATGTGCCTAGAAGCAGTCCAGTTCCGAGAATGAGCTGACTCTTCCGTCCAAAGACCTTTTGGGAAAAGGATTTTTTTTCACTCGCCCAAGGAATTTCTTCCTCGTGATCTGATTCGGATGTAAATTTGCTCTTAGCCACAATATTCAACGTTTAATCCTCAAAAGTAACAGCGATTTGACGAGCGGTTAGCGTGGTTTGGATTCCGTTTTCAACACAGGAAAGTGAACGTAATTTTAAAATATTATCGATTTAGAAAAAAAGTGTTGCGTAATCCAAAATTCATTATATATTTGCAATCCATTTTTAAGACACAATGGCAAAGAAAGGAAATAGAGTTCAAGTGATTATGGAATGTACCGAGCACAAAGAGTCGGGCAAACCAGGAACAAGCAGATACATCACAACCAAAAACAGAAAGAACACCCCAGATCGATTGGAGATGAAAAAGTACAATCCGATCTTGAAGCGTATGACTGTTCACAAAGAGATTAAATAATTTAAGCCATGGCAAAGAAGGTAGTTGCAACATTGCAAACAGGTGGTGGTAAGAACCACACCAAGGTGATTAAAATGGTTAAGTCGCCAAAATCAGGTTCGTACTCTTTCAAAGAAGAGATCGTTCACAATGACAAAATTGCTGACTGGTTTACAAAAGCCTAATCAGTTATTGATATTATTTGAAAGGCTTTTTCGAAAGAAAAGGCCTTTTTTTGTTCTAATACAAATGGTATGAATTTTTTTAAACGCCTTTTCTCCTCGGAGAAAAAAGAGACACTCAATCAGGGATTAGAAAAAACCAGAACGGGTCTGTTTTCTAAGCTTGCACGCATCGTAGTGGGCAAGTCATCTATTGATGACGAGGTGTTGGACAATCTGGAGGAGGTTTTAATTACCTCTGACGTTGGCGTTAGTACCACAATTAAAATCATCGGTAAGATTCAAGAGCGTGTAGCCAAAGACAAGTACATGGGCACCTCTGAGTTGAATAGAATTTTGCGTGAGGAGATTTCTCTCCTATTGGCATCGTACGAGGGGGAAGATTCCGAAGACATTTTTATTCCCAAAGTTCAAGGTCCTTATGTGATCATGGTAGTAGGAGTGAATGGTGTAGGTAAGACAACAACCATTGGGAAATTGGCTTATCAATTACAAAAGCAAGGCAAGAAAGTAGTTTTGGGTGCGGCAGATACCTTCCGTGCAGCAGCCATCGATCAGTTGAAAGTTTGGGGTGAACGTGCACAAGCCACGGTCATCGCGCAAAATATGGGTTCAGATCCCGCTTCTGTGGCTTTTGATACGCTTCAGCATGCCGTAGCGAGTAATGTGGATGTGGTAATCATTGATACTGCAGGGAGATTGCACAATAAGGTGGGATTGATGAATGAGTTGACCAAGATCAAACGTGTCATGGACAAAATTGTACCCAACGCACCACATGAAGTGCTTTTGGTATTGGATGGATCTACCGGTCAGAACGCATTTGAACAAGCCAAACAATTTACGGCTGCTACGGATGTCAATGCCCTGGCCATCACCAAAATTGATGGAACAGCGAAGGGTGGAGTTGTTATCGGAATTTCTGATCAATTTAGTATTCCCGTGAAGTACATCGGAGTTGGCGAAAAACCCGAGCAGTTACAAATCTTTAATCGATTTGAATTTGTAGATTCATTATTCACTGACGGCAACGAGGGATGAAAACAAAAACATTAAAGAAGAACAAAGTCAATGTCGTAACCTTGGGTTGCGCCAAAAATATTTTCGATTCAGAAGTCATGATGGCACAATTGAAGGCCAATGACTATCAGGTGGAGCATGAATCGGAAGATCAGGATGCGTCTATTGTCATCATCAATACTTGCGGATTCATTGACAACGCCAAAGAAGAAAGTATCAATACCATTTTGGCTTGGGCGAAAGAGAAGGAAAAAGGGAACGTTGATAAAGTTCTAGTGACGGGATGTTTGGGAGAGCGATACAGGGATGTGCTCGAAAAAGACATTCCAGAAGTGGATGGCATCTTTGGAACTAGGGAACTGCCTCGACTTTTAAAAACATTAAAAGCAGACTACAAACATGAGTTGGTAGGTGAACGTTTGTTGACCACCCCAAGTCACTATGCTTACTTCAAAATTGCTGAGGGTTGCGATCGTCCATGTTCTTTCTGTGCCATCCCGTTGATGCGTGGAAAGCATACTTCTACTCCTATGGAGGACTTGGTGAATCAAGCCAAAGGTTTGGCCAAAAACGGAGTCAAAGAATTGATTTTGATTGCACAAGATTTGACTTTTTATGGGTTGGACTTGTACAAAGACAGAAAGCTTTCTGATTTGTTGAAACACCTTTCAGATGTTGAAGGCATCGATTGGATTCGTCTGCAATACGCTTACCCCAGTGGATTCCCATTGGATGTATTGGATGTCATGAATGAGCGCGACAATATCTGTAAGTATTTGGATATGCCTTTGCAACATGGTACAACCAAAATGTTGCAAGCCATGCGTCGCGGTATCACACGTGAAAAGACGGATGATCTCATTGCGACCATCCGTGACAGGGTAAACAATATCGCGCTGCGTACAACTTTGATAACAGGATTCCCAGGCGAGACTGAGGATGATTTCCAAGAGTTGAAGGATTGGGTTCAAAAAACAGAATTTGATAGATTGGGTGTATTTACATACTCGCATGAAGAAAATACGCATGCCTTTACTATGAAAGACGATGTGCCAGCGAGAGTGAAGAAGAAGCGCGCCAATGAGATTATGGAAATTCAATCTGAAATTTCCTTGAAAAAGAACCAAGCCAAAGTAGGACAGGAGGTGAAGGTGCTCATTGATAGAGCAGAAGGGGAGTACTTCATTGGTAGAACGCAATACGATTCTCCAGAAGTGGACAACGAGGTGATCATTCATTCTCCAGATAATTATTTGCGCATTGGTGACTTTGTTCAGGCTGTCGTAACAGACGCCGAGATGTACGATTTGTTTGCTGAATTGAAATCCTAATACATGGAAAGTTTGCCGGTGATGGAACAATTTTATACGCTCCAAGGTGAAGGGGTGTATACGGGTTGTCCTGCCTATTTTATTCGTTTGGCCGGCTGCGATGTAGGATGTGTTTGGTGCGATGTCAAAGAATCTTGGAATGCTTCTGATCACCCCAAAAAAGAAATTGCAGTATTGGTGGATGAAGTGATTGAAAGTGGTGCAAATCGCGTGATCATTACCGGAGGTGAACCCCTGATGCACAATTTGGACACTTTAACGCGCTTGCTTAGAGAAAAGGGAATCAAAACACATATTGAAACAAGTGGCACCCATCCGCTATCAGGTGAATGGGATTGGATTACATTTTCTCCGAAGAAATTTAAAAAGCCAACGGAAGAAATATTTCAGGTCGCCAACGAATTGAAAGTTATTGTTTTTCATCCATCGGATATTCAATGGGCTGTTGAGCTTTCAGCGCGTGTTGCCCCAGGTTGTCAAAACCTATTGCAACCAGAATGGGAAAGACAAGATGATGTTTTGCCAATTATCATGGCACATTTAACACAAAACCCTACTTGGCGTTTGAGTCTTCAAACGCACAAGTTTATTGGAGTTCGTTAGAATCAGCTGGTTTAGCTGTTTTCATTTTTTTCTTGGGGTTGATATTGAAACTGTAATCCAAATTGGCTACCCAATAGTCTGTTTTGTTGTTCTGAAAATCTCGATACGACGTACTTATTTGCAATTTGTTTCTATCGTTGATTTTATAGGAAATCCCACCAGTCCATCGCCATTCCCTGGCAGCCCCTTGCACCACTAATTGGTCATCAATCCAATATTGATTGGCATTGAAACGATAAAAGAACTCAGCCGAAACAAAGGGGTTCCATTTTTTTCCTCGAATGTCGGGTTTAAAAAGCAATCGTTGTCTCAGGATGTTTTTGTCGCGCTTAAATAGTGCAGTTTCCGATTGGAGAAGCGCGCGGTAATTCAATTGGTCTGAGGAATTTTTAATGAAGGTCTTGAAAATTTTCCATTCTGCTCCAATGCCCAATCTGTTGGCGCTGGCCCATTGCTCTTGGTTGATTTCACTGTGGTTGTTCGGGAATCGAGACCATCGATAATTGGCCAATAAATTAATTTTTTTGATGCCTCCAAATTCAATTTCTCCAGAGAAGCTTTGTTGGGCAATAACTTGCTCCGCAAAGTCCCACCTGTTTTGAATGCCACATTCGAAATTCCAATTTTTCCCTGCTTTATATTGAGCACTTGCACCATTCCAAAGCATCAGGGGTTGCTGAGCGCGGACATATGCAAAGCAAAATAATAAAGCCAATAATCCAAACTTTCTACGCATCAATGTTCAATGAAAAAAGTGGGTGTTTCAACGATACTTTCTTCCGATGTGATAGAAACCTTTTCTAGGATTTGTTTGGTCATTTCTTCTGTTAGAGGATCCTTTGACATGACATAAACTTGGTATTCGCCGATTTGTAAATTATCAAATTGGAAATCGCCAAATGCACCTGTTCGTGCAGATTCATTATAGAAAGTGCCATCACCGTAGATTAGATAAACGCGCTCATTGGACATAGGCAAGTTATCTCCTGCAATGTCCGACTCACCTTGCTGTGCAACATCGATAACAAAAGAAGTAGTAACATCATCGGGATCTGGAATTTCGATATTGTTGTTGGCATTTAAGTACAACATGTCGCCGTTTCTTGAAATCGCAAATGAATTGCTCATCACAGAGTCAAGGGCTTCCTCTACTTTTCGAGCAATCGTAGTGTCGGCATCATTGTAAGTGTATGATATGGCTACACCAGATCTTCCTGTTAATGATGGGTCCCCATTACTTACCCACGCTTCATTGTCAAACCAGAAATAGTAGTTTTGTCCATTGGGTTGGTTCATTATGAAATAATCGCCATGTTCCAATTCGATACCTCGGGTTACGGTGATTTCAATCTTCTCATTTTTTCCAGAGGTGGTATTGCTACCCTCAACATAACCTCTGATGGCGGAGGAACCACCTGGTCCAGCCATTTTTTCGCAAGAAGCGAATACCAATGATAAAGCAAGGAAAGAAAGTACGGTTGTTGTTTTCATCGTTCTATAATAAATTTTGTTTGTCTTGTATTTGAGTGCGCATCAGTCAATTTCAATAAATAAATCCCTGATGGAAGTGACGCAGTATTGATCTGAATGGGGTTGTTGTGAAGCCCAGAAATGAATTGAACTTGTTGACCAGTTAGGTCATAAATGGCAATAGATGAAATCGCCTGACCTGGTGATTTGACTTGAATGAACAATTGATCATCAGAAGGATTGGGGTAAATCGATAAATCTTCGTTGAAATTGTTCAATGGGACAGCCAAATCTATCTGACAAGAATCCCCCCACATGTTCGCATCCATCCATGTTACGCGATCAATCAACCATGTTTTCAAATAGTCCATTTCCTCAAGATAGGTATCTCCGATAAAGAAGTTGGGCCATACATAAGTGCTGAGTATGGGCCAACGCGTGAAGTGTCTTTCAGCAGGTACGGCCAATTGATTGTACAAAGTATCAATCTTGGCCATCAAGGATTCATTACTAAATGAATTTCCTCTCAAATATTCCCAACGACATCTTACTTTTTGTTGATAGGCAGAATCTTCCAAAAGTCGATTCCACCAAAAGGGAACATTAAGTCCACCAGGGCAATATTCGTTGAAATCACTGGCCCAACCATCGGTGTATTGTCCGTAACAATAGTTGGCATTGCCCAATGCGATATTAAAATCCCACAAAGGACCCGCTACGATTTTTCCTCCTTCGCTATACCGCTCTTTGTATAAAAATGAAGAAATGCGGTAGCCATCAACGTTTCGGGTGATTTCATTCATGAGGTAGAAATCTATGAATGATTCAATATCGATATAAGGTGCGTAACCTGAATCGGGATCGGCAAAATTGGGACCTGCAAGGCTTGTTTCCCAAGCTGTGAAATGTTGTTGAATGTAATCGAGTTGAGCGGGATGAAGTTCTGTAATTTCAGGATCATGTAATTGAATGGGCACTACAGAAGTACTTGGTGCTGCAGCAAGGAAAGGGGAGTTCCATGCAACCACACCTCCGGCCGTTGTCTTGTCAACTTTTAATATGTATCCTCCTGTGATTTCATTATCCAAAGTATCGGTAGGTAAAAGTGGATCAATGTTTACTCGACCTGGATTTACTTTGATTCTTTCCATGAAAACATAGACACCTATATAATCACCGTTCAATAACACTTCACACATTTGGGTACGAGGAGCCCATCTTCCCATATCATCACCCAAATCATAGGTGAGAACATTTCGAATTAAGCTCTTGTCGGTATAGGGAGCATAGAGAATCCAGTCGTTATCAATGGGCCAATTGAAAACGGAAACATTGTAGTTTACGCTATCGGGTCCTCGCGTTTCCAATCCATAAGATTTAGCAGGAAAACCATTGGAAGAGGAACCTCGGCGCTCAATGGAAATCAATCCATCAAACTCATTAAACTCATCATTGATGGTGTTCATGGTGCCATCGTCGTGATGAATAATCCCCATGTAAGCGTCAATTTTGGGTTCGTCCGGAATAGTAACGCCATAGGTATTGATAACAACAATGGGTAAATTGGATTCGTAGAATTCGAAGGGGGGGGTGAACCAACTGGGAATGGGGGAGTAAATGGAATCCACTTGATTAATTCCCGCAAGCAAGAAATACCGGGCAGTAAGGTCGGTTGAAGTGGCATTTACATTGTGCGTTTGCACCGATAATACATTGTCACCCGAAACCAAAAGAGATTGTACAGTATTGAAAGTCAGAATAAAGGTTTCGGGATTGAGGCCTTGATACAATTGTGCTTCGTGCTGCCCCTCTGCAAAATCGTTGTATTGGGGGTAGACGCCTGTAGAAAATCCAAATCGCGCGATTTCCGTTCCATTCAAATAAGCAACAAAACCGTCATCGAAATCTGCTGCCAAAATCAGTTTTTGAATATCGGTCACAGAGGAAACTTGAAAGTGGATTCTTTGATAAACAGCAGAGGTTCCGCTTGGTAATACAGTGTTGTCATCTGCGTCACCCGTGCCAAATCCACCGTTCGCTACACTCCAGTTGGAATCGTCATAGCTCGGCACATACCACAAGCTGTCAGTGGCATTGGTTGGAACAGCGTAGGTCCATTGAGAAGAATCAAAGACAATTGTTTCCCAATGATTGACTTGTGCCATCGAGGTAACCGCAAGCCCGATAAAGAGATGGAGGAATAAAAAGGAAAGTAAACGTTTCATATTTCAATTGACAATATACACCATGTTATGCAATTGTAATTGAAATGTAAATGAAATTAGTTTTCAGGATAGCCTGCTGTTGCCCACTGAGCACATGCGTCAATATCACATTGAGAGAGCTTGGCACCACCTTTTGGCATGGGACTACATCCGCTTTCTTGTGCAATGGTACAATTTAAAAGTCCGCTGTTATCAGCGGCTTTTGCATTCAAATAATTGTCTAAGGCAATACCTGCAGATGCATTGGCGCCTTGGTGGCAAGAAGTACAGTGATTATCTAGAATAGCCTTGATCCTACCGTTGTATGTGATGATCGAATTGTCGCAGGGAGCAGTGCCATACAAATCAGTTTCGATATCGTAATAGCAAGATGCGGTTAGAATAATGGAGGTAATCCCCAAAGAAAAAAGAAGTTTTTTCATGTCATCAATTGTTAGGAGCTCCAGCTTCGAACCAGTTTCTAATTACTTTGATTTTGCAATTGTCAAGGCCAGTGGCTGAACCATCAGGCATCAATGAATATCCATTGGTTCCCAAAATACTATTCCAAAAGGCGCTAGAGTCATCTACAATATCTTGGTAGTTGTTGAAAACGTGATTTCCATTTTGGCTGGTCGAAGAACTGTGGCAGCCTTGGCAATTGTCTCTGACGATTGGCCAAACGCCCAATGAAAAAGAAGACAAAGTGCTGTCACATTCTAAACACAAATTATTGATAGCGCCTTGGCTAATCCATTTTTCAATTTTGGCTATTGCTTCACTGCTCAAGGGATTGTATGGTGAAGGCGGCATCAGGTCTTCACCTGTTTCGGTCAACACATCTACCAAATCACTTTTATTTGGCTTTCCGCGGTGGATAATGTCAGAGTTCATGATGGAGACGTAGTCGGTCAGGACAATTCCGTCTCGCGAAGATTGTGAGTCGTGACAACCAGACATCGCACAATTGCTGGTGAGAATTGGTAAAATTTCATTCTGAAAATACACGGTGTCACTGGAGCAATTCAAGGAAACAATAGGATCGTTGCTAATTTCTGGATAGGGCTTATCATGCTTGCAAGCGCCAAACACTGAAACTGCAACAATACCCATAAAAAGAAAGGTTTTCTTCATATTTGATTAAACGCAAAAACAACCCAAAATGTTGCTTACTCGTCCCAAGTAATGGTCACTTTATCGGAGACTGGATGAGCTTGACAGGTTAGAATGTATCCTTTTTCAACTTCTCTTGGGGTAAGCGCATGGTTTACTGTCATATGAACTTCGCCTTCTAGCACCTTGGCTCTGCACGAAGTACATATTCCACCTTGGCAAGAATAGGGCGGATCCAATCCCAAATCAATTCCTACTTCTAACAATGATTTCCCTTCTTTGGGAACACTAGCTTCTGCTTCTGTTTTGTCAATAATGAACTTGACGGTACTTTCACTCATAACTATTTTAGTTTATTCAATTCAACAATTAATTCAGGATTGCTCCAATCCAAAGGACCTTCAATACGTTTTACTTGAATTCCCTTGGCATTGTAAATATAAGTCATGGGAATACTAAACACATTGATGCTGTTCAAAGATTCTGTGCGCTCAATGGGTAAATTGTAATTGTCTTTTAATCGACCAACGATAGAGGGTTCGTCATCTGTGATGCACAATACTTGAAATCCCTGGGCTCTCCATTCATTTAGATGATCAACCCACTCCGGAAGTTCTTTCATACAGGGCCCGCACCAAGAGGCGAAATAATGAACCACCAACGCACTGTCACCCTTTAACGTAACAGGTATCATTTGTCCATCTCTTTCAATTTGAATTTCCGAAATCGAAATTTCATGTGGCCATTTGCGATAGCCCCAATAGCCTGCAAGGGCAATGAGGAAAATCCAAAATCCATATTTTTTAATGAACGCCATTAAAAATTCAAAAGCGATGTGATTGCTTCTTTCACTTTGTCTGCATTGGGCAAGTACGCTTGCTCCAAAGTTGAGTTCAATGGAATAGCAGGTGTGCAAATACTTCCAACTGTTTTTACGGGCGCATCCAATTTATGGAAGCAATGTTCTGCTATCCAACCACCAATGGCTTGCATGAAACCATTTTCTGTCGGCTCTTCTGTAACCAAAAGACACTTGCCGTTTTTCTCAACGGAACTTTTGATTGTTGGGTAATCAATGGGATTGAGTGAACGAAGATCGATGATTTCTACCTGATCTTCCATGCCTTTGGCTGCTGCTTTTGCCCAGTAAACACCCATGCCGTATGTTACAATCGTTACGCTGTTTGCGTTACTTGAACTTTGTACAATTCTGGCTTTGCCAATTGGAATAACGTAGTCAGCATCGGGCTCGATGGTGCGCGCTTCTTCGGTTCCCTTCACTTTGCTCCAGTACAATCCTTTGTGTTCTAAGATAACTACAGGATTGGGATCATAAAATGCCGATTTCATCAAACCTTTTAAATCTGCACCAGTGGACGGATAAACTACTTTGATTCCTCTAATTTGCAGCAACACACTTTCGACACTGCTGCTGTGGTATGGACCGCCACTGCCATAAGCGCCAATTGGAACGCGAATGACACAACTCACTGGCCATTTTCCATTGGACAAATAATAGCTTCGCGATACTTCAGTAAACAATTGATTCAATCCCGGCCATATATAATCCGCGAATTGAACTTCGACAAGAGGTTTCAATCCAACAGCGCTCATTCCAACGGTGCTGCCGATGATAAATGCTTCTTGAATAGGTGTATTGAAAACGCGATTGTCTCCGAATTTTTCTGCAAGAGTTGCAGCCTCTCTGAACACACCACCCAAACGCTTACCAACATCTTGGCCGTACAAAAGAGCCTCCGGATGTTTTTGTAGAATTTCTTGAACAGCAAACAAAGCACTGTCCACCATCACGGTGGCTTCTTTGCCAGCAGGTTCGCGTTGTCCTTTTTCCTCGGTGATGGGTGTTGGAGCAAAAATGTGTTCGGTCAATTGGTCGGGTGAAGGATCTTCAGCCAACAATGCACGATCATATTCGCTTTGGATATAAGTGGCCGCTTGATTCCAAATGTCATCGATGGCCTCTTGTGCAAAACCCAATTTGCTCAATTGCTTCTGAAATTTGGGAAGCGGATCTCTTTTTTGCGCATCTTCTAAATCATCGCGGTACCATTCTCTGCGAACGCCACTGGTGTGGTGACCGAGCAATGGAACTTTGCAATGCAACAACCAAGGTCTTCTGTTTTTTCTAATGTCCGCCAAGATATCCGCAATGACATCAAAGCAATTGACGAAATCAGTGCCGTCTATGCTTTTAACTTGAATGCCTGGGTAAGCTTTGGCCAATGTAGTGGCATCACCAAATCTGATTTCCGAAGAGTGAGCGCTAATGTCCCATTCATTGTCTTGAACAAAATACAAAATGGGCAATTGCTTCAAGGATGCCATGTGAAGCGCTTCAGAAACTTCGCCCTCTGTCATTGACGCGTCACCAAGTGAGCATACAACCAAAGGATTGTTTTCGATTTCACTTTTGTCATGTAAGCCAACTTGCTCTTTGTACCACAATCCCATTGCAACACCTGTAGTTGGAATGGCCTGCATACCTGTGGCAGAACTTTGATGCGGAATTTTGGGTTTGTCAGGATCATTCAATGCGGGGTGAGAGTAGTAAGAACGACCACCTGTAAATGGATCGTCTTTCTTGGCCATCAACTGCATCATGAGCGAATAAGGCGTAATCCCCATCGCCAAAAGCAAACTGTCATCACGGTAATATGCACTGACAAAATCGATCGGCTTCAGTTGAAGACCCAAAGCCAATTGACAGGCTTCATGCCCGCGTGAAGTTGCGTGTACGTATTTTGAAGTGACCTTTGCGTTGGTCTCGTAAATATCTGATAGTTGGCGGGCTTGACACATAAGTTCATAGCCGCGCATGAGTTTTTCAGCACTTAATGCTTTGGATCGAATACTTCCAATGTTCATGTTGCGAATTTAACACGAAACAGTGGCCTATTTCACGTCAAATGATATTGTCTTACTTTTGTTTTGTGAAAGGCAAGTTCTATAAATATCAAGGCACTGGAAATGACTTTGTAGTGCTCGATGGACGCGAGTGGAAAGAGCATTGGACTGTCTCAGAAGTTCAACAGATTTGCTCCAGAAAATGGGGTGTTGGAAGTGATGGATTGATTATCATTCGCCCGACGAGCAATCATGATTTTGAAATGATTTTTTTCAACCCCGACGGCTCGCAAAGCTTCTGCGGAAATGGTTCTCGAGTGGCTGTTCGTTTTTTTAATGATCATTTCTCATCACAATCGGAATTCCATTTTGTCGCCATTGATGGCGAGCATGAAGCTGTATTGGAATACGGGAAAGTAAAGGTGAAAATGTCGGATGTCTCCAGCGCTAAACAATGGGAGAATGGATGCTTCCTAAATACAGGTAGTCCTCATGTTGTGCTGCCAGTAGCAAATTTGGATCAAGTTGAAATAATGGCTGAGGGAAGTCGAATTCGTTATCACCAAGATTTCCAACCCATCAATGGTACCAATGTCAATTTTATCGAAGTGGATTCTGAAGTAAATGTCAGAACCTATGAAAGGGGCGTGGAAGATGAGACTTTATCCTGCGGAACAGGAGTTACTGCGGTGGGACTTTATATTTTGGAAAGTCAGAAAAGGAGTGGGCTTGTCAAAGTCAAAACCAAGGGTGGAGATCTTGAAGTTGCCGCAGAGAGAAAGGGGGATTTTCAATTTGAGCATGTATATTTGAAAGGTGATGCGGAATTTGTGTTTGAAGGAATTTGGGAAAAATAAGATGAAAAAGATACTTGCATTAATTACGATTTGTTTGTCGTTCACCTGGGTGAATGCATCGATACCAAAAATTTCTGTTTTGACTTGTACGCCCGGTCATGAGTTATACAGTGTATTCGGTCATTCAGCACTTCGTGTTCAAGATACGATTGACAATCGTCCTGTCGACTTGGTTTTCAACTACGGCACCTTTCAATTTACAGATGATTTTTATGTCAAGTTTGCGAAAGGTCGTTTGGATTATTATTTAAGTGTTGCACCTTTTTATGAGTTCCAACAACAATATCTTTTTGATGGTCGCGGCATTCGCGAACAGTATCTTTTGATGTCTGATCAAGATTTGATTCGATTAGAGAATTTACTGTTTGAAAACTCAGAAGAGAAAAACGCAACTTTCCGTTACCATTTTTTCAAAGACAATTGCTCTGTACGAGTATGGGAAATCATAAAAAAGGCTTCGTCGCAGCCCATTACCATCCAACGAGCCGAGCCTACTACTTCTTTTCGACAGGCTATTCAAACTTATTTGAACTACATGCCTTGGGGAGATTGGGGAATTGATTTGGCTTTGGGCGCCCCTTGTGATGATGCCATGCAAATGGAGAACTTGGCTTTCTTGCCGGATTCATTGGAGAATTTATTGTCCAATGCCAAGTATGGAACAAGACCGTTGGTGTCCAGGCCTCAGGAGATGATTCCCGTCGATCAAGAATTGGTATTGCCTTCATTCAATCTTCCGATTTTAATCAATTGGATTTTATTGGTCGTGATTTTGGCTGCTGGATTTTATTTTTCAAAACAAGGCAAACTGCGTTCATGGTTGGAATCTGGATTGATAGCCATGTTTGGATTGTTGGGATTGTTTTTGATTTTCTTGTGGTTTTTTACCGATCATGATACCACCCACGCCAACTGGAATTTGCTTTGGGCCAATCCGCTTTGGTTGTATCTTTTGTGGTATGCCCCGCGTCGTTGTTCTGGAGTTCAGCGTAAAGCGTCTTGGGTTCAACTCACCTTTACCTTGATCTCCTTTTTGGGATTTGGAATTTTACCCCAACATTTTCATGCTGCAGTATTACCGTTCCTTTTGATTCAAGTATTCATTCTTCTTAAAAACGTGAAGCCTTTTTGGTTTACCCAACAATTGAATGAAAAAGCATAGAGGCATATTCACGTTGGCCATTCTCATGGCTTTCTTCGGTTGCAAAAGAGAAGATACTTTTTGGAATACCCAATGGGAATTGCCTGTATTTGAAGATTCTCTTTTGGTAACAGACTGGATTCCTGCCAAAAACTTACGCGTCAATGAAGCAGGATGGTACAGTATCAATTGGGATACTGCTGTTGTCATGTCATTGGATACGTTGTTGACGATTCCAGATACAACCATTTCGTTGGAATACGCGCTTCCATTTCAAGTCAATGTTCCTGCGGGAATCACGCTGCTCAATCAAACGCAAAGTCAGTCCAGTTGGATTCCAGATGGAATGGAATTGAAGAAGATTTTTATTGGGCAAGGGAAGATACATTATCACATCAAAAGTGAAGTGGATGGAGACGTTCAATTGAAATTCGAAGTGCTGCGTGCATCCAAACAGGGTGAACCTCTTTTGATCGATGTTGTATTGCCACCCGGCCCTGTCGAAGTAGAAGGTGAATTTGATATTTCCAAATATGTTTTGGATTTGAGCGGACCCAATGGAAATTTGACCAATGACTGGACCAACCAAGTGATTATTCGATCTGCAGATGCAGGAATGGGAGCAGATGTACAAATGAATGATTTGGTGACTGTAGATCTCAATTTTAATGACGTTCAAATCGAAAAGGCCATTGGTTATTTGGGACAACAAGACTGGAGTTGGGATGAACATTTGAATATGGGTACGGGTTGGCCAAGTGGCGAGTTCCATTTGGAAGATTTGTCGTTGACTTGGGGAATTGAAAATAGAATGGGCGCCGATTGGGCAGTAAACTTGGAGCAAGTCCAAATGCGTTCAAGTCAAAATCAAGTTTGTAATTTGTCACATCCACAATTGAATCAGTGGAATTACATCACGCGTGCGCAGATGGATGCCGTAGGAACGATTTATCCAACGAGCTGGTCGCAAACATGGAATAGCCAAAATTCAAATATCGTTCAAGCTGCGAGCTACCTTGGAGGCGGGGTGAACTTCACAGGAAAAATGAAATTGAATCCATTGGGTAATGTCAACGCTTTCAATGATTACTTTATCCCTGAACCTTTTGTGCTCCGTGCTCAAATCGATGCGCCACTTCGTTTCAACGCAAGAAATATTACAATAGAAAAAGATTTGGCTGTTTCAATTTCTGAAGATATTCGAGCCTCGGGTAGCATCCATTTGAAGATCACCAACGCATACCCATTGGATATGAAAATTGTGGCATCTGTAAATGGTCAAATCTTGGGTGAAGGTCAAGTCGAGGCCGGAACAATCGGAATCGATGGAATTTCAATCGAGCCCGTTTATTCATTCATAACATTGAATTGCTCCAAAAGTCAATTGGAAGAAATTGAAAGAAAGGGAGGCCTCAAGTTGATGTGGACTTTGAATACCCCTGATTACCCCAACATGGTGGGACTGCGTCCTGGGTATTTTGCATTGGCAAAGTGTATCAGCAATGTCGAATTTGAAATGGGATTGAGATGATAAAGAGAAGCAGAAACAGACCGTGGTTAATTGCACTTGTGTCGCATTTTATATTGATGTCCCTGAATGGTTATGCCCAAGACACCTTGCTTTCCCATCCCATGCTGGTGCCTGATTCATCTGTGACCGAAGGAAAGGAATTCATGTTTACCGCACAAACGAAAGGTGTTTTTTATAGCAACGGAATTGGTTCAAGATGGCTGAGGGATTGGGCTAGGGGTGGAGAGATTTCGAGAAGTAGCAATGAAAAGCAATTGTCAAAGCTGCCAGGTAAGGCAAGTACAATGGGTATTTGGTCTACGTTACTGGATATACAAGCACCGCTTTTTGCTGATTCGATTTCAGACTCCGATGTGGAGAACAGAATCGGAATTCAAGTTGGACAATATGAAGTTTTTCGGGGTAGCTACGATCCGCAAATTTTTCAGTTGTTGTTTCTTGGTAATAAAGGGCTCGATGGAAAAAGCCTGGTGGGGCGTAATAATGAATTAGAAGTATTTCAGTACAGAAGCATCGGCATCAATTGGAGTCACGCCAATTTCAAGCAATTGACATTTTGTGATTTCGGTATCAATTGGGTGGAGTCATCTCAATATACACGTTGGGCAGTGCCTCGATATGAAATCAACTTTGCACCAGGTATGCAAAATGTTGCCTTGGATTATGTAGCCAAGAGACAATCACTAAATGATGGACGAAAGGGTATTGGTTTTTCTACGCAAATGGCATGGGAAGAACTTAAAGGGCCACTTCATTGGTTTGTGCGCGTGCAAGATTTGGGTTGGATCAAGTACCGTGATTTGCAAGCGGATCGATGGAAAGGAGAGGGGACATATTCCGGGTTCAATACACAAACACTTCAGAATGCGGATTCTTTATCCAATTTTTTAGCACCCTATGCAGTGCACAATTCCAGATCGGTTGATCGATGGGTGGCCTTGCCTTGTTCCTTGAATGTGGGATTTGTATTCAGGGATAAATGGGCATATAGCCTGAACTATTACTTCGGAGGGCAATGGGGACATCAATCTATTGGAAGACTTTGGAGTTTAGAAAAGGGAAAGCAAGTTTTTCGATTCAGAGTGGATGCTTTGCGTTCACTCCAAAATCAATGGGGTTTGCAGGGGTCAATTCATTGGATCAATTACAGGGGATTGAATATTGCTGTTGTAGGAAGCAATTGGTTGCGGACTGCCGCCGGGGATGCTTCTTTTTTTAGTGGAAGATTGATGTTGAATATGGCTTTTTAAAATAAGAAAATGAGAACAGAATTAGATAATCAAGTATTGAACGCACTTCCTCAATTGAAGGGAGATCGCTTTTTTTTAATCGCTGGACCATGCGTGGTTGAGGGCGAGGAGATGTTGTATGAAATTGGCACAGAAGTCAAAGCCATTTGTGAGCGTTTGAGCATCCCATTTATTTTCAAAGCATCTTACCGCAAGGCCAATCGATCTAGATCGGATTCTTTTACAGGTGTTGGGGATGAGCAAGGATTGAAATGGATTAACGAAGTAGGAAAGAAGTTGGCTGTTCCAACTACTACAGATATACATGCAGCAGACGAAGCAGCTATGGCAGCTGAGTATGTAGATGTTTTGCAGATTCCTGCTTTTTTATGTAGACAAACGGATTTGTTGCAGGCGGCTGCCCAAACAGGTAAAGTGGTGAACATCAAAAAGGGTCAATTCCTTTCAGGCGAATCCATGGGGCATGCAGTCAAGAAAGTGGTTGAAGCAGGCAACAATAAAGTGTGGTTGACAGAAAGGGGTTCCATGTTTGGCTACCAAGACTTGGTTGTCGATTATCGCAACATTCCGGCCATGCAAAATTTTGCTCCGGTCATCATGGACTGCACGCATAGCCTTCAGCAACCCAATCAATCATCTGGGGTTACAGGTGGTAAACCAGAGTTGATAGCCACCATAGCCAAGGCGGCTATTGCGACAGGCGCAAATGGTTTATTCATTGAAACGCATCCCAATCCTGCTGTTGCAAAGAGTGATGGTGCCAACATGTTGCGATTGGATCATTTGGAAGCTTTATTGACTGATTTGTGTAAAATCTACGACGCTGTACGTGCATAAGATTCTCCTTTATATTGCCCTTTTATTTTCTTCCTTGGTTTCGGCACAAGCGGATTCGGTTTGGTCTTATACAGTGGGTTGGGGAGATTTTGAGGATTTGTCCAAAATAACAAAGGACTCTTCGGGCAATCTTTGGTCTGTCGGTACAACTTGGAGTGCATCGGGTATGGGGAGCCAGATTTTGGTGGTGCATACAGATTCTTTGTTGAACTGCAGAAAGAGCTTTGATTTGGGCGATGAGGGTGTTCAGTCCGGAAAAGATATTTGGATAACATCGGATCAATCCGTTTGGATATTGTCTTCTTCATCGGGGCCAACAACCAACGGATATGATCCAAGCATTTTTCAACTTTCACCAACCGGGAACCTTGTTCAAGAGAAAGTCCTTTTGACAGATGGATGGCAGGATGCGGAAAGTTTCCATTGGCACCAAGAACAATTTGCCGTTGGTGGTTATTCTTGGAATAACCAATTGTTGAATCAAGCTGAGGTTTGGATTTGGAATACAACTTCAGATGAATTGAATCATGTTTCGCTACCCATTGTCGGATATGATATGCATGCACCATTGATGGCATGGGATACCACCAATCAGGCTTGGATGGCGCTCTTCAATTATTGGACGGTTCAAGATAGTTTACCCAATACGGCAGTGTTTTGGTTAGACCAAAGTGGTACAATTGTTCAAAGTATTGTCAATGACCCTATTTGTAAAGGAATACAAATGTGGGACGCTGTTCCACACAACGGAAATTGGACTGCCGCAGGTGGATTCTTGGAGAATGGTGTTTTTCGTGGTCACTTGATGTATTGGAATACCAATGGTGTCATCAGCAACGCTGCGGCCTTTCCAGCGACGCCGACAGAAAGCATTTTACGTAGCATTGAATTAAAGGGTGAGGGTGATGGGTATGTAGTGGCTGGCTGGACCTTTTATTTCGGAGCTGGATTTGCCGATGCATACATTCACGGATTGGACTTTAACATGACCTGGTTGGGTGGCGGCGCCATCGGAGGTGTTGGAGTAGATAAGGTAAAGGATGTATTTGCTTTCAGCAGAAATACGTTGATGATGGTGGGCGAAAATGCCAGTCAGGATGCTTCCAATCAAAAGCAAGGTTGGATTTTGAAATTCAATGACGATTACATCACAACGTCTGATTTGCCCATCGTATTGGGTCAAGTGGATTGTTTGGATTTGAATATCGCTGAGGAAATGGTTCAAAGTGATCTTACCATTTTCTTTGATGGACATGCCTGGAATTTTTCTCAGCCTGTAATGGAAATGAAATTGTACAATGTACAAGGCCAAATCGTAGAGCAGGAGAGAGGGTTATTTTACAATTGGAACCCTTCAAATCATGCGCAAGGTGTGTATGTTTTGTCTTTGAAAGATGCTTTGGGTATTGAGAAAACAATGAAGATTCTCATTGACTAAGGCAAATTAGGCTGACCCGCGTTGATCCATGCAGTGTACCAAAAATCTCCAATACAAGCCACAGCAGATTTCATTCGTCGCTCAACCTGGCCATCAAGCAGTTGGTGGTATTCTTTGCTAAGTGATTGCGAATATTGAAAGGCTGCATCCTCGCCGCGCAGTTGGTAGTCGTACCAATATTGTTCACCCATCATGGATTTTGCTTTGGTCTCCATTTGAAAGACACTATCCAAGGCCAAATGACTTTCCCAAATTTTGTCCCAAATGACTTTGTGTGGTTCTTCAATCAATTGTGCTTGGTGAAAGTCTACCTTGTATCCATCGTAGTAAAGTTCAGGTAGTCGAGATTCCCAGAATCCGTGCAAGCCTTTTTGATTGGTCAATTGACCATTGTAGTTGGATGTGGTATGCAAGGGGACATGTGCGTCTCCGATGTAATGTCCCAATTCTGCGCTTATTTGAAGAATTTTCTTTTTGTCTTTCGATACAAATGCCTCTGTGAGCTGAAATAATTTCTTTTGAACTTGCCAGGGTACGATTCCATGTGCGTGTAAACTGTCTATTTCAAATTGACAGATGGCTTGACTCCAAGTGGGGGGCATGGGACGAGGACTATGCGCATTGGGGTAGTAATGATCCAAATCGATGTAGTGACATTCTGCTTCGCCTTTGACGCTGTATCGGCGCTTGTCAGGATCTACACTGTGCTCGATCAAAAAGGACAAGTTCTTTTTGTAGAATGAAAATAGAGGGGAAGGCAATGTGTACACTGCCAATTCATTCAATTTCTTGTGGCCAAAAAATCCCCAATCGTCTTGGCATAAGCGGGATTCGGGTACAGTGAATCCAAGACTAAGAAGAAGTAAAACGGATAAGAGGTATCTACACATCGAGCTTTACGAGGGCTCCGTCCTTCAGAATGGGAATGCAAGGAACGGTATTCAGCGTAAGGCAATATTTGACGTCTTTTTGGATTTTTAAATGAATCAATCTTCTACGATGCGAAGAAGCGCGCAGAAAACTCCAAAGATTTTCTTTTGCACTATGAAACAAAAACTTGGCAGCGACAGTGCTGTCCTCAAGTGCCTGAAACTTTCGTGATTCGATGAGTTGATCAGCAATCGCACCGGCACAAATGGTGTCTTCTAAATTCACTTTGTCTTTCCAACCACTGGCAAGAATCAAAGTGTTTTTGTTTTGCTCAATGAGCCAATTGCAGAGGAAATCCAAGTTGTTCAGACAACCGATCACAACCAAACCATCTTGTTTTGCAATCTCAATGGCTTTGGTTCCGTTGGTTGTGGTCAGCACCACTGTCTTGCCTTTCATGTCCTGATCGATATAGACGTAGGGCGAATTTCCAAAATCAAATCCTTCTACCACTAGTCCATCTCTTTCAGCGCCTACGGTATAACCTTTCGATTTGTAATCAATGGCCTCTTCCAAGGTGGCTACTGGGATGATTTTCTCTACCCCATGGTGCAGCGCGGTGGTCATGGCACTCGTAGCGCGAAGTACATCAATCACGACAATGATGTCAAAGCCCCCGCGGTACAAACTGTACTGAGCGGGGGTATAACATACTTCAACTATTTTTTTCTCTACCAATTTGGAATGATTAAGCGTTTTTGTAAAATGGCAATCCTGTTACGGATGCCTTGATTTGTTTGCCACGAATGACAACAAAAATTTCAGAACCTTCTTTGGATAATGCAGTTGGAACGTATCCCATACCGATGGCCTTAGAAAGAGAAGGAGACTGGGTTCCACTGGTTACAACACCAATGACATTCCCGCTGGCATCTGCAATTTCGTATCCGTGACGTGGAATACCCTTGTCAATCATTTCAAATCCTACCAATTTGCGACTTAGTCCTGCTTCTTTTTGCGCTTTAAGATTTTCACTGTTGTTGAATGACTTTGCGAATTTGGTAATCCATCCCAATCCAGCTTCAAGTGGCGAAGTGGTGTCGTCGATGTCATTGCCATACAAACAAAATCCCATTTCCAATCTCAATGTATCACGCGCGCCAAGTCCAATGGGTTGAATGCCAAATTCAGCTCCTGCTTCCATTACTGCATTCCACATTTTTTCGGCATCCTCATTTCTGAAATAAATCTCGCATCCACCAGCACCAGTATATCCTGTTGTTGATACGATGACATTGTCAATTCCGGCAAAAGTGCCACGCTGAACAGTGTAGTATTCCATATCCACAACATTCATGCTCGTTATCTTTTGCATGGCCTTCAAAGCCAATGGACCTTGAACAGCCAACAAACTCATGTCTTCAGAAACATTGGTCATTTCAGCACCAATCGTTTCATTGAATTTCTGAATCCAATTCCAGTCCTTGTCGATGTTGGAAGCATTAACGACCAAGAAATATTCTTCTGGACCAAAACGGTATACCAAAAGGTCATCTACGATTCCGCCATCCAAATTGGGCAAGCAGCTGTATTGAACTTTGCCATCAAATAATTTGCTGGCATCATTGGATGTTACCTGCTGAATCAAATCCAAAGCCTTTGGGCCTTTTACCCAAAACTCGCCCATGTGGCTAACATCAAATACACCCAAAGATTGACGCACGCAATGGTGCTCTTCAAGAAGGCCTTTGTATTGAACGGGCATGTTGTATCCTGCAAAGGGGACCATTTTAGCTCCCAACGCAATGTGCACTGAACTTAGTGCGGTATTTTTCAAATTCATTTCTGACATAGTGGCAAAGATATAGTGTGTTTAGTGATTCACTTCATGTTCTACATAATCCAAGATTTTATGCATCAAATGCACCCTGTCCTTTCCGCGTACATTGTGTGCGTGTCCTGGGTAAGCAAAAAAGTCGATCGGAATATGGTTGGTTATGCAAGTCTTTAACAAACGCATATTGTGTTGCATGACAACCACGTCGTCGTCTGTTCCGTGTATCATCAACAATGGGCCTGCAAGGTTTTTCACGTACTGGTTCAAGTTGTTGTTTTGATATCCTTCTGGATTCTCAGTAGGAGTGTCCATGTAACGCTCGGTGTACATCACTTCATACAAGGTCCAATCCAAAACAGGACCGCCCGCAACACCGCATTTGAAAACTCCTGGCTGGCGCATCATCATGGATGTGGTCATGAATCCTCCAAAACTCCAACCGTGAATCGCCATGCGTGCGTCGTCTACCCAAGGTTGTTTTCTCAACCATTCAACACCCGCCATTTGATCTTCCATCTCGGCAGATCCCAACTGACGATGAATGGCTTGCTCAAAGGCTTTGCCGCGATTTGCGCTTCCACGTCCATCAATGGTGAAAACCAAATATCCTTTCTCAGCAAAGTAATTCATCCACAATGATGAGCCTTCTAAATATCCACCATTCACCAATTGAACGTGGGGACCGTTGTACACATACACCAACACCGGATATTTTTTGGATGCATCAAAATCACTGGGTTTGATCAAACGATAATTCAAAGATGTTCCGTCGTGCCCGATGATTTTACCAACTTCGGTCTGTCCTATTTTGTAATCGCTGAGTTTGTTATCTGCTACCAACAACTGCTGCGCGATTTTTCCAGTTGATGTGCGAACCACTGCTTGATTGGGAACGCCCGAAGCATTGTACTGATCCAAGATGTATTGACCGTTGTAAGAAAAACTCATCTCGTGCAATCCATTTCCTGAAATCACATTCTGTATGCTGTAGTCTTTAAAATCACCAATGATGGCGCCTGTATGCATGGCATCGGATGTAGTTGTTCCGATGAAAACTTTCGTTGATTTTTCATCAAATCCCAATATGCTCAATTGCTCATAGGGCGTTGACCATTCACCTAGAATTGTACCATCAAGATTCACGTGCTGGTAATTGTGGAATCCACTTTTGCCTTGATAAGTTCTCCAAAGAAATTCTGTCGGTTTGCCAGGGATAAAGAATGGCGCTTGATCGGGTTCCAACCATTTGTTGTCTTTTTCTTCCAATATGGTTTTTACCAATGCGCCTGTTTGTGCATCGTACATCTGCAATCTCATCCAATCGGTTTTTCTATTCAACCAAGCCACCAATACATGTTTGTTGTCTGGTACCCAAGCCACATTGGTGATGTAGAATTGATCGTTGTATTCACCTTTGATATCAGTGATCTTCATTTTTACTTTGGCCTTTTTGCCTTTTAAACCAATGTGATAAACCCACAAGCTGACTTTCTCACTGGTTGCGCCTGCCATGGGATAGCGAATCATATTCACTGTAGCTGGAACGTTGTTGTAATTGGTCAATGGATATTGAGCAACTTGACTTTCGTCTTTCTCATAATAAGCCAAGTGAGCGCCATCAGGCGACCAGAATATTCCACCCGCAATGCCATATTCATTTCTCGAAACACTTTGTCCGCTCACCACACCTTCTGAATTGTTGGTTACTGCAATGATCCTGTCAATGGATGGTTTGATGTACAAATTGTTGGACAATGTGAATGCCAATCTTCCAGAGCCTGCATGGAAATTGATGTTCTCAGGTTTTTGAATGGTTTTGATTGCCACGAGTTGTTGATTTTGAATACAATCCACTTTTCCAGCTTTCATGTTGTATTGATAATAGCTGCCTTCGTTTTCAAACCAAGCGTTATTGGAATCGGTCCAATGCAATTCTGGAAGTGATTTCAACTCTAGTGTGGCTGATTGGATATCCTTTGCCGTAAGCCAAACTTTTGCTTTGGATTCTGCATTCCCCTTGTATAGGGTATCGCCCTTTTGAAAAATGTACTCGTTGCTATTGGGCAACCATTGCAATCCCATGAGATGCTCGGGATAGAATTTCCCGAATTGCTGTCTAACGGCTTCTTCTAAACTTAAATTTTTCTGCGAAAAAGCAAATAGCTGAATGAGGCTCAAAACCCCTATGATTAAAATCTTCTTCATAAGGGGTAAAAATACATCCGAATTGACCTAGAATTCTTGAAAAGTATGGGTCATGATTTTTTTCATCTGCATGCTGTCTAGGACATCATGTGTTCGGATGATGGATGCACCGTGTAGGCAAGCAATGGTATGAGCGACCAATGAACCCGGGCCACATTGGTCGGCATTTGTTTCCGTTGCTTGCTGTATCATTTTTTTTCTCGATGCTCCTGCCAGTATGGGTCTGCCCAATGATTGCAACGAAGAGAGATTTTGAAGAATCTCAAAGTTGTGATTCAAAGTTTTTCCAAATCCAAATCCAGGGTCTATGGCAACAAAATGATCGTTTTCGAATGCGACTAGTTTTTCAGAAAAAAATTGCAGAATTTCTTGAGTAACATCGCCATACTGCGGATTCACTTGCATATTGGCCAAGGTGCCTTGCATGTGCATGAGCACATAGGGAATCTTATTTTTTAATATCCATGGAAGTAGCTGTTCATCGATGCTCCCTGCCGTTACGTCATTGATCAAATGAGCTCCCAACATCATGGCTTTTTCAGCGACGCTTTGGTGGTAGGTGTCGATAGACAAAAGCACATGAGGAAATTTGTGAAGGATACTTTTAATCAACGGTTCAATGCGCGTCCATTCTTCATCTGCATGGATTCTTTCAGAACCGGGACGGGTACTTTGTCCACCCACATCCAATATATCAACACCGTTGGCTACCCATTCTTCAATTTTCTCTTCGGTCAAATAATGCCATCTGCTGGCTGTGTGAAAGGAGTCGGGCGTAGCGTTGATAATCCCCATAATGGCAGGGGAGTGTGAAGAGAATGAACGATTGTTGATTGTCCATTCGAAATTTTTATTGTCCATCTTTAAATCTCCTATAACTTTGGAAAGCGCTTCAAATATCGACAGTGGATAAGACAATTTTACAATACAATCAAATCATTTCTCAATGCCGAGAATTGTTTGCCAAGAAAACCCAAGACTATGGAACAGCTTGGCGCATTCTGAGAACCTCAAGTTTAACCGACCAAATCTTTATCAAAGCCCAACGCATTAGAACGTTGGAGCAGATCAAAGAAAGCAAAGTAGGTGAGGGGATTCACGACGAGTTTGTAGGCATCATCAATTATTCCATCATGGCATTGATTCAATTGGAATCCGCCCATGATGACAATACCGATTGGAGTGTCGAGCAGGCATTAACGGCTTACCAGAAACAAGCGGACAATACCTTGGCTTTGATGATGAAAAAAAATCACGACTATGGCGAAGCTTGGCGTGACATGCGCGTGTCATCGTTCACGGATTTGATCTTGATGAAGTTGTTGCGCATCAAACAGATTGAGGACAATGCAGGAAAGACCATTGTGAGTGAAGGCATTGATAGTGGATATCAGGATATTTTGAATTACGCTGTGTTTGCTTTGATACAAATGTCTGAGCAGAAGTAAAATGAAGAAGGCCGCTTACTCCATTTCAATTGTATTGGGTGTTTGCATTTTGGTCTTTTTTCTATTTCGCATCTCAGGTTCGGATCCCGTTCGCAATGTGCTCGGTGAGAACACCTCATCGGAGATGATTGAGAATACGCGGGTGAGATGGAATTTGGATTTGTCTACCACCGAACAATTGGGACTATTCCTGAATGATTTGAGTCCGATATCTTTTCACAGTACTGTAGCTGAAAGTCGTTGGAAGTATCGAACTGAAGATTATACCGGAGTGATGTTGCCTTTGGGAGCAATGGGTGTTGCATTGAAAGTTCCTTTCTTGGGGCGATCGTACATTTCAGACAAGTCGGTGAATGCATTGCTCGTCGATACCTTGCCAGGTACATTGTTGTTGGCTGTAGTGAGTATAGTGATGGCTATGATCATGGGTATTGTGTTGGGCGTTTATTCTGCGCGCCATGAAGGAAGCAAACGCGATAAATGGATTTTGACCTTGTCCTCATTGGGCATGTCAGCCCCATCATTTTTTGTCGCGGTTTTGATTTCGTGGTTGTTGGCCATCAAATGGGGTGCGTATACCCATTTGCCCATGAACGGAAGTTTGTTCAAGGTAGATCCTTGGCAGGGTAAGGTAATAGCATGGGAGAACATGGTTTTGCCCATTTTGACCTTGATGATACGACCCTTGGGCGTGATTGTTCAGTTGACACGAAATGCAATATTGGAAACCATGAGCATGGATTTCATTCGAACGGCCCGAGCCAAGGGCTTGTCAGAATCCACCATCATGTGGCGACATGCGTTGCCCAATTCGTTGAATCCAGTTTTAACCGCCATCTCCGGGTGGTTTGCTTCTTTGTTGGCAGGAGCGGTATTTGTTGAGTTTGTTTTTGGTTGGAAAGGATTGGGTCAATTGATGTTTCAAGCGATAGAGAAGCAAGATTTGCCGGTGGTCATGGGCGGCGTGATTGTGATCTCTGTTTTTTTCGTGGTCATCTCGTCCGGTATGGACAGGTTGTATGCCAAGTTAGATCCTAGGGTGCGGTTGTAAAAGAAAAGTATTCATTCTCATACCTATTCTAATTTTCATTTTCATTCTGTTCCTCATTCTCTTTCTCGCTATCTTTCACTTCCTCATTGTAGTCATTGCGACATTTGCTAAACCTTTGTGTCGTTTGCGTTAAGTTTTTTTGAACGCAAAGAGCGCCATGTTCACGCAAAGAGCGTAAAAAACAAGAGCAACAAAAAACCCCATAAAATATGGGGTTCTGAGTTAAAACTTTGGTAGCGAGAGAGGGGCACGATCCCTCGACCTCATGATTATGAATCATGCGCTCTAACCAGCTGAGCTACCTCGCCAAAGCGGGTGCAAAGATAACAATGTGACAAGAAAAAAAAAATATTCCTTAAAATTTTATTCGGGTACGCTGTATGCCTCGACGGCTGCGACCAATATAATTGGAACTCTTGGTAACAATCACCAAGCCTGCGGAATGATGGAAATAATTGCTGCCAGCAATGGGCATTCGGGAATCTATTCCCATTTTTCCTTGAGATTCAATATTCAAACCCAAACGATTTCTAACAAACCAAAGGGTAAATCCACCTCCAAAATTAAAATTGATGGAATGCTTATAAACCGTCTGTGAACGATTGGTATATCCCAATCCTACAATGGGATAAATATTGAATCCCATGTTGCTGATGGCATTCAAAAAGGAATTGCCACGGGGTACGTACAACTTATCAAAGTAACTGCTGGCCAAATTGATTTGGTAGCGCACATTTAAATCCGTATTGAAAAAAGTGCCAGGTGCAATATAACGCTCACGGTAAACCAATGGACTCATCTTTAAATAACTGAGACCCAAATCAATTTTGAATTTATCTTGAATTGTTTTTCCAACAACAATGCGCGAAGGGATGTACGACTTGGACCAACTAGAAAGCGTAAACAATCCTTTATAGGTGTTTCGATCATCATCTATGGCATGGGCCTGCAACTTAATGGTAGTAGGGCGTGTAAGGAATTCCATAAAGCCCGATTGACCATTACTTGACGAGCTCAGATGAAATAGAATCATGAGAACGGCAAGTCGAAAATATTGTCTTTTAAGAGCCAAGTTGCTGATTTAGATATGACAAATATAAAGAATTTTCTTAGAATCCCGAGATAAATGAGAATATCAGCGTACTTTCGCGCCGAATTTCGAATTATGCAAAAAATCAGAAACATCGCGATTATCGCACACGTTGACCATGGTAAAACCACTTTGGTGGACAAAATGCTATTGGCTGGAAAGCTTTTTAAAGAGCACGAAACATCAGAAGAATTGGTTTTGGATAACAACGATATCGAGCGCGAGCGTGGTATTACTATTTTGGCCAAAAACGTTTCTATCCCCTACAAAGGATACAAGATCAACATCATTGATACTCCAGGTCACAGTGACTTCGGTGGTGAGGTTGAACGTGTATTGAATATGGCGGAAGGTGCGTTGCTATTGGTAGACGCCTTTGAAGGGGCGATGCCACAAACTCGTTTTGTATTGCAAAAAGCTTTACAAATGGGGTTGAAGCCAATCGTAGTTATCAATAAAGTTGACAAAGAAAACTGTACACCTGAAGAAGTACACGAGCAAGTATTTGACTTGATGTTCAACTTGGGTGCAAACGAAGATCAATTGGATTTCCCAGTAGTTTATGGTTCTGCCAAAAACAATTGGATGGGATTGGATTGGAAAACACCAACTGGTACCATCGAGCCTTTGTTGGACATGGTAATCGACAAAATTCCAGCACCAATTAGCCGCGAAGGTATTCCGCAAATGTTGGTTACTTCTTTGGATTACTCAACATATACGGGTCGTATGGCCATCGGAAAATTACACCGTGGTGAGTTGAAGGCGGGTATGAATGTCTCCTTGGTAAAAAGAGATGGCGCCATCACCAAAGGTCGTATCAAAGAATTGTATGTATTTGAAGGTCTTGGAAAGCGCAAGGTAGATTCTGTAGTTTCAGGTGATATCTGTGCGATCAATGGAATTGAGAATTTTGAAATCGGTGACACGTTCACAGATTTCGAGAATCCAGAAGCATTGCCAAGCATCTCTGTGGATGAGCCAACAATGAGTATGTTGTTTACCATCAACGATTCTCCATTCTTTGGTAAAGAAGGTAAGTTTGTAACGAGCCGTCACATCAAGGAACGTTTGGAAAAGGAGTTGGAAAAGAATTTGGCATTGCGTGTTCAAGACACAGACAAAGCAGATCGTTTCAACGTATTCGGTCGTGGTGTACTTCACTTGTCTGTATTGATTGAAACAATGCGTCGTGAAGGATATGAATTGCAAATTGGTCAGCCTCGCGTAATCTTGAAAACAGTAGATGGCGTGAAAATGGAACCAGTGGAAGAGTTGACCATCGACTTGCCATCAGATATGGCGGGTACAGCAATCGAGTCTGTATCTAAGCGTAAGGGTGAAATGAAAAACATGGAACCCAAAGGTGATAGAACAGTTATCGAATTTGAAATTCCATCTCGCGGTATCATTGGTTTGAGAAGCTATTTGTTGACTGCAACACAAGGTGAGGCAATCATGAACCACCGTTTCAAAGAATATCAACCGATGAAGGATGAAATTCCAGGTCGTTTGAACGGTTCTTTGATTTGTATGGAGACTGGAAATGCTGTGGCATATAGTATCAGTAACTTGCAGGACAGAGGTAAATTCTTTGTTGAAGCAATGGAAGAAGTATACGAAGGTCAGGTTATTGGAGAGCATTCTCGTGACAATGACTTGGTTGTAAACGTTACTAAAACAAAGCAGTTGACCAATATGCGTGCTTCTGGTACGGATGCTAAAACTGTAATGGCTCCTCCTATCAAGTTTACTTTGGAAGAGGCATTGGAATACATCGGACCAGATGAATATGTAGAGGTTACACCAAAGTCTATTCGTTTGAGAAAGGTATACTTGAATGAAAACGACAGAAAGCGTTACGGAAAAGATTTGGGTAAATATTAATTGACCTAATACAATTGAAAAGGGTAGCATTTGCTACCCTTTTTTATTGCTCCACTTTAAATATCTCCGGTTTAAATCCTCTTGAACTTTTTTACAACGTCTGCGCCAAGGTCCTTCTACCAATTCTTTGGCTTCTTGGATAATTTCCCAACATTCTGGAATCATTTCTGGGAATTTCTTTCCGCCCAATTCGATTACATTCAAGGCTGCGTATCGGACAGCAGCTTCAACATCAATTTCAAACATCCATTCTTTGGCGCGATCGAACAAAAGCCCAAACAACTCATGCTCTTCAGGCTTGAGCTGCAGTAGGACTTTGAGTAACTCTCTTTTCACAGCTGGGCTCAGGGGTTTGTGAATGAGCGCCATCATCAGAGGATCTTGATACCGTTGAATAAATGCACACTCACATTCCAATGCCGCTTTGTATATGATCCATGCGGCTTTGTCCGCAGTCTTGTCCTCCGTTTGAATGCAGTATTGGAAGACCGCTTCAAAATAATTTTGATCAGCTGCAGCAATTTGGCCATAAAGAAGGGCGTCCTTGACGCCCATTCCTTTTTTTAATATCTCTTCGGAAAATTTACTTTCCATTTTTCTTGGTATTCTTTTTTACAGGAGCGGCTTGATGACCTCCTTCGTCTTCATAGTCTGTGCTCTTCATGCCTTCCGTATTGAGCTCCTTGCCATCTATCAAATGTCCCAAGAACTTGTCAATTTGCTCAGCACCGATGCTCTTGGCGATGATCTTCATGTCTTGGTCCATGAGGTAAACTTTGGGAGTAGATGTTACATCCCATGTAGTTCTATAATTCAAACTCAACAATGAAGTCTTTCCTTCTTGAATCAATTTTGTAGCCATTTCATTGGTCATGATTTCCTTGGTGTCACTGACGTTGATCCAATCCAAGTTTTTCTCTTTCACAAATTTCACCCAGCCTTCATTTTCCAATTCATTTCCCACCGCATATACGACAAAGCCTTTGTCTTTCCATTTGTGGTAGACATCCAAGATCAATGGAATCTCTTTTTTACAATGTCCACAAGTACTTTCCCAAATCACGAGTAAGGTGTATTTGCCTCTGTTCTTGTGCATCGATATCCATTTGGTTTCAGATGTGTCGGGCAAAATGATGTCGGGTGCGATAGAGCCGCAGAGACAATTTCTCTTTTTGTCCGCAGCTTCTTTCATGTCTTTCAAACTTTTCTCACTGCTCCAGGTTGCTCTGCCCGATGTGTAATAAGTGTCTACCAAATTCACAAACAACTTGTCCATACACATGACCTTCGAAGTTTCAGATAGGTAAGTAGCTTGATGCGTTACGTATTTGAAAAGATCAGGATTGTTTTCTACACGCTTGATCAACGCATTGACCTCAGTGATCATGGTGTCCGGAATTTGAGGCAATACTTTGGTCAAGTAGGTTTCCAAAATGCGATGAAACTGCTGATCACGCACCATTCGGGGATCAGTCAAATCGGTATTGTCCCAATAGTGCTTTCTAAAATACAAGTACTGCCACAATTGTTTTTTGTCGCTGGATAAGGAGTCTGGAGCGTCGATGGGTTTGACATCGATGGCCATTTTCAAATATTTGCAGAACAAATTGTTGGGGTCAGAATTGATCAATTCCCATTGATAGGCAGTTACCTCTTCATTGAGTTTTTCCAATTCAGTGCGGCAAGATTTTTTTTCTTCTTCGCTTTTTAAACTATCTGCTAAACATTGATCCAGTGGGGTTCGCACTTTCAGTTTTTGATTGATGACTTTGATGAATTCAAAAAACTTTTTATTCGTCTCTGACTTCACAACAACAATCTTGGTCGGATCCGCATCGGCTGTGCAAGCGAATTCTATATCCTCTTCAACAGCCATAAATTCGAAATAGCGAGGTCCTGGCATTACCAATGCATACTTGCCACACTCTTCATAGGGCTTGCCTTTGAATTCAAATCGTCCTTTGCTATCTACACGAGCGGTATCGTTGTAGTACAACTGTTTGCCATAGTAATTGGCCAAATAAATCGTAGTGTCCTTTAATCCTTCGATATGCCCATAGATCTTGTGCTTGACTTTGGGTTTCGGACCAGCTGTGTTTTTATTTTGGGCAAACGCTCCTGCGACTCCCAAGCAAAGAAACAATAGTGCAAATAGTTTTTTCATTGACTCTAATTTATTGAATGGGTATTTTGAAATGAATAGCTTAACTAATTTTTAAATTTTTTTGAGAGACTCAGAGATGGCAAAAGCAATCGAAGGTCCTTCATAAATGAATCCCGTATACACTTGAACCAAATCAGCACCGGCCTCCAAAGCCAATTGTGCATCATATCCATTGAATATACCGCCAACGCCTATGATGGCCAAATTGGGATTGCTTTTGCGAATAATTGAAATCACTTCCAACGCTCTTTTTTGTGCCGGTTTTCCACTAAGTCCCCCAGCGCCGATATTTTCTACTTCTTGTTTGGAAGTTGACAACGTACTTCGGTCAATGGTTGTATTGCAAGCGATAATTCCAGCGACTTGGCTTTGCGAAACCACATCGATGACATCCATCAAAGATTCATTGGTGAGGTCAGGTGCAATTTTTAAAAAGATGGGCTTGGCATTTTTCTTTTGCAAATCATGATTTTGCAAAGAAGATAAGATTTGAAGCAAAGGACCTTTCTCCTGTAATGCCCGTAAATTGGGGGTGTTGGGAGAACTTACGTTAACCACAAAATAATCCACGCAATCGTGTAGTGCTTCAAAACAGATCAAATAATCTTTGAATGCATCTTCATTTTCCGTCCATTTGTTTTTTCCAATATTGCCTCCAACGACAACATCGGATTTGCGGGATTTTAATTGTCGGACAAGGGTTTCAACTCCATCATTGTTAAAGCCCATTCTGTTGATTAGGGCTTCGTCTTGAGGCAAACGGAATAGACGAGGTTTGTCATTTCCGGGTTGGGATTTGGGCGTAATGGTACCTACTTCGATGTGACCAAATCCGAGCAACGCCAGCTCATCTATCCATTTCCCATTTTTATCAAATCCAGCAGCCAAGCCAACTCGATTGGGGAATGTTATTCCAGCAACTGTGACGGGTTGTTCATGCTTTTTTGATTTCGCCTTATAGTAGACCTTCACTCCTGGAATGCGCGTTGCCATTGTCCACAAGGACATGGCTTTGTAATGAGCATCTTCAGGGTTCCAACGAAAAAAGAAAGGTTTAATTATCTTTTTGTACAACATCCTATCGAACCAATTTTTTGTATTTGATGCGGGTAGGACCTACATCACCTTTTCTCATTTTCTTATTTTCCTCGTATTCAGAAAAAGTTCCTTCGAAGAAATAAACTTCCGAATCACCTTCAAATGCCAGGATGTGCGTACAGATGCGATCCAAGAACCAGCGGTCATGGGAAATAACAACAGCGCATCCTGCAAAACTTTCGATACCTTCTTCCAATGCGCGGAGCGTATTAACGTCAATGTCATTGGTAGGCTCATCTAGTAGAAGAACATTCGCTTCTGTTTTCAATGTCATGGCCAAATGAAGTCGGTTTCTTTCTCCACCAGACAAAACCCCACATTTCTTTTGCTGATCGGCACCAGCAAAATTGAATTTGCTGCAATAGGCTCTCGAGTTAATGGTGGTGCCACCAATCTGAATAACTTCGTTGCCTCCTGAGATAACTTCGTAAACGGATTTCTCCAAATCAATTTCTTTGTGGCGTTGGTCAACATATCCGATCTGAACAGTTTCTCCGATCTTAATGGAACCTGCATCAGCTTGCTCTTCATTCATGATCATTCTGAACAAGGTGGTTTTACCAGCACCGTTAGGACCAATGATTCCGACAATACCCGCAGGTGGTAATTTGAAAGATAAATTCTCAATCAAAATTTTGTCTTCAAAGGCTTTGGAAACACCTGTAAACTCAATAACTTCATTTCCCAAGCGAGGCCCATTGGGGATGGGGATTTCAAGATTCACTTCTTTTTCGCCCTCACCTGCAGACATCATTTTATCGTAGTTCTGCAAACGCGCCTTGTTTTTGGCATGACGTCCTTTGGGATTCATGCGTACCCATTCCAATTCTCGTTCAAGCACCTTGCGGCGTTTGCTCTCTTGTTTTTCTTCTTGCGCCAATCGTTTGGTCTTTTGATCCAACCATCCTGTATAGTTTCCTTCCCATGGAATGCCTTCACCGCGATCCAATTCCAAGATCCATCCGGCCACATTATCCAAGAAGTAACGGTCGTGGGTTACGGCCAATACCGTTCCAGGGTATTGTTGCAAATGTTGCTCGAGCCAAAGCACTGATTCAGCATCCAAGTGGTTGGTGGGCTCATCGAGTAACAATACATCAGGCTGTTGTAACAAAAGTCTACACAACGCAACGCGTCTTCTTTCACCACCAGAAAGTTTGTCAATTTTGGCATCTTCGGGTGGGCAGCGCAATGCGTCCATGGCAATGGCCAATTTGGTGTCCAAATCCCATCCACCCAATGCTTCAATTTTATCTTGAACAGCAGCTTGACGATTCATCAAACTGTCCATCTTATCAGGATCATTCAATACAGCCTCATCCATGAATTGCGCATTGATTTCTTCGTATTCTTTCAGCGCATCTGTGATCGGCTTCACACCTTCTTCAACAATTTCTCTGACTGTTTTTGTCTCGTCAAGTTGAGGTTCCTGTGGCAAGTAGCCAACAGAGTAACCGGGAGACCAAACGACATCACCTTGGTAGCTTTTGTCCAAACCCGCTATGATCTTCATAACAGTTGATTTACCTGCGCCATTTAAACCGATGATTCCAATTTTGGCACCGTAATAAAAGCTTAAATAAATGTCTTTGATGATGTGTTTTCCAGTTGGCGTATGCTTGTTTACGCCCACCATCGAGAAAATAATTTTCTTATCCATGGAAGTCCTTTTAATTCTTACCGCAAATATACGTTTTGTAAGCCCTATCTTTGCGCCATGAGTTATACAGTAGCCATTATAGGACGACCCAATGTGGGAAAGTCAACTTTATTCAATCGATTGACTGAAACCCAAGAGGCTATCGTTGACCCTACATCAGGGGTGACGCGTGATCGCAAGTACGGAACAGCCTCTTGGAGAGGAAAAGAATTTATTATTATTGATACAGGTGGAATGGTGTCCGATTCAACCGATGAGTTTGAAAAGGACATCAATAACCAAGTGCGCATGGCAGTGGAGGAAGCAGATTCTGTTTTCTTTATGGTGGATGTGCGCGACGGATTATCAGAATGGGATGAAGCAGTGGGAGACATGTTGCGCAGAATCGATAAGCCCGTTTTTGTGGTTTGCAACAAGGTTGATACCAGTGACAAAGAGGTTTTGACCCATGAGTTTTGGGCTTTGGGAATGACAGAGAAATTGTATTCGCTTAGCGCCAATAACGGATATGGCACGGGAGAGTTGTTGGATGATTTGTACGACGTCATGCCCAAGATTGAGGAAAAGGAAGAAACAACTTTGCCTCGAATTGCCATTGTAGGTCGCCCCAATGTTGGTAAATCGACCTTCATCAATACTTTGATGGGACAAAATCGTTCCATCGTTTCGGATGTGGCAGGCACCACGCGTGATTCAGTGGATACCTATTTCAATGCTTTTGGCAAGGAGATGATGTTGGTGGATACCGCGGGTTTGAGAAAGAGAAAGCAAATTGAAGGGGATATCGAGTATTATTCCTCAATACGTACTTTGAAGGCCATCCGTAGTGCTGATGTCTGCATGTTGCTTATTGATGCGGTGGAGGGTATTACAGTTCAGGACTTGGCTATTTTTCATGAAATTGATGAAGCCAACAAAGGCGTGGTGATATTGGTAAACAAATGGGATTTGGTAGAGAAGGATCACAAGAGTGTTCAGGTGATGACGGATGAGATTAAAAAGCGTCTATCACCATTTACCGATGTGCCAATTTTCTTTACATCCAACGTGACCAAGCAACGATTGCTTAAAGCATTGGAGATGGCTTTGGAAGTGTTCGATAACAGATTCCAACGCGTTTCAACATCTAAATTAAACGACATCTTATTGCCATTGATTCAGGCTTATCCACCGCCCATTTACAAAGGGAAGGAAGTGAAGATCAAGTTTGTTACCCAATTGCCGACCAAATCGCCTGCGATAGCGTTTTTCTGTAATACACCTCAGAACGTTAAGTTGCCATATCAGCGCTTTTTAGAAAACAAGATCAGGGAGCATTTCAACTTTACCGGCGTTCCGATTCGTTTGTATTTCAGACAGAAATAATACCTTTTTTGTGGTATTGTAGTTTGTAGTCAAACCATCGACATTTGTATCATGACGGACGTGAAATTGTCGGAAATCGCATTGGGACAAACCAGAATCATCAAGCAGGTGACTTCAGGTTTCTTGGCCGCTAAAATGGCCGATTTGGGATTGTATCAAGGCAATTCAGTATCAGTCATTTTCAAAGCGCCTTTGGGTGATCCTTTGGCCGTTTCTGTGGGTGGTACTGTTGTATCTTTGCGACTGGATGAAGCGGAGTGGATTACACTGGAGTCATGAATAAAGAAATTTCTAAAGTTGCCATAGTAGGAAACCCCAATACGGGGAAATCTACTGTTTTCAATTGGTTGACAGGGCTCAATCAAAAAGTAGGCAATTTTCCTGGAGTGACAGTAGATCGTAAATCGGGTTCGCTTCAACTAGAGGGAAGAAATGTAGAGGTGATTGATTTACCTGGGACATATTCCATTTTTCCAAGGTCTGAAGAAGAAAGGGTGGTGCGTGATTTACTTCTGAATACAAAGGATCATGACTTTCCTGATTTGGTGATTTTTGTTGCCGATCAAACACAATGGGAGAGGAATTTGTTGTTATTTACGCAGTTGTACGATTTGCGTATTCCCATGATTTTGGTTCAAACCATGGTGGATATGGAAGCCAAATGGGAAATGGATAACCATCCCATTTGGAAAGATAGATTGATTCCTTTGATCAAGATCAATGGGCGCACGGGTAAAGGGATTGACGAATTACGCAATGCAATTGTCAATTTCAAAGATGCCGTTGATTCCAGAAATAGCATCGTCGAAGGTGATTTGCTCAAATTGCAGGATTCGCCTGAATTGCAGATAGAGAATACCAAAAAACGATATCAGTGGATCAAAGAAAACTTCCCCCTAAAGGCAGCGAATAAAAGCCAAGCTAAGCAAGGTGAAGTTTCCAAGTGGGATGCCATTTTGGTCCATCCTGTATGGGGATATGCGATTTTTGCGGCTGTTCTCTTTGTTATATTTCAATTTATTTTTCGATTTGCGTCTTTGCCCATGGACGCCATTGATGGTTCTTTTGTGCAGCTTAGTCAATGGGTAAAGGAACTTTTGCCTGCAGGCACGTTCACCAATTTGATTTCAGAGGGAGTCATCCCGGGAATAGGTGGAGTGGTGACATTTGTGCCTCAAATTGCGCTGTTGTTTTTCTTTCTGTCTATTTTAGAAGAGACAGGATACATGTCTAGGGTTGTTTTTATCATGGATAAGTTGGTTCGTCCATTTGGCCTGAATGGAAAGTCTGTTGTGCCATTGATGTCCAGTGTTGCATGTGCAATTCCTGGAATAATGTCGGCCAGAACCATATCCAATGGTAGAGATCGTTTGATTACCATTCTTGTTGCACCTTTGATGAGTTGCAGTGCGAGAATACCAGTATACACGCTTTTGATTTCGTTGGTTGTACCCGATCAATTGGTGGGAGGATGGTTAGATTTAAAAGGTTTGGTTTTGTTTGCGATGTATGCCTTGGGATTATTCGCAGCCTTACTCATGTCAGTAGTTTTCAAATGGATTTTGAAGACCAAGGAGCAAGGGTTTATGGTCATGGAAATTCCAACGCTGAAGTCGCCTATGATGCGACAAGTGGGATTGACCGTTTGGGAGAAGGTTCGGGTTTTTGTTTGGGATGCAGGGAAAGTGATAGTAGCGCTTAGTGTTATTTTGTGGGCACTGGCAAGTTATGGTCCATCTGATCGCCGAGACCAAGCCATTGCGGCCATTCCTTTGCCAACAGTTTCAACAGATAGCACCATGCAAGTGTATCAGGCAGAGGTGAACGCAGTAGCATTGGAGAATTCATATATCGGGATTTTGGGAAAGGGCATTGAGCCTGTGATTCAACCTTTGGGATTTGATTGGAAAATCGGAATTTCTATCATAACCTCTTTTGCAGCTCGCGAAGTATTTGTAGGGTCGATGGCCACCATATACAGTGTTGGGGATGACTTTGAAGACAACTCAAGATTGTTGGATAAGATGAAGCGCGATATCAATTCATCTACGGGTAAGCCCACTTTTACCTTGGCTTCGGGAATGTCATTGATGGTTTTCTATGTCTTTGCCATGCAATGCTTGGCAACGTTTGCGGTAGTACAGCGAGAAACGGCCTCTTGGAAATGGCCTACAATACAAGTGCTTTATATGGCAGCATTGGCTTATGTTGGCGCTTGGTTAACCTTTATATGTTTGTCATGATACAAGACGCATTAACCTGGATAGCTATTTTTGGGGCCTTGTCTTATTTGATTGTATCACAATACCAACATTTTCAGCAGAGCAAAAAAAAATGCACGGGCTGTGCCGTGCATAAAATCTATTTCGATTCAAAGAAGAATTAAATGCTGTTCAGCATTTTCTGAACTTCTTTTATATCCTTTTTCAAATATCCTTTGGTATCGTATTTCTTGGCTTCAGCCAAATGCATCATGGCTTCGCGTTTCTTTCTTTTGTTGGCAGCCAATACAGATAGGTTAAGATAAACAGCAGCCTTGTCATGATCCATTCTTAAACCAAATTGCAATGCTGTTCTCAAATGCTTTTCGCTTTGTGCCATGCTTTGGTTTTGCATATCGGTTGTGGCCAATAAAAAGTGGTAATATCCTTTTTGATTATTCCATAATTTGTTGGGATTGATTTTGGCCAACCAAGTTTTTGCCTTTTCTAAATTTTGACGTTGGATGTAATAAAAAACAACGATCAATCTCGTGCTTCTGAAACAAACCAATACCAAAACAGCCGTAACCAAAGTCATGAAAATCCCCATTCCCCAACGGCCGTCAATAAAAGTCATTACGGTATAAGCAAGTGAAAGTGCTGCGATGATAATTTTAATAATTCTTGTGTCCATGTTATTTTTTTCTGCCACAAAAGTAACAATAATGAACCAAAGGTTTTCAATAACTCGGTGAATAACTCTGTTGAAATGTCATCAGTGAGGTTTCGAAATAACCTTTCAACGCGTGTCTATTTTTGAGAAAACCTAATGGTAACAAAAAAGTAAAGCCGATGTTACAACTTTTTGGAAAGAAAAAACTAAACACAGAGCGTGTTGCACATCACTTGGTGAATGCCATTTTGAATAGTGTAGATGAAGGATTTGAGAGTATTGCAGAATATATCGCTTATTGTCCGGAGTTTGTTACAACCCCTCCTATCAGCAAGGCAGATAGCGGAAAGTTTTTGATGATTGTCATTGCTGGTAATTTCAGTGTATTGCCTCGTTTCTTTACCAATGGCCAAGATCAAGAGATCATTACCGAAGCTGTAAAGAAATTGGCTCCAGTTTTTGACTTGTCAGAGGGACAATTCAATGCTGTGGTTGGTGAATACAAAGAGATGATGTCTCGTGTGAACGCACCATCTAAGAATACGCTTTATGCTATGTCCAAAGGTGTATTTCACAAGTATAACTTGAATGAGTATCAACAAGATTATTTCAAGATGATGCAGACTCCCAATCCGTTGTTCTTAAAGAAAATGGATGAGATCATGTCTAACTTCTTGTTCAATTGGGAGAGCTTCAATGATAAATTTAAAGTAGTCTCTCAAGCTGTTGCTTAAGTTCGGATTTAATTGGTTAGTAGATAAAAAAAAGAGGGCCTAGGCCCTCTTTTTTATTTCGATGAATGCAAGAGTCCACACATGTGATACAGGAGGCGTGCCCCTACATTGCCATTCCAATCATCATCGCCAGGTGCCACTTCGACTAGATCAAAACCAATCAAGTGTTTGGTCTCAGCTGCGCGATTCAATAAGTACAATGCTTGGGCATAACCAAGCCCTCCAGGAACTGGAGTTCCTGTATTGGGGCACAATGTTGCATCAAGTCCATCAATGTCAAAACTGATGACAATCTTTTCAGGTAGCAAGGCAACAATCTCGTCACAGATGCTTTTCCAATTCTCACCTTCGAAAGTTTTGGATTGAAGAGAGAAGTCCGTAAACACTTTCACGCGCTCTCCCTGAGAATCAACCACCTCTTGTTCTTGAGCACAAAAATCTCGGATGCCCACTTGAACAAGTTTATTGATGTTTTCAATTTGCAAGGCGTTGTACATTACTGAAGCATGGCTGTACTGAAAACCTTCGTATGCAATACGCAAATCCATGTGTGCGTCAATATGTAGAATTCCGAAATGTGCGTGCTCTTTGGCCAATGCTCGATAGTAGCCAAGTGGAGTAGAATGATCGCCACCAACTACAGCTACTTTTTTACCCTTCGACTTCCAATGGTGAACACGACCCTCCACCCATTGATTCATTTTTTCGCATGCAGCATTAACTTCCATTAGTAGTTTTTGTGCATCTTCGTTATCTTCTACAACAACTCCTTCTTCATGCAAAGCAATGATTTTTTCTGCTTTGGGGCGCATCTCTGCACTGAGCGTTTGAAGTTCCTCGGGTATGCTATCCATACCTATTCCATCTTTCCACAAGTGAGGGAATTGAGGATGGTGCAAATCCACTTGAAAGCTCGCTTCAAAAATATGTGCAGGTCCATCTGCAGCGCCACTTCCGTAACTTACCGTAACTTCCCATGGCACAGGGATCAGAATAATTTCGCAATCTTCATTGGAAAATGGTAGGCCATAAATATTGGCATCTTTTAATCCCGCGCTATTGGGATCAAAATTGTCGATGATTTCTTGTTTGGTCATATTATAAATTCTGGTAGTTCGTTATTTCAATTCCATAGCCACTGAGTGCAGTACGCTTTATGGGATGGTTGGTTATCAAATTCATTTTTCTAATGCCAAGGGCACGAATAATCTGCGCACCTGTTCCATAATCGCGATCATCCATCGGAACCTTTTCATCTGATGCTGAATGCGCATGCATGTAAACCAGTGCTCCTTTTCCTTGGCTACTAATTTTTTTCAAACCTTGGCCGAGATTGGAGTTTTCACCATTCTGAATCCAATCCAACAAATCTTGATCGGTTTTTCCACTGTGCACCCGAACAGCTACCTCTTCATTTTCACTCCAACTGCCCAATACAAAAGCAAAGTGTTTTTCTTGGGTAATGGATTGCGTAAAGGTGAGGTGAACAAATGCGCCAAATGGATTATTGAAAGTGTTTCGATGGGTCTCAATAACCAATCTCTCTGATTGCATGCGGTAGGCAATCAAATCTTCAATGGAAATAATTTTAAGGTTGTGTTTTTTAGCAATTTCTAAAAGCTGAGGCAAACGAGCCATGGTACCATCCTCATTCATAATTTCTACGAGAACACCTGCGGGCTCTAGTCCTGCAAGTCGCGCCAAATCAATGGTTGCCTCAGTATGTCCGGGGCGTCTCAAAACACCTTCTGGTTTGGCAATGAGCGGAAAAATATGCCCGGGTCTAGCCAAATCGCGAGGTTGTGTATCCTTGGAGATAAGTGCTTGAACGGTTTTGGCGCGGTCATGCGCACTTATTCCAGTTGTACATCCATGTCCCAACAAATCTACAGATACAGTAAAGGCCGTTTTATTGGGATCCGTATTGTGAGTAACCATCAAAGGCAAGTCCAAGTCTTTGCAACGCTCAGGTGTCAATGCGGCGCATATCAGACCACGACCTTCTTTGGACATAAAATTGATGACTTCAGGTGTGACGTTTTTTGCAGCCGTAATAAAGTCGCCTTCATTTTCTCGATCCTCATTATCTACAACGATTACCACTTTCCCAGCTTTGATATCGGCAATGGCCTCTTCAATGGAGTGTAAAATCGACTCTTTGCTTGAATTACTCATGCCACAAAGTTACAGCCTTTATTACCTTTACAGCACGAAATCATTATGAATACAATCGTTGATCAAATCAAATTGGCGTTGAAAGATGCCGGACAAAGTCTTTATCAAGTAGACATCCCAGATAGTGCTATACAATTTCAGGCAACCCGCAAGGAATTTGAAGGCGACATCACGTTGGTGGTATTTCCACTGACCAAATTGACACAATCCAAACCCGAAGAGTTGGGCTTGCGTTTGGGAGAGTTTATTCAAAGCGCAGTTCATGATGTGACAGGTTTTAATGTCGTCAAAGGATTTTTGAATTTGGTTTTTAGTGATGCGTATTGGTTGGGCAATTTGAATGAAATGATGACTCAATCGAATTGGGGTTTTTCATTGCCAGATTCAAAGCCACGGATGATGGTAGAGTATTCTTCGCCCAATACCAACAAGCCGCTGCATTTGGGGCATCTTAGAAATAATTTTTTAGGTTATTCCGTTGCGCAAATTTTAAAGGCCAACGGACACAAGGTGACGAAAGTGCAAATCATCAATGATCGCGGTATACACATTTGCAAGAGCATGTATGCCTGGATGCACGCAGGCAAGAATGAAACGCCTGAATCAACTGGAATGAAGGGCGATAAACTCGTCGGTAAATATTACGTTGAGTTTGATGCGATGTATAAGAATGAAATTCGCGAGATGATGGCGAATGGAGCGACAGAGGAAGATGCCAAGCAAAATGCGCCTTCCATGAAAGCAGCGCAAGAGATGCTCAGGGCGTGGGAGAATGGTGATGAGGAAGTGGTGGCATTGTGGAAGAAAATGAACAGTTGGGTGTACGATGGTTTTGAAGCTACTTACAAAAGAATGGGTGTAGACTTTGATCAATTGTATTTTGAAAGCGAGACCTATCTGAAAGGAAGAGATGAAGTTTTAAAGGGCCTAGAGAAAGGTGTATTTTATAGAAAAGACGACGGCAGTGTTTGGATTGATTTGACGGAAGAAGGGTTAGATGAGAAAGCGGTTTTACGCAGAGATGGAACGGCCATGTATGTGACACAAGATATTGGAACCGCGATTATTCGTTTTGAAGATTATCCCGATACCGTATCGCAGATTTACACTGTAGGAAATGAGCAAGAGTATCACTTTAAAGTCTTGTTCAAGATTTTAAAGAAGTTGGGTTGGACACAATCCGATGCCTGTTATCATCTAAGTTATGGAATGGTCGAGCTTCCCGAAGGAAAAATGAAAAGTAGGGAAGGCACAGTTGTGGACGCAGATGATTTAATGGAGTCTATGGCTGCGGAATCTAGAATTGTAGCTGATGAACAAGGGAAACTTGCAGATTTGAATGAAGAGGAAAAGACGGAAGTTTACAATGTCATCGGCATGTCTGCTTTGAAGTATTTCTTACTTCGTGTAGATCCCAAAAAGAATATGATGTTCAATCCGCAAGAGAGTATTGACTTCAATGGTAACACAGGTCCTTTCATTCAGTATGGATACGTGCGTACTCAAGCAGTGTTGCGAAAGGCAGGGGAGTGGAGTAAATTGGATGTAGGAGGATTGGAATTGAACGTGTATGAAAAGAATTTGATTCAATTGTTGTTCTCATATCCTCAGGTGATGGCGCAGGCAGGATCGCAATTTGACCCATCCATTGTTGCTGCATTCTCCTATGAATTGACCAAGACATTTAATTCGTTCTATCAACAATGCGGCATATTGAAAGAAGAAGATGAAGTGCGCAAATCCTTGCGTTTGCAATTGACATCTTTGACCGGACAGTGCATTGCTTCGAGCATGTCTTTGCTGGGTGTTTCTATGCCAGCCAGAATGTAAAAGGAGATTATCACCAATAAAAAGGGCGACCCAATGGAGTCGCCCTTTTTTATGTGTTCGATAATTTTTATCGCGCAATGGTAATGGTTCCTACAATTTCTTTTCGCTCTCCGGTAGATTTAGAGCGAATGGTAGCATTCCAATTGTAGACGCCATTGGGGACATAATAAGCTCCATCAGCGGCGTTACCTTGCCAAGCTTCGTATGGATCTGTAGTTTGGAATACGATAGATCCCCAACGATCAAATATGGTAAGAATGAAATTCTTTTCATCAATGTCATTGGAAACAAATTGAATCGCATCATTGATGTTATCTCCATTGGGTGTGAAACCAGTTGGGATATAAAATAAGAAAGGCTCGATAACATGAACTTCGCCGGTAGCAATATCAATACATCCGTTGACATCTACGACTTGCAATTGAACTGTATAGTCACCACCAACACCAAGGGGGAAGGTGTGAACGGGTTCATATTCGATAGAATATTCCTCGTTGCCATTTAAATCAAAAGTCCAATTGTAATCTGCAATGTTACCTTCACTCATGTTGTTGAAATGGAAGGTTGGCTCAAATGAGTCAACTTCATCTTCCTGTGTCATCCAGCCAGCGGTTGGAGGAGCAAATGAGGTCAAGTAATTATTGAAAGTCGAATCGTATTGACATCCCAAGTCATCAATCAACAACACGGTAACATGGTAAGTTCCTGGGTTATCAAAAGTTTGGTTGATGTTGACCATGTTGTCGTAGCCATCACCGTTGCTGATATCCCAGTGATTTAGATCGTATAGTGTTGGATCTGTTTCAAGCTCCAATGCAAGTGGGTCTGGCCAACACGCTTGTTGAGGTGTTGCGGAAATCTCTACAGGTACTTTCGGACGAACTGTAAGATTGAAACAGTTAGAAGCAACATCATTACATGCATCGGTAGCGTCTACACAAAACTGACCACTACTTGCTGGATCATATCCCAAAACATCTTCAGTGAAACCAATTTGATTTCCTTCGAAACTCCACGCGTAGCTCACAGGTGCTAATCCACCATTGGTGGTAAGAACCTCGGCGTCTATGGGGTCATACCAACAAATTTCTGTATCGCCAGTAGTTGTAATTGTAACAGGTGTACTTTCCTGAATGGTTACAGTAGCAGAGAGCGAACATCCACCAGAAACAACCGTGTGTGTATACACACCAGGCGTGCTTGTTGTTGGACTGAAAGTAAGGTCCGTTGTCAGTTCGCCTGCGTTATCTCCGAACTGAGACCCGTCAGGCAAGGTCCATACACCAACGTTTTGAACGGGATTACCATCCAACAAATCAAATACATTGTATGTGGCGTTGTCGTTGTAGCAATAGACGGGTGGAGTTGTGCTAATTCCGGGGTCTCCCAGGGGATTTACTTGCACAGTTACAGTGGCTGTACTAGCGCAACCAGGGTGTCCTGCTGGATATCCAGTTACAGTGAAAGTAGTGGTCTGGTTGATGGTGTTAACGGTAGGATCAATGATGAATGCATCATCAAGATTTGCCGATGGCGACCATTCCCAATCGTAATCTGGTCCTTGTGAAGAAAGTGTAGTTCCAGTAGCAGGATCGAACATATTCACCACAAATGGTAGATTGTAACCTACCGATCCATCACTCTCCATGTAAACTGTCAAACAGCCAGATGGATCAGTGGATGTTACGGTTACTGGTGAGGCAATTTGAAAAGGTAAACCTGAGGTTGATCCTTGCCCCCAGTTGAAAAGGTTATTGGGTCCGGCGGGAAGGGTAGTGGGCAAAGGAGTTCCCAAATTGACGGATCCATTGTAAATTCCTACTGCATCAAATCCCATTTCAATTTGTCCTGAGATTTGAACGGACACTTGATAACCTGATCCTGCAGGAGGACAAAGTACATCGGTATAAAGAACATTGTTGTCATAGGTACCATTGCCATCGTTATCCCCGAGGACACCATCGGAACATACAGGACAAATTGGAATTCCGTCAAACCAAGCTTGCAATTGAACTGGAGCACAATCGTATTGAATGACATCCGGAACGGCAATGACAGGAATGGGATCGTAGAACTCTACAAAAATGGTTGTGTCGTTTTCACATCCAAAAGAGTTGATTACGTGATAAGTGAAGCCATAAGTTCCAGCCGCAGGCGGATCGATCTCTAAAACATCACTGTTGGTCGTTGCATCAATCAAATTAGAAAGCGCAGGGTCAACAGTCCAGTATGAACTGTCAGAGTCGATACCAATACTTGGCGTGAAAGTGGTAATGCCTGGAAACAATGCAGGATTCAAGTTCAATCCCCATTGGAAGATATATCCGTTATCAGCAGCTAAGTTGTCTAAAACACTAATTGTCCAAGATCCATTCAAAGGACAACCCACCAAATCGCACAGATTACCGGTAGCCGCATAAGTTCCGGGTGCAAGAGCATTGGCACTAGGATTTCCAACACCCTGTACGATATTTCCTCCAGCAACACCAGCAGTGAAGGCACCGTTCCAAGTTGGGTTGGGTGTGTTAGGTGCCCAAGTGTAATTGTATCCAATTCCAGGATTTGTAGCAGAAACCCCATCATCGATGGCTTCTCCTAGATAAGTGCCACCACCACCACTTGGGTAGGTTACAAGATCTACAACTGTTCCGTTGGGGCATGTAATCGTCATGGAAACGTCACCGGAATATGAGTGCTCCATGTTAACAAAAATCCCATACAAATCGTTGCAATTGGTTAGGGTTGCAGCTGGATCAAAGAAGTCATAGGTAATCGAATTGGAATAAGAGAAACCAGCTCCATCTGCCAAATATGACTGGCCGGAAACAACTTGCGGTGGTAAGGAAGTCCATTGTATACTTTCAAAAGCTCCTTCAATTTGTAAATCATCGCCCAAACAAGTCATCGCAGGGGCATTCTCTGAAAGTTGAGTAAATACAGGAACCGTAGAAACCCATACGCTTAGCGGCTCGAGATTCAAATTTTGACATCCGTTGTTATCTGTAACAATCAAAGTAACCAAATGCTCTCCAGGAACTGTAAAGTCGTGAGAAGCATTGGGTCCAGAAGTGTTGTCGATCGTGCCATCGTCAAAGTTCCATTCGTATTCTACCAAGTTAAAACCAGGTTGCGCAAATGATGCTGAGCCATTGAAAGTCACCGTCTCACCGATACATACATTGATGTGTGGATTGTCGATAGGGTCAAGAATTGCTTCACCCACAATGGATGAAACGGAAGTTGGATTCGCGCATGGCGTGGTACAACTTATTGCAGCTTCAAAACCGGGAGAAGTTGTATTTACTGGTCCGTTGTCGGTGAATTGTAAAGTAAGACAACCGGAGGTGTTGTTTACAGTTCCGGTAACTTGATATCCTTGAAGTTGAGTTCCAGTGTAAGACCCCAATGTTGTGGCACCAATACTGTTACCATCATAAATAGCCAAGTAGTCGGAGTTGCTTCCATTGGCGTTGGTTTGTAACGCAAAAGCAGAGAAATCCAATTGAATCACATCTCCTGGAGTATCGGGACAAATCACCATGGTGTAGTCTCCACCGGTATAGGGCCCACCACCGCCGTCGTCAGTTAAAATCTCTGAACAAGTGTTCAATGGGGTGTTGGATATGGGCACTTGGGAGAATGCTAAAACGGGTCCCAAGCCCAAAGCCAAAAGTGTAAGTTTTAAATTCATTGCTTTAGTAGTAAATACGATACTTATAACAGACAAATATACAAAACGAAGAGTTGCATTTCGTAACGAAATTATTCAAAAAAAAAGGGAGCCGTAGCTCCACTTTCTTTTCTATCTAGGTTTTGGTTAAGGTCTTAGTAATATGGCGCCGCTGTAATATTTGTCCTCGCCGGTTTTTTCGTTGTGAACGATGGCAATCCAAGGGTATTGTTTGTTGATTTCCAATGAGCGGCCTTTGCTATCCATTCCGTTCCAAGCGCGTTTCGGCGATTTTGTTTCAAAGATTTTTTTGCCGTTGTCGTATATACTTAAAACGAAATTTCCTTTCATCGCAATTAATCCTTGCGGCATAAACTCTTGTCCGACATATATGCTGCTTGGGGCATTGAGGTTGTAATCTGAGTTGACATCCAAATACTTGATCTTGGTGTCACGGCAACCATTTTCATGAATGGCGGTGATTTGAATGGCGTGTTTTCCAGCTTGAGAAAATGATTTCATCGGTGAATCACCTTCCAAGTGTAAGCCATCATCAAAGGTCCATGCTGTCTGGTGGCTACGTTGACTCAAATTTTCAATTTGTATGGTCGGAACTTCATTGGGGCCATTGACAAACTTCCAATCAAATTCGGCATCAGGCGTGGTGAGAATCGTGATCGTCTCGCTCATATTCATTGTATTAATTTGAGCACTTTTGTGACCAGATAAAGACAATGAGACCACATAAGTTCCTGGCTTTAGGTATCGATGTTTGGGGTCTCTTTCATTGGAAAAACTACCATCACCGAAATTCCACAAAAAGCTTACGTCCTCGGGAGCAGAAGGGGGATTGAAAGATATTTCAGCACCTACACAATTGGTTCTGGTGCCCCCTGGTTTAAACTCATCTGATTGTGACGAATGATCATTTTTCAATGGGGCATTCAATAGCAATTTGTCATCAGAAGGGTTAGGAGAATTTACAATATTCTTACTAGTAAGTGCGTCGCTTTCAATTGATGTATTTTCTTCAGAAATGTCGGACTCTTGTGAAGAAGAACCTGTAGCCGTATTTTCAGCTAATGGCGAGTTGGAATTATCTGGTTTTTCTGAATTTACATTGTTCTCTTCATTGTTGCTAACTACGGCACTTGCTGATTCATTTTTTTGATTGAAGTACAATACGGTAGAGCCAATACCGATACCAACCATGATTACAGCTGCACCAATGGTTTTGAATAATTTAGAGGAAGTAAGAGCCGCTGTTGTAGCGGATGTAGCTACACCTTCAGCGATGCCTTGCCACACACCCGGACTTACTGGAAGTTCGTGGTTCTTAAAGGCTCCTCTTAATTTTTTTTCAAATTTATTTTCGCTCATTTCTTCAAATAGTATCGAGTAAAATTCGTTGTAAGTTCTTTTTTGCTTTAAAGTAATTGCTTTTGGATGTGCCTACGCTAATACTTAGTTTGTCAGCTACTTCTTGGTGCGAATACTCTTCAAATGCGATTAAGTTAAAAACAGTTCTATACACTGGAGTCAATTTCTCCATCGCAAGAAGTACTTGCTCAGGAGTAAAATCAAAATCCACGTCGTCGTTTTCAAGATCATCTATTTTTTCATTGGGGATATCATGTTCATCAGTTGAAACCCATCGGATACCTTTGTTTTTGCGCAAAGTGTCCAGACAGAGATTGACGAACATTCTCCTCAGCCACCCTTCAAAGGCTCCGTTGCCTTTGAATTGATGAATCTGTTGAAAAGCTTTGATGAACCCTTCTTGCAAAAGATCTTCAGCGTCTTCCCTCGATTTCAAATAACGTACACACACCACCATCATTCTGCCAGCGAACATTTTGTAGACGAGTTCTTGAGACCGCAAATCACCATGGATGCAGCCCATTACCAATTCGTTTATAATGATCGATTCAGGCACTCAACTAATGTAATGACGTTTTTGTTTGGTTGGGTTGCCCCTGAGCAGAAAAAAAAGTTTTACTTTTGTCGGGATGTCTCAAAAAAGGGTAGTTGTTGGTTTGTCTGGTGGTGTTGATTCTAGCGTTTCAGCGGCTTTGTTGTTGGAACAGGGTTATGAGGTTATCGGCGTATTCATGCGCAATTGGCATGATGAATCTGTCGTGATCAACCAAGAGTGCCCATGGATAGATGATTCCAATGATGCCATGCTTGTTGCTGAACATTTGGGAATTCCTTTTCAAGTTTTGGATTTGAGTGGCGAGTACAAAAAGCGCATTGTCGAGTACATGTTTGAAGAATACAAAAATGGATTTACCCCCAATCCAGATGTATTGTGCAACAGAGAAATTAAGTTTGATGTATTTTTAAAAGCCGCTGAGCAATTGGGTGCCGATTTTGTGGCGACAGGGCATTACTGCAGGAAGCATTGGAATGAGGCCGATCAAGTTTTTGAGTTGGTAGAGGGTGCCGATTCCAACAAGGATCAGAGTTATTTTCTTTGTCAGATTTCTCAAGAGCAACTGGCCAAAGCCATCTTCCCAATAGGCCATCTGCAGAAGTCACAAGTTAGAGTGCTAGCCGAAAAGTATGATTTGCCTACCGCTAAAAAGAAAGATTCACAAGGACTCTGTTTTGTAGGCAAAGTGAAGTTGCCTGTTTTTCTGCAACAACAACTGTCCCCCAAAGAGGGCAATGTTATTTACGTTACAGAAGAAGAATATACACGCGTTGCAGGTATTAGGGTGATGTCAGCATGGAATTGGGATAAGGCCCAAGAGTTAGCTCAAATGCCGAGCTGGAAAGAAATGAAAGGTCGATGGATTGGTAAGCACCAGGGAGCGCATTACTATACCGTTGGGCAGCGAAAAGGATTGCAAATTGGAGGTTTCAAGGAGCCGCTCTTTATTCTGCATACAGACACCGAAACCAATACCGTTTATGTGGGTGAAGGAGAAAACCATATTGCGCTCTATCAAAGTGTGGTATTTGTTCCCGCAGAGCATATTCATTTTTTGCAACCATACAATCCATTGGAAAAGAATTTCAAAGCACGTATTCGTTACAGACAGACTTTGGAAGAGGTGGAATTACATAACAATGAAAATGGCTATTATTTCTTTTTTCAACAACCTCAACGCGCCATTGCACCAGGGCAATTTATCGCTTGGTACAAGGCCTCTGGAGGTTTTGATACTTTGACTATGCACCTGTTGGGAAGTGGCAGGATGTCCATGCGTTAAAAACTAAACTGTTAAAAAACAGTGGTTTAAACTTTTTAGCGCAGATTCCGAATATTTTAGCATCATGATGAAAAAATACTTTCTCGTTATTTTGCTTCTTTCCATTTTTGGTGGAGTTAAAATTTCAGCTCAAAATCAGCCTTGTGGCGATACTTTGCATTATTTGCAAATCAGTTTAACAACGGGTACTTGGGGTGGTGAAATGTCTTGGACCTTGCTCAATGATTCCAATACCCCAATCAATGGTGGCGGTGGATACGGCAACAATCAGGCATTTACCCTTACGCAATGTTTACCATCTGGTTGTTACACGATGCATTTGCATGATTCATTTGGTGATGGATGGAATGGAGGTACAATGAATTTGACTTTGGATGGTCAGTCCATTTTCTCGGGCACTTTGGCCTCTGGATCGGATATGGTGTTCACCATTGCGATGGACGCGATGGGTTGTCAAAGTTCAATTCCCGTTGGATGCATGGACCCAGCTGCGGGCAATTATGATCCTTCGGCACAAATGAGTGATGGTAGCTGTATTTACTTGGGTTGTACTGATCCTTATGCAATGAACTACAATGCTTCGGCCAACCAAAACGACAGTTCATGCGTGTATTGTAATGCTGGCGTTTATGCTCATTTGTATATATGCGCTTTCTCAAATGGAAATCAAATCAATTTGAGCATTCTTGACAGCAACGGTGTATCCATCTTCAATTCACCTATCTTGAATAACGGAGCGATTTACAATACCAATATTTGTTTGGATAGCAATATGTGCTACACAGCTGTTATGACCAACAACGCGGGTCTTACAGGATGGAACAACGGATATTTTTGGGTTACTGTAGGGGGGAATCAAGTAATCAACCAATCTTTGGATGCCACGTCAACACTCGAGGAAGTCAACTTCAGTATGTTTGGTGCTTGTAACGTAGAAGTGATTCCGGGATGTACGGATGCATGGGCAATCAATTACAATTCTCAGGCGACATGGAATGACAACTCTTGTATCTATCCGATTTATGGTTGTATGGATATGAACGCATTGAACTACAGTGCGCAAGCTACGGTTAACTCCAATTGTATCTATCCCAGCATTTGCGGAAATTTGAATTTGATTTATTTGGAATCCAATTCAGTGAGCCCCAATTCATCTGATTACTACACCATTACTGATGAAAATAGCAACATGGTGGGTTATGTATATCCTGGAGAAACCAATTATGCATGTGTCAATGATGGTTGCTTCTTTATACAATACAACACATGGGACGCAAATCCTGCGATTGATACAGTTTTGGTTCATGTAAACAACAATCAAGTATACACTTACACTTCCAATCAATTGTTGTTTAGTGTAAATACTTTCTGTGTGAATGATTCTACTGGCTTTAATGTTTCAGGTTGTATGGATCCCAATGCGATGAATTACAACTCTATGGCTACGCAGAGCGATAACTCATGTGTTTTTGCATCCGATTGCCCCAATGGGTTTTCCTATATCCAAGGATCTACAGGATTATGGGGAAATGAAATGTCTTTTGAAGTATTGAATTCAGCAGGTGAAGTTGTATTTGCTTTTGAAGGAAGCACTTCTAACACACCATTCATGGAGTATGCATGCTTGACACCTGATTGTTATACTGTTGAAATGTCCGATAGCTGGGGAGATGGATGGAATGGTGGATATATCTATTTGGCTGAAACAGCAGGTTCAGGATTTTATCAAGGCGTTTTAAACTGGGGTAATGCAGGTAATGGAAACTTCAGTGTTGGAGGTATGTGTGTAGAGACATTGTGGGGATGTACGGATCCCAACGCTATGAATTACGCATCTTGGGCAACACAAGATGACGGATCTTGTATTTACAACGACAATGATACAATCAATTGGAATCCAGGAATGGCTTTGAATACCAATTGGGAAGTTAAGTTATTTCCAAATCCAAGCAATGATTTGGTGTGGTTGAACGTATCTGGATTGACTCAAAATGAATGGGCCAAGTATCAAGTGTATTCAGCTGATGGTAGACTAATCAGTGAAAAAGCATTCAATACAAATGGAAATTCAACTTTCACTATTGATGGTTTGGATAACGAAACAGGAATTTTCTTTGTCAAAGTAATCATTCAAAATGAAACAAAGTTGACAAGGGTTATCAAGTTGTAACACTGGACCATTGGTTCAAAAAAAGGAGGGCAATTGCTCTCCTTTTTTTTTGAATAGGAATTATCTTGCACGATATAAATCAAGTAAGAATGAAACATCAGATTTTTAAACCATGGCTAGTGGTTTTATTTGCTTTGGTTGCCTCTTTGACAAATGCACAAGTAAGCCAGGGAGGTGAACCCTTCCAATGGGAAGATAAACGGGCTGCTGAGGGAATGTCCTTTGTGGAAATGCCGTCAATTGATCTAGCGCATTTGCAACAAGAAGATGCTATTGTGGATCAAGTGAAGTCGGCTCCTTATCGATTTGGTGTTGAATTTGATGTTGAATACAACACCCAAAATTCAGGTTCATGGAATTTCTATCAAGAACAAGACATGGCGATTTGGACTTTGGGAGTAAAATGTGCCGGTGCTAGAACCATGAATTTTGTTTTCTCAAAGTATCATTTGATTAAGGGAGCCTCTTTGTTTTTATGGACTGCAAATCGGGACGAGTTTATTGGCTCATTTAATGAGAAAAATAATTCTGAGGCCAATGTTTTGGGGACAACAATTTTGCACAGTGATGAAGTAGTGATAGAGTTGCAAGTACCTATAAGTAGAATGCACGAAGTACAATTGGAGTTGGGGCAAATTGTTCATGGTTATCGTCCAGTATTGCTAAGTCATTTTGATGACGATATCGAACAGCGTGGACCATACGGAACCTCAGGGAATTGTAACAATAATGTGAATTGTGCGGTGGGCGCTGATTGGCAAGTAGAGAAGCGTGCTGTGGCCATGATTCTATCAGGAGGCTCTGCTCTCTGCACAGGCTCATTGGTGAACAACACGGCCAACGATGGTACTCCTTATTTTTTGACGGCCAATCACTGCTACAGCAATACTGTTGGTTCTTGGGTTTTTGTTTTCAATCATGAAACCACAGGCTGCACGGGAACTACAGGTCCTACCAATCAAACAGTTTCTGGATCGGTGTTGCGTGCAAAAAATGCAGGTTCCGATTTTTGCTTGTTGGAATTGAATTCGGTGCCTCCAGCATCTTATAATGTTCAATATGCGGGATGGGACGCAACAGATGCAGCTTCCGTCACCAGTGCTGTTGGTATTCATCATCCCTCAGGAGATTTGAAGAAAATTAGTTTTGAGAATGACGCGGTGCCTCAAGGAACTTGGTCAGGTGCTCAAACATGGGATGTTCAACAATGGGACGATGGAATTACTGAAGGAGGCTCTTCAGGTAGTCCATTGTTTGATCAAAACCACCGAATCATTGGTCAGTTGTACGGCGGTTTATCAGGTTGCTCAGGAAGTGTAGAAAATGGTGAAGGCGATTCTTATGGAAGATTCGGCGTTTCTTGGGATACAGGAACAACAGCGGCAACTCGTTTAAAAGAGTGGTTGGATCCAGGAAATTCTGGAGTATTGGTGTTGGATGGTTATCCTGATGGTTTTGTTTCAGCAGCACTAGATGCAAATGCGTCTTCAATTGGAAATGTTCCAGCATCAACTTGCAATGCTTCCATCACTCCTACGGTTACCATATTGAATCAA